>Ga0209107_10000444_pt1 | contig 24297 bp, 40 predicted proteins | sample LakErihyJuly2011_2_FD_187460 | JGI IMG/M metagenome (GOLD analysis project Ga0209107, IMG submission 187460) | Freshwater microbial communities from dead zone in Lake Erie, Canada - CCB hypolimnion July 2011 (SPAdes) (version 2) | ecosystem: Environmental > Aquatic > Freshwater > Lentic >...
ACTGCCCGTACATTCCAATTAACTGGAGATGTAGAAGCAAGCGGAGTTACTTTTGATGGCACTGGCAACGTAAGCCTAACAACAGTCATTGGTACTGGCGCAATCGTTAACGCTGATGTTAACGCTGCAGCAGCCATTGACAAGACAAAGATTTCAGGCACAGCAATTACCGCTGGTGATACTGGCACAGTAACTAGCACAATGATTGCTAACGATACAATTGTAAATGCAGATATTAACTCCGCTGCAGCAATTGACTATAGCAAATTAAATCTTGCAGGTTCTATTACCTCAGCAGATATTGTTAATGGCACTATTGTTGATGCAGATGTATCTGGTACTGCTGCTATTGCCTACAGTAAGTTATCACTTGGTGGAACTATTACCTCTGCTGACTTGGTTGACGGAACTATCGTTAACTCAGATATTAACGCATCTGCCGCTATTGCACTAAGCAAGTTGGCAACAGACCCACTAGCCCGTGCTAACCACACTGGCACACAGACAGCAAGTACCGTTTCAGACTTTGATACACAGGTTCGTACCTCTAAGGTAACTGACCTTGCAGCACCTACTGGTTCATTCTCAATGAATAGCCAGAAGATTGTTTCTCTTGGAACACCTACAGCAAATGCTGATGCAGCAACTAAACTTTATGTAGATACTAAAGTCTCAGACTTGGTTAACTCAGCCCCTGGCACACTAGATACTCTTGGCGAAATTGCAACAGCAATCTCTGCTGGCGGTACAGTCTTTGATGCTATGGTACTCAAGGCTGGTTCTACAATGACTGGTGCTTTGGTTCTAAACGCTGACCCATCAGTTAACCTTGGTGCCGCTACTAAGCAATATGTAGATGCCGTTGCAGGTTCTGCAACCGCTGCTGCAGCAAGTGCAACGGCTGCTGCTGCTTCATACGATTCATTTGATGACCGCTACCTAGGTCCTAAGTCGTCTGCTCCATCTGTAGATAATGATGGCAATGCTCTTGTTACTGGTGCTCTTTACTGGAACTCAGTTTCTAATACAATGTTTGCTTGGTCAGGTTCTGCTTGGGGTTCTATTTCTTCAACCGCAGCAATCTATCGTTACCGCTACACAGCAACTGGTGGAGAAACCTCAAAGTCAGGTACTGACGATAATGGATTAACTCTTTCTTACCTTGCAGGTTATGAGCAGGTATACCTAAACGGTGTACTTCTTGCTCGCACATCTGACTACACAGCAACCAACGGAACAAGCATTACGTCTCTTGCAGCACTGGCTTCTGGAGACATTCTTGAAATCATTACATTTACTGCATTTGATTTAGCAACTGCTATTCCTAATACAGTTATGGACGCTAAGGGTGACCTTATCGTAGGAACTGCAGCAGATACTGTAGGCAAAATTACTGTTGGAACTAACGGACAATACTTAAGTGCAGACTCAGCAACTGCTACTGGTCTATCTTGGGTAACACCTGCTGCTGGCTACTCAGCACCAACACTAGGTTCAACATCTATTGCATCTGGTGCAACAGTAACAACAATTGCTGGTTTAACATTAACCAGCCCAACTCTTACAACTCCCGCACTTGGTACACCTAGCGCTGTTGTTCTTACTAGCGGTACAGGTTTACCTCTTACAACAGGAGTAACTGGAACATTGCCAGTAGCCAATGGTGGTACTGGTGTAACAACTTCAACTGGTACTGGAAACACTGTTTTATCTGCAGCACCAACATTAACTGGAACAGTAACTGTATCAGGTGATATTAACTTAACTGCTGCTGGTGGTCCAGGAAGTTTAATTGACGAACTAACGCTCCTACTAATGGGTGCCCTCTAAATGAAAGGTAGTAACTAATGGCTACAACAACTAAGGCGCTGGCTAGAACAGCAGCAGCAACATCAAGCACGACCTTATACACAGTACCTGCATCAACAACTGCAGTAATTACAAATATTGTAGTTACTAACACAGCAGCATCATCGGCAACATTTACGTTGACTCTTGATGGAGTTGCACTGTTTACAACAGTAGCACTTGCTGCTAACTCAACTGCAATGTTTGACCTCAAGCAGGTTCTTGCAACTACAAAGATTATTGCTGGTCTTGCATCAGCAACAACAGTTAACTTTCATATTAGCGGAGTGGAGATTTCCTAATGGCATCAACAGTATTCCCAGCCGCTAGTAGCGGCTTAACTCAAAAAGTGCAAGAGTTTTTAGCAACAGGTAACTTTGTTACACCTTCTAATGTTACAACTGTAGAATTATTTATGGTTGGTGGTGGTGGCGGTGGCGGAGGAACAAATAGCACTGGTAATGGCGGTGGTGGCGGTGGCGGAGGTATTGTTAAAAAAGCAATTACCGTAGTCCCTGGTACTACTTATACAGTCACCATTGGAACTGCTGGCACTGCTGGTGTTTCTGGAACTTCTAACGGTGGTAACGGTGGTGCTACTACTTTTGGTGCATTGGCGACTGCTGCTGGTGGCGGAGGTGGCGCCAGGGGTACTCAGATTGGACTCAACGGTGGCTGCGGTGGTGGTGGTAGTTCTGATAGCGCTGGTGAATTTGGCGCTGGGGGTGGCGGTGCTGGTGGTCCAGGTGTTGGTGGCGGGACAGGTAAAGGCGGAGGTTCTGGAAGCCAAGGCGGTGGTGGCGGTGGACCCGCTAGTGGCGGTGGTGCTGCTACTGGCGGTATAGGACTAGACGGATATGGCGGAGGCGGTGCAGGCGGCGCAGGCAACAGCGGTTTAAACAGCGCAGGTGGCTCATCTGGTGGCGGAGGTGGTGGTGTTACTGCTGGTACTGCAGGAACAACTAATACAGGCGGTGGCGGAGGCGGGGCAGGCGGCGGTGCTGGTTATAACGGCGGTGCAGGTGGTTCAGGTTACGCACGAGTTACTTATTGGAGTTAATTATGGAACAACATTACGCATTTCTTAAAAATAACAGAGTAGAACAAGTAGCAGTTTTTGCTTCACAAGATGAAGCATTGGCTGATGCAGTTGCACAGGAACACGGATTTGATGACGCAGTATGGGTAGGAACAGACGCCCCTACTATGTGGTCAACCTATGATGGTACAACATTTACTGCACCAACTGACGAGTATCTAATTTCTATTGGAATTATGCAACCACCAGTAGAGGAGCCAACTAATGACTAAAGCCCGTGACCTAGCCAATGCTTCAACAGCATTATCGGCTGTATCAGCAACTGAATTGGCATTTGTAGATGGTGTTACCTCTGCTATCCAGACTCAGATAGATGCTAAGGCTGCTTCTTCTACTGTAACTACACACACTGGTGCTTCTACTGGAGTACACGGTGTTACTGGTGCAGTTGTAGGAACTACTGATACTCAGACTCTTACTAATAAGACACTGACTAGCCCAGTTCTAACTACTCCAACCATTAGCACAGTTAATGCTAAGGGAGATTTACTGGCTGGTACGGCTGATAATACTATTGACCGCCTAGCAGTAGGCTCAGACGGAGATACACTTGTAGCAGATAGTTCCACTTCAACAGGCTTGCGCTATGGCGCAAACTTTGCAGCAGGTAAGAACAAGATTATCAATGGTGCATTTGATAACTGGCAACGTGGTACAAGTTTTACACTTACATCTAACGTAGATAATATTTACACCGCTGACCGCTTTATTGATTTTTATACTGGCACAGGAACGACCACAGTTTCACAACAGACATTTACACCAGGAACAGCACCAGTTGCTGGCTACGAAGGTTCTTATTTTAAGCGAGCAGCCTTATCATCTGGTTCCACTTATTACGCAACGCAACAAAAAATTGAAGATGTTAGAACATTTGCTGGTCAAACTGTGACAGTTTCTTTTTGGGCTAAAGCAACTTCAAGCATTGGTTTTTTAATTTATTGGCGTCAGAACTTTGGTACAGGCGGTTCTGCTTTGGCTGATACCACAACTTCAATAACCGTTGGGTCTTCGTCTTGGACTAGATATACAGCAACTATTTCATCACCTTCCCTTGCTGGTAAGACAATTGGTACTTCAAGCCATATTCAACTTATCTTGGCACAAAGCGGTGGAACAGTCGCATCTAACACAGTTGATTTTTGGGGCTTCCAAGTTGAAGCAGGTTCAGTTGCTACCGCTTTCCAAACTGCAACAGGAACAATCCAAGGAGAATTAGCCGCTTGCCAGCGTTACTTCTATAGTGTTGCATCAGGAACTAATCAACTAATTGGTGCTGGTGGTTATTATGCTGCTGGTGAAATTAATGCTGTAATGTATTTTCCAGTACAAATGCGGGTTAAACCAACACTATCAGCAGCATCAGGTACTGGGTACTATAGAGCATATCGAAATAGTGGTTCTGATGATTTTGATGAGTTTTTTGCATTTGGAGAAACAACATCTAAAGTTGCTGCAGTATATTCTACTACTAATGTTTCTGGAACTGCTGGTCATTTTGCAGCAATATGGACAAACAATGCTTCTGCTTCATTAACATATAGTGCGGAGTTATAAGATGAAAACATACGAAAAAATAACAACACCTATGGGTGCTGAAATAATTCTTTTACACGAAACAGGAATGATTCATTCGATTCCAATGGACCCAGCCAACGCAGATTACCAACGTTACTTGGTTTGGTTAGAAAACCCAGAAGCGGAATAATCCACACCGATTGTGTAAGTAAATAGATTATCCCTGAGCAAGGATTCAAACTGCTCAACCAATTTTTTATGACTTAAGGAGATACGGTGGCAACAAGAGATATAACCGAAGGTAGAGGCTCTGCAACTGCCAGTATTGGTCGTGCTATTGCTGTTGACTTAGGTATTGTTTCATCTACTTCTACTTGGCAGAACACTAATGAAGCATATGATGTAGCAGTAGGTGGACTTCCATTCTTCTACGCTATTAGTGATACTCGTCCATACATTCGTCAAACTGCACCGTTTCGTAAAGAACAGCAAGATAATAGTACAGAACCAGGTGAGCAATCGCTCACTGGATGGTGGCTAAGAAGCCAGTCTTCTTTCCACAATGGCACAGGCATTAAGTTCTATGACCCATCTGCAGGTGAAACAGTTAACTATCGCTTTGCTGACTCAGACAATGTAGATGTGTGGACTAAGGGACAAGTAACTCTCCTCAAAGAGACAGCCAATATGACTGGTGTTACTACTGGTGTATACAAGGTGTTATCTATTGTTGATGGCTCTACTAATAAGATTCTTGGTTGGACACCAGCAAATACAACTATTAAAAATTATACTTCTGATGGTACTGCTGTTACATACTCACATGTCGTTACTGCTGGTTTAGATACAGCAACACTGGCAATTGCAACTGATGGCGCACACTTGTTTGTTGCTGACAATGACCATATTTATACAGGTGAGATTGATACACCTACATCTGGATACACAGAATATTACAACACAGGTAGTGAAAAAGTAGTTCTTGCTTGGGTAAAGCAACGTCTTGTTGGTTGCATTGGTGCATCTGTTTATGAGTTAACTAATGCTAAGGGTTCTTCTCACGCCCTACCAACTGCTACATACACTCATCCAAATGCTGACTGGACTTGGTCATCTATCTCAGAAGGTGGCTCTGCTATCTATGCCGCTGGTTACCTTGGCGGTAACTCTGCTATCTACAAGTTTGTTCTATCTACTGCTGGTGTTATGCCTACCCTGACATCAGGGATTGTAGCAGCGCAACTGCCAATTGGGGAGATAGTCTACAAGATTGAGTCTTACCTTGGTTACTTAATGATTGGTACTAATAAGGGTATGCGTGTGGCTAGTATCTCAGATACAACTGGTGACTTATCCTATGGTCCGTTGATATTTGAGGACACTAATGGTGTCTATGACTTTGCATTCCGTGATAAGTATGTCTGGGCAACTGGTACAATTGGGACATCTCCTGGACTGTATCGCATTGACTTAGGCACAGAGATTGAATCTCTACGCTTTGCTTATGCTAAGGACACATACCTTACTGGTGTTACTGGCTATGCCACTAGCGTAGATTTTATTGGCAACACTAACCAACTAGCCTTTACTACATCAGGCAGCAACGGCATAGCCGTTCAGTCAACCACAGTCTTGTCAACCACTGGCTCTATAACTACAGGTAAGATTAGATTTTCTACGCTAGAGCCTAAGAATTACAAGCGTCTTATTGCACGTGGCACATTTACATCTGGTGAGTTTACACTATCATCTCTTGCTACAGAAGCAACTGGTACTGAAACACAGTATGACCACATTACCTACAACTCAGAAGTAGGTGCAGTAGAAGTAACTACATCTCAGCCTGAAGTAGCACAAGAGTTTCTTGCTTATAAATTTACACTTAATCGCGATGCAACAGACACAACCACTGGTCCTACTTTTAAGGGGTATCAATCAAAAGCAACCATTGCATCTCCACGAAATAGAGTCATTCGTTTTCCTGTCTATTGTTTTGATGTTGAAACAGATAGGTTTAATACTGTAGTTGGGTTTGAAGGCAGAGCCTTTGAGCGCATCCAATTGCTAGAAGAGATTGAAAAGACAGGCGATGTTCTGACTTGGCAAGACCTTACAACAGGAGAATCACGACAGGCAGTAATCGAACAAGTTACATTCACCCGTATGACACCGCCCGATAAACGCTTTGATGGTTTTGGTGGCATCATAGAGATAACCGTAAGGACAGTATAATGGAATTAAAAGACTATCTAACAGTGGCAGTTGCCGTCATAGCAATCTTCTCAGCATTTGCTGGTGGCATAAGGTGGATGGTCAAGCATTATCTTAACGAACTAAAGCCCAATGGTGGTAGTTCGATGAAGGACTCTATGGCTCGTATGGAAAAACGTATTGACGATTTGTATATATTGATTGCAGGTAAGTAATGGGATTTATAGTACCTGAACCAATGTGGGACCCTGTAACACCCAACATTAATCCTAGCGATTGGGAAGACGAAGACGATGAGTAAAGCAACACCTGCTGCTATAGCAGTACTAAGACAAGCAACAGCCTTGCGCCCTAAGCGCAAGAAAGCAAGCGATGGATTACTACCATCAGCAGCGCACATGAAACAGAGTCCAACATCTGACCACAACACAGGGTTGGCTGTTGATTTAACTCACGACCCCAAGAATGGTATTGATTGTGTTGACATTTTTGAAAAACTTAAAGAAGACAAAAGAGTTAAGTACCTTATTTTTCAGGGAAAGATTTGGTCTAAAGAAAAAAACAAGTTGGGAAACAGACGGTACACTGGGAGTAATTCTCATAATAAGCATCTACATATTTCTATTGAGTCCACTATGGGTACCGATACTTCTCCATGGTTTTGGTGGATGAATCAACCTAAAACTATTAATCAAATCGTTGCAGCCTTGAGTTCTATGCCTGCAAAGAAAGCATATAAGACCGAAGTTTGCACCTGCTGTAAGTTACACGGGGCAAAGTCCTAATCCTATAGGAGGATATAATGGAGCAATTCAAACAACTAGCACTTACTTGGTTCCGCGCTGCGGCTGCTGCTGTAGTGGCTATCTATATGACTGGCGAGACTAATCCAAAGACTCTCGCTGCTGCTGCACTTGCTGGTGTGGCTGGTCCAGTCCTTAAGTGGCTTGACCCATCCGCTACAGAGTTCGGTCGCGGTTCAAAGTAATACCGATTTAAGGGGCTTAGCAGCCCCATAGAGACAAGAAGCCCCCGCTCAGGTACATTAACCTACCTGGCGGGGGTCTTTTTCTGTTTTAATTATATGTCATATACATTGGTATTACTTCTATGTTAAGTTGTTTCCGCAACTTACTTCTTTCATGCTCAGTAGTATTACCCCAGTAACCCGATACACCATACTTGAGTGCAAAGTCAAGACATTCTTTCTTTACTACACATGCTCCGCAAATACGCTTAAGTGTTTTGCGTTCTGGATAAGTACTCATGCCATCTGGAACAAAAAACAATTCGTTATCTGTTGATTGACAATTGGGTGTATCACTGGGTTGGAACATTTATCCTCCTGTTGAGTAAAAACCTGAACCTTTAAATTGTACTGCTGTTGCTGACCATATCTTAGTCATCACCATTTGACAACAAACTGGCTCTCTGTCATCTCCATACTCGCGGTATACCTCTTGTGTCATGTTACACAAGTCGCACTTGTAATCGTAGTTAGGCACAATCATCTCCATCTATTTCAGTGGGTGCAGTTGTAAGCGTCCCACACTCTATACATTCTTGGGCTAAATCGTACCAGCCTACTGCTCTGGTCTCTTCATCCCACATAACCGTAACCCTAAACATCTTACATCCGCAGATGCAAGCAAAGGTAGGTTCACCTCTAAGGTCGTTCACTCTTCTTCAGCCTTAGTATCTCTATCATAGTATGGCTTCCAGCCACCTAAGTTTTTAATCAAAGAGTTTAATGCACGAGTAACTTTCATTCGTGCACCATCTACTGTTGTATCCATATCTTTAGATAACAATGCCCAGTCAGGTGAGTCTATGCTGAAGCGTAACCTTAATATATTTTGCTTGGCTTCTGATAGTTTATAGAAAGCCACTGCTATATCTGAGCGTAGTGATAACCAATTGTTACCATCTGATGCAATGCCAGTACCAAACTTGGCATTGAGGTCTTGAATACTAGTAGGGATTTCATAGGTATCACCTATGATAGAAGGCAAGAAGGCTTCAACTACTGATGCATCATAGTAATATAAGTCTGATGTATCGTAGCCAATCTTTTTAGCCTTGTCTCGTTCACAAAACTTAAGCGCTGCATTACGCAGCGACTTAGCAATTAACTTGTCGCGGTCTTTTTGTTCTAGTGCTGACCATTCTTTGTACTTATTGGGATGACCGACAAACCATACCCACAACTCTTGTCCTATATCATCACGTTCTAACATAGTATAACGCTTTGCATACTCGGCTGAGAGTTGTTGTACTAACTGGTTGTACTCTTCAATGTAATTCATTAGGGGATAATGACCTCGCCATTTACAATTGGAACTGCAAATGGTGTTACCTTGCGGTTGTGTTCTACTAGGATGCCAATGCCATGCTGCCAGTTAGCAGCACCTGATGTAAGATAAGATGCCTGTTTAATGTCCATCATGTGACCGACCTCTAACCCGTATAAAGTACTGGTTTTTCCGTAAAATCCTGTGGTCTCATGTTGTAATCCTATGCGGTGTGTGTGTCCACACACTACTGATTTGCCTAAACGCTTGGCTAAGTTTAATGCAGTAGCCCCTGGTGCACGATTAAGTGCGCCCTCATCTCCATGTGCCATTACCCAACCAGGTAACAACTCATGCATCTTATGTAGGTAGTTAATCTTTAACTTGCCGTAACCTAGTAGTTCCTCAATCTCTAATGACTTAAGGGACATAAAGGCTGGCGCATATTTGCGCATGTATGTATCTATTCGGTCAGTATGATTACTTCGTTGAATGTAAAATGGCTTGTTACCCAATGCACTGCGGTAACGAGCCATAATGTCGTGCGTTAAATCTATACTATCTTGTAAGGTCTCAGCATATTCTCCTGCCATTCCCTTATTCCAGCGCGAGGGTTCGGGTGCATCTAGTTCATCTCCTACGCACCAGAGTTCATCTGGTTTATAATCTTGGATAAACTCTAATGTAGCCTCTACAGTTTTATCATGTTGATAGGGTATCTGAAGGTCACTGAGGACCACTACCCGCTTTGTTTTGTTTACCATTAGGTATACCTTCCCATTGTCCGCGTTGGACTAGTAACCCGATTATGGCATAATTTGCAAGGTCAATCAGTGTATCTTCGATACTTTCATAGTTGGGCGTGTCGCCTGTATCTACTAAGTTGTTAAGTCTAGCCAATTTGTCATACATACGAACACGAAGTCCATTCATTGGACCACCAGGTGCTCCTGAAATATTAAGAGGACCGTAATCTTCATGCTTTTTGTACATAATCTTTGCTAATTCATTTAGAATTACGTCTACATCATCACTGCTTTTCATCAAGTATCTCCTTCATGTGGTCATCAAAGTCACGCATTGCTTCTTTAATTGAAAACTCTTCTAATACTTCTTCTGCCTTGCCATACTTACTGGCTACTAAGATAGCAGCCAATGCTGTAACACACATCTTTGCTTCATCTAATTCGTCATCACATATAGTTTCATACACATCACGCAGTGCGCTAATGATGTCAAGCATTTTGTTTTCAGATACTGGTATGGCTATTGCAAAATCCATATGTTCTATGTGGTCCCAGAAACTATCATCCAGGGGTAACGCATTCTCTGATTCGCTCATCTAGCCACTCGCTTCCTTGTTTAATCATCATGCTATTAACATCCTCACCATCAGGCATACTGATGATATTGACATTACCTAACTCTCTACTTATCTTCTTGCCAAACTCTAGCCCTGCTGCATCACCATCTGCAAGCACAATCACAACATCAAAGTCATCAAGTATTTTGGCATAGTGTGGCTTCCAGTTGTTAGCCCCTGGAATACCCACTGTTGGGTGATTAGTTTTAATTGACATCATGATGCAATCAAACTCACCTTCGGTGACGCATATGTATTTGTCTGCAACAAAGCATGCCTGTGTGTTGAACATGGTTGTCTTAGCACCTACTAGACCCATGTACTTAGGGTCTTCGCCATGCATACCACGGAATCTAATATCAACTACACCTGATGGTGTTATGTATGGGATAGCAAGTCTACCCTTGTATGGCTCATGACCTGGAAGCGGTTCGTCTACCACCCCCAGATGAAAGATGCTTGCCTCTGCGACCGAGAGTTGACGGTTTGCTAGATAGTCCTCTGCGAGATTTATCTTGCTTGCGTATCTCTGTGTTGCCTGAAGCAAGAACTGACGCTGCGAATTGGACAGCCTCACGATAATCACCACCTTCTTTGTACATGATAAGAGAATAAGTATCGCCCTTAACTCCACAACCGTGGCAGATAAAGGCGTTCTTGTCGAAGTTTACTGCTGCTGATGCATGACTGTCTATATGAAACGGACACTTCATCTTGCGCCAACCGCTGCCCATAGCAGGCACGGTGGCGCCTATGTAGTGGAGGTACTCACCAATGTCAGGCTTGTCCCTTTCCAATTGCTCTCCTTAATAAATCTACATATACATAGCCAGGCATGGTGCAGTACCAATCTTCAGGGCTTCCCCTACCCTTACGTTTGTGCCACACCACGCCTGTCCATGCGTTGTCGTTAGCCATCTCGACTATCAACTCTTCTGTCCACCCTGCTAAGTCCATCTTAGCGTGGTTCTTTATCTCTATTGTAACTCCAGGTATACCTGATATGTCACCTTTGTCTAACGTTGCGCCAGCCAAACGTCTGTCTACATAAGGGAACCATTGCTTAAGATACTTAACTACATCTCGCTCTGCCCCTGAACCTTTGGCTTTTGCTGCGCTACTCATTCGTTAGGTTCGTCCCTAACTTCTGTTAGTTCCCAACGTCCTGTTTCTGATTTTTTTGCACGTTCTTCTGCTATTGCTAACGAAGAAGCACGAATAACTTTTACTTTGTATTGTGAGTATGTAACTCTATACTTAGGCATTAGTCTTTTCCTTTACAACTGAAGTGTATTCAGAAAGAAGTGTTGAATGTTTCATGTCACCCCAATTTGTATTTTCTAATACAAGTTCATCAGCAAATGATTCTGCTGTTTCAGGACTATCTGTTCCTACTTCTAGTAGGTGGCGTACTTTGTATGTAACTTCTACTGTGTAATCTGGCATTATACTTTCATCTCCACTTGTCTATAGTCTCTGACTACATCCTCTAAATACATAGAGGCTGGGTCAAATGATAGTGATATGTATGTGTTACCTGTAAAGTCTGCTTTACCGTAACGATTTTTAACAGAGGCTACGCATAGATATGCGTCTGGTCCCTGCATCATTTGTCCTACTGTTAATACCATAGCAGGCACCTGACTAACCATGCCCTGCAACGCTGAGCGTGGCTGACATGGGAAACCTTGAGCACCTTCTTTGGTGTGGTGTAAGACAAGTACGCATGCATTAGTATCTCTTGCAAGATACTTGAGTTCTTTCATAACCTGTCGCATAGCAGCAAACTCTTCTCCGCCGTCTGTTGCTATGTCCATAAGGTTATCTACTACGATAAGTGTTGGACTTCTACCCCACATAGTTTCAAATGCAGATACTTCTGCATCTAAATCATTAAGAGTTGGGCTTGGTTCAAACGACCAATACAAATTAGAGAACTCTCGTAAGAGTTCTTCTGCTTTGGCTGGTTCTGTCTTTAGCATATGTTCCGCATGCGCTTGACTTATCTTTGCTTTCATAGCAAGTAAACGCATAGCCATGGTGTGTGCATTAGTATCGGCAGAGAAGTATAAGGTTGGTTGTTTTAGTCTTGCTGCGATATGTAATGCGATAGATGACTTACCTGCGCCAGGAGTACCAGCAATTACTGATACTTCAGCACGGCGAAATATAATGCCTTCGCGTTGGAACGCCTGAAATGGTGGGGCTAACGGCTCACCACCTACCTCAGGTTTACCAATACTACGGCGTAATGTTTTCATTTATGCTTTTGTTTGGTCGGCTTGGAAACTATTCCACTCTGCTTGATTCTGTTTGATGTACTGAGTAGTACATTTGCTTGGGTCGCCTTGCTTAGCAGGGCAGAAGTAACCCTTGTATGGACCGAACTTACCTGTAAGTCCATGGATGCGTGTCATTGTACCGTGAGGACAATTGCGTGAGCCTGCACCCATAGATGGTGCAACTGGTGCATCAAATGAATCTACCACTGTTCCACCAAATGATGTAGCAATTGATGCTACCTGTGGGTTGGGTGGTACTGCTGCATTGACTGCTAGTACATTGCGAATGGCTGCTTCTAGTTCTTGTGTTGCTGCTGCAAGAGAAGCAATAGACAACGCAACACGTTGGTCTAGTTCTTCTGCTGTGTCAGCGCGTAATGTAACAAGAGAACCTGCTACTGATTTGACTGTGATACTGATTGGTGATTCGGTGCTTGCCATTTATTCTCCTTGAATAGATGTTACTAGGGATTTCTTTGTGTCTCTAAAGGCACGGACTTTCATTGCTAACTCTATACCTTTCCAGCCTTGTACTATGTCAACGAAATGCAGTTCACATTTACCACTACCTGCTGGTAGATGGACGATGATTCCTTTCTCTTGGTTGACACCACCCCAAGAACCACGGGTTGCCGTAGCGGGGTCATACGGCAAGCCGTGTGCATACACCGCTAACTGCATGGCAATCTTATTTGGGTAGGCAATACTACCAGTCTTTAAGTCAGAGATATACAACTGTCCCTCGTATTCAACTATACGGTCAGGCGTACCTGCAATCTTGTACTTGTCTAGCACGCAGAACTGTTCAATGAATACATTCTTAAACTTCTTTGTTGCATCTGCGTATGCTTGTATGTCTGCTACATATTCTTCAGGTATAACTCCGAGGTCTTCGCCTCGGTCATGCTTTTCTGTGAGTGTATGTATTGCTGTGCCTATTGTCGCTGCTGATGTAGCACCTGCTGCTTCCATTGCATCTTCAACTAACTTGTCCATCTCCAACTTGTTATCTCTGTTTGCAGATGCTGCTAGTAATAAGTCAGGTCGTAGTGTTAGACCTGCTGCTGCCATGCGTAACTTCCATGCTACTAATGCAGTGCCATCATCTAATGAACCTGCAACTGTAGTAGTACGTGTATACGGTACAGCCTTACCACCTTTAGGCGGTACAACCATAGGTCTACCGTAACGGTCTCTTGTGATTTCTACTTCTGACATAACTCTCCCTTGTTAAATAGGTTAAGAGGGTGGGAACAAGGAGAGAACCGAAACCCCACCACTCCTAACCCACTCATCGTAGCATAGTGTGACGGACTATGCGTTGATGTCATTGCCGCAATGCGGACAAAGTTTTTCTTTCTTCTTATACACTTCATGTATTACTTGGTCTTTGTAATCTTGATGCACATATATTTTGCATCTATTACGTGTTTTAATAGTGCGAACTATAGCACCTGACTGATGTAGTACTGACAATATACCGCTAGCAGTACCATGGTGCCAACCTTGTGAATCGGCTAGTTCTTTCCACGTAACACCAGATAAACCTGATAGTTTTAAATGTGCTAACGCTAGTATCTGGTGATTCTTTTCTCGACCAGACTTAATGTTATCTACAGCACGAGCCTGAGATGTATCAGTGCCTGACCATCCAGCCGTACCTTTGTATGGTCTATACGGTACGTACTCTGCCATTAGTTGTCTTCTTCTATGTCCATTACTTCAATCTGGTCAACATCAATGTCACCATCATAGAAGTCAACTGAAAGATTATCTGTAAAGATAGTCTCTGCATCATCGGCATCTTCTGCATCTACACTGAATGTTCCAGTGACTGTGTATGTAGCGCGGTACTTGGTTGTAAGTTTGTTGCATCCAATGGATTCAAGTAAGTCATTGATGTCTTCTTTACTTGCTGTGAACTCACCGTCATCCCATTGACCTTCACTGAAAAAGTCACGGACCTTACGGCTATTACTAATCCTTTGTGCGCGGTCTTCTGATGCGCTTGCTTGGATTGCATTTACTTCGCCTGCTTTCTCAATGAAGCGAACAATTTCTGACTCGGTATAGTTTACTACACCATCTACTGTTGTGATTTGGATTGTGTTCATGTGTTCCTCTCGTTGTTTGTGTGTCCCGTGTGCGCCACTGGCGGGACCACCCAGTGAAAGGCAGTAACTGTATAGGAAATGAACGAAACCATACAGTTATTGATGCGCTTTACCTTCGACAGGTAAACTTATCCTAACAAAGACAAAGCCTTAGTCTTTACTTTGTCATTGCGTCCACTCAAGGTGGCGGCAGCAAGGCGGTCTGCGCCACCTGCTGCATAATGGTCAGCAAATTCTACAACTGCATGCCATGCACCAAAGGCTGTGCCTCTGATGTTCTCTTGTGTTTCTGATTCACTATAGATAGCCCATGCTTTAGCACGTGCATCTTTAGCAATGGTCTGTTGCTTACGCTCACCACGTGATAGCAATGCGTAAGGCGTATCTTCTACCTTAGAAGGTAACGCCCATACTTTCTTAAAGAAGTTTACTGCTTGCTCACGTGAGAAGTCAATCTCAAGTAAACGATTGGCTGTCAACTCATAGTCATCTATAGCCTGATATGTCAGGTTAGTGATGTTACGAATGTCAGCAATAGATAACTCTTGATTGGTTGAGTGAGTCATGCGGTATGTGTACTCGTTGTACTTTCGTGCACCCAATCGGTTGTTGTTACTAATCAGTGCATTGATTTGATTGGCACACCATAGGCGTTCAATGATTGGCTTGATAATTACAGATGATGAACCATCATGTGATGTCTTAACTAATAAGAACGCAGCATGTGGGTCATTGGCTACTGATACACCACGCGGTAACTCAAGTACCATCCAAATGTTAGAGCCACCATTGAACTCACCTGCTGCTGCATAACGTGCATCACCTGCATCTACTAGTGTATCTAATGCGTTAAACACTTCCATGTTCTGCACTACCTTGTATTTAGTACCGACAATACCAATGACTGTGTTGTTATCTTCACGTACAATGGCTTGCTTCTTTGGTACATCTATGTATGTGGCTGGTGTTACACCATGCTCATCAATAGTTAGCGGTGTACTCACTGCTTGTAGTTCACCTGTGCGTACAGTCCAGTTAAGTCCTGCTTGTGTGGCTGCACCTGCAGCAGAGGTAGCCTCTACTGCAGTGCCACCACGTACCCATGCTGAGCGATGCTTACTTGCTACGGTCATTTGATTCTCCAAATATTCCTGCTGTTACTTTAGGATGTAGTTCTTGACGCATGCTATTGAATGCATCAACGGGCCAGTTAGTTTGGAACACTCTGTCTAATAGTTTTGCTAATGGATAGCCTTGTGCTACTACTGGTCTTAGTACTTCATTTGCTTTACCATCTTCATGCTTCTCATAGTATGTAAGAGCAAGCAATGTAATAGGTGCAGCATTGTATTTACTAGGTGCGCTATCTGCTAAGAACTTAAAGAAAGATGTAGCCTTATTTTCTTTTGGATTCATAAGTCCCATTGCATAGTCACGTATTTGAATATCTTTGAGTGCTAATATAACAGCGGCTACTGTTATAGATAGTTCATCTTCACTTGTTTCTTTACTCAAGTCAAAGTTAGTATAAAAATCTTCTACTAACCTAGCAGCGCTTTGTTGTTCAGGTGTACCAATTTCAAACTGTCCGTTCTCATCTTGACTAGACAGTTCTTTGATTTGTTCTATTCTTGTTTTGATTATGGTTTTATTCACTTGCTTCTCCCTTGTTTGTTTGTGTTGTGTATATCCATGCCCATTCCATTGGGTATGTACTTGTTGGTAAACCATCTCTGACTACATCCAATGCATTATCTGCATTTTCTGCATAGACAGAGAATACTATGCATACATCATAGATTTCAGTACCAGCCATGTTTCCTCCAATGTGACCACGCAATTGATGGTTTGTCATACCGATGAACGATATACTCCAGCCCCCGCGCAACTTGTTGCGGGGCTGGGGTACCAGGCTTGGTGTTTAGTACTTGTGCTATGCCATAGGCTGTTGACTCAGGGTTATCAGCATCATGTCTCCATGCTGACTCTTTGCCCCATAGTTTCATCAGTGCTTTATGTTCGCTGCGGTTCCACTCAGGGAACCACATCTTCATGTATGAAATAGCGTACATCTTGGCAGCGTATGGTGTCCATACTTTAGGTAGTTTCTGTTCGTTATAACATAGGTCATTGACATGTTGTGAGTAATACTTTAATGGCAGACCTACTAATGTTGTTATTGTTAGCATCATAGTGCTACCGATAGCCAACCATTTTCTTATTTCTTTCATGACTATCTCCTAGTCTTCATCTCCGTACATACGGTCAGGCTCAGTGCATGTGCATTGACTCATGTGTTCATTGCAATCAGCACACTCATCATCTTTACCTAGTGCTATGTCATCATCTAGTTCTGGTTCACTCATGGTTTACCAACTAGCCTGATACTCAAACATAGCGTCATCAACGCTTTGCTCAAGTGCTGTGTTTAGTTTCTCAATGGTATCTTTAATGTCTTGCCAATACCATTCATCTATTTCTGTACTGCCAAAGAAGAATCCACTAGCAGGAGGCAGTAGTTCTAGTGCTGTTTCTTGCGTGCCTTCGTCTAATACTTTTTGGCAGTCATCTCGTAACTGAACAAGGTCTTGTTTGGTTAGATGTATAGGCGTACAGTTATCTACTGCTCCACTATTGTTGATAATCCACCCGTGAATTGCATTAGCCTTACGCCAGTATGCAACTTCATGTACTTGTTTCTCGTATAGATACATGTCTAGTCCCATGTTATTTACTCTCCTTACTCATGACTGCCTAGTAATCGTTCGTCTACTGGTGGTATTCTATGGGAGCCACGTGTATCTACTCCACGGTTACTGCAATATGCTGCGTATAGTTCAGCGTATTCTAATGAATACTTGTGTGCTAAAAACTTCTTGGCATACTCTGAACCTGCATTTTTGATGCTTGTAATTTCTTTTTTTGTCATTGACTGTTCTGGTCTTGTCATTTGTTTACCTCATTTGTGTCAACAATTGTTGGTACTTCAATAGATACTTGTTTGATGAATGGCTTAGTCATGTTAACCCAATCCACACCATACTCATCAGCCAATCGTTCCCATGCAGCATCTTCTACATCACGATGGTCTGGGCTATAGATTGTCTCGATAGTGGTGACCATAATGAAATGGTCTGCTTGAAATAAGATATCAGTTGTAATTGTATTTGACATTAGAACGGTACCTCTACATGATTCTCGCATGACTTGCGCCATGCTCGTAGTCTACGGCGTATATATCTGTTCTCTTCTATTAGTTTTGCATTAGCATACGCTAGTATAAATATCATAAATAAACTAGCACCTAATGCTATAGTTATACCAATGATTGTTCCTGTATCCATGTACATCTTGCTCTCCTTTGTTTGTAGTTATATGACAGTTAAAGAATAATAGATGGCTGTCACGCTAGAACAGCCATCTATTATTTACTATTAGTTGGTTGTAATTTCAAATACTTCCAACTGCAATTGAGGTGCACGGCGTGCTGTTTCAGCAACATCCTGTCGGCGGTCAAAGCGTGTTACTAAGCGACCCTTTAGTGTCACTAATTCTGATTGCTCTGAGCCTGCTCGTGTTACTCCTAGGATTTCTCCTACTGTACTGTCATCTAATGCTACTACATTGATACCGCATACATATACCTGACGGTCTGCTTCTCCATTGCTGAAGGCAGATACTTCACGCTGGTCAAACCAAGCAGTAATCATAGTACCCTTGCTGCCTGTATGTGTACGTACATTCTTCAACTTACCTGTAAGTGTTACTGTGTTTTCCATTTGTTTCTCCTTGTTTAGTTTCGTTTAGTTGTTATTAGTTTTTGACAGGTAGCCCTGCCGTAGGCAACAGGGCTACCTGTCTTTGTTACTATCTTACATTTTGTTCCAATGGTTTGTCACAATCTTGACAGTCATTGAAAGCCTTGGGCGTAAGCAAGTTACACCAAGGACACTGAGTCTCACGCTGGGACTGCATGTAATCGTCTAACTCCCATGTGGTATCTAATACACCACCGTCTTGTAGCATAACTATCGGCATCTTGAACTCATCATCACGGTCAGTCCAGTCATGCCCACTTGGTTCAGTAGTTATAAACCAAGGTCTTTTGTATTGCAGGTTTCTCTCATCTACCATACTGTGTGCTATATCAGCAGCCCTAGCATCAGCCAAGTCTTGACAGTCTACGCATAGCGTATCTAATTGCATACAGTTATAGCATTGGTTGGTAATACTTATACCATTAGATGTGTTATCCATTTACTTTATATTCCTCTCGTATTCCCATTAGGAGTTTTCCTAATTGGTTCTGCCCTTTACCATTACATACTCCCCAGAAAGTATCTCCCCAGGAATTACCCTCTACTATTTCTTGGTCACCAGTTTCCAGCAACCATATTCTTAGTATCTCGGTTGACTCAAACTTTGCACACAAAATCTCATACATTACTCTAACCTTTACATCATTCCAGTCATTTCTTAACACAACAGTTTTACCTAGTGCTTTAGCCTGCGCACCAGTTAGATTCTGGAACTTAACTCTATCTATTTTATCCGTACATTTACTAGCCTGGAATGCACTCTCTGCATTCCTATACCATAGCCCTTCGTATCTAACTCCATTCTCATAGAAGTTAGATAAGAAAGTACCTTTAATACTATCTATCATTTTATTTCCATAACCTTTCTTCATCCATTCCACACTCAGAACATGCAACTATTGCATATCCATCTCCTAAAGTATGCTTATGCCATTTATGTTCTACACATTCTTTATCACTTAAGCCACGCTCATATGCTGTTAACATATCAACAGCATATAAACAAACAATACATTCATTCATTTTTTTCTCCTTTTATAATAATTTACTGGACTCGTAGAATCCCCTAGAGATTACGGTAATCCCTAGCCCTTCTTATATACTTACAGTAGACAGAAAAAAACCCCCTATTTCTAGGGGGTTTTAATCTATCTATCAAATAGATACAGACTCTAGCATGAGGGCTGTATTCCAATCATCTCCATACTTGCTAGTCTTAAACCAGCCAGACACATTGACTCGTGGGCGAGCAGTTGCTTTAGCAACTGTTCGGTCGCGTGTCTCAGTGCTTTCGCTTGCTGCATCATCAAAGTGAAGGTCGCTACCTGATGTCTCCGCGGTGGGAGATTGCTTGGCGAAATACTGGAGTTCCAGAACAGACAACACATCTACTGCGTTGTATGAGCGGAAACGGTGTGAGGCTTCGAACTTGCCATTCTCATCGCGTAGGATTAAGGTACCCTTCGCGTAAGTGTTCCCGCTCTTGGCGGTGCAAATTTCGATGCTTGCTATTTCAGCACCGTTATAGGATATGACATGTTGTGACATGATAACCTGCTTTCTCTTTGTAGTTGTAGTGCTCGGATGAGCAGGGCTGCATCGGGCAGGGGTTCTGCAGGAGAGTCAAGGCAGCCGTTTTTGCTGCCGACCCCAACGCGCTGCTTTTTGGCGCGGGGGGGTTGACTCCCTAGCAGGTTCTCTGCCAGATTGCGTCCTGCATCTTCCGTGCCTACGACACATAGAGAAAGCGCTTAGGTTGTCGTGTTGCGACATGTCCCTATAGCGGGGCTGGAACAGAGCAGCGGTATTTGCCGACAAAGGCAGGGACACTCAGCGCGGAGGGTGTGCTACCCCTACGCGATGGCAAGTTGAAGGCTCAACACCCCGCTCATGCAACAGCATGATGGGTTGGCATTCTGGTGCTCCGTTCGCCAGCATCTCCCCGAGGAGATGTCAGGCAGACCGAGCCTGATGGTCAGCATGCGAACTGAGACGCGTGGACGAACTGCATCGCAGTCGCGCACGAGTATGTGGCTGGGCTGGTAAGACTAGCCATTGCTTCGGCATAGAATACAGCCTCAGATGCTAGAGTATATCTATTTATATAGGATAGATACATACCCCCTAGGATAGGTAGGCAGACAGTCTATAGGCATACACACCAGCCAATAGTCTGTAACGCTAACAGATATGCGGGAGCAATTAATAAACTACAGGGTCTAGTTCTATCAGACCCTAGGTTTATTAATCTACCAGCCACTACATAGTAGTATCTCTACCTAAAAATATTTCTGTATATAGTTACAGGGGGTATATTACAGTCTGACCAGCACTTTTATAAATACTTTAGAATAAAACGTTCGTTTTACCTGTTTGAACGGATTAAGTATATATAGAGAGTAAAATAGTTCAGAACTCTTTTTAGAGAGTTCTTCACTCTGTTACAGACTACTGTACAAACAACAATCTGTAGGGCGGGGGGACTCTGCCACAAAGGAGATAAACGTGGCAACACCAGCGCACAAGGGCTTTAAAAAGGGTGGGGAACACCACCTTGCCAAAGGGGTAACCCAAGCCAAGGCAGATGTTATTGCTAGGGTCAGGGCAGGTGTATCTGTCCAAGCCGCTATGGTTGCGGCGGGTAAGAAACCAGATACGGTGCGCCAATGGATGAACCGTGACCCTGAGTTTGCCCGTAACCTAGAGGAAGCCAAAGAAGAGGGAAACAAGCAATCCTTTACCGCCATGGGCGTTGAGAAGGAATCTATCCCATTTGCGGATTTCTCTAAGATGTTTTTTGACCAGACGGTATTCCCACATCATCAGGACTGGGTAGACCTACTGGAGGGACGCGAGCCTTCATGGCTTCACCCCAATATGATTTATGAGCCAGGTGAGGGGAACCGCCTACTTATCAACGTGCCCCCTGAGCACGCTAAGTCCACTGTGATTACGGTGAACTACCCGACTTACCGCATCGCCCTCAATCCTAACATCCGCATCATCGTGGTATCAAAGACATTGAATAAGGCACGCGAGTTCGTATACGCTATAAAGCAACGACTGTCCCATCCACGCTGGCTTAAACTGCAGACCGCATATGGTCCTGAGGGCGGCTGGAAAGAAGACGCAGATACTTGGCGTACCGATACTGTCTATCTTGGCGGCGATGCGCGTAATTCTAGTGAGAAGGACCCAACCCTTCAGGCACTAGGTATGGGTGGTCAGATTTACGGTGCACGTGCTGACCTGATTATCCTTGACGACTGTATTACTACTGCCAACGCCCACGAGTGGGACCAACAGATTAACTGGCTACAGAAGGAAGTTATTACCCGTTTAGGTAAGAACGGTAAACTTTTAGTAGTAGGGACACGAATTGCGGCAAACGACCTTTACAAAGAATTACGAAACCCTAAGCACTGGTCTGGCGGTAAGACACCGTTTACCTATATGGGTATGCCTGCGGTTCTTGACTATGCTGAGGAACCCGAAAACTGGGAAACCCTATGGTCTGAGTCGGATATTCCGTGGGATGGTGATGACGATACTCCAAAAGAAAATGGACGTTATCCTAAATGGGACGGACCAGCCCTCTTCAAAAGACGCAGTGAAGTTACACCTTCAACATGGGCTTTGGTATACCAGCAAGAAGACATCCAAGAAGACTCCATATTCCCGCCAGCACTCGTGCAAGGAGCGACCAATGGGATGCGCAAGCGAGGACCGCTAAAGGCTGGTGTTGCTGGACATCCATCTCAGGTTGATGGTTTACATACTGTAATTGGATTTGACCCTGCTATGGCAGGCAATGCTGCATTTGTAGTGGTTGCATACAACAGAGCAGATGGAAAGATTTATGTGTTGGATTGTGTCAACATGGAAGAACCAACACCACAAAAGATTCGGATGGCAATTGAAGAACTGGTTATTAGGTACAAGCCGCAAGAGTTCCGAGTTGAAATCAACGCCCACCAAAAAGCCTACTCCCTTGATGACGAACTACGAGGGTGGCTTGCTGGATACGGCGTACGGCTTGATGCTCACTTTACAGGCAAAAACAAATGGGACACATCTTTCGGCGTTGCCTCAATGTCAAACCTCTTTGGCACAATACGTGATGAGAAGTTTCAAAAGAATAACATTTTAGAACTACCTTCATCTGAAGGTTCTGAAGGTATCAAAGCCCTAACTCAGCAACTACTAACGTGGAAGCCAGAGACTAGGGGTAAGACTGATACCGTCATGGCTTTATGGTTTGCTATTATCCGCATCCGCGAACTAATGCAATCTAATAGTCGAACATCGCAGTACGCAAATAACCGATGGGCAACTCGTGCTCAGATGAATCAACGCCTTGCAGTAAACCTCGATGAGATGTTTGCAGAGCAATGGCAAGAAAACTTCGGATAAGGAAAACAATGGCATTAACAATAGAGCAGGTAACAGCACGGGTTGATTCCCTGCGTTACCGTAATCATGAACGTGATGCGCGTAACCTAGATGTACTTGCTGTCCGTAAAGGAAAGATTGCTCAGGTTTATCCTAACTTCTTTCCAGAAGGTGTTGATGCCAACGTAGTAGCAAACTTTATTGACATTGTTGCTCGTGACCTATCTGAAGTTATGGCTCCGCTTCCAGCGGTTAACTGTTCTGCAGCCAATCAAGTATCTGATAGAGCACGTACCTTTGCTGATAAGCGTACTCGTATTGCCTCTAACTATTTCCAACACTCAGACCTAGCAGTACAGATGTACTCAGGTGCTGACTGGTATCTAACATATGGATTCGTCCCATTCATTATTGAATTAGACGATGAAGCAAAACTGCCACGTATCCGCATAGAAAATCCTATTGGGGCTTACCCAGAGTTTGACCGCTATGGACGTTGTGTGGCATTTGCTAAGCGTTACTCTATGACACTTGGTGAACTAGTATCTCAGTTCCCAGAGTATGATAGAGAATTGCTTGGAGAAGATGGTTACAAGCAGGACCTTAATGCACAGATTGAAATGATTCGTTACTACGATAAAGACCAATCTATCATTTATGTACCACGCAGAAGTAACCTAGTTCTTTCTCAGGCTGCTAATCCGCTTGGCAAGATGATGGTTGTTGTAGCACGTAAGCCATCTATTGATGGTGAACTACGTGGACAGTTTGATGATGTACTTGGTATTCAATTGCTGCGCAACCGATTTGCATTACTTGCAATGGAAGCAGCAGAGAAGTCAGTACAGGCACCAATTGTTCTACCACAAGATGTGCAAGAACTTATGCTTGGTGGAGATGCTGTCATTCGTACAGCCAACCCAGCAGGTGTTCGCCGTGTAGAACTTACTTTGCCACAGGGTGCATTTACAGAACAACAGGTTCTTAACCAAGAACTACGTGTTGGCACACGATACCCTGAATCTCGTACTGGAAACATAGATGCTTCTATTGTTACTGGTCAAGGAGTACAGGCTCTTATGGGAGCCTTTGATACACAAGTCAAATCTGCGCAAGCAATTTTTGCTGCAACACTTAGGGACATTATTAGTCTTTGTTTTAATGTAGATGAAATGATTTACCCAGAAGAAAAAACAATTCGTGGAGTAGATTCGGGTTCACCTTATGAAATTACATACAAGCCAACTAAAGACATCAAGAGCGATTATTCTGCTGATGTCCGTTATGGCATGCTTGCTGGTCTTAATCCAGCACAAGGTCTTATCTTTATGCTTCAAGCACTTGGAGGAAAACTCATCAGC
>Ga0209107_10000445_pt1 | contig 24282 bp, 23 predicted proteins | sample LakErihyJuly2011_2_FD_187460 | JGI IMG/M metagenome (GOLD analysis project Ga0209107, IMG submission 187460) | Freshwater microbial communities from dead zone in Lake Erie, Canada - CCB hypolimnion July 2011 (SPAdes) (version 2) | ecosystem: Environmental > Aquatic > Freshwater > Lentic >...
CGGCGCAGCTGCGTCAGGCCGGCAAACGGGTCGTCGTCGTCGCCAACAAGGCCGACACCGAGGAGCGCGACGGCCTTTACGGCGAGTTCTTCGCCCTGGGTTTCGGCGAACCGGTCCTCACCTCCGCGGAGCATGGCCGCGGGATCCCCCAGCTGGTCGCCCGCATCGAGGCCGTCCTCGGTCCGGCGCCGCTGCCGGAACGTGACGACGGCCCCCGCGCCATCCGCCTGGCCTTGGCGGGCCGGCCCAACGTCGGCAAGAGCTCGCTCGGCAACCGCCTGCTCGGCGGCTCCCGCCTGATCGTGAGCGAAATCGCCGGGACGACCCGCGACCCGGTCCGTTCGCGGCTGTCCCGCGCCAAGGCCGACGGTTCCAAGGCTTCCTTCGTGTTGGTGGATACCGCTGGACGCCGCACCGCCAACAAGCGCGACACGCTCGATTTCTTCTCCCAGACCCGGGCCGATGAAATCCTCGCCGAGACCGACGTGGTGTTCCTGATTCTCGACGCGGGGCAGGGCGTGACGCGCATCGACAAGCAGCTGGCGGGCGAACTCGCGCTGCTCGGCTGCGGTCTGGTCATCGTGGTCAACAAGTGGGACCTCGCGAAGCAGGCCTTCCGCGAGGAGAACATCGACGGCTTCGAGGACGAGGAGGAGTTCCGCGCGAAGTTCCGCGCCGCGGTCCGCCGGGAGCTGTTCTTCCTGCCCGACCCGCCCTTGCTCTTCGTGTCCGCCAAGACCGGCCTGCGCGCCGAGGACATGCTCGACGCGGCCGAGGACGTCTTCCGCCGCGCCGGCACCGCCATCCCGACCGGCCGCATCAACCGCGTGATTCAGGACCTCATGACGAAGCGCCCGCCCCGCATGGTCTCGGGCAAGCGCTTCAAGTGCTACTACGTGACGCAGGTCTCCAAGCGCCCGATCCGCTTCCGGTTGTTCTGCAACTCCGAGGAACGTCTGGAGGACGCCTACCAGCGTTTTCTCGTGAAGGGCGTGCACGAGGAGTTCGATCTCGCCGGCGTCCCGGTCTTCCTCGACATCGTCGGCAAGCCCAAGCAGCCCGGCCGGCGCGGGAGCGGCACGCCGCCTGGCGACAAGGAGGCTGGCCCCGTCGCGCCCGCCCCGGCCAAGCCCGCCGCGAAGGCCGTCGCGCGTCCGGCGCCGTCCGCCTCCAAGCCGCGCATCGGCAAGGTGCGCGTCTCCCGTGGTAAGGCCAAGCCGGTCAAGAAGGCTTACACCCGCTGGGATAAGCCGCGCTCCCTCAAGGGCCGCGCCGCCCGCCAGGCTCGGAAGTGAATCCCGCCATGGCCCCCGCCGCCCCGACGAACCCTCCGCGCCGTCTGGTGTTGCTCGGCTCCGACGAGATCGCGCTACCCGCTTTCCGCGCGGTCGCCGCCTTGCCGGACGTCGTCATCGTGGCCGTGTACTCGCAGCCCGATCGCCCGGCGGGGCGCGGTCAGGAAATCCAGCCCAATCCGGTCACCGCCTGGGCTCGTGCGGCCGGTCATGTCGTCCGTCAGCCGGAACGCCTCGGACCCGAGCATGCCGCCGAGCTTGCGGCCGCGGGCGTCGACCTCGGCGTGGTCATGGCTTATGGGCAGATCCTGAAGGATGATTTCCTCGCTGCCCCGCGTCGCGGGCTCGTGAATTTCCATGGTTCGCCATTGCCCGCCTTGCGCGGGGCGACGCCGATCGAAGGCGCGCTCGCGGCCGGTTGGACGACCACCGGTGTCTCCTTGCAGCAGGTTGTCCGGCGATTGGACGCTGGTCCTTTGCACGCGACGGCGACGCTGGCGATTCTTCCTAACGAAGGGCGCGCCGCCTTGCGCGCCCGGTTGGGGGAGCTGGCCGGGCGGTTGGCCGCCACGGCGCTGCCCGAGGTCCTAGCGGGCCGCTCGCTCCCGTGTCCGCAGGATGAGTCCGCCGCCACCTTCACCCGTCGGCTGACGCGGGCGGATGCCGCCCTTGATTTCGGCGTCGCCGCCGAAACCCTGGCGGCGCGCATCCGCGCCCTCGAGGGTTGGCCCGGTTCCACCTTCGAACAGGCGGGTGTCGTCCTCAAGGTCGGCGCCGCCGCGGCGGAGGCCGGGGTCGTCGCCGCCGCTCCCGGTTCAATCCTCTCGGCGGACCGGGGCGGGGTCCGGGTCGCCTGCGGTGACGGGGTGCTGGTGCTGAGCCGGCTGCAACGACCGGGCGGCAAGATGTTGCCCGTCGGCGAATTTCTATCCGGTCATCCGCTCACGCCCGGTGAGGTGCTGCCCTCGGTCGCCATGCCGGCCCTGGTCGGCGCGGTCCCTTTCCCGCGGTCGCCGAAGGCGTAAGCGCTTGATTCGACGGCGGGATTTCGGTGTCATACTGCCATGCGCGCTCTCCTCCTGTCCTTGCTCCTGTCGGCGGGGCTCGGCGCGCAATCGGCCCCGCCGAAGGAGATCAAGTTTCAGGACATCGGCGGCGGTTCTTTCTCCGGTTTCACGGAGGACGCCAAGGCCGAGAAAGCCTGGGAACTCTCCGCCGAGCGCATGAAGCCCGCCGGTGAGGCGGGCACGTGGGACATGGAGAAAATTGAGCTGCGCTCGTTCCGCGACGGTAAGCTCCAGACCACCTTCACGACTCCTTTCGGGTTCGCCACGCCCGAACGCAAGGCCGCCCAAGGGGCCGCTCCCGTCGTCGTCCGCTCGGCCGCGTTCAACTTGTCGGGTTTGGGCTGGAGCTGGCGCTCCACGCCGCAGGGCGACGCCTTCGCCATCCTCGCGGGGGTCGCCGCTGAACTCGACCTCGCTAAGCCGGTGCTGTATCGCACGCGCATCCGCGCGGAACGTCTCGACGCCGCCACGGTCGAGCGCGGCACCCAGCTCACGTTCGTCGGCCAGGTCGTCGTCGACCGCCGCGACGAGCGGATGACCTGCGAGCGGGTGGTCTGCCTCGTCGAGGAAGGCCCGAAGGGCGAAGCCCTCTGTCGCTCCATCGTCGCCCAGGGCAAGGTCGTCCGGATCGCCGGTCGTCAGACCTTGACCGGCGCCGCGGCGGATTATGACCTGCCAGCCGAACGTCTCCTGCTCACCGGCGGCGTCACCTTGACGGAGCCGGGCTTGCGCGCGACCGCGGGGAGTCTTCGTCATGAAGCCAAACTCGACGTCACGACCCTGCAGTCGCCGGATGAGGCTCACCCGGTGAAGCTGAATCTCTCCCGTCAGGACGAACCGGAGACCGAGCTGGCCGGACAGACCGTGGTCCTGCGACGGGAGGCGAAGGCCGAACGCACCTTGGTCGAGCTGACCGGGCGGGCGACGTATGTCGCCGGTAAGGATCGGCTCGAGGCTGCCCGCCTGATCGCGACCGAAGCCAAGGGCGTCACCGTCGACCTGCGGGCTTCCGGCGGGGTGAAGGGGCGGGCGGACGACGCCGATTTCGAGTCGGAAGAAGCGCGCTGGGAAAGGTCCGCGGGTGTGTTGCGCCTGCTCGGCCGACCGCACCTGCGCCAAGCCGATGGGTTTGAGGTGACCGGAGCCGCGATCTATTCGGACCGTAAGCGTGGGCGCATCGAGGTGCGATCCGCACCCGGCGTCCGCGCCGCCGTCCGTTTGCCCCCCGACGATGCCCCGGGCGCCTTGCCCGGGCAGGCCGAGGCGGATCAGGTGGTGCTCACCGTGCGGCAAGGGGTGGTCGAGGCCGACCTCGAAGGCGCCGTGCGCTATGTCTCCGGCCTCATGACGGCGCAGTCGGATCGACTGGTCGCCTTCTCCAAGCCGTTCAAGACCGGCCATGTCCTCAGCAAGGTCTTCCTGACCGGCAAGGTGACCTACGTGCAACCTGGTCTGGCGTGCGCGGCGGAACGCGTCGACTACGTGCCGAACGTCGCCATCGAGGAGGTTCTCCTCAAGAATCGCCTCACCGGTCGCCCCCGGCTGCTCAACCTTTCCGGCGGCGCGGAGTCCACGCGGCCGCGGCTCTTCGTCCAGTTCGCCGACGGCAAGAAGGCGGATTTCGTGGCCGACTCCCAGGAGATCCTGGCCGGCACGGACGGGGCCAAGTTCTTCCTGCGGGGCAACGTGGGGATGAAGGCGGACGGCGTCGAGGCCACCTGCGACCTGCTCGAGGGCCTCGTGTCCCCGGACAAGAAGGGGCGGCTGGTCGCCCGTCTTCTGGTCGGTCGCGGTAACGTCAACGCGCTCGCCGGGGACGCCGCCGCCCGGGGCCGGGTGCTCGAGGTCAAGCCCGAGGAAGGGGTGGCCCGTCTCACCGGCGATGCCCGTCTGCGGACCCGCGCCGGCATCGAGGGCGTCCCCGCCAAGGAAGTCATCTACGACTTCCGGACCAAGGGGTGGCGCATGGACTCCGCTTCGGACCAGGCGGCGCCCGACCAGGTCGTGCGCCCGAAGATCTTCCTGGGCGAGGACTTCACGCTGCCGGCGGTCAAAAGCCTCGACAACGGCCGTTGAGGCGGCCCTCCTTGACGTCATGGCTTTAACCGGCGAACAGGGTCTGGTCCGCGTCGAATCGCTCGCCAAGCACTACGGCCCGAAGGTCGCGGTGATGGATGTCAGCCTGCAGCTGAAGGCCGGCGAAATTGTCGGCCTGCTGGGGCCCAACGGCGCCGGTAAGACCACCACTTTCTACATGGTCGTCGGCCTCGTGCCGTCCACTTCCGGGCGCGTCTTCCTCGATGGCCGAGACATCACCGCCATGCCCATGTGGCAGCGCGCCCGCGCCGGCCTCGGCTACCTCCCGCAGGAGGCGTCCATCTTCCGCAAGCTGACGGTCTGGGAGAACGTGATGGCCGTCATCGAGACGCTGGACCTCGCCGCGCCCGCGCGCCGCGAGCGCACCCAGCAGCAGCTGCACGACCTCGGTCTCGAGAAGCTGGCGAAACAGCCGGCCTTCACCCTGTCCGGTGGCGAGCGTCGGCGGCTGGAGATTGCCCGCGCCTTGGCGACGAACCCGCGTTTCCTGCTGATGGACGAGCCCTTCAGCGGCGTCGATCCCATCTCGGTCGCCGAGGTCCAGGCCATCGTGCGCCGGCTCAAGGATCGCGGCATCGGCGTGCTGATCACCGACCACAACGTGCGCGAGACCCTCTCGATCGTCGACCGCGCCTACCTCATCCATCAGGGGAGGGTGCTCGTCTCGGGCACCCCGGCCGACATCGTGAACAACCCCGAGAGCCGTCGCTACTACCTCGGCGAAGGCTTCAAGCTCTGAACTTATGTCCGACCAAGCCCCCGACACCCGCCCGGAATCGGTCTCCGTCCGCGAGTTCTTCGACTCCTTCCGCGACATGCTCCAGATGGAGCTCTTGGCCGGGGAGGCCGGGCTCGACAACATGATCGCGGAGAAGTCGCTGAACCGCCCGGCCCTCGCCGTGACCGGCTACTTCAAGGAGTTCGCCCATAAGCGTCTGCAGCTCTTCGGCGCGGGCGAGATGGCCTACCTCGGCGACCAGACGGCCGCGGTGCGCGAGAAGCTCCTCGACGATGTCTTCGCCAAGCGCATCCCCGCCGTCGTCGTCTCGCGCGGCCTGCCGGTCGATGACATCCTCGTGAAGCTCGCGGACCGCCACAAGGTCCCGCTCATCCGCACCCAGCTCAAGTCCAAGGACTTCTCGGCCGAGGCGACGGTGCTCCTGGAGGAGAAGTTCGCCCCGCGGACCAACCTGCATGCCACGCTCGTCGACATCAAGGGGGTCGGCGTGCTGCTGCGCGGCGCCTCCGGCGTCGGCAAGAGCGAGTGCGCCCTCGCCCTGATCGAGCGCGGCCATTCCCTCGTCGCGGACGACTACGTGATCGTGACGCTCATCGGCGACCGCGAACTACAGGGCAAGTCCAAGGAGCTCAACCGGGGTTACATGGAGTGCCGCGGCATCGGCATCATCAACGTCGCCTCGATCTTCGGGATCCGTTCCGTCCGCCTCGAGAAGCGCGTCGACCTCGTCGTCACCTTCGTCCTGTGGCAACCTGGCATGGACGAGGAACGCTCCGGCCTGGAGGTCGAGACCTATGAGATCCTCGGTCGCAAGGTGCCCCATATGACCATCCCGGTCCGTCCGGGGCGCGACATGGCCCGACTCGTCGAGGTCGCCGCGATGGTGCAGGCGTTGCGCAGCATGGGGCATGACTCCGCCAAGGAGTTCAGCGACCGGCTGATCCAGCACATGGCCCGCGGGGACCAGGCGAAGGCTTGACCTTCAGCCCTTCGATCCGTCCCAGCGACAGTCGGCCATCACCCGCAGGCAGATCTCGCGTAGGTCGAACAAGGTGGCTTCGAGGTCCTGCGTCGCCTCGGCGGAGTTGAGCCGGGTCGCGGCGGGAAGGCCGGCCTGCAACCCGATGGCGTGGTTGATGGAGTTCAGCGCGCGTTTCATGTGGACGAGCGCGAGTGGCAGATCACCGGTGTCGGTGGCGTTGATTGCCATGACCACCTGGTGCTGGGCGTCCCAGAAAGCGAGCATGAGGTCGGCCCCGAGTTCTCCGCCGATCTCGGCCGGGTTCGCCCGGCAGATGGTGCGCCAGGCGCCGATGAGCTGGATACCAAGTGCCCGGGCCACGACGTAGACGGGATGCTGGTGAATGCAGTAGGGCAGGTCGGCGTCGTCCTCATCCTCCGCCGGGTCGTCGCCCTCGCCCGGGGCCCAGTCGGCGCTTTCCCAGCCCATGCGGCGGGCGCTGGCGTCGAGCCGGTCGGGGAACGGCTTGACCTCGTTGTAGTAGGAAAGGAACCGTCCGACCTCGAGGTCGTTACGGTGCAGGTAGCCGGCCCAGTCCGCTTCGCCCCAGGAGGCGTTGCCGGAGCCGTCGAATTCACCTTGGGGATGGTCTCCGTCCTGCATCCTTTCAGTATTGGCCGAAAACGACGGCTGGCAACCCCTTGTGCGAAAATCCCCTTGTGCCGGGGGCGGGGAAAGTGGCTAATCGGGGCATGGCCACGGATTTACCCACCTTGACGGGCGCTTTGGAGGCGGGCCGCGACCTTTCGGCCGCGGAGGCGGGTGCGGCGGCCCATGCGATGATCAGCGCCGGAGAGACGGATGACGCCAAGGCGGCTTTCCTCCTGGCGCTCGCCCGGCGCGGCGAGACCGCCGTGGAGGTCGCGGCCTTCGCCCATGCCTACCGCGAACGGGCGCGCGTCGTCGACTTCGGCGACGTCCCCTCCCGGGCCATCGACATCGTCGGCACCGGCGGCGACCGCTCCGGGAGCTTCAACATCTCCTCCGCCAGCTCGTTGATCGTCGCCGCCGCCGGCGTGCCGGTGCTCAAGCACGGTAACCGTTCCATCACGTCCAAGTCCGGCAGCGCCGATTTCCTCGCCGGCCTCGGCGTCGCGTTGGAGGCGACCGATGACCAGTTGTGCCGCGCCTTGCGTGAGGCCGGTTTCTGCTACCTGTACGCGCCCGCCTTCCATCCGGCCTTCAAGGCGGTGCTGGGCGTGCGCAAGCGGCTTGCAGAGCAAGGCCACAAGACGCTCTTCAACGTGCTCGGGCCGCTGATCAATCCGGCGCGACCCGCGGCGATGATGGTCGGCGTCTACGATGAGCGCTGGGTGGCGCCGATGGCCGCCGCACTCGGCGAGCTCGGCGTGCGCCGAGGTCTGGTCGTGCATGGCCGCGCGGGCGGCGGGATGGATGAGCTCACGACGGCCGGCGAGACGCGGGTCCGCGGGTGCGGCGAACTCGCCGCCGTCGACGGCGTCTGGTTGCCCGGAGACTTTGGTTTCAAGACCAGCCCGGTCGCCGACCTGCGCGGCGGCTCCCCGGAGGAGAACCTCGTGCTTTTCTCCGACCTTCTGGTCGGCGCGGTGCCCGAAGGTTTGCTCGACACGCTTTGCCTCAGCGCCGGCGCGGCCCTTTGGGTGGCGGGCCGGGCGACGGACGTGGGCGCGGGCGCCGTCCGGGCGCGGCAGATCGTCCTCGGCGGCGAGTTGCGCGAGCAGGCCCGGCGCTTGCGCGAGGCTTATCGCGAGGGCTGAAGTGCTGCGAGGATCAGCGCGACGGTTCGCTCGGTCGCCCCGCGGTTGGCATGATGCCAGTCGGCTCCGTGGCGACCGGCCGCCAGCCGACGGCCTTCGTCAGCGCAGAGCTCGGCGATCCTCGCTTCGAGCATCGCCGCGTCCTCGACGCGGAAGGCGGCCTCCGCCTTTTCAAGGCCCCGGCAGATGTCGCGGAAGTTCGTCATGCGCGGACCATACACGATGGCCACGCCTGCGGCCGCGCATTCGACGGGGGTCTGGCCGCCTTCGTGCGGCGGGAGACTCTTGCCGCAGAACGCGAAGTCGGCCGCGCGGGTGAGCCGGCGCAGCTCGCCGGTGGTGTCGGCGAGGTGGATGATCGTCCCGGCGGGGGCGACCGCGCCGCCGGAGGAACGCTGATGCCAGGCGAGACCGCTGGCGCTGGCCTCGGCGGCGACGTCGGCGCGGCGCTCGGAATGGCGGGGGACAAGCAGCAGGCGGACGTCGGCGCCGGTGTCGCGTAGCAGGTGGACGCTGCGGATCAGACGGGTCTCCTCGCCGGGCCAGGTGGAGGAGCCGAGCAGGACCAAGGTCCGCGGGTCGTCGCCGAAGCCGAGGTCGGCACGAAGCCGTGCGCGCTCCGCCGCGGGCATGGGCGCGTCGGCGGCGACGTCAAACTTCAGGTTGCCCGTCGTCTCGGCGGTGAAGCCGAGCTCGCGGAAGCGGCGAGCGTCCTCCTCGCTGCCGGCGGCGATCCACCGGAAGTGCGCGAGCACGTAGGCGGAGAGGCGGCGGAACTTCGCATGCCGGCGGAAGGAACGGTCGGAGAGGCGGGCGTTGATGAGGAAGGCCGGCACGCCGCGGGAACGGGCTTGGGCGAGGTGCTCGGGCCAGAGCTCGCCTTCGACGAGCAGAACGGCGTCCGGTCGGATCCGTCGCCACGCCAGGGCGCTGCAGGGCCAGAGGTCGGCGGGGAAGAGGCCGATCCGGGCGACGTCGGCGTAGCGCTCGCGGGCCAGCCGATAGCCGGTGCTCGTGGTCGTGGTCAGGACGATCTCGATCTTGCCGCTGGCCTGCAACTGGCGGAGCAGGGGACCGATGGCTTCGATTTCCCCGACCGAGACGGCTTGAATCCAGACCCGGCTGCGGCCTGGGGTCTTTGGGGGGATTTTCGGGAAAAAGCCCAGTCTTTGGACGAAGCCGGTGCCATAGCCGCCCCGCCGCAGCATCCGCCACACATAGTAAGGCAGGGCCAGCAGCAGCAGGAGAGGGAAGAGAATCCGGTAGGCCCAGGACATCGTCAGCCCGACCCTGCCGCGGGCGCGCGAGGCTGTCAGTTCCAAAGGAGCCTCTTTTTGCCGATTTTCCCGCTTGCACGGGAGGCCCGGGGGTGTTTGAACCAACTTTCCACCGTTTGGAGCGACCGCCGATCGCTTCGGACATCCCAACCAAAACCCAGTCAGCTACCTAAGATCCAAAGTCCCCTCCTTCGGCAGGAATCGGGATACGGAGCCCCCAAAACATGAACATCACCGTTAAAGACCTCCTCGACGCCGGCGTCCACTTCGGCCACCAGACGCGTCGCTGGAATCCCCGCAGCCGTCCGTACATCTTCGACCACCGCAACGGCGTGTCGATCATCGACCTCGAGAAGACGCACGCGTGCCTCGCCGCCGCCGCCGCCTTCGTCGAGGAAGCCGCCGCGAAGGGCAAGGAAGTGCTCTTCGTCGCCACCAAGCCGCAGTCCCAGGAAGTCGTGCGCCAAGCCGCCAAGTCGACCGGCATGCCCTTCGCCGTGAACCGCTGGCTCGGCGGCACCCTCACCAACTTCGCCACCATCAAGCGCTCGCTCGACAAGTACCGGAACTATCTCCGCATGGAGCAGGACGGTTCGCTCATGAAGATGCACAAGAAGGAAGGCGCCGCCGTCCGTCGCGAGATGTCCCGCATGCAGCGTAACTTCGAGGGTCTCCTCGAGTACCGCGAGCTGCCGGCCGCGATGATCGTCATCGACACCAAGCTTGAGGAGATCGCCGTCAACGAGGCCAACCGCCTCAAAATCCCGGTGATCGGTCTCTGCGACTCCAATTCCGACCCGACCCTCCTGCAGTTCCCGATCCCGGGCAACGACGACGCCGCCAAGTCCATCCGCCTCGTGGTGGAAGTGCTGACGCAGGCCGTCCAAGCTGGTCTCGCCCGCCGCAAGGTCGAGCGCGACCCGCGTAAGACCGTTACCCCGGTCGCTCGCCAGGACTCCGGCGAGTCCGCCCAGCCTGAGGTCAATATCTCCAAGGAGCTGCTCGATGCGAGCAGCGAACCGGCCGCCGAGGAGGGCGTCGCTGGAAAGCTCGTCCGCGTTCGCAAGACCATTAAGTAAGCGTCATGTCCGCCATCACCGCCCAGACGGTCAACGAACTGCGTCAGCGCACGGGCGCTGGCCTCATGGATTGCAAGAAGGCCCTGACCGAAGCCAACGCCGATATGGAGAAGGCCGTTGAGATCCTCCGCATCAAGGGGGTCGCGACGCGCAACAAGAAGGCCGACCGCAAGGCTTCCGAAGGTATTCTGGCCGTTCAGGTTTCCGCCGATGGTCGCAATGCGATCCTGCTGGAGCTCAACTGCGAGACCGACTTCGTCGCCAAGAACGAGGCCTTCGTAGCCCTCGCCAAGGACCTTGTCGGTCAAGCCGCGGCCAAGGGCGTCGAGAACCTTCTCGACCAGCCTTACCATGCCGACGCCTCCCGCAAGGTGAACGATTATCTGAACGACCAGGTCACGAAGATCGGCGAGAACCTCAAGGTCTCCCGCGTCCTCAAGTTCGAGGCCAACGGCGTCGGCCGCGTCTCGGCCTACGTCCACACCGGTGCCAAGATCGCCGTCCTCCTCGAACTGGGCCTCAAGTCCCAGGCCGCCGCTGCGCATGCCGATGTCGCCGACCTCGCCCGCCAACTGGCGATGCAGGTCGTCGCGAACAACGCCCGCTTCGTCCGCCGCGATGACGTTTCCGCAGAGGTCGTCGCCAAGGAGAAGGAAATCGCCCTCGAGTTCACGAAGTCCGAGGCCGATAAGGCCATCGACGAAGCCAAGCGCGTCGTCGAGGATTACCGGGGACAGCTCATCGAACAGAAGGCAGCCAATGACGTCGAGGCCATCGCCGAGCTCGAGAAGCGCATTGTCGTTTCGGAGAAGCAGGTGATCGCGTCCGAGTCCCGCAAGAAGGGCCAGCTCTCCAACATCGAGAAGATCGTCGCCGGCCGCGTCGACAAGTTCTTCGCGGATGCTTGCTTGCTGGAACAGCCGTTCTTCCGTGATCCCGATAAGAAGGTCTCCGACCTGCTGACCGAGGCCAAGGCCAAGGTTGGCGAGGAAGTTTCGATTGTCCGCTTCGTACGCTTCCAGGTGGGCGAGACGGCCGCCGAGTAAGCGCCCCCCAAGCCTTGTTCCGGGCCGGCTTCCGCGAGGAGGCCGGCCCTTTGCTTTACAGGGGCCGCGGACGGGGCTATTCTCGGGCATGCGCTTCCGCTACGACCTCTTCCTGCGCTGCGCGCGTGGCCGTTGTCCAGACTGCGGCGCCCCGGAGCAACTGACGGGGCTGGCGACAATCCGCGACCGCTGTACCGCCTGCGGGATGGTGCTGCGTCGCCGGGAAGGTTTCTTCCTGGGGGCGATGGTTTGGAACTACGGGCTCACGGCCTTCGGTCTTCTGCCGGTCCTACTCGTGCTTCGCGCCTATGACTGGATCGGCTTCGCCGCGGCGGTCTGGCTCGCGGTCGCAGTCATCCTGCTGGTCCCTTGGCTGATTCATGGGGTCTCCTGGCGACTCTGGCTCGGTACCTACTACGCTTTCCTGCCCGAGCAGCTGCCGTCGTCGGGACGTCGCCTCGACGACTGACGGTTCAGTTCCGGCGCGCCGCCATGCGGCCGACCAGCTCGACGAGGAAGGCGGTGTCGCCGCGTGTGCCTTGCAGCAGGGCGATGGCCTCGTTGGTCAGCGCTGCCACGCGCGCCTGCGCCGCCGGCACGCCGAAGAGCCCCGCGTACGTCAGCTTGTTGTTCTGGGCGTCGGCCCCGACGGGCTTGCCCATCTGGACGGAGTCGGAAGTCAGGTCGAGCAGGTCGTCGACCAACTGGAAGGCGATGCCGGCGGAACGTCCGGCGCGGCGGAACGCTTCGACCTCGGCGCTCGCGGCGCCACCGACGAGCGCGCCCATCGCGAAGGAGGCGCTCAGCATCGCGGCGGTCTTGCCGCGCAGGATGAACTCGAGGCGATCGGGGTCGGCCCCGGCGGCGAGCCCGCCCATGTCCTCGGTCTGGCCGCCGACGAGCAGGCTCGGGCCGGCCGTCACGGCGAGCTCGAGCGTCAGGTCGCAGAGCAGGGCGGGGCGGGCGCCGTAGCCGCGGGCGAGGAGCTCGAACGCGAACGGGATCAGCGCGTCGCCCGCGAGCAAGGCGGTCGCCTCGTCGAAGGCCTTGTGGCAGGAAGGCCGGCCGCGGCGCAGGTCGGCGTTGTCCATGCACGGCAGGTCGTCATGGATCAGAGAATACGTGTGGATGCATTCGAGGGCGACGGCCGCGGGGCGGGCGTCGCCGGCCGGGTCGAAGGCCCGCGCCGCAGCCAGGGCGATCACGGGCCGGAGGCGTTTGCCGCCGGCCTCCAGCGAGTGGCGCATCGCGGCGTGGAGCCGGGCTGGGCGGGCGGTCGAGGGCGGGGTCAGGGCGCGGAGGGCCGTCTCCACCTCGCCGATCAGGCTTACGTGCAGGGACTCAAACCGGGCGCCATCCATGGGGTTACTCCTCGGTTGCGCCGAGGCGGAAGAACGTCGCCGTGCGGCCGACGCTGCCGATGACCTCGCTGTCCGTCAGCTTCGCGAGTTCCTGGGACTGGGTGTCCATGGCCTCGCGTTCGGCGGTGAAGCGGACCTTCACGAGGTCCGCGTTGCGGAAGGCGTCGTTCAGCAGTTTGGCGATCCCCGCGTTCACGCCGGCCTTACCGACGAAGACCTTCGGGTCGAGGGTCTGGGCCAGGCTGCGGAGCTTGCCGCGTTCCGCGCCGGTCAGGCTGGGTTTGTCCTCGGGACCTTGTTCCATGGGCCTATTTCCGTTTTGCGGGGCAGGGGAGTCAATGGACTAATGGTCCCGCTTGCCGCTTGCCCCGTCCTCCGCGGAGCCTTGAATGCGGCATGCTCCTGCAGAACCACGCCTTTTTCGTCCGCGAGCAAGTGGCGGTCCTCCGCTTCGCCGACGCCTACGATCTCCTCCATCCGGTCTCAGGGCAGCGCATCGGTCTCGCCGCGGAAAAGCCCCGGCTGAAGTGGTTGCGCCTGATCGTGAAGAAGCAGGCCTTGCCCACCGAGATCGTCGTGCTGGAGGACGATCAGCAGACCGTCGCCCTGCGTCTCGAGAAGGGCTGGTCCTTCTTCACCTCCCGGCTCGCGGTCTTCGACGCCCAGGGACGCAAGCTGGGTTGCCTGCGCAAAAAGCTTTTCTCCCTGTCCGGCAAGCTCCTGGTCGAGGATCCGGAGGGGCGGGCGATCGGCGAGTTCAGCGGCGGGGTCTTCAGTTGGACCCGCCAGCTCAAGGACCCGGCCGGGGTCGTCATCGGGACGATGGACAAGAAGTGGGCCGGTCTGGGCAAGGAGCTGTTCACTTCGGCCGATAATTACCACCTGGAGGTCGCCCCCGCCTTCGCCGGGCAGCCGGACAAGGTCGCCCTGCTTTTGGCGGCTTGCCTGGCCTACGACGTCATTTTTGCCGAATACTAGACGTTTCGGGGCTGTGAATAACTTGGCGGGGGAGGGGTTTCCGGCTTGCCTGCCCCCCTGCCGCCTGTCATCTCCAAGGCTTACTTCGTTAGGGAGAGGGGCGGAGCCCTTCTCACGCTGGTCGGTAGGCGAAAGCCTATTCCAGACGGAGCGCCCGGCCGTTCGGCGGGGCCTCGGGGATTTCCCCCAAGTCGGCCAAACCAAACCCAAACTAACCCAATAACAGCCATGTCGATCGACAAGTCGGATATCATCAAGAAGCACCAGCAGGATGCCAAGGACACCGGTTCGCCCGAAGTCCAGGTCGCCCTGATTTCGGCCCGCGTCAACCACCTCACCGACCACCTTCGCTCCCATCGCAAGGACTTCCACTCGCGCCGCGGTCTCATCATGCTGACCAACCGCCGTCGCAAGTTGCTCGCCTACCTCAAGTCGACCGATCTGGACCGTTACAACGCCCTGATCGCGAAGCTCAACCTGCGTAAGTGACCGCCGCCTCCGGGCGTCTCGGTTCCCCAGACGTCCCGGCCTAGCGCCGGGACGTCCGCTTTTTCCACCCAACCAACAACCCGCCGGGCATACCGCCTAGCACAACACACAACATACCATGAAACAGAAACACTCGGTGACTATCGAAGAACTCGGTATCACCATCAGCACCGGCTCCATCGCCCGCCTCGCCAACGGCGCCGTCACCATCAGCAAGGGAGAGACCACGCTCTTCGTGTCGGCCACCGCCGCCGAGGATCTCCGCTCCCCGGACCAGGACTTCTTCCCCCTGACCGTCGACTACCGCGAGAAGTTCGCCGCCGCCGGCCGCTTCCCGGGCAGCTACTTCCGCCGCGAAGGCAAGCCCTCCGACAAGGAGGTGCTGACCTCGCGCCTCTGCGACCGCCCGCTCCGCCCGCTCTTCCCCGAAGGCTTCCTCAATGAAGTCCAGGTGATCGGCCTGCTGCTCTCGGCCGACCAGATCAATGACGCCGACGTCCTGATGGTGAACGGCGCTTCCGCCGCGCTCCTCTGCTCCGACATCCCTTGGAACGGTCCGATTGCGGGCATCCGCCTCGGTCGCGTCGCCGGGCAGTTCGTCATTAACCCGACCCACGAACAGCAGTACGAGTCCGACCTGGACCTCATCTACGTCGGCAATGAGAGCGACATGATGATGATCGAAGGTTCGGCCGACCAGCTGCCTGAAGTCGACTTCATCGCCGCCCTCGAGTACGCCCAGAAGGCGATCCAGCCGATCATCGCCGCCCAGCGCAAGCTCGCCGCGATGTACTCCAAGACCAAGCGCGTCTTCCCGCTCGTCGTCTGTGAACCGAAGGCCCTCGCCATCTGCGAGCGCGTCGCCGGTGAAGGCGACCAACTGAAGAAGGCAATCTTCCTCGCCTCCAAGAAGGAGCGCGGCGACGCCGTCAAGGTCGTAGTCGAGAAGGCCAAGGCCGCCTGCAAGGCGGAGCTCGGCGACGTCTTCGACTCGCGCCAAATCAAGATGGCCTTCGAGAAGCTCCAGGAGAAGGTCTACCGCAACGCCATCATCCAGAGCGGTGAACGCGCCGACGGCCGTAAGCCGTTGGATCTCCGGGCGATTTCCTGCGAAGTCGACGTGCTTCCCCGCGTCCATGGTTCCTCGCTCTTCCAGCGCGGCGAAACCCAGGGTCTCGTCCTCGCGACCCTCGGCACTTCCAAGGATGCCCAGGAAGTCGACGCCATCACCGGCGGCCCGAGCAAGCGCTCGTTCCTGCTGCACTACAACTTCCCGCCCTTCTCGGTGGGTGAGACTGGCCGTTTCGGCATGACCTCCCGCCGCGAAACCGGCCACGGCAACCTGGCCGAGCGCTCGCTGCTCTCCGTGCTGCCTTCCGAGCAGGACTTCCCGTACTCCATCCGCCTCGTCTCCGAGATCATGGAGTCCAACGGCTCCACCTCGATGGCTTCCGTCTGTGGTGGTACCCTCGCGCTCCTCGACGCCGGCGTGCCCATCAAGGCTCCGGTGGCCGGTATCTCCTGCGGTCTCGTGACCGAAGACGCTTCCGGTAAGATCGTGAAGCATCGTGTGCTGACCGACATCATCGGCGCCGAAGACCACTACGGCGACATGGACTTCAAGATCTGCGGCACGCGTGAAGGCATCACCGCTTTCCAGCTCGACCTGAAGATCCACGGCCTGCCGATCGGCATCGCCAAGGAAGCCATCGCCCAGAACAAGGTCTCCCGCGACGCCATCCTCGATATCATGGCCAAGACCATGCCGACGACCCGTCCGGAACTGAAGCCCTGCGCCCCCCGCACCCACCGCATCAAGATCCCGTCCGATAAGATCGGCGCGCTCATCGGCCCGGGCGGCAAGAACATCAAGCGCATCACCGAGTACACCGGTTGCCAGCTCGACATCGACCAGGACGACTCCGGTTGGGTCACGATCTTCGCGACCGACGGCGAGTCCCTCGCTCGCGCGGTCAATGAGGTTAACCTTCTCTCGGCCCAGATCGAGATCAACAAGACCTACAAGGGCGTCGTCCGCTCCGTGAAGGAATTCGGCGCCTTCGTCGAATGCCTCCCCGGCCAGGAAGGCCTCGTGCACGTCTCCGAGCTCGCCGACCAGCGCGTCGAGCGCGTCGAGGATATCTGCAAGCTCGGCGACGAGATCATCGTCAAGTGCGTCGGCATCGACGACAAGGGTCGCGTGCGCCTCTCGCGCCGCGCCGCCATCGCCGAGAAGGAAGGTCGCGACTACGCGCCCGCCCCGAAGCCGATGGACCGCCCCCGTGGCGACCGTCCGGACCGTGGCGAGCGCCGTCCCTTCCGCGAACGCGGCGGTGACAGCGAAGGCGTCCAGGGTTAATCCTGGCTGAGTTCGTCAACAAGGCCCCGGCTCACCCCGGGGCTTTTTTGTGCCCGCCGCCGCCGGCTTACTTCGCGGGCTTTCCTGTCGCCGTCACGCGCTCGAACCACGCCCGCGCGGATGCGGTCGCCGGACCGTCGCGCAAAGGCCAGCGATCGTTGTGCGGGTGCTTGACCGCCGCGTTGGGGAAGGGTCCGTAGAGCGCCGTCATATCGACCGTCAGGTAGTAGACGTTTTTCGGGACGATGGGCGCGACGAACTCCCGGGTCTGCTCGCCGGGGTGGCCCTGGCTGATCAGGACGGGTCGGTCCTGTAGGCGACGCAGCCGGACGGCGGCTTCCTCGCGGTAGCGCGCGAGCGGGGCGCCCCAAGGTGCGCTCCAGGCCTGCACGCCATCGAAATGGTCGTGGGCCCAGAGGCCGCACCACAGGCCAGCGACCTCGTCGTCATGCAGGCCGAGGAACGCGACGCCGATGGCCCCGCGCGAGAAGCCGCAGAGCACGACCCGCTTGGCATCTCCGCCGAACTCCGCGCAGATCCGGGGGAGGTTGGTCTTGGCGTAGCCGACGGTCGCTTCGACGTCACCCCACCAGGTCACCTCGTTCTTCCGCCGGTCCTTCGCGACGTAGGGTAGGACAATCCAGAGGGCCTTGCCTCGGGAGACGCCGTAACCGAGGGCGGCGCCTTCGACCTCGCCGGTCGAACCGGAGGCCGGGAAATAGTTGCCGGTGTACTCGGCGATGACCGGCCAGCTTTTTCCGCGGGCCTTCCAATCTGGGGTCCAGTCATCGGGGAGGGCGAGCAGATGGCGCACCTGCGTCCCGGTGTATTCCGGCGCGGTGACCGCGACGCGCCGCCCGGCCACGGGTGGGCCCTCCATCAGCGGGGGCAAGGGTAGGTCGGCGGCGAGGAGCACCTGCAGGGTGCCGAGGATGAGACAGGCGGCCTTCATGCGCAAAGTCAGTGGGGGTCGTCCTCGACCACCTGGGTGCGGGTCCAGAGGTCATGCCAGGCGCGACGATCTTTCCGGAAAAGCGGCACGTGGGCGTTCACGATCCCGAGCAGGGTGAAGAGCGGGTTTGGCAGGCAGAGGAAGGCCGTTTTCCAGGCCGAGCGCAGCAAGGCTGGCAGGAAGCCCGGGGCTTCGCCCGTGGTGACGTCGATGGAGCGGAGGTGGAAGATTCGCTTGCCGAGGGTGCGGCCTTGGCCGAGCCACTCTTGGGCGCTGAGCGCCGCGCCGACCAAGCAGAACGAGACCGTGCCGAGGTAGCCAAGCCAGGTCGCGTACGCTTGCAGCGTCGCCTCGGGCGGGTGGAGGGCGAGGTCCCAGAGCGCGGCCGTGGAGCCGGTCCTTTGCGACTGTAGCGAAAGGGTCTGCAGCTGATCGTAGAACGCGCCGACCGTCGTGAGCGCGGTCTGTTCGTCCGGCCCCGCGAGCCGGACCGCCAGCCACCAGCTCAGCACGAGCAGCGGGAGGACGTCGGCCAACGCCGCGAAGGTCCGCCACCAGAGGCCGGCGGGGACGGGCGGGAGGGGCGGAGGGCGCTCAGCCACGCTGGCGCGCGCAGGCGTCGACCGTGTTCTTCATCAGCATGGCCACTGTCATCGGCCCCACGCCACCCGGGACGGGCGTGATGGCCTCGCAGGCGGGCGCCACCGCGTCGAAATCGACGTCTCCCACGATGCGGTAGCCGGTCTTCTTGGAGGCGTCTGGCACGCGGTTGATGCCCACGTCGATGACGACGGCGCCGGGCTTGACCATGTCGGCCGTGATGAAGCGGGGCTTGCCGATCGCGGCGACCACGATGTCGGCCTGGCGGACGATTCCGGCCAGGTCCTTGGTGCGCGAATGGGCGATGGTCACGGTGCAGTCGCAGCCTTTGGCGAGGAGCAGGGCGGCCGCAGGCTTACCTACGATGAGCGAGCGGCCGACGACCACGGCGTGCTTCCCAGCGGTCTCGACGCCGGAGCGGCGCAGGAGCTCGATCACGCCGGCGGGGGTGCAGGCCGCGAAGGCGCCAGGCAGTTCCTGCACGAGTCGGCCGATGCTCTGCGTGCCGAAGCCGTCGACGTCCTTGTCGGGAGACACGCGGTTGAAGACCTCCGTCTCGGGCAGGTGCTTCGGTAGCGGGGCCTGGATCAGGATGCCATGGACCGAGGCGTCGGCATTGAGGGCGTCGAGGTGGCGGAAGAGTTCTTCCTTGGTCACCGTCGCGGGGAAGAGCTGGAGGCTGGCCTTCATCCCGACCTCGGCGGCGGTCTTCTGCTTCTTGGTGACGTAGGAGACCGAGGCGGGGTCGTCGCCGACGCGGACGAACGCGACGTGGGGGACGATCGGGGCGAGCTGGGCGACGCGGGCCTTGACTTCGGCAAGGACCTGCTGGGCGATGGCGTTTCCGTCGATAAGGCGCATGGGCCTAGTAGGACGAACCCGGGCCCGAGGGCGAGAAAAAGTCCGTCCGCGGGTCGCCGCGTGATTGTCTCGCCCTGCGGGCGGAAAGGCCCCAAGGGTAGGGCGTGCCCGACGAAGGACCTATGCGCATCCACAAGTTCCTCGCCCAGGCGGGAGTCTGCTCCCGCCGGGAGGCGGAGCGCCTGGTCGCGGGCGGCGAGGTCTTCATCAACGGCAAAGTCGCGGCCACCGGCCAGCCGGTCGATCCCGCCGTCGACGTGGTCAAGTGCCGGGGGCAACACATCAAGCCGCTCGCCCGGACCGTCGTGCTGATGATGAACAAGCCGCGCGGTTTTCTCTGCACCAATGACGACTCCCATGGCGGTCAGACCGTGTTCGACATGGTGCCGCCGGAGTACCGTCCGCTGCGCCTTTTCTGCGTAGGCCGGCTCGACAAGGATTCCGAAGGGCTGCTCCTGCTGACCAACGACGGCGCGCTCGCGAACAAGGTGATGCACCCCTCGGGCGGCATCATCAAGCGCTACGAGATCACCTTGAACCGCGACTACGACCCGACCCTGACGCCCCGCCTTCTGAAGGGCGCCGTCGAGGAAGGGGAGATGCTGCGCTTCAAGAAAGTCATTCGCCACCCGGAAGACCCGACCCGCCTGGAGATCCACCTCGACCAGGGGCGCAAGCGCGAGATCCGGCGACTGCTCGAGATCTTCGGTTTCCATGTGAAGGTCCTGTGCCGCTTCCAGATCGGGGGACTGGTCCTCCGGAAAATGCCGCTTGGCGATTGCCGCCCCCTGAGCCGCAAGGAAATCGACGAGATTTTCGGGGCCTGAGGCCGCCCGTCGGGTTCATCCCGCTTGCCAGCCGTCGGATTTGGGTTCGAATGGACTCACCCCCATGCGACGCCTTCGTCTCCTCGCCCTCCTGCCCCTGCTGCCGCTCGCCGCCTCGGCCGCGCCCAACTCCCAGATGAAGCTCGCCTGGTCGGATGAGTTTAACACCCCCGAGATCGATGCGACCAAGTGGAACGTTCACAACTCCGTCACGATCAAGGACGGCAAGGCCAACCTGAATCTCCTGCCCGGCAAGGAGCCCGGCCTCTGGATCAGCAGCACCCTGAACTCGGCCCGCAAGTTCACCCAGCTCAGCGGCTACTTCGAGGCCTCGGTCCGCATGCTCCAGACCAACGGTCGTACCGGGCGTTTCGAGGTGCGCAATGCCAGCCTCGACGAACCGCCCTCCGCCCGGCTCTTCTTCGATGGTTGGGGTGATGACCGCATCGTCCCCGGCGCGCAGGTGGCCGACAATACCGGGCTCCGCATGCTCAAACCGGTCAAGCACGGGATCGATTTCGATGGCGGTGCCTCCTATAAGAAGTTCCATACCTACGGCGTCCATTGGACTTCGAAGTACTTCGAGTGGTACGTCGACGGGAAAAAAGTCCATCGCCTCGAGCTGAAGACCACCCCGACCACCCCGATGTACGTCGAATTTTGCCACCACACGGCCGAAGGCGGTAAGGTGAAGGATTTTATGAACCCGACGAACGGTCCGGAGCCTTTGCAGGTCGACTGGGTCAAGGTCTGGAAGTGACCGTGCCATGCGTCGTCTTCTCTGCTGGCTCCTCCCGCTCGCGGTCGTCGCGGCCGACCCCACCGCCAAGCTGAAGCTCGCGTTCTCCGACGAGTTCGACGGCGCCGCGTTGGACACCGCCAAATGGGTCATGGAGGGCAACGCCCAAGCGGCGTCGCTGAAGGGCGGCAAGCTCCTGCTGACCCTCATCGATCGGCCCGATGGTTGGCAGGGCACTGCGATCAGCACGCGGGGCAAGTTCACCCAGACCTTCGGCTACTTCGAGGCTTCGATCCGTTTCAACGCCCAGCGTGGGCATCATGGCGCCTTCCTGGTACGCAATAAGCTGACCACCGAGCCGCCGGTCGCCTCGCTACTCTTCGAGTGCTTCGGCGAGGACCGGCTGGTACCTTGGGCCCGGATTGCCGACAACAAGGGGCTCCGCGAACTCAAGCCCGTCAAGACGGACCTGGTGCTCCGGCCCAACCAGACCTCCAAGGGCTTCAACACCTACGGCTTCGCCTGGACCGAGAAGGCCTATGGATGGTACTTCAACGGCAAGCTGATCCATAAACTCGATAAGCCCGAGGTCCAAGAGCCCATGCACGTCTACCTGGGCAACTGGGTCGGCGATTCCGAGCGCAAGAACCTCGTCCCGGGCAAGTTGCCCGATGATGTCGAGGTGGACTGGGTCAAGGTCTGGAAGTAGCCCGCGGTCAAAAGAGGGTTGCCAACGCCGTGGGGTGCTCATCCTGCGGTCATTCCTCCCGCCGTGGCTTACGACAAGAACAACCCTTTCCCCGCCCGCCTAATCGACCGTCGTCGCCTGAGCTCGCCCGCCAGCCAGAAAGACACCCAGCATTTCTCGGTGTCCCTCGCCGGTAGCGGTCTGACTTATCAGTGCGGCGATTCCCTGGGTGTCTTCCCGACGAACAACCCCGCGGCCGTCGCTGCTTTGCTGCAGGCCGCCGGCTTCACGGGCGACGAAGCCGTCACCCTCCCCAAGGACCCCGCGCCGATCGCGCTCCGCGAGGCGTGGGCGAAGCGCGTCGCGCTGAACGGCCCGACCTACAAGTTCGTGCAGCTGCTCCACGACCGCGCGCTCGCGACGGACCAGAAGGAAGCCTTGGCTGCCCGTCTCGCCGAGGCCGACCCGGAGAAGAAGAAGGCCTGGCTCGAGCAGCGCGAGTTCGTCGACCTCTTCGAGGAGTTCCCGTCCGCCCGTCCCTCCGCCCAGGAAGTCGTCGAACTGCAGCGGAAACTGATGCCGCGCCTTTACTCAATCTCCTCAGCCCCGTCGCGTTACCCCGATGAGATCCACCTCACCGTCGCGGTCGTCCGCTACGAGACCAACGCCCGCCCCCGCGAAGGCGTCTGCTCGAGCTACCTCGCCGACCGCGCCCGGATGGAGCAGCCCGACCTGCCTATCTTCGTCGCCGAGTCCCACTTCGGCCTGCCGGCCGACGACAACGTTCCCATCATCATGGTCGGCCCCGGCACTGGCGTCGCCCCGTTCCGCAGCTTCGTCATGGATCGCGCGACCCGCGGCGCGAAGGGTCCGAACTGGCTCTTCTTCGGCGACCAGCGCAAAGAGTATGATTTCCTCTACGCCGAAGAGTGGGCGGCCTACCTCGCGTCGGGCGCGCTGACGCGGCTCGACACTGCCTTCTCGCGCGATCAGACCGCCAAGGTCTACGTGCAGGACCGCATGCGCGAGCAGGCGACCGAGCTCTGGAAGTGGCTCCAGCAGGGCGCCTATTTCTATGTCTGCGGCGACGCCAAGCGCATGGCCAAGGACGTCGACGCCGCGCTGCACGCCGTGGTGGCCGAGCAGGGCGGGATGACGCCCGAGGCCGCCGGGGAGTGGGTCAAGCAGCTCAAGAAGGACGGCCGCTACCAGCGCGACGTCTACTGAGCCGGGGCGGGGTGGGGCGGCGTTTTCGCCACTTGCCACCTGGCGGATTTCCACCCACAAATCCACTCCGATGCATCTCACGCACTCTCCTCGCGTCGCCCTCGTCACCGGTGCCGGTCGCGGTATCGGCAAGGCCATCGCGGAACGACTCGCCGCCCACGGGCACACCGTGCTTTGCGTCTCCAAGTCGGACACCTGCGTCGTGGTCGCCAACGACATCGTGGCCAAGGGGCAGAAAGCCAAGGCCTACCAAGTCGACGTCTCCGACGCCGCCGCGGTCGCGAAGGCCTGCGAGCAAATCGTCACCGAGTTCGGCGCCGTCGAGATCCTCGTCAACAACGCCGGTATCACCCGCGACAAACTGGTCATGGCCATGTCTGAGCAGGACTGGAGCGATGTCATCTCTACCAACCTCTCCTCGGCCTTCTATTGGACCAAGGGTCTCGTGCGTCCGATGACCAAGAAGCGCTGGGGTCGCATCATCAGCATCTCCTCGGTCACTGGGGTCCAGGGGAACGCCGGCCAGGCCAACTATGCCGCCGCCAAGGCTGGTCTCCATGGCCTGACCATGACCCTCGCTCGCGAACTGGCCGGCCGGAGCATCACCGCCAACGCGGTGGCTCCTGGCTTCATCACGACTGATATGACGGGGGAGCTCTCGGAGGAGATTAAACAGAAGATCCTCGGGGTCATCCCCCTGGGCCGTTTTGGCTCGGTCAACGATATCGCCGCCATGGTGGATTTCCTCGCTTCCGAGGAAGGTGGGTACATCACCGGGCAGGTCTTTTCGGTTGACGGTGGCATGGCTATCTGACACCCAGAAACCAACCCAAACCCTTTCTTATGCCCGAAAATATCGAACAGCGCGTCAAGGACATCATCGTCAAGCAGCTTGGGGTCAACCTCGAGCAGCTCACCCCCGCGGCCGGCTTCCAGACCGACCTCAAGGCCGACTCCCTTGACCTGGTGGAGATGATCATGGCTTTCGAGGACGAGTTCGGCATCGCCTCCATCCCGGAAGACAAGGCCGCCTCGATGAAGACCGTCGGCGACGCCGTCGAGTACATCAAGGCCAACGCCACCAAGTAACCTTCCCGGGTCCCCCGGGGCCCGACCCGTGAGCTTCGCCCATCCGACCCGTCGCGTCGTCGTCACCGGCATCGGTTGCCTGTCGGCGCTTGGCCATGATACCGAGGCTTTCTGGGACGGTCTGACCAAGGGCCGTTCTGGTATCGCCCGCATCACGCGCTTCGACCCGACGGATTTCCCGTCCAAGGTCGGCGCCGAGGTGCGTGACTTCGATCCGGGCAAGTTCATGGACCCGAAGGAGGCCAAGCGCAACGACCGCTACACGCAGTACGCCGTCGCCGCCTCCCGGATGGCCGTCAATGACGCCAAACTGGACGTCACCAAGGTCGATTCTGAACGCTTCGGCGTGATTATCGGTTCCGGCATCGGCGGCATGGAGACCATCGAGAACCAGGCCCGCATTCTCATCGAGCGCGGTCCGTCGCGCGTCTCTCCCTTCACGATCCCTTCGCTCATCGCCAACATCGCCTCCGGCGTCGTGGCCATCGAGTTCCAGGCCAAGTCCGTCAATTTCGGCGTCGTCTCCGCGTGCGCTTCCGGCTCCCACGCCCTCGGCGAGGCGCTGCGTCACATCCGCGACGGCCACGCTGACATCATGCTGTCTGGCGGTTCGGAAGCCTGCATTACCCGCCTGAGTTACGCTGGTTTCTGCAACATGAAGGCCATGTCGACCGATTTCAACGACACGCCCGAAAAGGCATCTCGCCCGTTTGACAAGCTCCGCGATGGTTTCGTCATGGGTGAAGGCGCGG
>Ga0209107_10000447_pt1 | contig 24238 bp, 30 predicted proteins | sample LakErihyJuly2011_2_FD_187460 | JGI IMG/M metagenome (GOLD analysis project Ga0209107, IMG submission 187460) | Freshwater microbial communities from dead zone in Lake Erie, Canada - CCB hypolimnion July 2011 (SPAdes) (version 2) | ecosystem: Environmental > Aquatic > Freshwater > Lentic >...
TTTAGTTTCCTTTCTCTTAGACTTTCTCTAAGTAATGCAGAATATTTAGTACTTTTCGCGAGCATGCCCTTGAAGTAAATGTTGTGTGTTGTATTCAGGTAGTCAATCAATCTGGTGTAGTCATCGTCTGTTGCAGAGCTCCAACTTTGCGTCATTTGTCCAGGCTTTACGTCGGACACTCTCACCATTAGGTCGCCTAAACCTTGTATTACGCAACTTTTGAGATCGTACAATCCTTTCATCGAAATTTCGCCATCTTCGTCTTTGAAGAATATCCATTTTTCGACCTCTAAGCTTTTCATTATTATGTACTTCCCATCGAAGCCGATTGTTTCGTCCATATTATATTCCTATTTTTCTTATCTGTATCTCCCTTACTGCCGCCCTTAGCGAGCTTTTGATTGGCTCCTCGAAGTTCTGTATTTTTATTAGGTCTCGCTGGCCGATGTTTTCGAGATTGTATACATCATCGTCGATGACATCCCTTGTCACGCCACAATTATCGTCTAATATTGGTTCGGTCACTATGTGGTGAAACGTAACCTCTTCGCCGTCGACCTCTATTCCTGTGACGAAAACGTTCATCGCGACCTTCTCGTGAATCGGAAGGTGTTTGTTGGCGTCGTAGATGTGTGTTCTTATTATGAGGTTGTCTTCTTCGTCTGTGTGTATCATATCCCTAGCTCTTTAAGTTTTAGTTCTCTTAACTCTTGTATGTCTATGAAGTGTTCAACGTCGTACTTCCTAAACTTACCGTCTTCACACTTCACTACATAAGATGGTTTTGCCGGTTGTAATGTATTTGGGTCGTAGATTGTTGGTGTTAGTTCGCATTCATAAATATTGCCATATATAAGTATGTATTCGTAACCGCCACGATGTTTTGGTATACTTAAATCTATTTTAGACTGACATTTCATATTCCTAGCTCGTTTAGTCTTTGGTTTCTACAAAGTGGTAGCAACTCAGAAAAGTCTTTACTAAGTCTTCGCATAATTTTGTTACGGTGAATAGACCTGTCGAGGTCCCAAGTTGTGTAGGACCCTATGTTCATTATCTTTATGGTGTAGTGTCCGGTCTCGACTTTATCGGGACAGGTTACGGTAGGTGTGACACCCATTCGCTTATACATCATTAGATGATCTACTATGTTCGCTGTTATGTCGTCGAGATTGTACCTCATGCGACTAAGATAAGGAAATTTTTATTTATTTGAATAAATATTTGTAAGTCGTTGGTTTACAAAACATTTTAATTTCGCAATAGTATAAACAAAATGAACGTTATTATACCGATTGGTGGCCTCGGAAAGAGGTTCGCAGACGAGGGCTATCCATTTCCGAAGCCACTCGTAAGGTCGCTCGGTAAAGAGATTATATTCTGGAACATCGAGAACCTTAGAATATTTGGTGAGGACGTGGTCTACATTGTTTACCGAAAGGAGTTCGATAGGTTCAATTTCGAGGATCTTATTCGTAACAGGTTTAATGATATTAGCTTCGTTTTCATACCCATATCGAACGAGACACGTGGTGCTTCCGAGACAGTGCTCTACGCACTACAGGAGATGGACGACAAGAGACTTGGTGAAACAACCATCATCGTTGACTCCGACAACTTCTACGACGACGACGTTCTCGGTGTCGCAAGACATCGAAGAACGAACCTCATATTTTACAAAAACGATACGGAACCGAGACCTATTTACTCGTACATCGAGGTAGATGGAGGAAGAGTGTCCGACATACGTGAGAAGGTGAAGATATCTGATATGGCTTGCGTAGGTGCTTACTGCTTCAGTGATGCCAGGTCTCTGCTCGAAAACGTAAAGTCTGTAATAGTAGGTGGTGAGAAGCAGAACAACGAGTTCTACGTTTCGTCTCTCTATAGGTATATGATAAATACCGGTGTCGATGTTTTTGCACATGAGATATCGGGTTTCAACTGTCTCGGCACGCCGAACCAGATAAAAGCGTTTTCTTCGAATCTAAGTGTCAGCGTTGAGAGTAAGAGGTTCTGCTTCGATCTCGACAACACTCTGGTCACTTACCCGGATGTTCCGGGCGACTACTCGACAGTTAGGCCTGTGGTTCGAACTATTTCGTTTCTTAGGTTTCTACACAGACAGGGACACACCATAATAATACACACCGCGAGGAGAATGAGGACACATGGTGGAAACGTAGGTCGTGTTCAGGCTGACATAGCCAAGCTGACATACGATACACTTGACAATTTCGAGATACCATACGACGAGGTACACTTCGGAAAACCTTACGCACACTTCTACATAGACGATTTAGCAGCCAGACCGAGCGAAGACCTTGAGAAGATAACTGGTTTCTACAACATCCATCCCGAGACAAGGAGTCACAATCGCATTGAGGTCTACGAAGGTTGGGTTTGTAAATACTCGGACTCTCTCGAGGGTGAGGCACATTTCTACGCGAACATACCTGTCGAGGTATCCAAACTTTTCGCCAAGCCGATGGAGATAACTGATGGTTATTTGATGATAGAGAAGATAAACGGAATACCGGCATCTTTCCTGAACATCAACGGCACACTAACCGATAAGACATTAGTCAGCATACTCGAGTCGCTGACTATGCTTCACCGTATCGCCCCGAATTTCGAGGTCGACGTGTACGCGAACTACGGTATCAAACTACGGTCGAGAATAGAAAGTTATGACTTCTCCAGCTACGCTGGATTCGAGGATGTGAGTGCAGAGATTTTGGATTACTTGGATTGTTATGAACGCGAGCGAAGGGGAATTGTCGGTGTTGTGCACGGCGATCCTGTTTTGACTAACGTGCTTATTGACACAAACGACAATATAAAGATGATAGATATGCGCGGTCGTGTCGGTGATCAGCTCACCATATATGGTGATGTCTTCTATGACTATGCAAAGGTTTACCAGTCTCTGATTGGATACGACCACATACTGATGGGTAAGGATGTTGTGGCATGTAACCTTTCTGTATTTGAGAACTACATCATTCGAGTCTACGGTAGAGAAAGGTTGGTTGATATAAAGATGATTGCCAAGAGCCTTCTGATTTCTCTAATACCACTTCATGCTGACGAGAAATGTCACTCTTACTACGGACTGGTTTCACAATTTTTTTAGTCGAAGACTTCTTCGATCCTTTCGTCTCTGATTTCTTCGGTGGGTTTGATTTCTTTGTAGTAGACCATATAAAGTGTCTCTATGAGTTCGGTATGAAATTGAACAGAGCTACCGGAAGAGGAGGTGTTCGTGATTACATCGAACTTCTTTACGGTGCCGTAGAAGGAGTGGTCGAACGGTGTGTATCCGAAGATGTTGGTTAGTCGTATCTCGAATTTTTTGTTTGAGTCCATCGGATCTATTGGCGATTCGAAAGTCGCGTGTACCATGTTGTTGGCTATGTTTACATCGACAAGCTTGGAGTACGGCTTTACAGAGAAGACCATTGTGGAATCGTTTAGGAAGGTGGATGTTTGTGTTACGTAGTTTTTCATTTGTTTTAGTTTAGTAGTCCGTCTATCTTCCATTCCCTCGCGAACGCATTATAAGCGTTTATGAAAATTGGGTCGGACATGATTGAGGAAACGACGTGATTTAACGTGTCCGCCAAATACAGATTAAGTTCTTTTATATCGCCACAGCGTACGTTTATCTTGTGTCCGTTCCACTCGAAGGTTATGTCTGCATCATTCTTACTAATGTTATTAAGTAGGAAAGACCGGCGTTTCAGCATATGGAGTTGCTCAGTATCGAAGTTCGAGTCCCATTCACCAGACATTATCTCGTTGATTTTGTCTTTTATTATTTGGTCTGTCTCGTCTAGTTTCATATTGTTCCTTATATTCGTACATTATTGTTGGCTATGTTTACGTCGACAAGCTTGGAGTACGGCTTATACTCTTTCCGGTCTTTCATTGAAATTTAGATAGTAATAATTTTCAGGCGTCGATTCGAAAGGTCTCGATTCCTTACCACTATGACCGTCATATTCTATTAAGAAATCAACGGGAACATACTTCTGCTTCAAGAATCTTACCTTAGATAAGGGATTAAATACATATTTATGTTCTTTAATTCTTATTTTACCATTTTCGAAATCCTGTAAGTTTTTTAGCCACCTCTGTGGGTAACCACCCAAAACTCTCTTACTCCATTCTATATCCTCACCCTCATCCCAAACGAAGTCTTCATTCAATGGAAATTCCTGCATAACTTTTCTTTTTGCAACCCAATAATTACCAGGAACATACATACCTTTACTACCTTTATATTCATAAGGAAAAACGACATTACCATAAACAGGGTCGTCCGGTAAACCCATCCAATCCAAACCTCGGGTACCGTCCAAATTTAGCATATGATTCATGCAGATATCCCAGTCGTCACCAAACTTCAAAAAACCTTCGTACCATTGTCTGTCAAATTCGATATAATCGTGGCTGTAACTAATGTTCTCGAAAGATGAGTTCTCTGTTATTATGTTCTTCTTCTTTGTTATCCAAAGTGGTTTTATGTATTCGTTGAATGGTATTACGGTAATGTTACCCTGTGATGGTATATTACAATTTCCCACAATTATAATCTCGTAGTTTTCATAAGGTATGTTCATTTCAATTATACTTCTTACACAATCCACCAAATAGTATTGTGAATGTACCGATGTTATGATACCAAACGTAAATCCTTTTTTGTTTTCCAAACTTTTATTTTATTTTTGATTTGATTTCTTTTTTACCTAGAAATACAGTGATTGTTTTTAATATAAAACCTATCATACGGTAGGAAGTTGTCTATTATTTTGTACTTTATCATATAATATGTATATTATCTTCATTTATATTACTATATTCGTATAAAAGTTTTTATATGTTAGATTTAGTTGAAGTTTGGACCGACGGATCATCCAGAGGTAACCCTGGTCCTGGCGGATGGGGAGTGGTCCTTACCTGGAAAGGTAAAAGAAAAGAACTGAGTGGTGGTTTCAGGAAAACGACGAACAATCGTATGGAGTTGACTGCGGTGATTGAGGGACTCAAAGCGATAACTCGTCAGGATCTCGACATTGTGGTTTATACAGATAGTAAGTATGTATGTGACTCTGTGATGAAGAGGTGGGTCTATAACTGGGAGAGAGACGGTTTCTCAGGAAAGAAGAATCCTGACCTTTGGAAAGAGTACTTATCTGTCTCGAGAAGGTTGAAGTCAGTGAAGATAAACTGGGTGAAAGGTCACGCTGGAACAGAGCTTAACGAGAGATGTGATCAGCTCGCTACTTCGGCACCGTGTACTGCGGCTGACGTGGTCTACGAGTCGCTTTGATTTTTTCTTTTATTTGTTGTTGTGGTTTAGGTTTGTTTCGCTATATTTGTAGTGTAACAAAAAAGGAACGTATATGACTTACAACATAAATGACAGATTCAAAATCTTCGGCGATATGGCGAAAATGGTTATCAATGGCTACACTTCTTCTTTAGTGGTTGTCGGAGAAGGAGGTCTTGGTAAGACTCACGCTGTGAAGCAAGCCATAAAGGATTGTGTTCTTTATGAGAACGAATACGTATTCTTCAAAGGATACTCTACTGCTAGAGGTCTTTACAACACTTTATACGACAACAACGGAAAGCTTATCGTGTTCGACGACTGCGACTCTGTGTTAGAAGACAAAGTTGCGTTGAACATTTTGAAGTCTGCATTAGACTCTTACGACGAGAGAGAAATCTCTTGGAATGCTGTGATGAACAAGTCTGACGAGTATCCTTCTAAGTTCAAATTCACTGGAAGAGTTATATTCATCTCTAACAAAAAGAAGGCTTCTATCGACCAAGCTGTTCTTTCTCGTAGCCTTTGTGTTGACCTTGATATGACACAAGACGACAAGATTGAAAGAATGAGACACATACTTGACTCTATACTTCCTGAGTTCGAGATGGCTCAGAAGATGCAGGCTATCGACTTCTTACAGGAGGTGAAGGATCATGCATCTTTGAATATGCGTACATTGATAATGGTTACGAAGATGGTTGACTGCTACCCTGAGACTTGGAAAGATATGGCACGTTATATGGTTATGGGATAAACAAAAAGCGACTATCACATTACAACAAATATGGAAACTTACATTATGGACCAACTCGTTGGTAAGACGATGTTCGCGGTAGTCCGGTACTACGACAAAGTGTCGATGTACTGCGAGGACGGTAGGATCTACACACTATTACACGAACAGGATTGTTGCGAGACCGTGGTTCTTGACGATGTATGCGGTGAAATCACCGACCTGGTGGACTCACCGTTTCTCGTTGCAGAGGTGTCTTCGAATAATGACGACAACCCGGACTATGAGTCCGCTACTTGGACTTTCTACAAATTCGCTACAATAAAGGGTTACGTGACGATGAGGTGGCACGGGTCTTCCAACGGTTACTACGGCGAGAGTGTTGACCTTGTCATTGACCAGGAGAACACCCAGGAGTGGAGAGACATAAGACTAGAAGTATTAGGAATAAAATAGATATGGTAGATTATAGTATAGAGCTGAACTCGAACGAGTTTAGGGACGTCGTAAGGCGTCTAGTGAAGGAACACAACATCGATGAGGTCGTGGAAACAGGTACTTATTTAGGTACGGGTTCGACTGCGGTTTTTGCGGGTGAGAACCTTAACGTTTTCACGGTGGAGTGTAACGTGAACCATTTAATTCAGGCAACTGAGAACCTTCAGGGTATGTCAAATGTGTGCTTCATACACGGACTTTCGTTGAAAAGAGAACGGATCATATCGGGTCTGATGGCGATGGAATTCCCAAAGGGTGGTATCTACGACTCTACGAATCCGAAGGTCTTCTACGTACAAGAGGCAAACCAGGCGGTTTTGGTAGAGGATGCACTTTCTCTTCTCTCGAAAAATGAGAGCAGACAGCTTGTGTTTTTGGATAGTGGAGGTGGTCTGGGCTATTTGGAGTTTCTCGAGTTTATGTCGTGGCCTTTGAGTGTAAGAAGACAGAAAGTATTGCTATTGGACGACGTGACACATGTGAAACACGCTAAGTCTGTACAGTCTCTGAAGGATTGGGGATTTGAGGTCGGTATTTCTCAGGATGGCAGGTTCGCCTGGTGTCAGTTCATCGAAGGTAACGACATCGAGGTCAACATTCGTTTGTGATTTCCTTCTTTTTATATATACCCTAAATTGTTTTTTTTATATGAAGAGGATTGAGGGTTTCAAGAGTTTCGAGGCGGTCGGCGTACCGAGTGGACTTGTCGAGATTTCTGGCAAGGTCTATGAGATTCTTGTGAAGAAGCTGAAGGATGGTTTCTACAGTATCAACGAGGAGCAGGCTGATCCTGACGTTTATAAATACCCGACCAGACACATTTACATACAGACAAACGTCAGTGCCAAAGACCTCGGTGATGTTAAAGCCATAAACGACTACGACATAAAGGAGTTTGACATAATGGTAAACCTAGATGTCGTCGACTACCCGGAAGATATGAAGGAGGATAGCCCTGCCGAGAGAATGGCGGGTGCTGGCTACGGACCAAAAAACAGCATAGACAGGAAGAACTTCAAGACGGTCTACGAGGATAATGGTGAAATTGACATAAGAATAAGTCTTAGGTTCTTCGAGCCTAAAGAAGATGTTCAGGAGAATCAGTACTGGGAGAGGATGGTTATTGAGACTTTCGAGTACAACAAATCTGGTATCATTTCTAACCTCGGTCACGAGGTTATGCACGCATACGACCTCGGTCACGTAAAGGGTGGAGAGGGACACTACAACTCTTCCAGATACGCGGCTTACAGCAATATGAGGTTCGGTATAAAGGCAATCGACAGCTTCTTCTTCTATATGTACTACACGACAAGGTGTGAGTCGATAGTTAGGAACGCAGAGGTCGCCACCGCGATGGACGCACAGGGCATCGAACAGTCGAAATTCGCTGAGTACCTGAGTAGTAACCAGACATACAAAATGCTCAAAGAGGTGCAGGCTTGGACATACGAAGGTATGGTCGATGAGATGGAGGCGGACCTGAGAAGCGAAAAGTCAGAAATAAGAAAGGTGGTCGGTTCTAGTGCAGACATTAGTAAAATTTCTGACGACGAACTGATAGAGAAACTTCTAGCGATGGCGGTACACCGTATGAACGAGGAGAGCATCGACGCACTTTTGGATAGGATAAAGGTTCCGATGTTTTTCGGTGTGCCGATGATTGATCCTGAGGATGACGCGACCGACGAAGAGAAGCAAGAGTATTACAACGCATTCATCAAGGTTGCTCGTAAGGACGTTCAAGACCCTGTTAGGTACTACAAGAACAAAGAGAAGTTCTTCCACGAGACAGCAGGAAAGTTGATCAAGAAGCTGGGTAAGCTCTTCAGTCTAGCCAAACCTTCGGATTCTAACCCTCTACATACTAAGATAAGCTCTAAGACCAAGAAGAACGAGTCGAGGATAACAAAGTGGAACGACTTCGGTCACTAAAAATTTTTATTATGAGTTTATTATACGGAATACTGTGGGGCATCATCGGACAGATTGGTGTCTTCCTACAATTACAGGGCACTATGAAGTTCGCTTTTATGAAAGACAACATCTGGCTCGTTTTACTTATGGGTATTCCAATCTCGTGGTTCTTCCTGAAGTCGGTTCAGAACCTGGTTGAGTGGGGTGGCGGTCAACTCTGGCCTTCGAGGATAATCGGTTTCAGCATCGGTATTGTGGTGTTCGGGGTTATGTCGAACCTGGTGTTCGGTGAGGGACTCAACACCAAAACAACGGTCTGTGTAGTTCTGTCGATGATTGTCGTGCTAATTCAGGTTTTCTGGAAATAATATTCATAATCTTTGAGGGTCGGTTTAAACAACCGGCTCTTTTTTTATACCAATAAATATGAAGAGATGGGATTTAGTCCGCAAGTATAAGGATTGGCGTGGACGCTACAAGATTACTACTAAGACATTCGAGACTGAGAAAGCTCTAAGGAAAGAAATTGCTAAGATTACCGCGTACCTGAGCAAGGATCAAATACCCGAGGATGTTGAGTACTCCATACGTGTTTGGGAACTGGTCGAGGACTTCTCGATGGACTCGTACATAACCGAGCAGAAACGAGCCAACCAGATTGATGCGGTGTTCGGAGATGTCGACCCTGGACTTTCAGAACTCACCGTAAAGATAGAGTCTCTTTTCTCAAAGGATTATCAGAGTCTGATCGAAGAGTGGGGAATGGTCAACAAATCATCTAAGAAGGAGATTTCTGTGTTCTTCGCGACACATAGAGTGGTACTCCAACTTTATCCAACTTCTCTGGAAACTGAAGACTACGTTAACTGGTGGGAGTTGTTGCTTAGGCAAGCGAACTACGTCAAACTGACCGGAGAGGTGTTATACGTCGGCTACCGCAACAGGGTCAAGGCAACACCTGAGATGGTCGAGCAGTTCAATGAGATACTAAAAAGAAAAAGGAAGAAGAAATGAAGGTAACAGAACACATAGCTAAGGCGAAGAAGCCGTTTGCGAGTTTCGAAATACTACCACCACTTAAGGGTAGCAACATCGTGGATCTATACGACATACTGGACCCGTTGATGGAGTTCAAACCACCGTTCATAAACGTGACCTATCACAGGGCTGAGTTCATCTACAAAAAGAGGGAAAACGGTTTGTTGGAGAAGGTTCATATCAGGAAACGTCCTGGCACCGTTGGTATATGTTCTTCGATTACACATAAATATGGTGTCGATACGGTACCTCACATCATCTGTGGTGGTTTTACCAAAGAGGAGACCGAAGACGCACTTCTGGATCTTCACTATCTTGGTATTAAGAATATGCTCGTTCTTCGTGGTGATCCGACTAAGAATGAGAAGGTGTTCACTGCGGAGCCAGGTGGTCACTCTCACGCGATTGATTTAGTTAGACAGGTCTCAAACCTGAACAGTGGTAAGTACATCGAGGATGACCTGAAGGGTGTGGCGACTGACTTCTGTATGGGTGTTGCTGGATATCCTGAGAAGCATTTGGAAGCAGTGAACCCTACGAGTGACATCGACTGGTTGAAGGCGAAGGTGGATGCAGGTGCGGAGTACGTAGTGACGCAGCTGTTCTACGACAACGACAAGTACTTCGACTTCGTGGCGAGGTGCCGTGCCGCGGGCATTCAGGTTCCTATCATACCAGGGTTGAAGCCTTTAGCGAGTAAGTCGCAGATTTCTATGATACCGAGGGTTTTCTCGATTGACATACCGGAGGCTCTACACAAAGAGGTTCTTTCGTGTAAAGACGATGTTGCGGTAAAGACGGTAGGTGAGAGATGGTGTGTTGAACAGTCGAAGGACCTCATAAAGAGGGGAGCTCCGTGTCTTCACTACTACACGATGGGACGCGTGGACGGTTTTATCAGGATTGCCAGAGAGGTCCTTTGATGCTACATTATGTTGTGTAGAAGCCGTCTTGGTCGGCCGTAGCGGACGGATTGTACTTTATTATGAATATGAGCACTATGTGCTTGTGTAACGGCATCGTAAGTGGTTGTAATCCACCAGCGTTTATGTTTATCGTATTTGCATCGAACCTGGCTTGACATGTGGACTCGTTATATAAGGTCGTACAATGCGTACTACCATCGAGTGTAAGTTTCACCGTTCCTGATGGAGTTCCAGCAGATGCACCATCCATATCACCAACAAAGCCTTTACCACCACCAGCACCTTTGGCAATCGAACCACCTGTATCACATTGCTCGCATTGTCCACAGATTTTGTGGGTGTGTGCATCTAGTGCGTTACCGGTGAACGGTGCACACCAAGCAAGTTTACCCCATCCTTTATTTTGTGTGTCGTTCGCATTCTTAGCTTCAGTATGTCCAATTATTAAGTGGGCGTGTGCCGGAATGTTCGGTCGTGCTAAACATGCTGCTAGTGGCGTTGTGGGAGAGGTCGTTCCATAGCAGAGACCGTATTGTGCGGTTAGACAATTTCCAACCTGGTCGTCACCGACTACGAATCTGTCTCTCATATCCGGTATCAATACGTATTTCCCTATTGCGGTTAAGTATATCTTACCGGTCCCGTCGCATGGCTTCCATCCGTTAGGTATATCGTTAGATGACCACATGACGATTATGCCGTTTGGAACGAGCACCGGTACCTCCACCCAAGTGGCATTTCCTGTAGCGTCTGAGGTTAGTAGTTTTCCTGTTCCGTTTGTGGTCGGTATCTGAAAGCTGTTAGTCACAAGCTTGTTCGTTATCGTTGTAACACCGGATATATTAACCGTACCTGTAAAAGTAGAGTTCTTACAGACCTGAACGTAGTTGGTTCCTGCATCTATGTTTACGGATCCACCAGTAGATATTTCCAATTTGTTTGAGGTGGCACTTATTCTTTTGTTTCCTGCCATCGAAATACCTACCTCTGCTGTGTTTCCATAGAGACCGGTGTTGCTTGTGCCTATGAATGAGTACGGTGGAGTTGATATGCCGTTTGTGTTCGACATAAGTAGTTGCGAGGTTGCGAGGTTAGCACTCATCGCCGTGTTTGTGTTGCAACACGAGACATTAAGTGTCTGTGCGCCGGTCGTGCCGGATGTGAAGGTAATGAACGTCGATGTGTTAGTCGTGTTGTTCTCGATTGTTGTGGCGGTTGCTGTAGAGTCCATCGTTCCCCACACCGCCGCACCGTTCTGATATTTCAACATATAGTTACCAGCAACCGCCGGTGCACAAAGTCTGTTGAGTGGTAGTGTTCCTACATTCACGAATGTTCCAAGTATGTTACCACAGAAGCTACTTGCCTTTACGACACCACCGACGTGAAGCTGTGTCTCTATTGGGCTATTGATTGGTATATTTATACCGACGAAGGTGTTTGCTCCACCTGAGGCTTCACGCACAACACTGTTGGTCAGACCGTTTGTGTCAAATTTAGCGAAGTAGTTCTTCTTTCCTGCGGCTGTTATGGTTCCGCCTCCACCACTTGCTTGTGATGACTGCTCGAGTTCCTGTACCCACTTACCGTCTATGTAGACGAACGGAATCTTCTGCACGGTGTCGAAAACACGTAGACCATCGTACTTGTAGGCCAGGTTGTTTCTCGATACGGTTCCCGAAGTAACCATCCTGCTGTCTATTGGCGTCGTAGCGTTGAGTTTGAAACCGTCTATTATCTGAGTTGGCATTTCTGGCATTTAGTTTTTTTTAGTAGAAGTCGTAGTTTGTGTCATCTGTGTAAGCCATAATCAATATGTCAACATCAATAATCCATGTATTTTGATTATATATTACCACCTCGAATGTATTTTCTGTTATGTTGTTCACACTGATTTTGTCTGCGATATATATATCGAGACCATAACCATTACCGCTTGTTGCATCGCTGATTGTACTCCATCTCGGTGAGATTATTGGAGTATAATATGTGTTTCCGATATTGTGTGTTATTTTGTAAGTGTGAACGTATGGATCATTAACACCACCGCTGGTTGTTATCCATTCAAATTTCCATTTTGTTGTGTTGGTGAATCCTGTATTACTTACAGGATCGAAGAATTTCTTTGACGTTTCGTTTAGTGTTACTGCTCTAGGATTTGCTGTTTTGAATTTTAAACTTAGGTTATAAATACCGGCATAAACCATTGAGTTGTTGACCTGTAGACGGTTCGTCTTTAATCTCCTATTTAGGTCGTCGCTGTAGAACCTCGGTTCTCCAACGTTGGCGGCGGTTCCGTTCTTTATCGAGAGGTATGTTTTGTTCGTTTCGTATCCTATTGAACCTCTAATGGTGTTGTTCAGCTTCTGGTAGTATATCATATTCGCGTTGTTCGAACTACTACTCGAACTCTCTTTGAGTACAATTGCACATCCACTAAGGTGTCTTACTATTAGAGCACAACCTGTGGCGTTTTCGTTCTGTATAGTTGCGGTGTATGTGTTGACGGTAGTACAAATTGATGTGCATCCGCAGACACTTAGTTGACCTACTATGTCGGCGGAACCACCTAGGATGGTCGAGTTGCTAACTGAGAGACAGCTTCCGAGCGAGGTGTTGAATCCTGAACTTACGGTAAAATCACCATTTATTGTTGCCACACCACCTACAATAAGAGAGCTCGAGCACAAAGAGCCATTCACTTCAGTGTTTGTATTCAGGTCGATACGGGTTAGTCTAGTGTCGATTATTTTGGTATCCGCGACAGATAACGAAGTCGTGTTCGAGTTTGCGTGGATCCGTGTCTTTCCACCCAACGACATACCTACTCCGACACTACTACCATAAAATCCGGTGTTCTTGTTATCAATGAAAGAATATGCAGGATTCGTACTGGTGCTCGTGTTGTTGAGCGTCAGCTGTGAAGTTGACAGGTCTGCACCGATGAAAGTGTTTGCGGTTGAGCAAGATGTTTTGAAGCTGGTTGACGTTGTGGAATTCACAAAGCTTATGAAGGAGGTAGTTGATGTCGTGTCGTTCTGTGTAGTTGCGGATCCACCGCCACCACCGCCACTGGTTTCTGTAGCCCACGTCACCACATTGTTAATACTCTTTAGTACGTAGTTTCCGGCCTGTGCTGCGTTACAAATCTTCTGTGTCGAAATCGTGTTGTTTGTGATGTTGTTTCCACCTATGGACCCACAGAATGTAGTTGCACAGACGGTTCCACCTACGTGGAGCGTTGCACTAGGTGTTACCGATTCGGAGATGTTTACTCCTACGTACCGGTTTTGACCGACCATAACCTCCCGTATTCCACTACCAGTAAGACCTGTGGTCGTGTACTTAGTTATGTAGTCTGCCTTAGTATAAGTTAACTTAAGATCAGAACCTCCTCCACCATCTTCTTTCCACGCGGTTCCGTCCCAGACAAATGTTTTTTTATCTACGGTGTCGTATACTCTTAAGCCGACGTACCTATAGGACATCGAGTTCCTCGAAGTCTCACCGGAGGTGACCATTCGACTATCGATTGGTCTGGCCGCGTTCAGGCTGAATCCGTCTATTATTTGGGTTGGCATCGGTTTATATATTCATTTATTTCGCGTTGTGGTGGTATATATAAAAAAAGTGCCCTTATATTCGCGTTATGATTGACTTAAAGGAAGTATTGGATGTTGCTAAGGTACACCCGTACCGGGCCATAGCCGCGTACGTCTACGGATCCAGAGTATACGGAACGTCAGACGGTCAGTCCGACTGGGACATATCACTCATAGCGAAGACCTCGGTTGAGGCAATCGAAATAAAGACTGAAAAGTTAAACATACACGTATACACCTGGGACAGATGGATCGCCGACCTGGAATGGCACAACCCTAAGAACTTAGAATGTCACTTCGCTCCGGATTGGGCGGTACTTCTCGAGAAACAAAGACACAATTTGATAATCAACGAGGCAAGGCTTAGACATGCAGTATGTCACGTGTCCTCCAACTCATGGGTGAAAGCAAGGAAAAAAATCGAAGTTGGTGAATATCGTACCGGAGTGAAGTCTTTGTTTCACTCAATAAGAATACCGATGTTCGGTACTCAGGTGGCATCAACAGGCACTATTGGAGACTTCTCCTGTGCGAACGAGTTGTGGAAAGAGATTGACTCGAAAGAATGGGATTGGTCGTCTCTGGACGAACGTTTTCGATCGGAAAGGAACTCTGTACTGACCGAGTTCAGAAAGTGTGCGGCGAAGTAATTATTTGTAACCCAGTGATATATCTTGTGATTTGAAACTACCAGTGACGTCACTGTACTCCTTTATTTTATAACCAACAAGTTTTGCACCCTGCTCTGCTAACTTCATAAGGTAGTTGGCCGTCGTTTCGTCTGTGCCTCCTGACTTCTTGAATTCCTGTATGTCCTGCTGTATTATGTTGATGGCGCCGTTTGCAGCCTTCACTGCATCTTCACCCACGTTTAACTCTGTTCCTGACTTCTTCAGTTCGAAAAGGTAGGCTTGTGCCTTCATAAGAACAGAGCTGTCTATACTGGAATCACCTTTCACACTGATGTCGTGTAGAAAGCCAATCGCTGCGTTTATGACGCCCGCGGGTGGCCTTTTATCCGGGCTAGCCGCTGCGGAACACAGTACGAAAAAGAGTACCAGTAGTACCAACGTTATCATTATTGTCCTGAACACCACAGGGTTCTTCTCTTTGAACGTGACTACCTTATCGATGACCACTTTGAAGAACTTTTTGAACGAGTCCAGTGCCTTCATACCCTTCTCGAGCATCGTCAACATAAGGTTCCTTATTCCGTCGTTGATCCTCTCGAACCAGTCTGTCAGCTTCTTCAACCAGTCGCCGATTACACCTTCGTTGACGTGGATCTCACCAATCTGCTCCAGTATGTGTAGAAGTTCCTGCTCTGCCTTCGAAAATTCGTTGTATCTTTCTATCCTTTTCATGTTGTTACATAAATTTCAGTGCACTCTCGAGACGTTTCATCTTCTCCATAGATTCTGACAGGTCTCCGTTCTTTTCCCACTCTTCCATTATCGTTACGGTGACGTTGTTGTATGAGGAAGACCTACTAAGGTTGAAGTAGTCCGAAATCTTCCATATGTAGGTCGGTACTATCCTCTTATTTTCCTCAAGGTGATCCAACATCTTTATGGTTGCGGAGATTGTTGACAGCTGCTCGATTGTCTCGAACTTCTTGGAGAAGTATGAGTTCTTGTAGTCACGGCTTATCCTCTCGAACTCCTTGTGAAGTTTCATAAACTCTGTGGCCATTCTCGGGTCACTAGCCTCCATCTGCTTCTTTATCTCTGTTATGTACTCGATGTACTCGGCGTTCTTCCTCTGATTGTTCGAGATCATACTCTTGACCTTATCAACAACCTGCCTCTCGTGGTAGTCTGTGTCCTTTCCACTCTCGACTGATTCGAGGTAATCATAAACCTCGTTTATGAGTCTCTCAAAATCCCACCTGAATGTATCCTTCAACGAGAAGAGAAGGAAATTGGTTCCACCAATAAGGTGTGGAGTTTTGTTAATCAGCTTACCGAGACCCTCTCTTAGGTTCAGGTCAGCTATCTTCTGTCTGTACCTCTCAAGGTTGGCTTTCCTTACACTGTCGTTGTTATTTAGTGCGGCTGCACCTGTCCTGGCCTCTTCCCTTTCCTTCTTAGTATCATCGGTGGACTTAAACTCACCAGCCTCAACGTCGGCGAAGTATTTGTCAGCGTCGAAAAGTATCACGTAGTCCGAATCCTTTATATCGTTCTCATCGATTCCGGTTTGGGATTTTGAGATGCCCCTGTATCCGGTGCTGATCCTTTGGTTGTAACCGTACGGCTCCTCGATTGGTTCGTTAGAAGTTATTTTGTAGAGCTCTATTTTGTAAGAATTCTCGTCGTTGTTAATTTTATTAAGTGATATGTGGTGTGTTCCCAGATCCTTCCATTTCGTTCCGGGTATACTCACACCCTGTCCCCTGGTCTTCGTCGAACCGATACCATTGTTTATAAAGTGGTACTCGCCGTTGTTGTCTTTCCAGAACACACCAATTTCGACATCCGGATTCCAAGTCCTCCCGTGTTTGAGTATGAGTCTGGTCTTACCAGGTACTATTTCGTTTTCTTTTATAAACTTCTCCTGTCCGGCTACAAAGTCGAACGCGTCACCCTCTGCAGGAAGACTTATCCTCTCTGTTTTCCAGAAACTCGGACTTGATTTCTCCGCGTAATATTTACCGTCGGTGAAAGTGGTTCTCTTCAGTTCTCCCTCCTCACTCAACCAGAATTTGTAGAGGTTCTTATCACTGGTATATTTAACACCTTCGCCTTCACAATCCGTACATATTTTACTCGAAAATGATACCGCTTTCTTTGTGGTCGATGCGGTCTGGATATATCCATCACCGTTACAAGTAGGACATAATGTGTGCTCGTTACCACCGAGTCTGATTGTCCTCTGAGACTTTCTCTCGTATTTGAAGTATTTGTCACTCACCTCACTCACAGGCATCTTGCCCATTACCGTGGATGAAAGATTCGATGCCTCTGTACAGATGGATTTTATTATGTCGAGTATTTCTCGTCTAGCTGACGATGTTACGTTCCTAAGAGTCTTGCCCAGTATTTTAGACTTAGTTGCCTCGAATATGTTGAATGCCTTTACGTGCTTCATTTCGTCTTCTTGTTTTTTATTATGAGCTCACCCAATACCTCGAGTCTTCCGACCTCACGTTGGAACTCTATCTGGTCCATATCGGTAGATATACTTTTGTAGGTCTCATCGAACTCCTTCTTAGCCTCTTCCACATCGAACTTTCCAGAAGCGGCCTTCTTGTAGTATGGCAGTTTCACTTTGAAGTGATGCCACGTAAGAAGTGCTAAACCACCTTTGTCGTGTGCATTATTGGCAATCTTCTCGGCACCTGCCTCTCTTGTGTCAGCAAACTTACTAAGCTCGTCAGTCTTCTCAACCTTCTCTTCTTTGGCCTCGTTGAATCTTCTTATGTGTTTCATATATTTCATATATTTTAAACCAGTGTTATGTCCAAGATAAAAATATGTGTGTGTCTTCGTATTCGTCGTCGTCGACGCCTAAATAGACTTCTTCACCTCCTACATTGATGCTGAACATCGGTCCCAGTTCTTTCCCGGGTTCATTGAAGCGTTCCTTCTCTTTGTCCAATAGATGTTCGAAGTTATTTAACTTCTCTTCCACTTCAGAGCCGGAGAACTTTAGTATAAGGTCCGTCGTCCTGTACTCGTCCTGTGGGTTTTCCTCGTGTCCAGTAAACTGGATGCCGTTGTCCCTAGCCCATCTCTCGACCTCGCTTCCTGATATGAGTATGTTCAGGTCATAGACGTCCTCCTCAATACCTTTTATGAAATCGTAACCGTTGTTTTCTTTCAACTCTATCATAAACTCCGTGGCAGTCATATTAAACAGGACTTTGTACCTGTCCGCTAACCTGTCCGCTAACGTGAGTGCGTTGTCTTTTATGTTATTGTAGGTGTCAATCATCTTCTCGAATCCGTCCTTGTCCAACCAACGTGAGTTTGCGTCGCCAATCGTCCATTTGTACCTGTTGTTGGTCACAACCGGTTCGCCAAACGCATCAGTGAACTCCTGCATACTGTCTCTAAGTTCGATGTACTCAGATTTGTCAGACTCGTTGAATCTTCTTAAGTGCTTCATTTCTTCTTACTCTGTTTCTTTTTAGAAAGTAGACCTTCCTTCCTCCACTGACCGATTTGCTTACTGGCGACTGCCGCCTTCAGGAACTCCGCGTTCTCCGGATCCATAAGAAGGTGGTCAGAAACAACCAGATTCTTTATTCTAGCATCCGCAATTACATCCGATAATTTCCTACCCTCTGTGTCACTTTTCAACACTAAGTCTTGTAGTTGCATTCCCTCAAAGGATATGCCTGCTATATCGCAGTTGATAAGTGATAGCTTGTTCAGGTTTGTGCCTTCGAGTCCTTTTCTAAGGTCTACCATATTAGTGCGGCACTCTCTGAGCTCGATGTCTCCTGTACCGAACTTAGCAAGCTCCGGCATCTCAGTTATGTCTATGTTCACTATTGATAACTTTTCGAGGTTGTATTTGAGGTCAAAAAGGTTTACCGGAACCTTCGGTGTAGATATAATCATCGTCTCGATCCGGTTGTTCTCCCTGACGACCACGTCGCTCCAGTCACTAGCAGCAGTTATGTTTAGGAATCTGCAGTTCATACCGATTGTCCTTTTGTGTTGTATATTATGTAAAGTGTCATGGTACGGGCTATCGAGACTATCATCTGACGATATGTCCGGGGCGAACACATATACCGCACTTCTCGCGTCATCGTCTGTGGAGTCAAGATACCTCTTTATACCTGCAACCTGCTCGACCATATCGTATATACCGTTGTTCTCACCTTCGCTCATTCTCTGTGGGTATACACGGTCGAAAAACAATTTCGCTCCGTAGAATGAATCTTTCGAATCTTTCGATACCGGCATATCAATATTCCTGATGAAGAACCTTGCCAATGGAAGTTTCTCGGCTATTAGTTCACCATCGCTATTATAAACCGGTGAGTCCAAATAGATGAATGCTGGTACACTATTAGGATCAAACACATTAGCAAGTAAACTACTTACGTGAGATCCACCATATAACTCCTGGCATGATGCATAGAATTTACTGACGGATATGTTGAGTATGTCCTGTGGGTTGTGCAGTATGCTTACGTAAGCGTCTTTGTGAAAAACTTTGAGATCTGCCTGATGTCCCCTCACATCAGTAGAGAGCATATTCTTTATGGAGCCAATCTCGGAAGACGAGAAGTTCCTTGCGACAATCTGGTCTTCTCTACCGAGTTTCTTCATACAATCGTCGTAGTCCTTCGCAAAACTATTAAGGTTATATAAACCGTTGTAATAAGCAAACTCACCAGCCATTTTTTCCTCGAACTGGAATTGGCCGTCCTCACCCTTTATCGGAACGCCGAGATCATCTCTAACCATCTGTTTATCAGAAATGGTTGTCTTAACGTCAATTCTCGGTAGCACGTTGTTTGTCAGTGCTGCGATTTCTTCCAGGCCGATGTTAGTGAAATCTATACCATCTTCCATAAGTTCTGCAATTTTATCAGTCTCACTGGAATAATCATCTGATTCTAATGCCCAATTAAGTGCATCTGAAACCACCCTTATGAATTCAGTAGGTAGGTTGTCGAATACAGCCTCGGCCTTCGAGACATCTGTCTTGAAGAACAGGTTAAGTGCACGGTACTTCTGTTCGGGTGTTAGTTTCCAATTACCTTGAATCGATTTTATCTCGTTACTTGGTTCTACCTCTTCGTATTCGAGGTATTTCTTACCCCACCTTTTGGTTATGACCCCCTTCTGTTTAAGGTTTATCACATCACCAATCTTTGCTTCGGCGAGGAACTTCTGCCTTCCTTTTATCCATTTCATAAACTTATATATTATTTGTTGCAGTTCGAAAAATGATTGCTATATTCGTAGGAAATATATTATTTATGATTGGTCACAATGACAGGATGGTTGAGTGCTCGGTGGTGCTGAGTGCGACCGAAAAACCTTCCGTTATAAAGAAGGTTGGTGAGAAGATTGTGTTTTGCGAGAGGTTCGCGGACGGTTTAGACTACAAGGTCGAGTTTCTTATGAGGACTATTGATGGTGACAAAGTTGTTGCCAGCACGGAACCAGACGAGAATACGTTGTCGATTGGACACGACTTCATTTGGAAATTCTGTGAGGATACGAATGTGACTTGCGTTAACGTCTCGGTTGATGAGGCAGGTAATGTGAAGACTCGTAATGGATCGGTAGTTGTCAGTCCGTGTGATAAAGTCTTTTCGGTCGTGGATCTTCAGGCGGCGTTCGATGCAGGAAGAAGGCACACATACGACGCCTTCTACGAAGATAATTGGAGTTTCGACTTCGACACATTCAAAGATTGGTATATTAACTTCAAAAACGATACAAAATGATTTTAGACGGACCTAAGTTCAAAATTTTCACATTCGTCGGTGCTCCCGTAAGGTTGAGCCTACTTTTCTTTCTTTTGTTACCGATGGTTGGTTTCGACATGACTATGTTCATTTCGATATTCATCGCTATATTGATCCACGAGATGGCACACGCATTCGTCGCTCGTAAGAAAGGCTACACGGTCTACGGAATCGACCTGGACCTATTTGCGGGTGCTGCGTCACTGGATGCCAATATGCACCAACGTGACTCTATGTGGGTGAGCCTGGCAGGTCCAGCATCGAACCTCATTTTGGCAGTTCTTTCTCTATTGCTTATGCCACAGGTAACATCATTACAACCTTTCTTAAATACTTTCTTCGGAGTGAACGTTTTTTTGTTCGTATTCAATATGCTTCCGATTTATCCTATGGATGGAGGAATGGCGTTCAGCGACTTTCTGATGCTGAATATGCGTAACCGTAGGTTGGCTGCAGATATTGCGAATAAAACATCTTTGACATTCTGTGTGTTAGGTTTCGTCGCAGCTCTTTTGTTGCAGTATTTCATTATGGCCATATTCTTTGGTATATTCTTCTATCAAACATATAAACGTGCAGGATACGGGAGGTAATATATACACTTATGTGTACCAACAAAAGACTAAAAATCGAAGACCTAATCGAGAGTGTTGACTTCTACTGGATAGAGGAGGATGGATTCCGCTATCGTGTATTCACTGAGGAGTATCTGAAGACGGTGAGACCAGCATGCTGTAAGTCAGGCTGTAGACACTGCCCGTGGAAATACGAGAAGAAATAGTTTTTCCGTTTCGGATTTTTGTTTATATTTGTAGAAACAAAATCTGACTATGAAAACATTCGAACTTACATCATCACTTTTTCCAATCGTTAGGGTTGGTACATACACAGGTCAAACTTGCGACGTCGACCGTTTCATCGACTCTTATTGCATCGACGAGGATTTCTCAGAAGGTCACGTTGACTTCGACGCGGAAGGTTTCTGGGACAGATACGATAACACTAAGTTCGTTGCTGAGATACGTAAGAGAGCCAACGACTATATCACTGATGAGATCAAACCGTTCTTGGTGGATCTGGGTTTCGGTATCACTGACGTAGTTGTACACGACATAGTGTCTCCTAAGTATTACAACTTCAAGACCGACGAGCTTTACTTCGACATAGTGACTGAGGAAGACTTCACTGAGAAACTTGTTCAGAAGATTGAGAACGAGTTCTACGACACTGGTCTAGCGAAGTTCCTGAAGGACAACTACACATCATACGACGGATTCATGTCGTTCACCGCGAACACTTTGGATGGATTGATTGAAGGTATCAGAGAAGGTGATGTGCGTGAAATCTCTGCGTTCCTAACTTGGTACTTCATAAACAACTTTGATGGTTATGACTGGAGTGACTATGTGTACGAGGATTTTCCTTTCTATATGGAGTTCATATCTGACGAGGTTGACGCATAAGTCTTAAACAGAAAAAGACCCGAAAGGGTCTTTTCTTTTTGAGCTAAGATTATCTTAGTTCACGCTTTTGTTCAACTCGTTTCCGGCTTTGAACTTAGCAACTGTTTTTCCAGCGATAGTAATCTCTTCACCAGTCTTTGGGTTTCTACCTTTTCTCTCTGCGCGTGCGCTTGTAGACCAAGTACCAAATCCTACTAATGAAACTTTTTCACCTTTCTTAAGAGTTTCAGTGATTGTGTTTACAATTGTTGCAATCACCTCGCCTGATTTAGCTTTTGTCAAGCCTGTTTCGTTGGCGATAGCCTCTACTAATTCAGTTTTATTCATCCTTAGAATATTATTTTTATTACGGTTTCGTTTTCGAACCGTATGTGTATTATATGTAGTGTTTATGTACGAGTTTGCTAGGTTTTGAGTTTTTTTGTAGTTTTTTCGACTTTTTTTACAAAATTCTCGAATGATTGGCTATATTTGTAGAAACAAAGACGCACTATGAAGATCCAACTAAAAAACGTAAAGATAAATGACAGCTTCAGCGAGGAGACAATCTGTTTCAAAGCTGACTTATTCGTGAATGGTAAAAAGATTGCACACGCAGAGAACGACGGCCGTGGAGGTTGTACTTTTATCTACGCGTACCCTGAGAAAAAATCTGAGTTGGCGGAGGTTGAGAAGTACTGCAAGACATTACCTAAGAGAGTTTACGACTTCGGTGAGTTCGATAACGACCTTGAGTCTGTAATCGAGGATCTTTTGAATGAGAAGATGCAAGAGAAAGAGCAAAAGAAGATTGACAAACTTTGTCTTACGAGTATAGTTTACGGTATTCCTGGCGATATCTCTTACGGCTACATCGGCTTCAAAGGAAAGCCTAAGCTTGAGGACATCAAAAAGACTGCTGCTGGTCAAAAAGCAATCGAGAACTTGGTGAACAAAGTGAAAGCTCAGTTAGGTGATGATCAGGTTATTTTCAACACAAACATATAGTATATGAAAAGGACAGTAATACAGATAATCGAGACAATCTCCGAGAAGGCACAACGCTTGAGAGACAATGCGGCATATGCTGGTACTCAAAGTGACGATGGTGCGTCAAAATTAGAGAAGAACCTCGGTTTTTTCGTGCTCGGGTTCAAGGCTGGTGGTAACACCGATATGAATATGGTGGTCGAGGTTCCAACCGCGTGGACCGACTACTTCTTCCGTCAGGATCCAGAGTACAACGAGTATTTGAGGTTGAATAGTAAATTCAATAATTGATATTTGATAAACTCCTGCATAGGTAAAAGTATAAAGTGTAACAAAATCAAAAAGTAAATATGGATTATAGTAAAGATTTCAAGAAGTACGCGATGGATAAAGGAGTTAGCTCGTTGACTATGCACTACTTCGAGAAGAACCTCGAGGCTTCTGTACCAGAGGCAAGCTTGACACCTTACATCTTAGAAGAGAGAGAGATGAGGGTAACGCAGATGGACATCTTCTCACGTTTGATGCGTGACAGGATTTTGTGGGTCTCTGGTGTTGTAAACCAACAAATGTGTGACGTGTTACAAGCACAGATCATGTACCTAGACTCCATTGCGAAGCAGGACATCAAGATGCACATCAACAGTCCTGGTGGATCGGTTCTACACGGTTTGGGTATCGTAGACCTTATGAGGTACATCAACTCAGACATCGAGACAATCAACGTAGGATTGGCAGCGTCTATGGGTTCGATTCTTCTTTCTTCCGGTACAAAGGGTAAACGTTCGTCTTTGAACTTCTCAAAGGTGATGATTCACCAGGTTTCGAGTGGTGCACAAGGTCACGTTGAGGACAACAGGATCAGTCAGATGGAGTCTGAGAAATACAACTACATCTTATTCAAGATGTTAGCTCAGAACTCTGGAAGGAGCTTCGATTACGTTCTTGATGCGGCACGCCGTGACAAATGGTTGAGTGCATACGAGGCGTTGGAGTTTGGTTTCATCGACGAGGTGATTACAAATGAGAAGACCTACGACGTGAAGTCTTTGATGGATGGGTTCGAGGACTACTACACCAAAGAGGTTCTGAAGAAGTAATCTTCTGAGAGAAAAAGAAGGCACCTATTCGGTGCCTTCTCTTTTTAATATAAGTCTGTATTCTTTGAGTAGTTGGTCGAGTACGTAATCTATGATTTCTTCTTCACCATCTTCGAGGTCCTCGGTTATATCGAGCATCTTCTTATGGTTTAGTTCAAGAACGTTCTCGTACGTTATTTGGTACTCAGGATAGTGTTTCTCGAAACATCCGTAGT
>Ga0209107_10000448_pt1 | contig 24200 bp, 22 predicted proteins | sample LakErihyJuly2011_2_FD_187460 | JGI IMG/M metagenome (GOLD analysis project Ga0209107, IMG submission 187460) | Freshwater microbial communities from dead zone in Lake Erie, Canada - CCB hypolimnion July 2011 (SPAdes) (version 2) | ecosystem: Environmental > Aquatic > Freshwater > Lentic >...
ATAGCGCATGCCGCATTTATCGTCAACGCATTAAATCCTTCTGTTGGCGTCATCCCATTGTACAAACACGCCAAACTCCAAACAAACCACATATTGTAATTAGGACTGCTGCCGGGATTAAAGTCAGAGGCCAAAGCAATTGGCAAACCTACATCAATAATTTTCCGAGCAGGTGTATACGGAATTTTTAAGAAAAAAGAACTTCCAGGCAAGGCAACTGGCATGGTCATACTTTCTTTCAAACAGTTAATTTCTTCATCACCAATATGCTCCAAATGATCCACCGATAAAGCGTCAAATTCAACTGCAACTTGAACACCACCTGTAAGGCCTAATTCATTGCCATGAATTTTTGGTTTTAATCCAATTTTTATAGCTGCAGCTAAAATTTGCTTAGTCTCTTCCACACTATAAAAACCTTCATCACAAAATACATCAATAAAATCAGCTAAATTTTCTCTTGAAATAATAGGAAGCATTTCATTAATAATCAAGTTAATATATCCTTGATGATTTTCTTTAAATTCTAGAGGAAATGCATGAGCCCCAAGAAATGTTGCTTTAACTGTAATTGGCAAAGTTTCCTTTAGACGTTTAATTACTCGAAGCATTTTAATTTCAGAATCAGTTGTTAAACCATAGCCGCTTTTTATTTCTAAGGCAGCAGTACCCGCTTGAATTGCCTTACAACTGTGCGCATATGCCATATCAAAAAGCTGATCTTCCGTTAGTGCCTGTAATTTTTTGGCTGAATTTAAAATACCGCCCCCATCAGCCGCAATCTCGGCATAAGTCTTTCCATTTATGCGCATTGCATATTCATTGTGCCTAGGGGCTGCAAAAACCAGATGGGTATGCGAATCAACAAAGGCAGGCATTACCCACTTATTGCTTAAATCTATGGTCTCTATTTCAAGCGTCGGGCATTTATCCATGCTTCCATAATCAACAATAATACCATTTCGAACCAAAACAAAGGCATTGTGAATGCTTTCTAATCCATCCATCTCGTTACCCTTAAGCTGACTGACTTCAGGGCCAAGAATGCCAATTAAATGGGCTATGTTTGTAAGTAAATAATTATTAGACATGGTGAATTTAGAAATATTAAATCGATCTATTTGCAAAGGTAAAGAAGTTTTCATTGCCGACACAGCTCGAGTTATTGGCAATATAAATTTAGGAGACGAAGTCAGTGTATGGTTTGGTGCCGTACTAAGGGGAGATGGCGATATGATCACAATTGGCGACCGCAGCAATATTCAAGACAATGCCACCATTCACGTTGACCCTGGTTTTCCTGTTGAGATTGGTGTCGAATGCATCATTGGACATGGAGCCGTGGTCCATGGAGCAAAGATTGCAAATAATGTATTGATTGGCATCAATGCTACCGTTTTAAATGGAGCAGTAATTGGAAGCTATAGCATCATAGCAGCAGGGGCTTTAGTAACAGAAGGAATGCTTATACCTCCAAATAGTTTGGTTGTAGGCGTTCCGGGAAAAGTAATACGAAATATAGGAAAAGAACAAATGGAAAAGATTGAAAAAAACGCACAAGCGTACGTAAATCTCAGTAAAGTTTACATTAAAAAGTACTCTTGTTAAATAATCCGAAAAAATTTCTTTCCGCGTATTTATGAAACTTTTCTTGATCGTCAAACTTTTTAGCATTTAAGGCCAAAGCAGATCGATCAGAATCTATAAATTTATTCAAAATGGAAGCTTTATCTGTTTGATGAAGTATTGACCTAGCATCTAAAACTTGATCATACAAATCTATATCGTATGGCAGATATTGATTCAAAATATTAAAACCATAATTGCCATTAATTACAGATGCGTTCTTATTTAAGTCATCCATAAATGCATTTAGAAAACTTTCAAAGGTATTTATCTCAATCCACGGGTCCAATGATGGCTTTAATGAATCTGCAGGACAAACTGGGGGTAAATCAAAATTCAACAAACTAAAAAGCGGGCGGTGCTGAGGCAAATCTAAAAGTTTATTTTTATTCAAATCTGTTAACAACAGCGTGATTTCAGCATTCAAGCCTCGAACTTGTCCGGGCCTGCTTAAAAGCTCGGTTTGATAATGCAGATTCCCGGTTTCGAAAATACTGTACAACTGTTTGGCTAAATACAGCTCAGATTGCAGAGCCAAAACACTATCAATACCCGCAATAACAATGATTTTTTTGGCACTGAGCATTTGTTCATACTCTTCAAATGAATTGAATATTGAATAAAAGTTACCGGTATTTGCAAGAATAAACTTTGCGCCTATGACAACAACTTCTGGATTCTCTGAGGGCTCAGGAACCTTCATATCCAACTCTCGAACCATATGCTTTACAGCATTGTGTTTAAAAAAATTAATTTTAGAAAAAGGCTTTAAATGTTTGTTTAAACTGCCAATTGTTGTGGCGATGTCTGGGCACCATAAAACATTTGCATCTGTTTTCTTAACATTGGTCTCGAATTCGAAAAGCAATTTATCTAAATTTTCTGCAACCTTCCAACGGATATAGGTTAGGCGTTTTTTAACCAACTCTAAGTCATTAATTTTTGATAAACTTTCGTTTAATCTAATTAAGTATGCTCTATTATTATCTGAAAAATTTTCCATTTAAAAACCAATATTATCTATTAAGCGCACCCCTTCGATATTGACAGCCAATAAAACAATGTTCTTGTTTTTTCTGAACCATCGTTTTCCAGGTGCCAGGGTGTCTGCGTTTGCAAGTTCCAAATATTCCACCTCAATCTGCCTTTTTTGTAGCAACAATTTACCGTAATTGATGGCATCGAAAGCTTCAATGTGTATAGACAAATCTCTAATTGTTGCAAGAGCTTTGTATAGGTAGGAGGCTTCAATCAAACCTGAAGATGATAGTCTTTTATTTCTTGAACTCATAGCCAAACCACTTTCCATTCTAATTGTGGGACAAAAGACCAAATGAATTGAGTGAAAGAATTGATTCTTTAAGGCTTTAATGACCATACATTGCTGATAGTCCTTTAAACCAAAGTAAGCGGTATTGGGCTTAATGTAGTCAAACAACCTGTAAACAACCTGAACAACCCCATCAAAATGTCCAGGCCGCAAGGGCCCTTCAAATACATCAACAAGGTTTCCTAGTTCAAGTGAAATTTTCTTATAACCCTTTGGGTACATAACTTCGCTGCTCGGCATGAAAACAGCATCGCATGATACTTGCTTCAACATGTCAATATCATCTTCTTTTGTAATTGGATAATTATTAAAATCGATAGGGTTATTAAACTGAAGCTCATTAACATAAATAGAAACAACGGTAAAATCATTCTCTTCAACACTTTTTTTTATCAAGTCGAGATGGCCTTCATGCAAAGCACCCATGGTAGGAACAAACCCAATTTTGATACCCTTCTTTCTAATTTTAGATAAAAAGACTTCCAATTCTATTTGTGTATTGAATATCTGCAAGCTAAGTGCAAAATAAGACTATGATTCTTACATAAAAAAGCGATAGTTGAAATAAAAAATATTCGGTTTTTAATTATGGGTGCTTAAATGCTTTTTAGCTGTTTTTTCGAATCGATTTGAGCGTACCAAAAACGCTGCATTTGCAAATGATTTTTCCTTTTCAATCAAAAACAACACTTCCTCAATAAGCTCAGGAATACTGGATATTAGATGTTCTAAGATTGTTAATGCAAAAGCCCTAACAGCCACATCATTCTTTTTATTTAACAATGCATCCATTGCCAAATCCGCGCAGTCAAATTGAAATTCTACAGGAATATTTACCTGCTGTAATATTTTAAAGATATTCCTTTTAACTCCACCTTTTGAAGTTTTAAAAGCCGTATCAATTAAATCCGGGAAAAATCTTTTTAGATCGCAATTTTTATTTTTTTCTGTTAAGTGTGCGGCAGCCCATGATGAATTGTAAGCAAGTTTCTCACGGTTACTTTTGATGCCAAGGAAAAGAACCTCAATTAATTCGGAATCAATAAAAGCCATATCAGCCAATTTTTTAATCCCTTTTACATTCCTGATTTCTTCAATATTCATAGGCACAAAAAAAGTCCTAGATTATCTAGGACTTAATTATTAAAATATTATTTGTTAGTGTCTTACAACCAATTTCAAAACACCATAGTTAAATCCATTTTTTCCAGTTCCAGAAACAATGTAGGTACCAACTTGCAAACCTTTAGTTTCTAGTGCAATAACATTAGTGCCAGGATTTAAAGAAGCAGCAACTTTAACCAAAACTGTTCTGCCTGTAAAGTCCATAATTGTTAAAGTAATATCCTCAATAGAGTTGGTGTTGACAGAAACGTTTACTTCATCATTTGCTGGATTAGGATACAACTTTATCATATTGCTGTTCTTAGTGTTTTGAACAGAATTGATATTGGTGAAGTATTGTTGGCACTCATAAAATCCTCTTCCATGTGTACCTGCGTATATAGATCCGCTGTTTCTATCCGGGAATACATATTGTCGAAGAGCCAAAGTTGCAACCTTAGGAAATTTATTTGTGGCATTCGTTTGAGATGACCAAGTCGCTCCGCCATCATCTGAAGCATAAACACCAAGATCTGTTGCTAAGAAAAATAAATTTGAATTGCTAAGCGCAATCAAACCATCATAAATCGGCATAGAAGGTAGATTACTGGTGATATTTGAGAAGCTCGCTGAACCCAACATGTTGGTACCTTTGTAGACATAATTTGATGAGCCATAGTTACCAAGAGTTATAAGAGCAACATTATTGTCATTAGGATTTAAACAAATTGATGAAATTGCTCTACCAGAGCCTTGACTGAAGTTTAAATTTGTAGTTGTAATTCCTGGGGGAATTGAGGTTGGATTTGACCATCTATCATAAGTTGCGGAATTCAAACCATCAACACGGTAAATACTTGTGCTATTGCTAATGAAAAGTGAATTTCCATCATTGCTTGGCTCTAAATCCCAAACTTGACCTCCACCTTGCGCTGTTGCGATTAAGTACCAAACGGGAGCATTTTGAAAATCAGTAACACCGGTACCCATCCATACTTGTCCATTTCTTGCAATAAACAATCTAGATTCTTTATTGGCAAATGTTGGATGCTCCCATAAACGAAATTTGGTATTAAATGGCGCCCAGTTTGCGACGTGGTTGTGTTCGCAGTATTTGCTTGTATCGGATAAACCAATAAATGACTTAGCAATTCTTCTATCCCATATGCAAGATTGTGATTTACCATAATCTCTAGAACGTTCGATGTTGCCATAATATGTTTCTGCAAATACAATTGAATTGTCTTTTGTCGAAATATCAACTTGAAAACCATCTCCGCCTTTAATTTCTACAGCAGACTTTTTAGTGTTTCCTTTTTTATTGATATATTGAGTTCCATTATCTTGAGAACCACCTGTAACACTGCCTTCATAGTCGGCTGCAACAGCATAAAATTGAGTTACATTATACCCTTGATTTCTAGGGGTAAAAGTTCTTAAGTTGTCAGAACTGAAGAATAAACCACCATCATTACCACAAATCAAAGTTGCTGGTGTTGTGCTCAGGTCCCATTGTAAAACGTGTTTATCAGAGTGGACATAAGCTGGATTTGCACCGCCAAAATCATTTTGAGAAGCTATATATCTTGGATTCGTTCCTTCTTTCCACTCCGCCAATGCCACACCACCCATTATAATATGATTTTTATCCAATGGATTAACTGTGATTACGTTGTTGTAAGTTCCTTGAGAACTTGCCAATGAAATTAAGGGGTCAAAGTAGGTCGTGCTGCCTGCAATGATTTGAGACCAAGTTGTTCCAGCATCGGTTGTTCTATAAACGCCATTTAATTTTGAATCGTTTCCTGCAACCATTAAATAAACATATTTTGGATCTTGTGGTGAAATTGCAATTGAAGCTCTTCCTATAGCAACATTCGGAGGTGTAATTACAGTCCAAGTTACGCCATCATCTGTACTTTTAACAATCGTACTGGCTGATTGAGCTATTGCCATACCGTCTGCAGCAACTTTAACTTCTTTGCTGTTTCCGGTTTTAGCCATGGTCCATGTAAGTCCTCCATCTGTTGATTTTCTCAATCCGCCAGACGTAGAGGCATATACTAAATTCTTGCCAGATCTCATATCAGAAGCCATTGAATTTATATTTCCATAACCTGAAGTTGAAGCAATTCTGGTAAATGTCTTTCCTTTATCGCTAGATCTAAAAATCCCTGCTCCTGAGAAACCTGGGGTACCGAAAGAAGAGCCTGTTATAGAAACAAATTCGCCCTCTCCAGTTCCATAGACGATATCACCTGTGGAACTTTGTGTAATACAAGTTACATTTAGGTTTTCTTGAAAATCATTTACTGGTGTCCATGAAGAACCTCTGGTTCTAGATCGGAATAGTCCTCCACTAACACTTCCAACAAACATGATACTTGGAGTATCTTTATCTTGCAAAAACGCTCTAGTTCTTCCGCCTACATTGTCAGGTCCTAATTCATTCCAAACTGAATTTACAGTTCTTTTAGATTGGATTTTTAATGAAGCATTAATTGCCGTCATGTATTCAGCCTCACTAACGGTTCCAGTTAAAGGATTTGATCTTAACGCGTCAAAATATTCTGACATACCTGCAGCAATTTTGCCACCTGGCACTTGGTAAGATAAAACATCTTCAATTTTTGATGCAGTTCTAGGCTTGTATTCACTAGCCTTGAATGACATTGTACTCACAGCGAAAAAAGCTGAAAGGACTGCAATAACAAATAAAAATTTAATTTTCATAAAACGTCGTATAACAATTACAAATGTAAGAAATTTTTTCTTGCGAAAAAATTTTTTTTAGATGTGCTTTTCAGCGTGGTAAGAAGACCTAACCATTGGGCCACTCTCTACAATGGAGAAGCCTTTAGATTCGCCAATTGTTTTATAGATTAAGAATTGCTCAGGTGTCACAAATTCAGCTACTTCTAGATGCAATTTTGTTGGCTGTAAATATTGGCCTAATGTTAAAACATCGCATCCATGATCCAATAAATCATCCATGGCTTTTTCAACCTCTAATTGGGTTTCTCCAAGACCTAACATTATTCCACTTTTAGTTCTCAAACCTAATTCCTTTGTTCGTTTAATTTGCTCTAAACTTCTCTCATATTTTGCCTGTGGTCTTACTATTCGATAGAGTCTTTCAACTGTTTCCATATTGTGACTGACAACCTCAGGCTTTTCTTTAACCACCAACTCCAAAAGATCCCAATTGGCTTTAAAGTCAGGAATTAATGTTTCCATAGTAACGCCAGGATTCAGTGTTTTAATTTCCCTTATGGTTGCTGCCCAAACACCGGCGCCCTTGTCTTTTAATTCATCTCTGTTAACAGAGGTTATAACAGCATGTTTGACTTTCATCAACTTGATTGCCTCAGCAACCCTTTTGGGTTCATCAACATCGTATTCATTTGGTCTTCCTGTAGCTACAGCACAAAAAGAGCAACTACGGGTGCAAACATTGCCCAAAATCATAAAGGTGGCTGTTCCTAAACCCCAGCATTCGGCCATATTTGGACATTTACCATCTTCACATATGGTGTGTAATTTATGTGTTTTTACAATTTTTTTAACCTCGGCGTAGGTTTCTCCTGAAGGGATTTTAATTTTCAACCAATCTGGTTTGGTGCGTTTTCTTGTCACTGGTACAATTAATTCAGACATTTCTTTAATAATTTTTTCCGATTGCAAAGCTAAGATAAAACGAAGAATATACCGTTTTGTTTTGCACAAAATGAAGCAACTCAGGACGACTTGGAAACCAATCAATTAAAACGCCGACTTCTATTGACTTAAAATCAGAACTGTAATATCCCCAGTTGAATTCAGTGCCTAATTTAAAAGAAATACCTCCAACAATTTTACTTTGATTTATCCCATGAAAAAAAGGTGAATATCCAATTATTTGATCAAATTTATTAAGCTCTGGATTGTATCTAACAGATTCATTAATAATTATATTGGGGTTTGAAAGATCAAAATATTCTATATCAACAAAATTTGGTTTTAAAAAGCCAATACTCGGCCCTAAAAGAATAAAAGCATTAACGCCAACACTGTTTTTATTTTGTTTTTCTGCAAGTTCTTTGCTTATTCCAATCATTGGCCTAAATGCATACAATCTATTTACTTTACCATATACATATGGCGTGGTATTGACCATACGCTGATTCAAAACTTGTTTTTCTTTTATCTGCTTTACCCCAGTGAATGAAAAATCTAAACTCCAACTGTATTTATTTTTTAGAGGGATAGAATTCCTATAAGATAGGCCAATGCCATTTGGGCTCGCAAGAAGGCCAAATTTCATCGCTGCATCTTCATAAGTTATGTCATAATTTTCTTGTGCCCTTAGGTTAAAACTAATGCATTGAAAAAATATAAAAATTATAACACAGGTAATTTGTTGCATATATTTGCCGAACAATTCAATTAATATGGCCACTTCAAAGATAATATATTCAGGTGAATTAAGAACAAATGCCGTTCATGTATCATCTTCCAATTCTATCGTTACAGATGCACCAATTGACAACTTTGGCAAGGGTGAAGCATTCTCCCCAACAGATTTAGCGGCTACTTCATTGGCTTCATGCATGCTTACGGTATTGGGAATTTATACCCAAAACAATGGCATAAACATGATCGGATCCAATGCAGAAGTTACTAAAATAATGAGTTCAGAAGGCCCAAGAAGAATTGAAGAAATTAAAGTTGAATTAGAAATTTTAACTCAAGAAATATTAGACCAAAAGCAAATCATAATTCTTGAAAGAGTTGCGCGAACATGTCCGGTTTCATTAAGCTTGCATCCAGACTTAAAACAAAATATTCAAATCAAATTTTCAAACTAAGAAGCAATAAAATTTAATACCTCTGTTGCGCTAATAGCATTATGGTTGGCAAAATAAGTACAATTTTTGTTTTCAATAATCAACAACTGAGGCGATTGGTGTTCAATGGCTAAAATGGTTTCTATTGCATTTGAAACCTCTCTAAAATTCAACAAATCGAGGTAATAAACAACTTGATCTGATAGGGCAATGGGCCAATTTCGTTCAAGGCGCTCCTTTAACATAATACTGATGTTGCATCTAGTGCTATGTTTGAAAATTATTATTTTTTGATTAACCGAACTTTCTATTAAATCATTTAACTGATTTGTGTCGATTAAATTTACCCAATTCAACATAAATATTATGCTGTGAAATCTGAATGCTCTTGGCTACTTTTGTAAACAGAAGGACATCTATCTTTGCGGCCACCACAAGCAACAACTAAAGCAGTAAAAATAAATGCTACTAATAAGATTTTAACTATTTTCATTACAATTAATAATAATACAATATTAATCCAAATATATTAAATACCGAAATTAATTTTTTAACTGAAGAGGCCATAAATTCAGGTATAGATAATTTTCTTTACAAGCATTCTAAAATCGATAAAGAAAAAGCCAATTTTGCAGCATTGCAAGCTTCATTAAGAAACTCAGCGTTAGAAAAATCTCCTAATTTAATCAAGAACGGAGGGTTTGTCACCAGAAGAAGTCTCGAGCAATGCAGTTCAGAATTATTGGCAGAGTTTAAAGGAAAAGAATTCAATGGAAATAAAATTTTAATTTTAGCGGCAGGGCTTGGTATTGACGATTGGGCATTCTCTTTTTCATTCAATAAAGTCGTTTCCATTGATTCAGATTTTGAGCTGAATGCAATTAGCCGCTATAATTTTGAAGTACTGAAAAGAAACAATATTCAAAGAATCGATGTGAATGCAAACGATTTTTTAGAAAACAATAGTGACTTATTTGATTTGATTTTTGTAGACCCTGACAGAAGAAATGAGAAAGGGCGCCAAATTCTTTTAAGCGAACACCAGCCAAATGTGGTTGAACTTTTGCCTAAATTATTTTCAATAAGCCCCAAAGTACTTATAAAGTGCTCCCCTTTATACGATTATGAAATGGCCATTTCAGAAATACCTAATATTAGCACAATTTACAGTGTGTCAAAATATGGAGAGATGAAAGAGCTGCTAATTTTAGCCGAAAAAACCCATTTTGAGGGGCGTATTTCTATAATTTGCAGTGACATCTTAAAAGACAAAACCAGTATTTCTTTTAGAACACAAGATCAAACAGATTCTAATTTTAAAGGCGCAGATGAAGTTGGCGACTTTCTTTACGAAGTTGGATCTTGTATTGTAAAAATGAGAAAACACCATCAATATGCTAGCGAATTAAACCTGATGGCTTTTGATGTCTCAGTAGCGTATTATACCAGCAATTATAGTATCAATAAATTTATTGGAAGATGTTTCAAGGTCATCAAATCAATGAATTATAATTCTAAGGATTGCATCAAATACTTCGAATCTTTGCAAATCAAAAAGGCCAATATCAAAGCAAGGGGCTTAAAATTCAACACAGAGGAATTACGAAAAAAACTAAAATTGAAAGATGGTGGAGCAGACTACATTTTTGCCTTGCCACACAAAAACACTATTTTGTTAATACACTGCACCTATTAAGCGTTTACAGTCTTAATATAGATCTCTAAAGCCTTAACAATAGATGGATTGTCTTTGGTTGGTGCTGGAATATTGCAAATCAAGTCGGTTTCTATAATTGCTCTTTGGGTGCTCTCTCCGAACGCAGCCAATCTTGTTGCATTCTGTTTGAAATTAGGAAAATTATCAAACAAAGACTTGATGTCTGCCGGACTAAAAAAGACGATTACATCATAAAACACCTCTTCCAAATCACTTAAATCTGCAGAAACAGTTTTGTAAAAAGTAGCCTCTTCAAATATTAGTTTATGTTTTTTGAAAAAATCGGGAATTGTAGGCTTTCTTATGTCCGAACACGGAAAAAGGTATTTTTCGGTCTTGTGGCTTAAAATCAAGGTCAAGAAATCGTTTTCTAAATTGGTTTTAGGATAAAAAACCTTTCTTTTTCTAAGAAAAATATATTTTTGAATATACATTCCAATACCTTCTGTAAGACAGAAATATTTCATATCCTGAGGCAATTCTACCCTTAATTCTTCTACCACTCTAAAAAAGTGGTCAACTGCGTTTTTCGAATTAAAAATTATTGCTGTATGGTTTAAAATATTAATTTTATTCCGTCTAATATCTCGGCCTGGCACTGCATCAACTTGAATAAATGAACGAAAATCAAGCTTTAATTTATATTTAGCAGCTACATCGTCAAAAATTGACTTCTTACCTGGTTCAGGCTTATTTTGAGAGATGAGTATCGTTTTTACTTTAGCCTCTTTAGTCATATTCAAGCAAATTATTTATCGACTTTATCAATGCCAACAAAGGCAGAATTTCGAAGGCGCAAAGATACAAAATTAAAATGAAATTAGATTGATTTTGCAAAAAGCGACCAGAAAATATAAATTTAATTATACTAACTGAATACACAATTAATATATATATAAACAATGAAACTATAACAATTGTTCGAATGTTCCATCCTGAATTATAATAGATTAAGATTAAAAAAGGCATTAATATTAAAGAAGTAATATAGGACTGAATTCTATAAATGATGGCATAATCGTTACTCAATGAAGGTTGAGAAAAAGAATAGGCAAACAAATTCTTTAACCATTGGTTGGCAATTAATAAAATAATTACAGATGACGAAATTACTATTATTAATGGCAAATCTGTTAATCCAATCTTTAGTTCACTCGACTTTATTACGATATAAATTCCTAGAGATAAGCTTTGACTAATTATAAACCATGTTAAGAACTTACTCGTTCTAAATACACTGGTTTGGGTTGAAAAGAATTCATTTAAACTTATTCCACTATACCAAGATTTATTTAGAAGGCGGTATTGTAACGAATAATTGCTTTTGAAAAAGACAATCAACAAAGCGATAAAAACACCCCATAAAAACACATGGTAATTATTTAAATTCTTTCTTATTGGTGGGTTTTTCGAAGCGGTTAAGGTTTTTCTTAAATTAATTTTTGAATTTCTGTAAATCTGTTTGTCAAACGGAACAAACTTTGAATAAAAAAAAGTATCTATATTGATCGTATCTGAGCCATACAGACTATCTATGGCCCTCAAATTCATCGAATCCATAGCATTTAACTTAGGCATAGTGTCAAGTACCTGACCATTTGCAATAGAGAGGAAAAACAAAAAAGACGATATTAAAATTGATTTAAAAATAACTGCTTATTCCAAAATGAAATTTTCCGGTCCTCAAATCAAAGTTATTCCCTTTTTGCTTTCCAAGTCCATATGCAAGAGATAAAATCCCGGCACCTGTTTCAATATTTCCACCGATTCCAAACCCCCAAGGCAAATCAAAAACTTGAGGCTGTGTGCCAATGCTTTTATTCTCATAATATGCTCCATTCCAAAAAACTTTAAAATGAGAGTTTAAACCCAAAAGATATCTGTATTCGATGTCAATCATATTGAAATTGCTTGCAAATATACTTTGTTCGTTGAAACCTTTTAAAGAATTAATTCCTCCTTCTCTTTGCACCTCATTAAAATAGATTTGAGGAGCAATTATCTGGGTTAAATTCAAACCAATTTTTATGGTACTTTTCTCTTTTATGGGAACGAAATAGTCAAATTTTATCTGATATTGGTATTGGTTGGTTTTTAAAACACTAGAATCATACAAATTGTATTGACTTGACCCAAACCTAACTTCTGAAATAAGATTATCTTTGATTATTTGCTTTACACCAACCGAAATGCTCGATTCAAATACATAACCACTTCTGGGATTAAATTTATAATCCAATTTGACGAAGTTTGTCATAAAACCATATTGTTTAATTAGAATTGAATTAGAATTTGGAAACTGTTTGGTAACTCTAATTTGGTTTGTGTCTACTGAATTCAAATTGGTAGAGCTTACTCTATAAAAAGCTTTGATTCCGTTGATTCCCGAAGTATAGTATTGAAATCCAAGCTGCCTTTGGATAACCGTATAAAGTGTATCATATTTTAGCAAATCCACAGCGACATCAATTCCAATAGGTTTGTAAAACATGTAAGGATAACTAAAATACGTCTTCAGCTCTTGAGATCTTGCCTTGAAACTTTTCCATTGAATGCTTAAGACCTTAGCTGTTTTAAACAAATTATTTAATTTTAGGGCAAATTCACCTGTAAAAACAAAGTTCTTTGCACCTGGCATACTTTGAGAACCCGCATTTGGCGCCAGCCCGATTATTCCATTTAGTTGATCGGATTTCTTTTTTCTTATGTAATAATAGGGCTTTGCTTTACCGTTTTTCATAAATATCAATTGTGGAATCCGTTCGGAGTACAAAAACGGCAATTGTTGTAACTTTTCATGGGCTTTTCTAAATTGACTTTCATTAAATGGATCGCCTGATTTAATGCCCGTGTAGGCCTCGACAAATCTTTTTTTAACAACAAATTCTCCGTCATTATGCAAGGTGTCAAAGACAAAATAAGGGCCTCTTTTTATGGCTAATATAGCTTCGATTCCCTGTTCTGATGGCTGATAATCGACATTTACTTGACTAAACGGGTATCCTATATTCTCTAAATTTAACAATATTTCTTCGGCGATTAATGCCAACTTAGACGAATCAAAATTAGTCATAAGATATTTGTTTCGAATGTTTTGAAAATTCGTTTCCGCACGATCAATAACAAATTGAAGTTTTACTATTTTATATTGAGGCCCAATATGAAGTAACGCACTGGCCACATTTTTTGACCAAATAACACTATCGACATTAAACTCTAAAAAAGAATTTAATAGATACAGGTTTCGAATTCTGTTAATATTCTTTAAGACATTTACGCTATCTGTATTCTGCTCAACCCTTACATTTAAAGGATTACTTGAGAGCACCAAATTAAAATTTTGTGCACTTATTTTTTTGTCTACAAAAAAAATGAAGACAATTATAAGGAGCAATATCTTTCGTTGATTCAGCAATCTAATTTCACAAAATTAAAGCTAATTCAGCATAAATTTCATTGTTAACTATTTGCATATTAATATTGCAGCAATATAAGACCTACAATTACGTTAAATTCATATAAATCATGCTTAAATTTAAAACAATTTATCTAATCATTATTGCAAGCGCAGTTATACTTTCTTCATGTGCATCCAATCAGAAATGCAATGGCAAGAAAGGTGTAAGAACCGAAATGGGTACCATGTAATCAATTGATTTTATGAATATCCTTGTCATTTGTCTTGGAAATATTTGCCGCAGTCCTATGGCAGAAGGATTGCTATTAAAGCACTTACACGAAGATCTTAAATTTTCTGCTTGGAAAGTAGATTCTTGCGGAACAAGCAATTACCATCAGGGGGAACTTGCCGATCCAAGGATGCTTTCTACTGCAAAAAAACATGGCATCAAGCTCACTCATCGATCGCGCCAATTAACGGTAGAGGATTTTGATGAATTTGATTATTTGTGGGTAATGGATGAACAAAACTATTTAGATGTTGTTTCAATTTGTCCTTCTAAAAAAGACAAAGTAGACCTAATTAGTAACTTTAGTAAAAGCTATAAAGGACAAATGATTCCTGATCCATACTTTGGAGACCAAAACGGATTTGATGAAGTTTACAAATTATTAGACCATATTTGTGCAGAAATTGTACAAGGCTTTAACCTCAAATATTGAAAAAAACGACCCTTTCAAATTTTATTTTGGGTTAATTGCAAGCTTCATTGTCACAACGGGTATCTTTCTTAGTTATATCCATCTGGGTGAACTCAAAACAGACGGAAGCATCTTTTCGGCCGTAGCGCTTAAAGACCTTAATGGCGGCATTTTGTATGTAAATGCTTGGGAAAACAAACCTCCTGGAATTTTTTACCTTATCGAACTCTTTTATATTATCATTCCAAACCCGATTTATGCGGTGTTTGTTTTGGCATTTATTGGTTTTCTTACCACATCATTTTGTCTTTATATCCTCATATTAAACAATGTAAAATCATATAGTGCAAGTATTTTATTTACCTCACTTGCTATATTTTTCACATTGTTTGGCAACAATATTGGCGATGGACTTTGTACGGAAATATATGGCACACTTTCCATCCTCATATCAATGGTGTTTAGCATTGCATATCAGAACAAACTTAAGAATACCTATTTGATTATCTCCTCAATTTTTCTAGGTCTATCTTTTTGGTTTAAAGAACCGTTTATTTTTGTCTTTATAACACTTTACATTATCAATATCAGATTGATAAAAATTAATAGGTCGAAAATTATTTATACCCTTTCAGCAATTTTACCAAGCTTATTCATCATTGCATTGCTGTATTTTCAACATTCATTAGAAGGTTATATTGATTCGATAAAATACAATTTCACCTATTTAAACACCGATGAACCCATTGCGCTAAAAGTCAAAATAAACGATTTATACACCCATTTAATTCACCCTATTTTTACCGCAGTGCTTTTCTTTATATATCTGGCATTCAAAACATTATTGAACAAAAAAACAAGCAGCGAAACACTGTATCAATTACTATTTCTATTGAGCACATGTGTTATATTTGGACTTTCACCGCACAATTTTGGACATTATTACTACCCAACATTTACCTTGATTTTTGTGGTATTTTCAAAAATTTATGCCCTTTATTTTGAAGCTTTTAATCTAAAATTAAAGTGGCCTTTAATCCTTATTTGCCTATTTTCTTTTTATCACATTGATGAAAATCAAAAACCGAATTGGACATTTGAAATTAAACCAATGGCAACAGATAAATTTGTTAAATATCTAAAGGGAAATAAAGGGAAAACATTGTTTGTTGATTATGTTGTAAAGGGTGATTATTACATAAAATCGGAGCTTATTTATCCGAGCTTTTTACCAGTTGCGCTACCCATACATTTTGGAGAAAACACAAGCGGTCTTGAAAATAGAGAAAGGATTTGGCAAGAACTTTCAAAAAATCCCCCCGATTTTCTAATCACAACCTATACCAACTCTTATTTTTCGTGGTTTTTACCAGATTCTAAATTCTATGAGAACAATTATTTCAAAATAGATAGCATCCAACCAGAGAATGATAATGTTCTTTATTTGTGGAAGCGTAAATCGAATAAATAAGGACGCCAGCTGGGATATAATTTCAGATATCGTTTATTTAAATTGATTACATTTGCGGTATGCATTTTGAAAATTCGCTGGCATTTGCGAGGAAAACAGACAGCGAGGATGTTTTAAGAGAATTCAGAACCGAGTTTCACATCCCTGAAATTAATGGAAAACCATGCGTTTACCTTACCGGAAACTCTCTTGGTTTATTGCCAAAAGCTGCAGAAAAAGCCATAAAAGACGAACTTGAAGATTGGAAAAATCTTGGTGTAGAAGGTCATTTTCATGGTAAAAATCCATGGTTTCATTACCATAAATTTCTTACAGAAAATGCTGCATTGCTCGTAGGCGCAAAACCGATTGAAGTTGTAATTATGAACCAATTAAGTTCTAATTTACATTTTCTATTCGTTAGTTTTTACAGACCCAATCAAACAAAGTTCAAAATAATAATGGAAGCCGGCGCATTTCCAAGCGATATGTATTTGGTTGAGTCGCAAGTAAAATTTCATGGATTTGACCCAGCAGAGGCCATTATTGAAGTGAGGCCTAGAGAGGGCGAACATACTTTAAGGCATGAAGATATCATTGATGTTATAGAAAAGAATAAAGACTCTGTAGCTTTGGTATTCTTTAGCGGAGTTCAATACTACACTGGACAAGTTTTTGATATTGAAAATATAACAAATAAGGCACATGAGATTGGAGCTGTAGCAGGATTTGATTTAGCGCATGCTGCAGGAAATATTAATTTAGAATTACATAAATGGAAGGTAGATTTTGCTGCTTGGTGTACTTATAAATATTTAAATTCTGGACCTGGCAGCGTTGGAGGCGTTTTTGTAAATGAAAAATATGCCAATGACAGCAGTTTGCCAAGGTTTGCTGGTTGGTGGGGACATGAAGAATCGGTAAGGTTTAAAATGTTAAAGGGATTTGTTCCTGAGGCTGGTGCAGCTGGTTGGCAAGTCAGTAACGCACCTATTTTAAGTATGTCAGTGCACAAAGCTTCTCTTGAAATATTTGCCAGAGCAGGCGTGAGCAGATTGATTGAAAAAGGCAAAAACCTTAACGCCTATTTGGAATATATTATTAAAGATTCAATTGAGCAAAATCCAAATTTAAAGCTAGAAATCATAACACCTCAATATCCCGAAAGAGGATGTCAAATAAGTATATTGACAGATGAGAACGGCAAAGCTTTATTTGATCATTTAACACAAGCTGGCGTAATTTCTGATTGGAGAAACCCTAACGTAATTAGAATGGCTCCAGTAGCTTTGTACAATAGATTTGAAGACATTTATAGATTTGGGCAAGCCTTGGTATCCTTTTAAAATAAAAAATGAATTATATTGAAATAACACTGACTGCTTGTGAACCAGTAGATCAGAATGTAGAGATCATCTCTGCCTATCTTTCGGAATTTGGATTTGAAGGGGTTGCTGAAGATGAGATTGTCAAAGCATATGTTGCTGAAAATGAAAAAACGGATGAAGAAATTAAAATTCTTCTTGATGAGTTAATTGAGAAAAAACTATGTTTTGAAGAATACACAATAGATATCATCAAACCCAAAAACTGGAATGAGGAATGGGAAAAGAACTATTTTCAACCAATATTAATTGGTGAACAATGTCTCATAAAAAGCAGCTTTCACAAAACAGATTTAAAAGCCAAGTATGAAATCATAATAGACCCTAAAATGAGTTTTGGTACAGGGCATCATGAAACCACAAGTATGATGGCTGAATATATCCTGGAAACAGATATCAAAGGAAAAATTGTGATGGATATGGGAACAGGTACAGGCATACTAGGGATTTTAGCTTCCATGATTGGTTGCGGTAAAATTATAGGAATTGACAATGATAGTTGGTGTTATGAAAATGCACAGGAAAATATTGAAAAAAACAATATTCATAATTTTGAAATGATTTTGGGAGATGCAGGCATGTTAAAATCTTATCCTGATACTTTTGATGTTTTTATAGCCAACATCAACAGACATATATTATTGGCTGATATTAAATATTACGTTAAAGCAATGCGCAGACCCTCAACCTTATTGTTGAGTGGGTTTTATTCAGAAGATCTTGCTGATGTAGATTCAGAATGCATCAAACATGGCTTGAAATTAATAGATAAAAAAATAAAAAAGAATTGGGTTTGTGCAAAATTTGAATTGGCATGATTTTAAAAGATAAAATTGCAGTTGTAACGGGTGTAAGTAAAGGAATTGGAGAGTCTTTGTGCAAACAATTACTTGATAAAGGCTCTAAAGTATATGGCTTAGGTAGAAATAATTGTGAAGCAATTCACGACAATTATTCCTTTATTAAAACAGATGTAAGAAACTTAAAAGACGTCGAGCAAGCTTTCATGCAAATACTTAATGAAAATGGAAATTGTATTGATATTTTAGTTAATAATGCTGGTCTTGGGTATTTTGGCAATGTAGAAGATTTGCCGATCGAACAGTGGGATGAAATGATGCAAACAAATGTAAATGGCATGTTTTATTGCACCCGTTCCGCTGTTCCAGCAATGAAAAAAAATGGCATTGGACACATTGTTAATATTGCCAGTACAGCCGGCTTAGAAGGCATGCCAATGGTGAGTGGCTATTGCGCCACAAAATGGGCCGTAAAAGGATTTAGTGAAAGTTTATGGCGAGAACTTAGAGACCATAAAATTAAGGTGACTTGTGTATATCCGGGTAGTGTAAAAACCGATTTTTTTAGAAATAGCCCTAACATCAAACCACATGATTATATGCTGCAACCAGAAGATGTAGCGGCGATGATGGTTTATGCATTGGAAACACCAGATAATTTTCACCAGGTCAATTTAGAAGTAAGACCATTGCAACCCAAAGGTCCTTCTAAATAATATTACAATTTTTATACGTAACTTGCGTTTGGTTTTGGAGAAGTCAAATTCATTTAATAGCTATGACCATTAAAAAAATTACACTTATACTCTTGGTATTCGCTTTGGCGTTATTATCATGCAGAAAAGATGATCAATTTTTTGAAGGTCAGGGTAAATTAGAATTCTCACAAGATACCGTATACTTTGATACCGTATTTACAAAACTTCCGGGCACCAATTATCCGAGATCGATTACGAAAAAGATGCTGGTGAGAAATCCGTTTAAAGAATCCATCAAATTCAATGCAAAGATAATGGGAGGCAACACCTCCGCCTACAGAATGAACATTGATGGCAGAACAGGAAGAAATATACCTGAAGTGGAAATCCTTCCTAAAGACAGCGCATGGTTATTTGTCGAAGCAACCTTAGAGCCCAATAATCTTACGCAACCTGCATTGGTAAGAGACAGCATAGAATTTGAAAGAAATGGTCAAGTGCAATATGTTCAATTGGCAGCTTACGGTTGGGATGCCTATTACTACAATGACTCCTTAATTAGTGGCAACACAAACTGGATTTTAAATGACAAACCCTACGTAATTGTAAATACTGTTTTTGTAGACAAAGGGGCGACGTTAAACATTGGACCCGGAATACACGTTTACAGCACAACAAATTCAACAGTTGTAAGCTCAAATAGAACAATAAACGTAGCTGCTTTAAATATTTTTGGAACTTTAAAAATCAATGGGACTGCTTCAAATCCTGTGATTTTTGAGGGTGACCGTTTAGACAATGCCTTTCAAGACAAGGCAGGACAATGGAGAGGATTGCATATTTGGAGAGGCAGTGTAAACAATGAAATAAAACATGCCGTAATAAAAAATGCCACAATAGGAATTCAAATAGATTCATTGCCAGAGAGCGGATCCCATAGCTTAATTATGCGCAACACAGTAATCAAAAACATTTCAGCATATGGAATTTTAGGATTAACGGCTAAAATTTTTATAGAAAATAGTGTTATCAGCAATTGTGGCAGCAACACATTTGTGGGTTATTTAGGCGGAGACTACGTCATACTTAATAGCAGTTTTTATACCGGAGCAAATGGCAGAAAAGACGCCCATGTTATTTTCAACAATGCTTTAAGGGATGAGAACAAAGTGGTTTTAAAAAATTATGACATTAAGTATGCAATAGTTAATAGCATTATTTGGGGACCTGTCGAAACTGAAATTAATTTTGACTTTGTAACGCCACCTAGTGCCACACTTCTGTCGCATAGTATCTACAAATCAAAAACAAGTTTAGATGCCTTAGGCCCTAACAATAAAAGAGACATTGATCCTAAAATGATTGACGCAAGCAAAAGCAATCTCAAACTCAACACCAACTCTCCAGCAAAAGATGCGGCAGACAAATTAAATGCGCCCGCCACGGATCTAGAAGATAAATCCAGGGATACAAATCCAGATATTGGGGCATACGAATTATAAATAAATCATGAAACAACATTTAAATACTTTATTAATTGCATTTGCAATCATTCTAGCTGCTTATTTTTTAGGCACTGCCTTTAAAAGCAGAAATAAAACCCAAGAAAGCATCAAAGTCACCGGACTTGGCGAAACAGATTTTACCTCTAATTTAATTGTTTGGAATGGAACATTTTCTAAGAAAAATTCTATTCTAAAAGATGCCTATGCCGAATTAGACTCTGATAGAGAAAAAATAAAAGACTATTTGATTTCGAAAGGAATTAAGTCAGAAGAAATGGTTTTTTCTTCAATAACAATTGATAAAGACTTTGATAGATCTTATGACAATTACGGAAATTTAACTTCTTCGTCTTTTACGGGATACAAATTAACCCAAAGTATAAATATTGAATCATCTGCCGTTGATAAAGTTGAAAGCATTTCAAGACAAGTGAGTGAGCTCATTCAATCTGGTGTTGAATTTTATTCTGAAAGCCCTCAATACTATTACACCAAATTGGCTGAATTAAAAGTTGAAATGATTGCAAAAGCAACAAAAGACGCTAACAATAGAGCCTTAAAAATTGCCGAAAATTCAAACAGTAACCTAGGCAGTCTTAAGAATGCAAGCATGGGTGTATTTCAAATTGTAGCCCAAAATTCATCGGAAGAATATTCTTGGGGTGGGTCATTTAATACCCTATCAAAAAGAAAAACTGCATCCATTACAGTTAACTTAGAATTCGCTGCGAATTAATCTTTCTTCTCAGGCCTCATTTGAGGGAAGAAAAGCACTTCTTGTATACTAACTTGATTGGTCATCATCATCGTCAAACGATCGATGCCAACACCTAGTCCAGCCGTTGGAGGCATACCGTATTCTAATGCTCTTAAGAAATCTTCGTCAAGTGGCATAGCTTCATCATCCCCGCGACCTGCAAGTTTTAATTGTTCTTCAAAACGTTCTCTTTGGTCAATTGGATCGTTTAATTCTGTATAAGCATTGGCTATTTCTTTGCCATTTACAAACAATTCAAAACGCTCAACTAGACCTGGCTTTGAACGGTGCTTTTTCGTTAATGGACTCATTTCAACTGGATAATCAGTAATGAATGTAGGTTGAACACAATGTTTCTCACATTTTTCGCTAAACAATTCATCGATTAACTTGCCTTTACCCATGCTAGCCTCCACATGGATGCCTAGTGATTTACACGTTTCCCTTAATCCATTTTCATCCATTTCAGAAATATCAATGCCTGTGTGCTCTTTAATGGCATCAAACATGGTAATGCGTTTGTATGGTCGGGCAAAGCTGATGACATTATCGCCAACCTGCGCATCTGTGGTTCCATTCACATCCTTTGCTACATTTTCGATCATGATTTCAGTGTAATCCATCATCCAATTGTAGTCTTTGTATGCAACGTATATTTCTAATCCTGTAAATTCAGGGTTGTGTGTTCTATCAACGCCTTCGTTTCTGAAATTTTTAGCAAATTCATAAACGCCATCAAATCCACCTACAATTAATCTTTTAAGGTAAAGTTCATTTGCAATTCTTAAATACAATTGCATGTCCAAGGCATTGTGGTGCGTAATAAATGGCCTTGCAGCCGCACCACCATGGATGGCTTGAAGAATGGGTGTTTCCACTTCAAGATAACCGCTGGAGTTGAAAGTATTTCTTAAAGACTGAACAACTTTAGTCCTTTTTATAAATGTTTCTTTCACGTGCGCGTTTACAATTAAATCTACATAACGCATTCTGTAACGCAATTCTGGATCGCTGAATGCATCATATAAAACACCATCTTTTTCTTTGACAATTGGCAGTGGATTCAAAGATTTTGATAACAGTGTTAAAGATTTAACTCTAACAGTAGTTTCGCCTGTTTTGGTTACAAAAACTTCGCCTTTAACCCCAATAATATCACCAATATCGAGAAGATGTAAAACCAACTCATCAAAAAAGGTTTTATCCTCATTTGCGCAAACATTGTCTCTGCCAACATACAATTGTATGCGGCCTAAATGGTCTTGAATCTTCATAAAACAAACTTTGCCTTTAGGCTGAAGACTCATTATTCTACCAGCTATACTAACTTCCTGAAAGTTATTCAATTCAGCATTAAATTCCTTTAATATTTGTTCAGAATGGGCATTCACATCCCAAAGATCAGCTGGATACGGATCAATTCCCATAGCTTTAATCTGATCCAATTTATGCCTACGTTGCAGTTGAAGTTCGTTTAATTCTGACATGTTTAACTTTAAAAATAAGAGTGCAAAAATACTCTGCAATGTTGACTTTTCTATAGGTTTTAGGCAACTAAAATTCTAAATTTGTTATCTTTGTAGTAAACACACACAAAGTTAATTGTTTAAAATTAGCAAATACCGCAATTACAGAATCGCCTTTGTGCTAATTTTCAGCATTATATGCATAGCGCCTAAGATAAATTCTCAAACTTATTTCCTTGAAAACAAAGGGAGGTTGCCATCATTTGTTCAATACTCAGCAGAAACATCAGGGGGAATAATTTATTTCAATAAAAACGGATACACCGTTTTAATGAAAGACACAAGGATGTATGATAGTTTATGGGCGCACATACACAAATACAAATCACTTCAACACAATTTTTCAGTTAATTGGCACCGTTTCGATGTAGAATTTGCAGGAGCAAATCTTTCGGATATTAAACCCAAAAATCAATTTATTACAAAGTATAATTTTTACAAAGGGAATTTACCGGCCAAATGGCATACTAATTTAAAATCCTTTGAGTCAATAACATACCAGAATATTTACCCAGCTATTGATTGGCGTATTGAAAGTTTACTTCAAACAGTAAAACACAGTTTTATTTTAAAACCAGGATCGGATCCAAATAACATTAAAATTAATTATTCGCATACTGAGGCAATGCGAATCGAAAAGGGCAATTTAATTATTTCAAGCAGCGTAGGACAAATAATTGAACAAAAACCTTTGGCATATCAAATAATAAACAATGATACGGTGCTCGTTGAATGCAACTACGTTTTAAGAAAAAACAAGCAAAAATTTGAACTCTCGTATTTACTTTCCAAATACAACGAAGCCTTTGAATTGGTAATTGACCCTATATTAGTTTTCTCAACGTACAGTGGCAGCCAGGGAGATAATTTTGGTTTTACAGCAACATATGATTCCAAATCACATTTGTACGCAGGAGGCATAGTAGATGGCGGAACAGGCAGCAATGGGGGTCCGTTTCCGGTCACTCCAGGCGCATTTCAAACTGTATATGCTGGTGGTGTAGGTCAGCCACCAGCAAACTTACCCTGTGATATTGGCATTAACAAATATGATAGCGCTGGCACTACCCTTCTTTACAGCACCTATTTAGGCGGAAGTAGAGATGAATATCCGCACAGTTTGGTGGTAGACCATCAAGATAATTTATTGGTGATGGGCACCTGTTATTCGCCCGACTTTCCGACTGATACCAGCGGTTTTGATGTCACGCATAACGGCGGAACAGATATTTTCGTAACAAAACTTTCTGAAGATGGATCGGGCTTACTGGCTGGCACTTTAATTGGTGGACCTGGAAATGATGGACTTAACACCAACTCACTTAGATACAATTATTCGGACGATTTTAGAGGAGATATTGCCGTAGATACAGCA
>Ga0209107_10000450_pt1 | contig 24157 bp, 58 predicted proteins | sample LakErihyJuly2011_2_FD_187460 | JGI IMG/M metagenome (GOLD analysis project Ga0209107, IMG submission 187460) | Freshwater microbial communities from dead zone in Lake Erie, Canada - CCB hypolimnion July 2011 (SPAdes) (version 2) | ecosystem: Environmental > Aquatic > Freshwater > Lentic >...
GATTATGAAACAAAGTAAAAATGTAGATTACCAACGAACACTTAAACGAACCGAGCAGAAAGAAGCTGGTTTGTTTGATGGTAGATTCAAAGCTAAGGTAGTTCCTAACAAAAAAAGAAAAGCTCAAAAAGAATGGGCTCGTAAAAAATAGTAATAAAAAATAAAAAATAAGAATATGTCAACATCAAATTTCCACAATGTAAACGCTTCGGCAATTTTCGCAGTTCCATTAGAGAACGAATATGATTATGAAGATTTAGTAGATAACTTAAAATCAGAATTGAAAGATAATTCTGATTATGTAGATTATGGTAAAACCGATAAGAATGAGTTAAGAAGTTTTCCATCTCGTACATTGGGTTCAATTAGAAAGTATCACCAATACAAAGATTTCTATGTAGAGGTATGTGTAACGCCTGTAATTCGTAGTGGTTACTATTCTGGTGTAAACTTAGATTGGAATGTAGATTACCTTATCAATGGTGATGCTTCATACGATTCACCTGATTTCTATATTGATGATATCTCTCATTATGGTAACTTATCAAAATCAGCAGCTACTAAGTACGCTAAGTTGGCTGAGAAGAAAGCTGAGAAAATTAAGAATGAAATTGTAGATGAGTTAGAAGCTCTTTACAATGATTATTCAGATAGATATGGTGTAACGGCTGTGTTCTCAAATGGTGAAACAATTTATCACAAACTTTAAAATATAAAATATGAATCAGATAGAAGAATTAAAATCGGTTATTGGAAAGGACGTTTCCCAAAATCAATCGCCAACTTGTAGAGCAAGATTGGTAAGTGTAGGAAAATCAAATTGTATATTTGAATCAGTTCCATCGCCATACGATAAGTTCCCTAAACCGGAGTTTGTTGGAGTTAAGTACAAAGTACCTAATTGGATTGCATGGAATAGTTTCTTTTTTTAATAGTAAAACAAATTATATGAAGTTAAAAATGATAGGTTGTAAAAAGTGTGGTGGTGATATGCCCGAATTGAGATACACAAAGTATGGTTATACAAATTGTGTAAGTTGCAGTACGGTAGCTAAAGTAGGTGGAGTAGCTATAGCTAACCACAAAACAGGAAATGAAATTCAGATTATGCCAATGGAAGATGCACAAAGATTGTATTTGTTATCACAAAGGCAAGGTTATGGAGTTTCAAAAGGTATTAAAGGAAATTATAAATAAAAACAAAGTATATGAATTTTGATGAAGTAAGAGCAAAGTATAGGCAGAGAGCTATACAACATGCTAAAGAATGGAGAGAAGATGTAAGTGAACATATCATTGACATTATCATTTCAGTTATGTTGACTAGAGATGGTATAATGCAGGGTGGTGGGTTCGTACAGGCAATTTGCCAAAACGATTTAAGAAACGCAGTTGGTAGAGCAGATAGTGATTGTATTAAACATTTAAAGTTAATCACATTGGCTCACACAAACGCATTTATTGAACAATTAAATTATAACTAAAATGAAAAGTATAGAAGCAATATTATTAGTAATAGGACTGTTGATATTATCAGCACTCCTATTGGCAATTCCAACAATGTTATTATGGAATGCATTGTTACCGAATTTATTTGGTACGCCACAAATAAGTTTATATGAAGCTGTGGGTATTAATATCTTAAGCGGTATCTTATTCAAATCAAATGTAAACATTAAAAAAGATTAGTTATGATATTCTCATTAGAAGAACAAATGGATATTGAGTTGATACTTACAGAAGCATCTGCCTATGGTATGAGTGCCGAAGTTGAATTATACGCTCAAAAATATTTAAGTGAAGGTTGTACGCCGGTAGAGGCTTACCAACATGCATATAACGAATGGATAAAATAAAAAACAATGAATAGAAAAGAGGTAGAGAGATTGGGGGAATTGTATTTTGAAAAGACTGTTAAATTATTAGGTGAAAGTAAATATCATAATTGTACGCCATACCTAGTTGTGGAATACAGTCCTCAATCAGAAGGTATTGATAATGAGTGGCATGGTGAATATGTGCCGGAAGAAAACGAAATTATAATTTACTCAAGAAACATAACATCAAAATCAGATTTGGCTAAAACAATAGTGCACGAATACGCACATTATTTACAAGACCCAAAGTGGATGACTCGTTATTATACATTAGGACATAGTTATAAAACGCATCCTTATGAAAGGGAAGCGTTTAAAATAGAAGAAGAAAATTGGTACAAAATATGCAAATAGAATTTTTACAAGCTAACGGTAGTGTATGGATAGTTAAGCGTAAGTTTAAGGCTGATAGTTGGTTCGCTGACCTTCTAACTAAGAACATAGCAACGGCTGAGGAAATATGTGAAAAGTATCATGTGGAAAAGTTGTTGAAAGATGGTAACGATAATTACTACTTAGTGAACGAAGTACCTGAGGCTGAAATAGTAAATGATTAATACTTATATAAACATTTGAGGATATGAAATACAGCCCTAAAAATGAATTAACGGATGAGCAACTGAAAGGATTATCGGAAGATGAATTCTTTGAGTATTTGGATAGTAAGTCAGCTTATCTTAAAAGTTCTACAGTTCCGTTGGACCAATATCACACTAAGAAATATGCTACAGCTGCATTGGGTGGTAGTATCAGTACAAAACAATTACGAAAAGCAAAGGAAGTTGGTAAGCAAGGTGAGTTGATTAAAGCTCAAACAATTAAACAGGCTGCTACAAAAGTAACTACCAAAGTTCCTGAATTGTATGTTAAGCATCACAAAACAAATCGTTCACAATGGTTCGATTAAAAAAATATATTAAAAAGTTAATTATGGGAAAATTCTATGAGGATTTGGATACATTAAACGAGCTTATTAAAAAGCTAGAGAAGAAAAACGAAGTTAGTGTTTTTATGATACGAGTTATAAGATACGCCAAAGAAAACCCCGAAAAATCGGTGTCAGATATTATCAAAAATATCAAAAAAGGAAAGGATTAAACCCCCAAATTACCCCTATTATTACAAAATAGGGTAAGTACCCCAAAATAAGGTAGAATCCCTTAAAAGGGTTAAAATACCCCTTAAAATCGATAAAATTCTTTATTGACAATCAATGAGTTAGGATATTATAAAAAAATATATATGTAACTCGTTGATTCTCTATGAACAATTTTTGCTCAAAATTTGGTAGTATCAAAATATAGTAGTAGTTTTACTATGTATCAAAAATGATAAATATGAATAAGTTAGTGTTTTCGGTGAATGAATCGAATTGTGTTAAGTTCCTTAAAAAGTATCCAATGGTTACTCATTTAATGGTAGAATCAAAAGGTAAGGATATAATGTCCGCCTATAAAAAGTTCCTTAAGTTAAAGGATATGAATGAAAGTAAATTAGGTGGACGTGGTGAATGTATAGGTTCAGTTGCCTTTGGTACAAAAACCTTTTATAAGTACGATTGGGATAGTTGTACGGGTTGGGCTGAGGTATTTCAATTTGTGTATAGTAAAAATAAAAATAAGTAATATGAATTTAAGTATTAAAGAGTTAAACGAGCTCATCTATTCGTTAGGTATTACCGCCTCTAAAGGTATCTTTGTTAATAAAGAATTAAACGCTTCTTTGATTGACAAATTGTATAGTGAATTAAATAGTAAGATAGCAATTCAATCCGATATAACCGATGAAGTTATCGATAGAATAAAATCGCATTATGTAAGTAACGAAGAAGCTGATGAAGATGCTAAGCAACGTGATTATAGTGCTTTTAGTGATTACGCTTCTACCTTACAACAAGATTCAGATAGATACGAATCATCGGTTAGTAACGATTACGATAACCACTTAAAGAATTTAAGAGAGCGTGGTTTTATTACTCAATCTATTTTAGATTATGTGGATATGAAAGGTGCGGTTACTTATACTGAAATGAGTAATTACTATAAAAGTATTACGGGTTCAAATAGTTTCTCACATATATTGGCTAACTTAAGAATACCTTATAAGAATCGTAAAACACAAAGGTATGTAGCTAAAGAAGGTAAACGATATTCAGATGCTTTGTATGTAATTAAGGTAGCTAATCCATCTAATTGGGTAATTGCTGATTGTAGATAATAAAAAATTAAGTTATGATAAAAAGTAAAGAACAAAAGTTAGGAATTGAAATTGATTTGACGGGACCTGATGGTAACGCATTTGTATTGATTGGTACGGCTGGTAATTTAGCTAAACAATTAGGTTTGGATGCTAAAGCTATTAGAGAGGAAATGATGAAAGGTGATTATGAGAATTTAGTAAATGTGTTTGATAAGCACTTTGGTGATTTTGTAACCTTATATAGATAATACAATGAGAATAAAATCGCATCATCCACCATTTTGCTTCGAATCACCACTTACAGGTAAAAAATATATTGTATGTACCGGTGATGGTAGTGGTTGGATTGAGGTTGATAGATGGTATGGTTGGGTAGAGCTAGAAAGTATGTGGGATAAAATTACATACGGAGCTAAACCAATTGTAAAGAGTTCAGAAAAGAAAACCTACAAAGTAGAAGGTAGTAAAGGTAATAAGTACACTATTAGAAACGATGAAGGTATTTGGACTTGTAGTTGTCCGGCGCATGGGTTTGGTAAAGGTAAAGATTGTAAACATATAAAAAATATAAAAGATGGAAATGAAAGAAAGTAATTCAAGTAAGCACTTTAGAATAAGTGTATTGAAATCAGGTATTAGAATGTTAGGGTGTGGAGCATTTATGTTCGGCAGTTTATTCATTGGTGGATGTTTGTTCTTTATCGCCGAATGTTTCGGCATCGTTGAGGAACTATAAAAGTGAAGTTATGACTAAAAAAGAAAAAAAATTATTAGATGATAAATTGAAAGCTTTCTTAAAAAGATTAGAGAAGCCGGAAATTATCGCTGTATTCAAAAGATTAAAAGATAAATAAATTAAAAACAAATAAAAATTAAGTTATGGGATTAGACATGTATTTAAACAAAAAGACGTATGTTAAACAATGGGACCATCAGTCACCAGAAGAAAAGTACGAAGTAGTAGTTACCAAAGGTGGAAAGCCTGTTGATGGTATTAAAGCTAGTAGAGTAAAGTATATCGAAGAAGAAGTTGGATATTGGCGTAAGGCTAACCAAATCCATAGATGGTTCGTTGAGAATTGCCAGGATGGTGTTGATGATTGTAGGGATGCTTATGTTAGTGGTCAGACATTAAAAACATTATTGGATGTGTGTAAGCAAGTAAAGGCTGACCATTCATTGGCAGAATCATTATTACCATCAGCAAGTGGTTTCTTTTTTGGAGCAACTGATTACGATGAATGGTATTACAACGATATCACAAACACAATTAAGATATTAGAAGATGCCTTAGTTGACGGTGATGATTTTTATTATTCATCAAGTTGGTAAAATTATAAATTATGAAACGAATTTGGATTGCAGAAGTAAAATGGAATGATAGAAGTGTAGAATACTTTGGCCCATTTACTGAATATGATATGGGAATTAAAGTATGGAGTGCAAATTTTTCATTTGAACATTCTGATAAATTTGAATGGATTAATTATCACATATTAAATCAAAATATATAAGTTATGGGAGTTGATATATCAGGCAGAAAGCCTAAAACGGAAGAAGGTGATTACTTTTGTTCTAATTGGTGGGGATGGAGACCTATTCACGCCATATCCGAAGCAGCTATGTTAAATAGTAAATTGGATTACGATACTTCATATTGGGGTTCAAACGATGGTAAGGGATTGAGGACACAAAAGCAATGTGATAAATTAGCAGATGCTATTGAGTTACTGATATCTAATAACTGGAATGAATACCTTATCGAAGATGAAGATAGGATTTATATCTGTTTGGGTAGCTGGTGTGAAGCCGGTACAGGTAAGTTCATTGGTTCTGAAAGAGAGCATGTATTAAATCAAGAATATGAATATGGGGATATCCTATATGGACCTATTGTATCTGAAAATGGTACAATGGTAGAATCATCACATGGTACTTCATTGGGTAGAATAAAACAATGGATAATATTTCTGCGTAATTGTGGGGGATTTAAAATTTGGTAATATGCCTAAGTTATATAATAGTGAATGGAATGATAGTATAGTTGTAGCTGTGATTGATGAAGGTGATTACCAATATCAAACGATGACTCCTCTATTCAATGAGTATGGTTATGGATTTGTATTGCCGGAACAAAAGTTAATATTCATTGATGGTAGCTACGATGTAGTTCACCAAAAATGGATTGAGGCACACGAAGTAGCACATATCATATTAGGCCATAAACAACAAAACAATCCCAACGATGAAATTGAAGCCGATAGGTTGGCATATCAATTGTTGGATGGTAAGGGATACCTACAAAGTAAACAATTGCTTGTAGATGTATTTAAGGAAAGACATGGTGTTGAGTTTAAATAAGATTTGGTAGTTTCAGGTATTTTTCGTATCTTTGAATGTAATAAAAAAATTAAGAATGAGGTTAAGTAAAAATGATAAAGCGTTTATACAACACGTAAAAGATGAATGTAAGAGATTGGGAGTTAAGACACACATTAAAGATGTGAAGTATGTAAAGTTATCGCCATCGATTAGATGTAGTGGATACTTTGATGATGGTGAGAACGAAGGTGTAAGACCTGTATTAGCTTGTTCAATGGGTAAGCCCGATGGTTTACAAATATTAGTGCATGAGTATTGTCACCTTACACAATGGCAGGATGATATTAAGATTTGGAAGGAGTACAATAACAAATGTTTCAAAGTTGATGAATGGTTGGAAGGTAAGAACATTCGTAATATCAGAAAGTATATTCAGATAGCTATTGATTTGGAATTGGATAACGAAAGGAGAAGTGTTAAGATGATGAAGGAATGGGGATTGAGTATTGATACAAAGAAATACACAAAGGCAGCTAACGCTTACTTACAATTCTACAATTGGATGTTACAAACTCGTAAGTGGAGTAAACCAACGAATACCCCGTACACTAACAAACGAATAGTAGCAGCTATGCCTGATTCATTCAGAATGGATTACACTAAATTACCTAAACGATTAGAAAAATTATACAAAGAAGAAAATATATAAATTATGGGAAAGCTAAAAGAAAAACTATTGAACAATTTAAGTGAGGCACAAATGGAAGATATATTTGGTATATCCTCTTTTGAATATGTAGAACTTATGGCAAAGTATAAAGATGACGAAAGTTATGTACCAACCGAAGCTGAAGTTGAAGATATTGAAAAGATGGTAGAAGATTATTACGCTTCAAAAGAATTTCAGGACTATATAGATAGTGATGTTGAATCGGTGTTAAGTTATACGGAATGGCATCGTAATAGAGATGCTATGGCTGAGCAATTTAAGATTGATGAAATTAACGATAGTTTAATTTTAAAATACACAGATAACGATATTTTATATATGTTAGATGGAATAGCCGGACCTACCCTGAAAAATATGATAATTGATAAGTTAAATGATATATGGAATACAAAAAGAGGGTTATTTTAACCCTATTTTTTTGCCCTTTTGGGTGGATGTAGGGTAAAGTATCCAAAACTCAATAAACCCCCAAGAAACCCCTAGAAACCCTATAATATGTAGTAAACTGATTATCAATGAGTTATGCATATAAAAAAGAAATATGTATAACTCATTGATTTACAGTAAAAAACTTTTTACTAAAATTTGGTAGTCTCAAAAAGGTGTCATATCTTTAGGTATAATAAAAAATTAAAAATATGAACACAATGTTAAAAAATGTAAAAAACCCCCTACAATTTGATTACGATTTATTCGATTCAAAAATTGGTTATGATTCAGTAAATAAGAAATACCTTATTAGGGTATATGATTTATTAGTGAATGAAATGAACACTAACCCAGCTCCTAAGTGGGTGGGTATTATGGTTAAGATGTTAGGTAGTAACCCAAAGGATTGTAACCCATCCTCTTACTATTCATCAGTTAGAAGATGTTTAAAGGAAATTGGAGTATGTTACTTCGATACTACTAAACGTTGTATGGTGAAAGGTAGGAATTGGGATAGGTTCGTAAGTGATGAAGATTGGAGTTGGTTTATTATGAGAACGGGTAGTTGTGAACATTCAACCATTATTAAATAATCAATAAAAATTAAAAATATGAGACAAACTGAACAAAAAGCCTTAGATTACTTAAAGAGTAACCCTATTGTAGCTAACTTTATTAAGAAAGTAAACGCTGAAAGAAAAAAGTACTATAAAAAAATTAACTTATCAAATAAAGAACCTGATTTAGTGGTTGAGATTGGTAATAAGTTTATCCGTTTATGGCAAGGTACTTCTTGTTGGGGATTCATTAGTAGAGTTGATGGTGATTTAAAAGGTTCACCAATTAAGAAAGGTGACTTGTTAAAAGCAGCAACTTGGAAAGCTCCGGCTAAACATAGTAGAGGAAACATTATTGATGGTACTGCTCGTTACGGCGTTTATGGACCTGAATATCTTTAATAAAAATAAAAATTAAGTTATGAAAAAGAAAATGAAATTTGTATGGTGTGGTATCAACTTTGAATTACCCGCTGAGTGTTTAAGAACTACTGATTATTGGGGGAAGAAATTAGATAACCCTTATATTTCAATTGGACGTAAAGAGTGTCCCGCAATCGCTAAACAATTTATGAAAGCTAAGTATCCTACATTGTTAGTGTGGGGTAATTCGGAAACTTTCGCTAATGGTAATTCAGCTAGTGTTTATGTATGTAACGCCGATGGTAGTGATTTGGATATGGGTTCTAAGGAGTGGAACGAAATTAATTCATTCGTTAGACAGATGTGTGGTGGTAAGTATGATGGTTGGAGTGAATCGTATGAGTATGGTGAGCCCGGTAAAACTGATAATGGTACTAAATTGGATTTTGGTACAAAGTATTTGAGTGTTAATAACGCAGCCCCATTCGGAAGTTGGCCGGCAGTACTTAAGCATGTTAAGGGATTGATGGGTGGTGAATATACATTTGGAGTTCAAACATTAGAGCAATCTATTGAGAGAGTTAAAAGATACGCTTCCGAATCAACAATCAAAAAGGCATTAGAATTAATTTAATAAAAAATAAAGTTATGAGTAAAAATTTGTATGAAGTAGATGGATTTTATGGTACCCGAAATAGAGGTACTATTTTAGTATATGAAACAAACAGCGGCAAACGTTGGTATTGTGTAGAGGGTAGTTGTAATATTAATTGTACCTACGATGAAATTGGTGAAGGATGTGATGTTGAAAGGTTATCGGACTTTGATACGATGAGCAGTAGAGATGGAATTTATTCAGTAAGAGATTTATACGATTTTGTAATTAATTAAAATAAAAATATAAGTTATGGGATTTTTTAGTTGGAACACAATGGATACTGATAAGAGTATCGCTAATGAACATTCTAATCGTAAGACGTTTAGAGTTCAAATGATGGATAACAAAGGTAATGTATGGACTGAAGATAACTACGATGGCTACGGCCGTTTTGGTGGTAAGGACTTCTATGAGTTACTTGCTGAAATGAACGGATTTACTTCTGATAAAACAGGCGATGAATATACCGATGAAGCTAGAGGCGAAGGTATTGCATTAGCATTTGATGGTAATGGTAGTGGAGTTGGAACGGAAGGTGTGTACTATCCTAATTTAGTAGAGCAAGCTAAAGGTTGGCGTTATGAAATGGGTGGACCTGATAGTTGTGATTTTCAGGGATACTTCTATGACGAAGAAGATTTGGATGGTGAAGATGATTATGAAAATTAATAAAACAAACAAATGAAAATATATTATAAGATAGAGGAAGTTAGACCTAATGTATTCGCTGTGATAGTGAAGGACCATTACCATAGAGCAATGCTATTTTGTAGAGTGCAAGAATATTACGAATCACCTAACCCACAATTTAGAGGTAAGAACTTTAGCATTTGGGATTATATTGAATGGTATAGTAGAGAGCATAACGATGTGTTCACTTATACATTTGATTGGGGTGGATTCAACATACCATTGAAAACTGCATGGGATTGTTATGAAAAGTTAAAAGAGTATGAAACGCCATACGATAAGGAGATGGATAATATTATACGAACTATTGAAATGAAGATGTTCAATAAAAAGAATACTCGTAATTGGAACGCTTACATTATTGGAGCACCTACAACCCAAGATGAAACATTTGAGCACGAAGTATGTCATGGTTTATACGCAACTAACAAAGAGTATAAATCATTAGTGGATGAGATTACTGAAACTATTGAGTGGCAAGATTACTTAAAGTTTGAAGGTAACTTATTAGATATGGGATATACAGCAGCTGTGATACCCGATGAGATTCAGGCTTACTTAAGTACTAACTATGAGTATAGTAAATTCAGTAAAGGTGTAAGTAAAAAGAAGTGTAAGGAATTAAACAAAGAATATCAAAAGGTATTTGAACAATATTTATAGACATGGATATATTAACATTTATAGGTATTTGGATACTATTAAGTTTTCCAATTGTACACAATGTGACAAAGCAATTGAAACAAGATGAAGAATTTGATGGACAACTTCCAGTTGGATTTCAAATCTATCTTTTTATAAGAGCTCAATTTCATGTACCAATATTTTATTTAATAGAATTGATTGGATTGTTTTCACCTAAAAAAAGAAATTAATATGAAAAAAAGTAATTTGGAAGAAAAATATCAAAAACTAAACGAACAAAGATTCGCTACAATAATAATTCTTTGTAATATATTGGATACAGAGAAAGGTGTGAGTGACCATATCAAATCGGCAGTATGTGCATCTCTAATCAATATGCTTGAACGAAGTATGAATGATGAAGATGAACCATTGATTAATCTAATTAATAATTCAATTGATAACTTTTGTGCGGCAGTGGAAGCTAAAAAAGATATTGAGAATTATAGAGATACCCTAACCGAAACCGTTGATATAGCTAAGAAAATAGTTAGTGAGATTAACGAGAAAGCTAAAAGAATTAAAGAAGGTGAGGATATTTTAAAAGGAATTTGTTTAAACTAATATTTATATAAAACAATAAAAATATGGAAACACAATTAGCACGATTAGTGAACATTGGATTGGCCGGAGAACCCCACCACATAGCTTTACAGGTTATAGACACGTTAAAAATATTTAAGTTTTCTCAATTTAAATATGTTAATGAGGGTGGTGAAACACGTGAAGTATCATTGATTGATAACAACTTAGACCAACCAGAGATTCAAATTATTTTGAACAACGGCACGCATAGAGTTGAAATTACATTTGATGAAAATGATAATGTAACTTTACATTTTTAAATCAATTTGGTAATACCAATTATTTTTAGTATCTTTGTAGACACTTAATAAGTTATGAAATTTAGAATTACGGGTATAAGTGATACCCACAATAAGCACAATCAATTAGAAGGTAAGTTACCTGGCGGAGATATCTTAATCCACGCCGGAGATATTACGTCATTGGGTAGAAAGGATGAAGTTAAACGATTTATAAAATGGTTTAGTAGGCAGGAATATAAATACAAAGTATTCATAGCTGGTAACCATGATATGACCTTTGATAACGAAAAATTATTAAGGGATAAGTTGGCACACTTTGAAGGTAGAACTGAATGGGATACCGAATGTGCTAATGGTAAGCCTCAATGGTTAATTGATATGTTAGAAGATTTGGATAGGGATACATTCTATTTAGAGAATTCCGCTATTGAGTTTGATAACATAAAGATATGGGGTTCGCCCTATTCACCTACATTCGGACATGGTTGGGGATTCAATAAAGATAGAGGACATGATATAGCACAATGTTGGAATGAAATACCAATGGATACTGATATTGTTATTACTCACAGTCCGATTTATGGATACAATGATAGGTCACGAAATACAAATGAAAATGTAGGATGTGCTGATTTGTATCATAGATTGCATGAAGTGAAACCTCACTTACACTTTGCCGGCCACATACACGAAGGATATGGTTATGGAACTATACCTTATAAAAGTGTATGGGGAGATATATACACATTCAATCCATCAACTTGTAACTTAAGTTATGAAGCTGTTAATGCTCCAATAACTTTTGATTACGATTTTATGAGTAGAGAATTAGAATTTTTAATGTAATGAAAAAAGAAAAAATATGGTTGTACTTAGATGATGTAAGGACACCAAAAGATGATAGGTGGAAAGTTGTTAGGAGTTATGATGAACTTGTAGCTCATATCAAAATGAATGGGTTGGAGAATTATGAAACAATATCATTGGACCACGATTTGGGTGATACTGCTATGAATGAATATTATAACAATGCACTTCCAAATTATACATTGGATTATAGTAATATAACCGAAAAGACTGGACTTGATTGTTGTAAGTTTTTAGTGGCGGAAAGTATGAATACAAAAATACCGTTACCACAAATTTATGTTCATTCAGCTAATCCAATTGGTAGTGGTAATATGATGGGGTATATCAATAACTATTTTATGAATGGTAAGATACCTCAAACTTGTATAAGAATAAAAGTAGAACATACAATATAATAAGTTATGAGTAAAAAAGAAACGGACATTTATTTAGGTGGCGGTAGTAATATTAATGTTAGGACAGCTAGTATAGTAAGTGTAAACAATAGTTTAAAGTTAATTACGCCAAACGATGGTGCTATTACTTTGGATATAAAGATTGAAGCAGACTTTGATACGATACCTAAAAAATATCATGAGGTATTTTTAAATATGGTATCAACAAAGTATTTGGATTCAGTATCATTTGGTGATAATCCATTTAGCTTATGCCAACCACCACCAAAGAAAAAATGGTGGCAAATTTGGAAAGCAAGTGTAAACATATAATATGAAAGTTACAGTAGTACTAAGAACATTTAATAGACCTGAATTCTTAAAAGAAGCTTTAGCATCGATTCAATTACAAACTCACACTAATTGGGAAGTAATTATATTTGATGATGGGGCTACTGATATTAATTTCAATATATACAAAAATTTTAAACAAACACACTCGGATAAAAGAGTATTGTACTTAACAGCAAATGAACCAAGAGGATTGTATAAACCCTCTTGGTTAATTGCACCTGATTTAGCCGATGGTGAACTTATGGTTAGACTTGACGATGATGATTTGTTAGCTGAAGATTGTTTAGAATTTTTAGTAAAAGTATATACCGAAAACCCGGAATTGGAATTTAGCTATGGTTCGGCCGCCACTTTTAATGAAAGTGAATTGGGCGAATTGATTCAAACAAATACTTGCTTTGACCATCCAAAAACAAAACATGAATGGGCTGCATATACAATACCAAATAATAGTCCTTGGTATGAACCTTGGGCTTTTTATAGAGATTATTACGCAGAACCAAGACACTTTACATCAATTATACATTGTGCCAAAGATAATGCCTTTTGCGTATTTCATACATATGTAATGAGAACGAGTTCGGTTAAACGAGTTAAAGATAAAATTACAATAACTTCTAACTTTGTGGATGACTTGGAATTTATGGGTAGTTTAGATTATTTAGGATTAGGACAAGCATCTATTAAAAAAATATTATCTTATATTAGAGTACATAATTCAGGTAGAATTAGTGATTCTGGAAAATTGATTGATGGAACTACTATATTTAACGAAAACTTTCGTATAAGGGACAAAGTGGACCACCTAAGAACATCTGGGTTCCTATCTAAAGTGATTCCTGTGATGGATCCTGATAACCAAAATCAAGGGGTAACGAATGAGTTAAGGGATAAATTCAGCTCCTATAAACACCGCATATTGAGTATTTCAAACTCATAACTGATTGATTTCCAATCACTTATAACTTGTTGATTTTCAACACTTTATACCCGAAAAAACATTTGGTAGTTTCGGGTATTTTTCGTATCTTTACATAGTAACAAAGATAATAAAATATGAAACAAAACTATGTAGTATTGCCGGATTCATTTTACAAAGGTTTAATTTGTAAAGTACACGTTTCCCTTAATGGTAAAAAAGCTACCAAAGAATTAAAAGTATGTATCGTTAAAGCCCGTTCAATTACCTTTATGGAAGTTGATAAGGTTAATCGCCAAAACATTTTCCGTAAAGTTGACAGAACGGATATCGTAGAATTTTCACCTACGGCTATTTGTGAAATTACTGTTAGGGATGGTATCTTACCTGTAAAGTGGGAGAGCAGTTGGGATTCAATTGGACAACCATCTTCAAATGTTAGAAGTTATGGTAGGTTCGCTACGGCAGCTAGTGGTAGTTCGGTAGTTATTAAACGCCCTATGGGTTCATCAATTGATGCTCTCGCAGCTAATCCACCTTGGAAAAAATCAACAACAAATTCAGCCGCTGGATTTCCAATGGTATAAACAAAAAAGTTATGATAAAAGAAATACAAAATTTTGATAAGGTATATGGTGAACAAATATATCCTGCCGATGGTATGGTATATACAATTGAGAAAGCTAATGTAATAAAAACATATAGTGAGCCTGAATTGTTATATTATTTTGAAGTAAAGAATCAATATACAAAATACCAAATAGCTATATTCGCTGATAATAAAAATCAACATAACATAGCGGGTGTATATAAGACGGGTGAGCAAGGAGCTATCTTTACGGATAAGGGAATGGGTTCCGTTCATTATAAGAATAAAGAGTTTTTCAAAACCTATATAGTAACATTAATTAATAAAGTAATAAAATAAGATATGAAGTTAGAAACAATTTACAAAAAAACAAAGACAGGGGCAACCCAAGAGTGGACAATTGAAGTATCGGATAATAGATACCGAACTCATAGTGGACAAGTTGGTGGCCAAATTACTACAAATGCATGGACTGTGGTATATGGTAAGAATGAAGGTAAAGCAAATGGTACTACTGATAACGAACAAGCTCTTAAAGAAGCAATCGCTAAACGTACAAAGAAATTAGAGAGTGGTTACTTTGAAGATGTGAATAACATTAATGAGCAACAATACTTCGAACCAATGTTGGCAGCAAAGTGGGAGGATTACAAAGATAAGATTCAATACCCTATCTATTCTCAGGCTAAGTTGGATGGTATTCGTTGTATCGTTACAAAGGATGGTATGTTTAGTAGAAATGGTAAAGCAATCATTTCAGCACCGCATATCATTGATTCATTAAGAAATCTATTTGTAGTTAATCCTGATTTGATATTTGATGGTGAGTTGTACGCTGATAAGTTCGCTAATGATTTCAATACAATCGTTTCATTGGTTAAGAAAACAAAACCAACCGATAGTGATTTGGCTGAAAGTAAAAAGCAAATTGAATATCACATTTACGATTTACCAAGCTCAAAGAAAAACTTCCTACATAGAGCATATGATTTGGGAATACTATTTGAAACCCGTTTAGAGATGGGTAAGTATTGTAGATTAGTGGATACTCATAGAGCTGAGAATGAGGAATCGGTTATGGAGCAATATGGTTTATTCGTTGAGGCTGGATATGAAGGACAGATACTAAGAGTAGATGCTCCGTATGAAAATAAAAGAAGCAAGAGCTTGTTAAAACATAAATCATTTATAGACGAAGAGTTTACAATTAAAGATATTTGTGAGGGTGAGGGTAATAGAACAGGAACGGCTGGTTATATGGTATTTGAAACAGCAGATGGTAAACCTTTCAAATCGAATGTAAAGGGAACTTGGGATGAAACGGCTGAGATGTTAAAGAGTAAAAAGCAATTGATAGGTAAACAGGCAACGATTAAGTATTTTAATTTAACGCCGGATGGAATACCTCGTTTTCCTTTTGTGATTAACATTGATAGAAATAGTTACGAATAATGAAATACATAATAGCATATACTATATTCCTATCTGCTTTGTATTTAGGAATCGGATTTAATAAAATATTCAAACGATATAAAATGTTCTTAGTGAAAACTTATTGGACAGATTATAACATAATTGAATTCACAGCATGGTTAGCCAAAGCAATAATTATCATTCCGGGTTTAGTATTTGGTATTGAGGTTTGGCAATTTCATTTCATAACATTAATTACATCTTCATTATTAATTTGGGCATCGATGAGAAAGGATTTACCTACATTGATTCTATTCAATACAATATGGATTTGTATATCATTAACAATATTAGTAAGACATTTAATACCTTAATATGATAGTATTAGCAATCGTACTTTTTTTAATCGGAATACAAAGATTAATTAAGTACACAACAAACGAATTAGATAGACCGTATCGTATAATAAACCGAAGTTATTACAATGTAGGTAAACTAGAACGAAGTTGGTATGTAGTCCAAAAACGAAAGAACTTATTAGGATTTGGATATTGGGCAGGCGTTGAATGTGAGGATAGTTGGGGTGATACTAATACTCCATCGTTTGATAACTTTGATGAAGCATATACATTACTACAAAAATGTAAACAACAAAAACCACTTAACGGAATTAAAGATGAAGTTGAGCTTGAATGGAATAAATACCCAATTAAAATAGATTAATATGGCAGAAGCAATTTTAAAATACGATTTGAATGATACGGATGATGCTATGGCACATATGAGAGCCATTAAATCATTGGATATGGCATTGGCATTATGGGAAATAAGATATAATACTAAAAAATCAATAGGATATGCATTAGAGGGAAAGGATTTAAAAGGAGAATCGGTTAGTAATTATGATGTATTGGATATGGTATATGAAAGGATATACGAAATATTAGATGAGCACAATATAAAATTAGATGACTTAATAATTTAGTATGGTCACATTAATTCAAACGGAAAAAACATACGAAGTAAAGTATAAAAATAAAAGTTATACCGTAACACTATTGGAAGATTTTGGTAGTGGGTATATTCAATACGATATTTTTAACGATAATGGCATGGAAGTTGAAGGGGAGCTAGAATTGGAAATTATCAATCACTTAGAAAACAATATAGATTAATTTGGTAGTATCAGGAATTATTCGTATATTTGTAGAAACAAAATAAAAATACACATGAGTTTATTTAGAAAAAACAAAAATGAAAATGGAGAACAATTGGATAATGAAAAGCAATTGTTTGAAAGGGAATTGGCATTGTATCGTAAGGAAAAATATCAACAGCTAAATGAGGATATTGAAAATACGAAAATTCAAAGGCTTAAAGAAATAGCTGAACTTGAAATATCATGCCATAGACAGTTAGCACAATACGAACATACCTTTCATTCTACAAAAGAAAATTTAGGCATTGAGTTAGCAAAGTTGGAAGCTAAAGTTGAATACCTTAGAGAGAATAACGAAGCATATTCAACCATTGTAGCTAACAAAGAAAACGAAATCAATAGATTGGTGAATGTAATTAATGCATTAACTAAAATAAAAACAAAATAGTGATTAAAGACTATTCAATATTATTTCATGGAATGAGTGAAAACAATACTAAGTTTCACTATTCGCTAAATAGTAATATCAAAAAAGATATTATTATGAAAGTATATAACACATATATAGACTACGTTGAATACCAAAGCTCTTTTACATTACAACCTGGCGTAAATTATTGGACTGGTTTGTATTCCAATTTAAAAAATAGATACGTTGAATTTAGGGATGCTGATACATTAGATATAGTTGGTATGTTTGGATTGAGTGGTAATTTGGATTATAATGATATTGATTATAATGGATATATAAAATCAATAGTACATACACTTGATATCACCGGTAAGCGTGATATACATTATGTACTTAATGAAATATTCGATTTAAAGGTTTACAACAATGATTTCGTTTGTGTAGCTGAGAATGATATTGTATTTGATATTGGATTTAATTATGGATTCTTTACATTGAACGCATTACAATATAAACCTAAAAAAGTAATTGGGTTTGAGCCTAATCCAAAATTGGTTAAATTGTTTAATCAATTAGAAATTGGCAATGTAGAATTACACCAAGCAGCGGTATCGGATAGTATTGGTAAAACTATATTTTATGAAAATCATTTCCCAGCTAAATCATCTATTCATAACGATGTTAATTCAGACACATATAGTAATTCATACGATGTTAATATATACAGCTTCAATGATATGGCAAAGCAGTACGATGTTATTGATTATTTGAAAGTGGATTGTGAGGGAGCTGAGTATGAAATATTTGAATCAATACCAAAAGAATTTCTAACAAATAGAATAAGAAAAATAGCATTAGAGTTTCACCACAATATAAATGATATCAAAGTTGTAAACTTAATATCAAAAATAAAAGAATGTGGATTTGAAACTAAAATAGATTATAAGGACGGCGATAGCACGGGAATGTTATATGCTAGAAAATAAATAACAATTAAAAACAAACATGGAGGAAACAACCTATGAAGTGTATCAAATGTATTAAACAGACAAAGAGCTACGATTTAGATGAAATTCGTAGAACAGATGACCAAGACGCAGACGATAAAGTAAAGAGTGGTACTTGGAAATTCATTCCTAAAAGTGAATGGAAAGCAACATTAAAAAAGGCAGTAGTAAAGAATGATACAATAGTATCAGCGGATGAAACCACCGAAACAACAATTGCCGAAAAACAATTAAAATCAAAAAAGAAAAAAGATGACAAAGCAAAATAGTGAAAAGCTAGCAGAATTATATCCCGAAATGTTTACATGGATTGAAAGGGGATATACACATAATGTATTTGAAAGTACATACAATAAAGCATTGGCCTTTGTGCACAAGCATTTAAAGTTTACGCGTAAGATTAATTACATTAAACAAACTAATCCATACAATTATATTTTTGAAGTTGGTGATGGTTGGTATGGTTTATTGTATCAATTGATTCTTAATGTACAATTCAATGATGAAGCTAAAGGTAAGTGGATAACAAAAGTAACACAATGTAAAGAAAAATTCGGTGGGTTACGATTCTATGTTACAGGTACATCGGATAAGAATTGGGATTTGATTAGAGAAGCTGAAAAGAAATCATACGGAGTATGTGAGGAAACAGGTTCAGAAGTTGAAGTTGGTATTTGGAATACAGGTTGGGTAAGAACAATATGTAAAAAGGAAGCCTTATCTAAATTCGCTAAAATGTCAGATGCAAATGAATTGAATGGTAAAACATTTGATGAATTATGGAAACCACGTGAGGCATCGGTTACAATTGAAACACCAAAAAAGAAATCTAAAAAATAATGAGTTTAGCTCAAAGAGAATTAGGAGAAACTTTTAGAAAGGATAACAATAAACAAATGAGTAATAAACACATTGAAATAATTAGGTTTGATAATACTAAAATTCACATCAAAGAATATTTGAATGGCGAACAATTAGCAACCACATTAACATATCAGCCGGCAATTATCAAAATGATAGGGGCTAGATTATTGATTATTAATCCTGATAATAACGAGGAGTACTACGATTGTAGGTACGATGACTGTACAATTAAAAGAATAAACGGATAAAATAAAACTATGGCAAAAGAAACATTTCAATTAGCAAAACCATTAGCTGACAGAGTTCTAATAAAAACGGAGCAAGAGGTTACAAAAACAGCAGGAGGGATTATCATTCCAGAAACTGCAGAAACGCGTGATATCAAAATTGGAACGGTAGTTTCAATTGGCGATGGTATATACACAAACGATGGAGTTAGGATTCCAATGACAGTTCAAGTTGGGGATAAAGTTATGATGCCATTCGCAGGTACGGCACAAAAAGTAAAGTTAGGTGATGCAGATTATCTATTATTTAGAGAGCAAGAACTTTTAATGATTATAAAATAAAAACAAAACAATATGGTACTAATTACAATTTTAGCATTAGCTGTATTAGCATTCGTTGGTAAGCTAATATACGATGTTCAAAAAAACAAAAAACAAACACCAACAAAAACAATAGATGATTTTGAATTCAAAGATGATTTTCAAAAGTTAGCAGGTATTAAACCAATTGAAACCACTAATTCGGAATTACCTACAAATGTTACAACAAAAAAGTTGAATGAACAAATTGTAGAAGCTCTATTAAAAGCAGCTGAGAATAGCGAGTTCCCAAAGCCGGATGAATCAATTAATGTACGAACTACAAAAATAACTACAATTGATACAAACTTTGGCGATAGTGACCCATTGGCAACAATTCCAATGAGTAGAGTATCTAAGGAAGGTAAAAAGAAAATGGCACAAATTGCTAAAGAGGATATTAAAGTTACTACTGAAGCAAATGCTAGTGAACTTATTAGTAAGGGATTAGTTACAATTCCAGCAAAAAAGAAATCAAATCCTAAACAAATGGACGGAACTAAAAGTGATGCACCATTTGTAAAAACAAAAAAGAAAAGTACAAAATCAAAAGTAACAAAATAATATGGAGCATTACTATAATAAATTAGAACACTGGTTTGATTATGAAGATGTATTTTTACAAGCAATTGAAAATGCAAAAGATGGAGACCATTTTGTAGAAATAGGAGTGTGGAAAGGCGGTAGTGCGGCTTTTATGGGGGTTGAGATTTTCAATTCCGGTAAAAAAATTAAATACGATGCTATTGACTGTTTTGCACCAACACATGAATTCGGACAATTAACTGCGGATATTTACGAGGAGGCAAAGCTAAATCTAAAACCGGTAACCGATTTGGGTTTGGTTAATTTGATAAAAGCACATTCGTTGGATGCTGTATCAAACTACGAAGATAACAGTTTATCTTTAGTTTTTATAGATGGTTCACATACATACGAAGATGTTAAAGCAGATTTGTTAGCATGGTTACCAAAAGTAAAATCAGGTGGTATGTTAGCAGGACATGATTATGGTAGTACATATCACGTTGGCGTATATCCAGCAGTTGGTGACGTGCTTGGAAATGATAATGTAAGAAAAACAATACATAGTTCATTTGTGTATATTAAAAAATAAAATGAATCGATAATGATTGGTGAGGACATATATATTATTGACGATGTAATACCATTGAGTAAACAAAATGAAATAGAAGATTTGTTCACATACAGTACAATGCCTTGGATTTTTAACAGAGATATATCATTAACTCAACAAGAAATTAAAAAGCTTGGTATAACAAAATTAACACCTGGTATTGGCACACCTATAAAAGATTATCAATCGAAGTATGTTAATTCGGAAATATTAGATAAGATAAAAATAATTCCTGAGCAAGCATGCATTGGTATAGATACGATATGTGATGAAATTTATCAAGCACGTGGTTTTATACATTTTCCATTAATACTGGAATTAAGACGTGAGTATGATAATATACATATTGATTTGGCATTTGAGCATTTGATAGTTTTATATTATGTAAATGATACCGATGGTGATACTTTCATATTTGATAAGACAACTGATTATAAAAATATAAATTTAGCTAGTGTAGAAAACCAAAGTGAATTAAATATTATAAAAAGAGTATCCCCCAAAAAAGGCAGAGCATTGGTATTTAATGGCAATAGATATCATTCTAGTTCAGGTCCAACAAAAGATATTAGGTGTATTATAAATTTCGATGTATCAATAAAAAATAAATAAAATAAAATGGCAACAAAAGTAAAAATAGAAACAGCAAAAGGAGTTATGATAGCAGAGCTATATGATAACGAAACGCCGATAACCGTTAATAACTTTAAGAAATTAATCGGTGAGGGATTTTATAACGGATTAAATTTTCATAGAGTGATACCTAACTTTGTAATTCAGGGTGGATGTCCAAACGGAAATGGTAGTGGTGGTCCGGGTTACACAATTCAATGTGAAGTTAGTGCGGCAAACCAATTTCACGACAAAGGTGTATTGAGTATGGCACACGCTGGTAGAAACACCGGAGGTTCGCAATTCTTTATATGCCACAGTAGAGCAGGCACAGCACACTTAGATAGAAATCACACTTGTTTCGGTAAAGTTATTGAAGGGTTGGATGTGATTGATGCTATTAAACCAATGGATACAATTAATTCAATTTCAATTATAGACTAATGATTGAATTAAAAGAATGGATTGAGGATGGGATTACTATTCGTAAAACTAATAACGGATATCAAGTATTTACAATACCTACTCAGCATTTTGATGTAATTGAATTGAGTGAACTAACGCCGGAACGATTCAAAGCTGAAGTTGAAAGGCAAACAAATCAGCAACAATGGCAAACTGAATTATTAGGATTAGCATTTGGTAAAAGAGTTGAAGCTGGATTATTTGCTGACCTATTTAAAAACGATTAGAATGGCAAACGATATTTGTACAATACATGAAATCAAATTGAATGACGATGGTTCTTGTCCAAAGTGTTTAGAACAATCAAACAAATAATATGACACCAATTATCTATATGGTTCAAACTATGTTATGGATAGCACATAATGATAAGAAACGAGCTGATACTATTAGTAAGCAAGTAACTAGATTTGGTGAGGTGAATGGATTAAAGTATATTGTAATAGAAAACTAATGTACGAAAAACAAACGATAATGTATGTAATTGTTATAATGATTGCATACATTTGGTATTTAAGGGATATACATAAAAAGAATAAATAATGAAAGGATTAAAATTAAAATTAGTTTATTGGTTAATGAAATCAATGAGAATGCGATTTGTGGCATTTGAAATAAATAAAGATGAAACACTAAGCATTCAGGGTAATATGGGATTGATGGAATTTGATAGTATTATGAATGTAATAAAAGAAATTGAATTAAAAAAAATAAATAATGAACATAATACAAAAATGTAGCGAAGACGATTTTGCAGATGAGTATGTACTATTAAGTAAAGAATCAGTACAACGATTAGTGGATAAAAGTGCACGAACAAACGATGACAAGACTCAAAAGATAATCATTCAATTGAGTAAATGGATATATGAAAACAATTTAATAGAGGACGAAGACTAATGATAATAAAAAACCCTGATAAGTTATTGAAGCAATGGATACCGGGAACAAATGGTGATATTTGGTTTGTGGACGAAATGAGTGTAACTATGGATTCGCACGGCACAGCATACATATTTAGATGTATTACTGAATGGCCTGTTAAAACTTCACCTAATCAGCAATACTATCATTCAACTAGACGAATACATAAAGAGGTTACATTAAGATTAACCGAAACCGATTATGGTAAAAACAATGTGTATTCAGTATCTACGGATGAGAAGGTATGGCGAGGGTATTGTAAGGATATAGATACAATGGATAAATTTATTTTAGTATTGGCAGATTTACTACCTAACACAAATAATTTATAAGATGCTAACAATAAAGAATGAAGATAAATTAACGGGAACTGCATTGACAGGTGCAGGGCCGGATGGACCTATAGCTTGGCATGTGTCTGGTATGGGTGGCAGTTTACACCATTATATAATTTACTTAACACGTGACGATAATGGTTGGGAACGAAAGGTAACGTTGGATAGATATCATTCAGTTAATCAAACGGGAAAGCAATATAAATTAGAATGTGGAACGAACCATATGCATTTATATAAAACTTCAATGGATAAAATTGAAATATTCACAAACTATTTAGAATACTTTATATAATGCCACAATTACCAATACCACCACCAATGACATTAGCACAACGGCTACAAACGATACAACAAATAAACGGAAATATTTACAATAGTCCCCAACAGCAAGCAATATTAGATACACAACAAATAAGGGATATAGCGGAGGCGCAAGCAAAAGCAACAATGATTGAAATGATGAAGCAAGAAACTGAAAAAAGAAAACAAACATTCTTAACGATTGAAAACATTGATAAGATTAAAGGACACAAATATAGTGAATGGCTGACTGTTGGTGGGGTTATGGAATCGGACACCCATTATGAATTTACTTTATTAGATGAAAAACATACTCAGGTTGAAACAATACTTTTACATAGAAAGCAGACATCTGATAAAAGGTATATAATGGAATACAATAATCAAACCCTATGGATAACTAAGGATAGGTTAAGTACGATTGCCGGAATTATAGAATGTATGCAAGAAATATAAATTATGCTAACACTAAAAAACTAGAAGGAAAAAAAATACA
>Ga0209107_10000451_pt1 | contig 24133 bp, 24 predicted proteins | sample LakErihyJuly2011_2_FD_187460 | JGI IMG/M metagenome (GOLD analysis project Ga0209107, IMG submission 187460) | Freshwater microbial communities from dead zone in Lake Erie, Canada - CCB hypolimnion July 2011 (SPAdes) (version 2) | ecosystem: Environmental > Aquatic > Freshwater > Lentic >...
CTTATTGTACTTAAGAACAACCAAGGAACAGAAGAAACCCGAGTCCGTCATATGGATTATGGGGTTGTGCTTAGTGCTTTCTTCTGGAGACGATTTAAAAACAAAGAAGACATAACATTCTTCGACCCCAACGAAGTGCCTGACTTGTATGAAGCGTTCTATCAAAACACAGAACGTTTCGAAGAACTGTATGTCAAGTATGAAAAGCGCAAAGATTTGCGTACCAAGACCATGAACGCTGAAGATGTATTCAAAGGCGGCATACTAAAAGAACGTACTGACACTGGTCGTATCTATCTAGTGTTTATTGATAATGTACAAAATCAAGGACCGTTTGATCCTGAGTATCATACCATTTATCAAAGCAACCTATGCTGTGAAATCCTATTACCAACCAAATCGTTCAAGCGACTTGACGATGCAGAAGGACGCATTGCGTTATGTACACTGGGAAGTATCAACTGGGGTGCATTCCGTAATCCAGAAGACATGCGCAGGGCTTGCCGAATACTACAGCGTAGCTTGTGTAACATTCTTGATTACCAAGACTTTTTAAGTATCCAAAGCAAATTAAGCAATGATGAAATCCAACCACTAGGCATTGGCATCACTAATCTAGCTTACTGGCATGCCAAACGTGGCCTGCGTTACGGTGAAACAGATGCACTACAAGATGTTAAAACATGGATGGAACATCAAGCGTTTTATCTAACTGAAGCCACTGTAGAGTTGGCTAAAGAGCGCGGCCCATGTACACACAGCGATAAGACACGTTATGGCCAGGGTACGTTTCCGTGGGAACTACGTGCTAATGGCGTAAATGACCTAGCTGACTTTACTCCAGAACTTGATTGGGAAACACTTCGCACGAACATGAAGCAGTATGGTGTACGCAACGCTACACTAATGGCCGTGGCTCCTGTAGAAAGCTCAAGTGTTGTTATTAACAGCACCAACGGTATTGAAATGCCAATGAGTTTAATCAGCACTAAAGAATCAAAGGCAGGATCGTTTACACAAGTTGTTCCAGAGTATGCCAAACTTAAAAACAAATATCAACTGATGTGGGAACAAAAGAACTGTGACGGATATCTAAAAACGGCATGCGTTATCGCCGCCTATGTAGATCAAAGCATTAGTACTAACACATTCTATAATCCAGCACACTTTCCAGACCGTAAGGTACCAACTACGCTGATTGCTAAGAATCTAATGCAAGCTCAATTGTGGGGATTGAAAACATTCTACTACAGTTTGATTAACAAAGCTGGTAGCAAACAGATTGAAGAGATAGCACCTGAACAAACTCAAGTAAACGGAATACAAGTGAATGGATTCCACTTTGAAGAACTAGAAGAAGATTGCGAGGCTTGTAAACTATAATGTTAGAAACATGTTGTGATATATTAGTAGACGCTTACAAGCGTAATTGGATAACCAGCAGAGATGGCAACATTTCTATACGACATCATGATCGTGATCATTTTTATGTAACACCCAGCGGTGTGCGTAAACAACAGATGCAACCAGAGATGTTTAAAAAGATTGCCATATGGCGAACTATCAATAGTGGTGTTGGTTCTGGCGCATTCAATTATTCGTGGAATGTTATTGAACAGACTGACTTGTCGGGTAACTTGGAACCCAGTGGTGAAATGCCTTTGCATTTTGGACTGCAACGTGAATTGGGACAACACAAGGATGATGTGCGAGTTGTGGTTCATGTTCATCCCACCTATTGCATTGCGGCCATGCATGCCGGTATTGATCTCGGCACTATCTGTGATAGTTTTCCAGAACTGAATCGTTATACCCGGGTAGCACCTAACGTGGGAGATGTGGCACCTATCAGTCAAGAGCTAGGTGATGCTTGTCATCGTAACTTGGGCTTAGATCGTGATGGTAACATCAAATTTGATATAGTAGGAATCAAAGGACACGGTGTAGTTGCAGTTGATGTTACTCCATGGCGTGCCTATGAGCACATTGAAAGATTAGAACACATTTGCAAGATAGTACTTGCATCAGGAAAATATTAATGAGTAAAGCACAATATAACTTACACACAAAAACAGACTATCTCAATCGCAAGATGTTTCTGGATCCAGCAGGTCCAGTAACCATACAGAGATTTGAAGAAGTAAAATATAAAAAGATTGCAGACTTTGAAGCTACCGCACGTGGCTTCTTTTGGCAACCAGAAGAGATCAGTCTAAGCAAGGATGCCAATGACTTTAAAGATGCAAGTGAAGCTATCAAACACATCTTTACCAGCAACTTGTTGCGCCAGACAGCCTTGGACAGTTTGCAAGGTCGAGGCCCAAGCCAAATCTTTATGCCAGTAATCAGTTTGCCCGAACTGGAAGCATTGGTGTACAACTGGACATTCTTTGAAACAAACATTCACAGCAAATCATACAGCCACATCATCCGTAACATTTACAATGTGCCCAAGGATGTGTTCAACACAATTCATGACACTAAAGAAATTGTGGACATGGCGTCAAGTGTAGGAGACTATTACGATGCATTACATCAGATCAATTGCCGTAAAGAACTGGGCGAGAAGATTAATGAACGTACCTATATCAAAGCAATTTGGATGGCATTACATGCCAGCTATGCGTTAGAAGCATTCCGCTTTATGGTCAGCTTTGCAACTAGTTTGGCCATGGTTGAAAATAAAATCTTCATGGGAAATGGCAACATCATTCAATTGATTCTGCAAGATGAATTATTGCACAAGGGTTGGACTGCTTATTTGATTAACCAAGTGGTCAAAGAAGACAGTCGTTTTGCAGATGTAAGAGCAGAGTGTGAACAACAAGTTTATAGCTTGTATATGGATGTTATCCGTGAAGAAAAAGCCTGGGCAGACTACTTGTTCCAGAAAGGTCCTGTGATTGGACTCAACGCAAACATTCTCAAAGACTTTGTGGACTACACCGCAGTGGGTGGATTAAAAGAAATTGGTATCAAGTACAACAACCCTGCTCCAAAATCAACGCCTATTCCTTGGTTTAACAAGCATGTGGATACTAGCAAAAAACAAACAGCACTACAGGAAAGCGAATCGACTAATTATGTTATTGGAGTAATGAGCGATGCTATTGACTATGACGCATTGCCTGCGCTATAATAACTAAAAGGACAAAATGATTACTGTATATTCCAAGAACAATTGCCCGTTCTGTGACAGAGCAACAGCACTGTTAGAAAGCAAAGAGATTCCATTTAAAATAATCAAGATGGAAGAAAACACTGGCGCACGTGAGTTTCTTATGGAGCAAGGACTACGGTCAGTTCCACAAATTTTCAAGAACGGTATTCTCCTTCCAGGCGGCTTTCAAGGCCTAGCTGGTAAAGACGAAGAATTTTTCAACACACTGAAGGTATAATATGTTTATTTCAAAAGGTTTCACAGCAGGTGAAGTGGTCACACTCAAACTAACAAGCGGCGAAGAGATTGTTGCTAAACTAATAGAAGACGGCACAATTTACTATACACTGGCTCATCCACAAGTGATTGGCATGGGCCCAAAAGGCCCTGGACTAATGCCCTACTTGTTTACAGTTAGTCCCGATAAACATGTAAAACTTTTTAAAAGTACAGTTACAGTAGCAGAACCAACTGATCAAGCGTTTGCCAAACAGTTTATTGAGTCTACTACTGGAATTGCTCTAGTTTAATTTCAAAAACTCCGTAGGTCATAATCGTAATAAATACGATATGACTTACAGGATCAGGGCCGGAGCCCCGTTTGACTCCGATAATATCTTTAACATACCCCCAACGGATGCTGGCCCCTTGGCCAGCTTTTCACCTAATCTAGTTGTAGCTAGGTTAGACGGTGGTTCTTTCAGGGTTCCTGGACAGGTCAGTATTGATGGCGGCTACATTCCTCTAAGAGGAACAGCTACCTACGACCCAACAAAAACGTATGGACCTACTGATATTATAACATGACTAACCCAACTGGAAGTATTTTATTAAGACGCGGCCCTACTGTTGACAGATTAGCATTTGTCCCATTAGATGGCGAAATTATTTACGATAGTGATCTAAGGCAAGTATTTGTCGGTGACGGCGAAACCTATGGTGGAAGAAGTGCAGGCGATATTAACGATTTACCAGATGCTAGAAAATTAAAGTTTTTTGAATTAGAAGTTAACGGATTAAACAATGTAGGAATATCTGCTCCAGATTCACTACCAGACTCCTACAATCTTAAATTTCCACAAGCACTGGGAACTGACGGAACACTAGTGGGACTAGGTGCAAACGGCCAACTTGAATTTGTAAATCCAGATATATACGGCGGAAACTCTGTATACGTTTCAGTTGCAAACGGAGATGATACTAATGATGGTGTTTCCAAACCAGTAAGGACTGTTAAACGAGCATTGCAAATTGCATCGGGCAAAGTGTATTCGTCAAACGGAAAAACCAATGGCCGCAAGATAGCTGTTAACGTTGCCGCTGGAGAATACTACGAGAACAACCCATTAATTGTTCCTGATAATGTTACCGTAAGAGGTGCTAGTCTACGTGCTTGTAATATACGTCCACTTAATCCCAACAAGGACATGTTACGAGTAAGAAATGCATGTTACTTTTCTGAATTTACTTTTAGAGATGCACTAGATGCAAACAGAGTTCCATCGTATACTTTTGATTACGCAGTTAGTTTTGATAATCCAGCAGACTCTGCAACCAGTCGAGTTGGATATACTTATTTGCCAGCAACAAAACCAATAATTGATACTTCGCCGTATATTCAAAACTGTTCAATTATCAGTTTCTTAGGCGGTAACGGAGCACTAGTAGACGGTAACTTGGTTGTTACTCCAAACAATCCTCCCAATCAAATACAGGTTGAAAACCCAGCGGAAGGTCCTGCACCTGAGCAAGGCCACTCTATGGTTGCCAACGCATTTACCATGTTGACCTTTGGAGGCACAGCGTGGCGTGTTATCAACGATGCGTATATTCAAATTGTTAGTTGCTTCCAAATCTTTGCGTTAAACGGAACATACGCCCAGTCAGGTGGCTATGCTTCTATTACCAACTCAGCTACCAACTTTGGTACCTACGCCCTACGTGCATCTGGCTACAGTAGAAATGCATTTGCATTTGACAAAGGTTATATTGCATCAACTGGAGTGTTTAACAGCTTACAAAGTTTTACAGCAATTGGATTTGGAAGAGCTCCAACACAGGACTACGTAATAAGATTTAGAGATCCCACTTACAAGTATGCATACGATTTATTAAAAGCAAACAAAGCCACAATCATATCTCAAACCAGTGTTTGGATTGATTTGCAAATTGCCAATGGTACTGCACCGTTTGTTGGTTACAATTATAGCGGATCAAATAGAGTTAAAGGTGAACGAGATATTGGGTTAGTCATTGATGCTGTGGCATCAGATATCTTAACTGGCGGTAACAGTTTTTCTGTGGCCGCAGGATTATCATATCAAGATTTAGCAACAGGAATCTATGCAATATCCTCAGCATCAGTTACCTATGCAAAAGGTCTTAGTCAGACGGCGTTAACCTCATTGGCAGGTAAAAGTACATTAGCTGGCACATATTTTAATATTATTATCAGTGCTATCACCGACCCAGCCTCACCATCGACTCGTACAGCAACAACTGCAACATATGTGCCAATAACTGGAGTATTAACTATAACTTCAAATGCACACGGATTATCAAATGGCAACACTGTAAGATTAGCACAAAATTCGTTAACATTTGTCTGTGCAAGTGATAACTATACCGTACCATTTAGTTACCCTAGATTATCAGATCCAGCAAACGGCCAGAATTTATCAATATCTAATGTGACTACAAATACATTTACAGTTAATGTAGGTATTTCAAGCAACACATCCACTCACTCGTTTGTTAGTTCTATTGCAAACGGTATTATAGTTTTATCCGCAACTCCTGAAGCTGTACCGTATACTGCCGTAACTGATATCACTACCAGCTTTACAAATCAGTCAGCCACTAAATCATTTAATGCGGCACTTAATGTAGATGTAACTAACAATGTGTTTAATATTTCTGCTCACGGATTTAGAAATGGTGACGCTGTAATTTATGACAGTGATACTGGTACACAAATAACAGGATTGTTTGACGAGCAAACTTATTTTGTTGTTTATATTGACGCTGATAATTTTACATTAAGTTTTGATGATTCATTAACTAGAAACATTGACATATTGGCAGTTGGTTCTGGTACACAATATTTTATTAAGAACCTACAAGAATTTTTCATAAAAGACCTGGTTAATTCTCACAACAAATATCAAACACTAACACTTACATCAGGAACATACGCATTTATTCCAGGAACTGTGATCACTGGTACTAGCAGTGGCAATCCAAATGATGCATATGTTTATAGTTATGATGCCCTTACTAGACAGCTGGTTGTTTCGTTAAATCAAGTCACAGTTAACGCAAGTGTTATAAGAAATCCGTTTTCAACAGGTAGTACAATTATTACAAATAATGGTGTTGCATGTAGTATTGCTGTAACAGATACTGCTGTTCGAAATGATTTGTACAGTGGAACATTTACAGTATTGGGAACTACTACTGGTGCATTGATAGCAAATTTATCACAACTACCAACCAAACAAGTTTGGTTACACAGGCCCAGTATTGTCAACAGTTCAGGACACACTTGGGAATATGCAGGTTCAGGCACTGACTACAATGCATTGCCACAAAACGGTGGCCAAAGTAGATTTGAATTTGAACAGTACAGTAACTTGCCAGGAAGAGTTTACTCATCTGGTACCAATGAACTGGGTGACTTTAAAGTTGGTAACTTTATTAAAGCTGAAAACAGAACTGGTAATGTCAGCTTTACAAACAAAGTAAGTGTGGCACAGTTGGATGCCTTGCGATTGGCCGTGGGCGATATTGTGATTGACTTTATCAGTGCTGACATTGGCCTAGGTGACAACGAAGCTGGCGGCGCAAGTAATACTAGATTGACCACACAGCTGGCCATTCGTAGTTTCTTATCAAACAGACTTGGCAACTTTATTGATAAGTCTGTATCAACAAACGCAGTGCCTGGATCAGTTATACAATTAAACAGTTCAGGCCAAATTAACGTTGACTTGCTACCTGCTGTTAGAAACTTCAACAGTGCCAAGGCCTTTGGTTACAACAGCAGACTAGCATTGTTGGAAGAAGTACCAGCTACTGATTTGTTGAATGGTGACATTGTAAGTGAGACATATAGTACAGTTCAGTTAACACTGAGCGGAACTATTACTGCCACAGCAGGCACTATTGTAACGCAGGCAAATACCAATGCTAGTGGATATTTAACAACTGATGTTACTGCATCAAATATAGTGACTGTAGCAAGTTACGGTAATGTAAACGGACAATTGTTTAGTGTTAATTTTAATATCACAGCGGCCAATGTGTTAACAGTTGGTGGCAGTGTTACCACTAGATATCCAACTGCGGTGGGAACTATTTTAACAGGCAACACAGCAAACTACGTTTTAATCAACAGCAATGAAGGGCAGTACTTAATTTTACCACCAACAGGAACATACAGTTTTACAAATAACAATGTTGTTACATCTGCAAACGACCTAGTGCAAGGAAGAATAACCAACACACAATTCGGAGTAATTAAGACTGTTGATGCCGCTACATACACAGCAGGATCGGGTTACACATCAGGTATATATGTTTATGTACCGTTGACTGGCGGCACTGGTACAGGCGCAATTGCTGACATCACAATTATTGGCGGAGTTGTAACTAACATTGACATGCGCCGTGGCGGTACTGGATACGCTGTGGGTAATGCGCTGTCAGTGGCCGCGGCCAGTGTAGGTGGCACTGTTACTGTTCCTTGTAGTTTTCCAATAACATCTGTTGAGAATCGTGTATACTTGGCATTATTAAGCGGTTCAAAATTTACAGCAACATCTGCAAGTCCAAATTTTATTGCAGATAATAACGCAACTAGTTCAACACTTGCCCTGGCCAGTACAACTACAGTTTCTTTTAGTGCGGCCGCAACCAATGTTAGCGGAGCAGTTGATAGCGATGCTGATACACTAACCCTGACAAATCATGGATTGACCAACGGAGATCCTGTTACTTATAGTTCAGGAGTTAATGTAGCACTGGGCGGAATAGTCAGTGGAAATGTTTACTATGTAAAAGTTATCAATGCCAATACAGTACAATTATACAAAGAATATTCGTTAAGCACATTAATGAACATAACAAGTTCTGCATCAGGAACTCATACTCTTACTATAAGTGCAGTTAATGCTACTGGCAATGTTGTATATCTAGCCAGTCATCCTTATGTAACAGGAGACTGTATACAGTTGATAGGTAGCACGTTACCCGCAATCGATAGCATTGCAACAGTCAGCGGAACTTTCTATTTTACTGGATCAGTCACAACTAACTCATTCACATTACATGCTTCAAGAAGCGATGCATTGGCCAGTGTTAATGGATTAGCAACATTGCCAATTAATTTTACATCAACTGGCACTGGCAATGCTACGCTAAAGAAACAAAACGTTTTCATCTACGGTACAGTTAACACTAGCTCTACTAATACCAATAACTGGAGTCCGCTATCTACCAGCACTATTGATGCTGGCAGTATTATTAGTGGTGTTGTTGGAACTACACGCCTGGCCAGTGGCTCCGCAAGCTCTTCAACATTCTTACGGGGAGATCAGGCCTGGCGCACTGTTGTCCAAAACATTAAGAAAGCCACTGGTAGTGCAATTTCCCCAACAGGTTCGTTTGTCACAGTGGGAAGTGATAATTTATATTATGGAGATGTCACACTTGACGTTGACAAAGTAAACGGAACTGGTGGCAATGATGTATATTCTAATTTAGGAGTAGCGCAGTTTTTAAAATCACAATTTAACGTTGGCACAACCGCAGGCGGCACTGCTGGACAAGTGTATGTTAAAGATGGAGTTATTGATGCAGGTACCCTACAAAGTTATAATGCAGATTATTTTTTAAATCCTTCAAACTTATCAAAAGCTGTTCCTGTCAACAAGGGCGGCACAGCACTGTCCAGTTACACAACTGGTGATATTCTGTATGCATCAGCGGCAACTACTTTTAGTAAATTAAATATTGGATCTGCAGGACAAATATTAGTGGTTTCGAGTGTAGGAACAGCACCTATTTGGTCAAGCTCATTGTCATTGCCCGGCGATTTAACCATTGGTGGCAATATTACTGTAAACGGATTAACTTCAGTATTCAATACCACATCACTTGTGGTTGACGATAACAATATTGAACTGGGATCGGTTGTTGCTGTAACAGGATTAAGTGCAACAATTGTACTCAGCAATTACGCAGTAACGCTTGCTTCAACCAGCGGCCTAGTGCCTGGCATGACTATTACTAAAACTAGTGGTACTGGAAACTTTGGCGTTGACCCAGTAATTGTTACAGTTGACAGTGCAACTCAAATAACTCTCAATGTGTTGCACACAACATCGGGTTCAATACAATTTACTGCTGGCGGTGCTACTGATGATACAGCAGTGGGCGGTGGCCTTACATTAAAAGGCACCTCCAACAAAACACTATCCTGGTCCAAAATCAATACAGCATGGACCAGCAGTGAAAATTTTGATTTGGCAACTGGTAAGGCTTATAAGATTAACGGTACAACTGTATTGTCAGGCTCAACATTGGCTAGCGGAGTAACAAGTTCAAGTCTAACTGCTGTGGGTACTATTACAACTGGTGTTTGGAACGGAACAGCAGTGGCCGCAACACACGGAGGTACTGGCATAACAAGTTATGCTGTGGGAGATATAATCTATGCCAATGCTGCCAACACCTTAACAAAATTATCCAAGGCTACTGAAACTGCTGTACTTCAAATGGACGCAGATGGTACTCCTAGCTGGCAAAGACTAAGTGCAGCCAATGCTGGTACAGTTACAACAGGAACTTGGAACGGTAGTGTTATTGGAGGAACATACGGCGGCACTGGTGTAGCAAACATTGGTAAGACTATTACACTTGGCGGCAACTTAACTATTACTAGTCCAAATATAAATCCTGGTTCATTTGTAATTGGACAGTCGTATGTAATTGTTTCATTTGGTACAACCAACAATGCTCAGTGGAATGAGATTGCAGGCACACAAGGAGCCACATATTCTGTAGGCAGTTTGTTTACCGCTGGCGCTGTGGGTACAAATCTTGGTAATGGTGCAGCCAAAGGTGTATTTGCCACATCCATATCAGTGACCGCGGCCACAACAGTCGCATTACCAACCAGCGGTACATTGGTTGGCAGTGCAGACACTGGCACAGTTACCAACGCCATGTTGGCAAACAGTACTATTTCTGGTAAAGCATTGGGAACTAATTTATCCACATTAACTATAAGCACAGGTTTGTCTGGTACCAGTTACAATGGCAATGCCGCAATAACCATTGCTATAGACGATACTGTAGTAACTAAAACTGGAACTCAATCATTAACTAACAAAACATTCAGCGATAGTACAACTTATTTTGCAGACAATGCTGATGCTACTAAGAGGTTTCAATTCCAAGCAGAAGGTATAACAGCAGAAAGCATACGAACATTCACAGTACCCGACTATGACGGCAATATAATAACCAGTGGAGACTCTGGCACTGTTACCAATGCCATGTTAGCTGGCAGTATTTCCAATGATAAGATAACCAACAACAAAATAACCATCAACGGTACAGATGTGAGTCTAGGAGGAAGTTTAACGGTAACAGCCAATGCTCCAAATGCGTTGACAATAAGCACAGGTTTGTCTGGTACTAGTTATGATGGCAGTGCTGGCGTCACTATTGCAGTGGATTCAACAGTTGTGGTAACAACAGGTGCTCAAAGTATTGCCGGAGTTAAGACATTTAGTTCCACAATTGGTGGAAGTATTGATGGTAATTCTGCTACTGCTACAAAGTTGTCAAGTGGTAGGACTATTGCAATAACTGGGGATCTAGGTTATACTAGTGCATCATTTGATGGAAGCGCAAATGTAACTGCTGTAGGAACACTGGCAACTGTTAATACCAATGTTGGCACATTCAATAATGTTACAGTAAATGGCAAAGGACTTGTAACCAGTGCCAGTAACACAACCTATGCGCTTCCAACTAATACACTATATGTTGGCACCACTGCTATTGCATTAAACAGAGCAAGTGCTGAACAAGGGCTAACAGGCATTTCTAGCATACGTCCAACTTGGCCAAATAATATTAGTCTGACAGGCGGAACTGGTGGCGAGGTAAATGCTGCCGGTGGCAATGTCACTGTACAAGCAGGCTGGGGAGGCAACCTCGGCGGCAACGGCGGGAGTGTGACTATTAATAGTGGGAATACAGGAAGCGGCGGATATAATAGTAATATAACATTGGAAGGCGGTTTTGCAACTGGCGACGGCGGCCATATTGATATCACAGGAGGACAAGCCGCTGGACTTAATAAGCCCGGAGGCATTGTTACTATCAGCGGAGGTACAAGTACTGGTAATTCAACTGGTAGTGCTATCGAGTTTTACACTACTCCAGCTGGTGCATCAAGCAGTGCCGCAGGAACTTCAACCAAACGTTTAGAAATACTAAGCACGGGACAAGTTAAAGCCGCTGCCAACATCACATCAACAAGTACAACAACAGGTACTCTAGTTGTAACTGGTGGTGTTGGAGTAAGTGAAAATTTATATGCTGGAGCACTATATGATAACGGTAATAGAGTATTAACAAGTTATGTTGATACAGTTACCACAGTTGGGGCAAATGGTGTAGCTGGAGTTAGTGGCGCAGTTAATCTTAAAAATGGTACTAATGTAACTATTGCCCGCGTTGGACAAGACATCACTATTAACTCAAGTTACACTGATACCAACACATGGAATGCTAACGCTCTAAATGTTGCAGGTTATGTTGCCGCACCAATAAGCACTACTGTTGATAAAGTTTGGAAAACAGATGCCAGTGGCAACCCTGCATGGAGGGATGATGCCAATACTACTGTTATACCAGATCCGTTAACTGTTACTGAATTAAAAACAAATATATTAACTGCCAATAACAGCGGATCGGGTCTTATCAAAGGAACTTGGACACTTAACACAGGTGCTAAATTCGAAGCCACATATGCTGACTTGGCAGAAAAGTATGTGGCTGATGCGGCATATGAACCAGGCACTGTGTTGGATTTGGGTGGTGACTTTGAAGTAACAGCCGCTGGTATGAACAGCAGAAGAATAGCCGGAGTTGTATCCACTAATCCGTCATATGTTTTAAATAAAGACTGCCAAGGTGAACATGTTGTGGTAATGGCCTTGCAAGGTCGTGTGCCCTGCAAAGTCAAAGGCATTATACGCAAAGGTGACATGTTGGTTTCTTGTGGCCTTGGCTATGCTTGTGCAGACGAAAATCCTGTACTGGGCAGTGTTATCGGAAAAGCCTTGGAAAACTTCGATGGAGAAGAAGGTGTTATTGAAATACTAATAGGGAGAATGTAATGCCAGCAATAGTAAGAGCAAATGCAGATTCACATGCAGGACATGCAGGGTATAGAGTTCCATATCACAAAACGTATTACACAGGCGGTAGTGGAAATGTATTTGCCAACGGAGAGCCCATAATTTTGAAGGGCAATACCTGTTTATGTGGAGATACTGCGGTTGGAGCTAGCGGCAACGTGTTTGTCAACGGAATTGCAGTTCATAGATTGGGCGATGCCACAGGTGGGCATGGAAATTGGGTTCCCAACAGTGCCGCAACAGGTAGCCCAAATGTTTTTGCCAATTAAGTAGACATTTATTTTCTCAGGTGTTAAAGTAGGTATAAGTACTCTGTACTAACATTAAAGGAATATTAAATGGCACAAAATAAATTCGCAGAATTCACAGCAATCGTAGAAGCAATGGAAGCAGATTTTGAAAAGTTTTATGACAAGGAAGTTGGCGCTGCCGGCACCCGTGTTCGTAAACATTGTCAGGATTTGGCAAAACTCTGCAAAGAAACACGTAACGATGTAACAGCAGTTAAAAACGCTCGTAAAGAACCAAAATAATAACATAAATACAATATGGCATACAGCGACAAGGTCATCGACCACTATGAAAATCCCAGGAATGTTGGATCTTTTGATAAGAGTGATCCTAGTGTTGGTACTGGTATGGTTGGTGCCCCTGCTTGCGGCGATGTTATGAAACTTCAAATTAAAGTAGAAGACGGGATCATTACTGATGCTAAATTTAAAACGTATGGTTGCGGGTCGGCAATTGCGTCAAGTTCGCTTGTTACTGAATGGGTCAAAGGACGGACTCTTGCTGAGGCGGCATCGATTAAAAATAGTGAGATTGCTAGCGAGCTTGCCCTCCCACCAGTTAAGATTCATTGTTCAATACTTGCTGAAGATGCGATCAAAGCGGCTGTAGATGATTACCGTAACCGACACAGCATATAAAAAGATCAAACTGAATTTAGAGCGCCGCGGCAAAGGCGCAGGCATTCGTATAGGTGTAAGGACCACAGGATGCAGTGGATTGGCCTACACTATGGAATACGTAGATGAATATCTAGCTGAAGTTGGTGTTACTAACTTTGCTCAAAAAGATTTTGTTTTATTAGTAGATGCCAAAAGTCTAGTGTATCTAAATGGCTTAACAATGGATTGGGTTCGCAATGGACTCAATGAAGGTTTTGACTTCGTCAATCCCAACGAACGTGACCGCTGTGGATGCGGTGAATCGTTTCGAGTATAACAATCTTTGACATAGAGTAATTTTGCTAGTATAATACTAGTATTGTTATAAATTTAGGAGAATATTTTGAGTATGCACCTATTGCCGCCTATGTATTCAACCACAGGCAAAAAGAAGGGTAAAAAGAAATTTGCTTCGGCAGAACACGCAAGGAAGGCTAGAGATTTGGAAGAATCATGGAAAGAACTGCTCAAGCGTCAAGGCATTGAGTTAGAGGAGAAAAAACGCAAACGTGCCATGACAGCTGAAAATTTGACTAGTGTTTACAGTTTGAAAATTCCCGAAGGTCGCAACACAACAGCACACATCAAAAGTGTAGACACTGGAGGTAATGCCACGTTGGCAGCTCCAAAAGTTTATACAGGAACTATGGTGAAAGGCATTGCAACCATGCATAAAAGCAACGCCGTACCCGTTTTCAGCGATGAGCAAGCAATTGATATTGCTCGTATGAGGCGTTAAACCGTGGTCACTCATAATAATAGTATTTTACATAGTGATACAGAGGATAACTATATATTGCCACCAAAGGATTTAGGGGCAGAAAGAATCTTATTAAGGAGATCTAAAGACAGCCAACGATTAGTTAATGACGGTGGTAGCGACACCTCATCCAGCGTAAAGGAGAACACCATGATACGCATCATAAAAACAATAGTATTTCTACTAGCATTTGCTCTAGTAGTCACAGCAGGTTATAAGGCAGTGACTTATAAATTATCTGCATTGAAAGAAGCTCGCGAAAACGTGAGTCCCGTTACAGCACAAATGAGACAAACCCAATTAGATTGTCTGGCTCGTAACATTTATTATGAAGCCGGATACGAACCTTTTGAAGGCAAAGTAGCCGTGGCACAAGTCACAATTAACCGCGCAGAAAGTGGACAATTCCCCAGCGATATCTGCCGCGTGGTTTATCAAAAGAACATAGTGTACGAAAAAGTACTTTGCCAATTCAGTTGGTACTGTGAAACTGCAACAATAAAGAAACCCATGAACGGTCCTGCATACACGGAAAGTATGGAAGTGGCTAAAAAAGTCTTGCTAGAAGGATTTCGTTTGCCAAGTATTAAAGATGCTCTTTATTTCCATGGTGATTATATTAATCCAGGATGGAAGCGAGAACGAGTTGCCAAAATTGGCCGACACATTTTTTACAAATAGGAGATAGTTATGAACATTGAAAAAATTACCAACAGTATTCGAGATGCATTTGATTTAAATTTGTGGGTCAAAAACATCAAAGAACATGCACCTCATATAAGCGCAGAAACCATGGGTTGGATTGCCATTATACTGCTACATTTGGCCACAATCCCAACCATGATTGCTATACTAACAGGATTGACTGAAAAAATGCCTCCAGTTGATATGGTGTTGTTCAGTTGGGCTGGCCTGTTTGCCTTTTTCCTAAAAGCAACCATTCAAAAGGATCTGCTGAACATTGTTACTATTGGATTTGGTTTCTTTGTTCAAGCCGCCCTGTTGGCTTTAATTGTATTCAAATAAATACTAGTATATGATTTTAGCTTGGCTACTACTCTTAACTGGTTTAACAATCTCAGCAGTTGCAATCTACTATTCCGTAGTGGGTTTGACTGCTATTTTTTCTGCGGCTGTTATTCCTATCATAGTAATGGGGTCAGCACTAGAAGTCGGTAAACTGGTATGCGCCAGTTGGTTAAAAGCCAATTGGGAACGTGCTCCTGCTTACATGAAGTATTACATGATTTCAGCAGTGGTCATACTGATGCTGATCACCAGTATGGGTATCTTTGGATTCCTGTCCAAGGCACACAACGACCAAAACTTAGTGTCGGGCGATGTTCAAAGTAAGATTGCAATATATGATGAGAAAATCAAAACAGCACGAGAAAATATTGAGGCCAACCGCAAGCAACTCAAACAAATGGATGAGGCAGTTGACCAAGTCATGGGCCGCTCGACAGATGAAAAAGGTGCCGACAAAGCAGTCAGCGTACGGAAAAATCAGTCCCGTGATCGCAGTGCTTTGGCCAAAGACATTGAAGCCAACCAGAGGCTTATTGCTACTCTTAATGACCAAGCCGCTCCTATTCGTGCGGAAGTACGCAAGGTGGAAGCGGAAGTAGGACCTATCAAATACATTGCCAAGTTCATCTACGGTGAAAGAGGCGCAGACGAAAACATGTTGGAAAAAGCAGTAACATGGATAATCATAATGATTGTTGTTGTATTTGATCCACTAGCAGTTATCATGTTGTTGGCCGCACAGATGACATTTGGTTGGCGAAGAGAATCCTCAGATGAAGGCAAACTGATACAAGATAGTGATGGTACCATAGTAGGCATTGTTCCGCCTACTCCAACCACAGAAGAAATTGAACAAACACACACAGAGAAAGAAGTTCCAAGCGAAACACCGTTGACTGCACTAGGAGGTGATATAACAGCAACGGAAGTACTAACTGTACAACCAGTTGAGTCAGAGCTAGAAAAATGGAACAAAATGGTAGATGAAGCAGAAAAGGAAGTTACCCGAGCTAGAGAAGAAGCCAGTATGCAAGATAGACTTGCAACCGGAGAAACTTATATCAATGCAGAAGGTGACGAAGTTCGTTTGAATACAGAAGGTCCAGCTTTCCCGGAAAATCCAACAGATGGTGATGTATACGTTAGAACTGATTTTGACCCAACAAGGGAGTTTATATTTAACGGTAGCCAGTGGGTTGAATCGTCTACTTATCACGCATCAACCTTTCCCGAGAAAGACTTACCTTTAGACGACGAATCAAAAAAAAAGACCTACATGATCAAGGATCAGGAAGGATCAATACAGATAAAGACCAGATAACATATGTTCAAAATGAAGAACAATCTTCAGCGACCATATGGTCAAAACTTAAAAAGAATAATCCATGAATTTAGGTAAAATAACTTTAATTACTCCGCCAGATAAGTTGTTCAATATGAACCTAAGTTATCTATTAGTAAAACCCAGCAATTATGTTAAAGAACAATTTCAAACCATACTAAGTAACAGTATTGATGACGTTAATGTATTTGTATTTGACAATGAAGATACAGACATTGGCTGGTTGCTGAGTATTGCACAACAGGTAGAAATTATTATTGTTGATGTAGATAATTGTGACCCAATAACACAAAAGTTTATCACATTTATGTTGGCTCACCCCAATTCACACTATATAACTAAAGACGAAACAACTCCTTACAATCTAATAAGTAAAAATCGAATATACAATTTAGATTGGATAGTTGAACAAATGAAAAATCACGAAGATGAGGATGACGATGTACAAGAAGATTAAAGGCACTGGCATTACGGTTAAAGACAATGAAAACATTAATCAGGCACTTAGGCGATTTAAACGCAAAGTAGAAGACGGCGGTGTATTAGATGCGTTACGAGCCAAAGAATTTTATGAAAAACCCACTACCATGCGCAAACGCAAAAAAGGTGCGGCCAAAGCACGTTGGAATAAAAAACTACGTGATCAACAATTACCACCAAAACTCTATTGACTTTTTAGAATGACTCTGTTATAATGTTAGTATGAATACTGACATTATGATAGATTTAGAGACTCTAAACACAACTCCTGATTCCACAATTCTTACAATTGGCGCAGTTAAATTTGATCCATTTGGACAGGAATTAAAAGATCCCAAAATGGATAGTTTCTATGTAAAAGTAGATGTTGATAGCTGTGATAGAATTGGATTAACCACCAGCGATGATACCATTGCCTGGTGGGCTAATCAAAGTAAAGCCGCACAAGAAGCGGCTTTTGATCCCGAGGGAAGAATAGACATAGTTGATGCGTTTAATCAACTGTATAAATTCTGTTGGGGTGCAAAACGTGTATGGGCAAATGGCAGTTGTTTTGATATTATCATTTGCGAACATGTATTCCGTAAAATCAACAAGGCAATTCCATGGAAGTTTTGGGAAGTACGTGATGTACGCACAGCATTTGACTTGGGTATTAATCCACATCGTCCACCAGTTACAGCGCACCACGCACTGGAAGATGCATGGAATCAAGCAGTTGGTATTCAAAATGTATACAACACCCTACGAACAAGTACAACAACTCAGGGCAATTATATTGCTCCATTTGCAAATCAAAGGTAAATCATGGACTCACAAACTAAAGAAGTCATGGACATTCTCCAAGAAGAATGTGCTGAAGTTATACAAGCAGTAAGTAAGATCAGTCGCTTTGGTCTGGACAATTTTAAACCAGGAAAACCCAAAACCAATAGAGAACATCTTGAAGAAGAATTGGGCGACTTGTATGCTATGATTGAAATACTACAGGAACTTGACGTAGTCAGCTGGACCAATATAGAACGTGCGGCCGAAGCCAAGCGTGAAAAACTCAAAATCTGGTCAAATATTTTTACTGAAAATATTATTCAGAGATAAATAAATTTGTAAAACGCCGCGAGGGTTTTACATTTTTCTTGCTTAATTAAAGGAGATTATTATGAGCAAAATCATCGGTATCGATTTAGGTACAACAAATAGCTGTGTGGCAGTCCTAGAAAACGGAATTGCTAAGGTAATTGAAAACAGCGAAGGTGCTAGAACAACACCATCAATCATTGCGTATACGGATAAAGAAATCCTAGTGGGCGCAACAGCAAAACGGCAAGCAGTCACAAACCCAAAGAATACTATCTACGCAAGCAAGCGCCTTATTGGACGTAAGTTTGACGAAAAGGAAGTACAAAAAGACATTGGCCTAATGCCATACAACATTGTCCAAGCTGACAATGGAGATGCATGGATTGAAGCAAATGGCGAAAAGCTAGCACCACAACAAGTGAGTGCTGAAGTACTACGCAAAATGAAAAAGACTGCGGAAGACTATCTCGGTCATGCAGTGACACAGGCAGTTATCACTGTGCCAGCTTACTTTAATGACAGTCAACGTCAAGCAACCAAAGATGCAGGTAAGATTGCAGGACTAGAAGTTCTACGTATTATCAACGAGCCAACAGCGGCCGCACTGGCATATGGTGTTGATAAACAAGACAAGAGAGATCGCAAGATTGCTGTGTACGACTTGGGTGGTGGCACATTTGATATTTCAATCATTGAAATTGCCAACATTGACGGCGACAAGCAAATTGAAGTATTGAGTACAAACGGCGATACATTCCTTGGCGGTGAAGATTTTGACCAAGCTATCATGGACTACCTAGTTGAAGAGTTCAAGAAAGAATCTGGATTTGATCTTAAACAAGACATGTTAGCACTACAGCGTTTGAAAGATTCAGCTGAAAAAGCCAAGATTGAACTTTCAAGCACAACATCAACCACTGTTAACTTGCCGTACATAACAGCAGACGCAAGTGGTCCCAAGCATTTGAATGTAACTATCAGTCGTGCTAAATTTGAATCAATGGTTGAAACACTGATCCAACGCAGTATTGATCCATGCAAAACTGCCATGGCAGATGCCAAAGTCACTGCCGCAGACATTGACGAAGTTATCTTGGTCGGTGGACAAACACGTATGCCTAAGGTACAAGAAGCAGTTGAGAAACTGTTTGGCAAATCGCCACGCAAAGATGTTAACCCCGACGAAGCAGTGGCAGCGGGTGCGGCCATACAAGGTGCAGTATTGGCAGGTGACAAGACAGATGTATTGTTGTTAGACGTTACTCCACTAACGCTGGGTATTGAAACAATGGGCGGAGTGTTTACCAAGTTGATTCAAAAGAACACAACTATCCCAACCAAACACAGTCAAACATTCAGTACTGCTGATGACAACCAACCAGCTGTAACTATCAAAGTTGCACAGGGTGAACGTGACTTGTTTAGATTTAACAAACTGCTAGGTGAGTTCAATTTAGAAGGTATTGCTCCAGCAATGCGTGGTACTCCTCAAATTGAAGTTACCTTAGACATAGATGCCAATGGTATTCTTAATGTAAGTGCCAAGGATAAAAACACTGGCAAAGAAAATAAGATTACCATCAAATCAGATTCAGGACTAACAGATGCTGAGATCCAACGTATGGTTCGTGAAGCAGAAGAAAATGCCGAATCTGATAAGAAGCAAAAGGAATTGATTGATGCACGTAATAATGCCGAAGGTACTACACACAGTATCAAAAAGGATTATGACACGTACAAGGATCAATTGACTGAGGAAGAGCGCACCAAGTTTGACGACGCAGTCAAGGCCGTTGAAACAGCCTGTGCTGGTGAAGACAAAGATGCTATTCAGAAATCAGTTGAAACATTCTTCGAAGCCGCTGGTCCCGTGTTAGGCAAAAAGCAACAAGCTGAAAGTGCCGCACAAGCCCAACCGCAAACCGGAGAACAAACTGTGGATGCGGCCTTCACAGAGGTTGACTCTGCAGAAAAGAAGTAATATAATACAAACGTAGGATGCCTTTGGGTCCTACACGGTTCTTGCTTATTTAAAGGAGAAAATTATGAACCAACTTAGAACAATTGACACAGCCGCTCTAGCACAACTGAGCAAAGCATTAGTGGGGTTTGATCGCTATTTTACAGCGCCACATCACCAAAATGGTAACTATCCTCCACACAATATTGTGAAGTATGATGATACACATTATGGTATCGAAGTTGCAGTAGCAGGCTTCACCAAAGAAGAAGTTGCTGTTGAAGTGGATCAAGACCAACTGACAATACGTGGAGTAAAAATTCGGCCAGCCGAAGGTACGATAGAATACTTGCATCGTGGATTGGCAGCTCGTGATTTTGAACAGACATTTACTCTAGCTGAGTACATGGAAGTTTGCGGCGCCTCAGTGGAGCACGGAATGTTAAAAATTGACATTCAGCGTGTGGTGCCAGATGCATTGAAGCCGCGCAGAATTGAGATTAAATAATCAACCGGGGGAGGAAACTCCCCCACTTACATAGAAAAGAGAACGTATGTCGACTACAGATATCCAACTAGATGAAAAGATTAAAGTAACTATTTCAGAACCAAAACGTTGGAAGGTAATTTTACTCAATGACGATTCAACCCCAATGGAATTTGTCATGGGCGTTTTAACAGAAATATTCAAACATACACAGGATACTGCTCGAGAAATAATGCTACAAGTTCACGAAGAAGGCAGCGGCGTTGCAGGTGTGTATAGTTTTGAGATTGCAGAAGCCAAAGCAGTTGAAGCTACAAATCTAGCTAGAACTAACAATCATCCACTCCAGCTTAAATTGGAAGAAGAATGAGTTTAAAAGATCTCACACACGCCGCACATAAATCAGCTGAGACCAAACCATTTGTAAAGGTATTGTTTTCAGGAAAGATCAATCCTAAGCTGTATGCAACATATCTTAAAAATCAGCATCCTTGCTATGATATTTTAGAAGTGTGTGCCATGCCGCATGGCTTGCTGAATGATTATCCTGCTATTCGTCGTGGTCCAGCTATTCTTCAAGACTTTGAGGAGCTATGGGGAGATGACGAAACGCAACCTCAGATGTGTCCAGTAGTTGACGAATACATCAAGTATATTATCAGCATTAAAGATGATCCTAAAAAATTACTAGCACATTTGTATGTTAGACATTTTGGAGATTTGAGTGGTGGACAGATGATTGCCAAACGTGTGCCAGGATCTGGTAGTATGTATCAGTTTGGTGATGACCCTGAAACAATTAAAACTATTCTAAGAGCCAAATTAGACGACAGTTTAGCAGATGAAGCTGTTGTGTGTTTTGAATATGCTGGCAAACTGTTTGAACAAATGATGGCGTTTGTAGAGTTTAACGATGAGTGACGTCTGGGATATATTAATTAAAATCGAAGAATACTTCGAATCACGCTTTTACGCAACTGGCAGTATTATACACGAACCAGGCATGGATCGTTTTAATCAACCAGGCTGGGTCAACAAAGTGTGGCAAAGCAGTCGTTATCGCAGAGCACACATTGATGTTGTAGATGCTAGAGAAACAAAAGGACTGTGGATGATGCACTGTTGCATTTTTCCATACACACACAATCCTGCACCTATTTTTGGCTTTGATGTAATTGCTGGCAAACGCAAGATCACTGGCTGTTTTTACGATTATAGTCCCGCTGGTGATACAGAACATCCCATGTTGGATTGGTTTGCTGATGAATCTAACAAACTGGATTGGAATCGCAAGCGTAAACTTCCAGACTGGGCAGAACGTATTTTCAGTGGTAATATGATTGCCGCCGGCAATGTAAGCGAACCTGCTGAATTAGAACAGATATTTGCCATGGCAAAGAAGGGTGTTGATCACTACTTGGAAACTGTGGATGAAACCAATAAAACTGCTAGAGACACCACAGCCGCCCAGAACTATTACTGCGCTAATCAAAAGCAAAACCCGCATACACCTAAAGTTATGGTCAGTCTAGGGCTAAGTGAAGAGGATGTCACACATTTCATTCAGGATTGTTTGTTCCCTGAAATACGCTAAATACTAGCACTATGCGTGTACTAGATATCATATTTGAATTAGCCCCCACAACTCCAGAAGAAGACGAGGAACAACTTGCGGCTCTTAACGGAGAACAACCTCAGGTTGAACCTGAAGAAACTCCAATAACTCAAGCACAGCCTGCTCCGGTAGCTCAAGCACAACCACAACCTATTACTCCTGTGGCGCCGCCTGCTCCAGTAGCTCAAGCACAACCACAACCTGATGAACGTTCTTCTATTCTTGCAAGTGTTGTAAGTAGTAAGTTAAGAAAACTAGTTGCAGATGCCAACAGCATACCTGACTGGGAACCTGCTAAAAGATTAGTTTTAGATCTAATCAAGATACTAACATCGGATAACATACTGAAAGAATCAAAATCGTCTGATGTTTCTCCTGAAGAAATAGCCATTGCAATAAAAAATATCAAGTTTCTAGAAACTCAAGGGTTAATGAAACTTGACCAAACTGTAGATCTTGCATCACTTGCTGTCAAAATGGTAAAAAATGCAAAAAAAGAATTCAAAACACTTGAAAAGAAATATGTACTGAGAGCTGAAGAAATTACCAACAGCATGTTTGATAAACTTGAACTACTGGCCAACAAGGTACAGGGTTACACATCAATTGACGATGACACATATAAATCATTGAACAAGGCAGAAAAGAAAATACACGATAATGCAAGAAATTTTGCCGCAATATTCAAGCAGGCATTTTTTGGAATGATAATGCGTATGTTGAGACAAAATAAAGAAATTGATCGAAACACTATTATAGAATTCTTAGATGCATGTTATAACGGACAAGTTATCGATATGGAAGCGTTGATATCAGTAGATGCAGGCAATGTTAAAGACCATGTGGTTGGCTACGAGGATATATTAGATCTGTTCTCTAGCTATGGTGTATTTTCATGGAGCCCAGGTAAATCAAGCGGCGCAATTGGCCCAGGTGAAATGGCGTTGAGTATGATGGGAAGTCCAGCGCAAAAAGCATCACACGGCGGAGATTTGATTATTGCCGGCACTAATTTAGAAATTAAAGCAGGTGCAACATCAGGCGGAAGATTAAACAGTAAAAAGATTCTCAAAGGTCCAGCGGCGTGGCCAACTTGGACTGATAAAATAACCAAGATTATTCAGACTGCTCCTAACAGAAAACTTAGCCCCGGAACTCCATTAGGCACTACTACTGGCAAATCAGGCGAAGTAATTGAGATGACTAAAGAAAATTACACCTCTAACACTTATAATAAAAATACTAAAGGTCACTTTAAACAAGGCAGTGTGTACAACTGGTCTTATAAAATGTTAGAAAAGTTAAACCAGGAAATTTTAATTTATAGCACATACGAAAAAACATACGATTTGTTCTACAGTACTATTTCAAAACTTGTGACAAACTTGGACGAAGTTGCAGAGCCAATGATGGTTACATTAAATAAAAAACAAGTACCAAAATTAACAACTGATGGTAAGATAGCATTTCCTGGTATAAACGCTGAAGAAATCATAGGAAATGCTGTGATGGAAGATGGCACTATTATTGTGCCAGCTATGATTGAAGCTTACACTAAACTAGCGTATGCTAGTTATAACCGAGCAGACGGTGTAGAAGCTATTATGTTTTTAAACACTGAAACATTAGATTATACCATTGCTAAAAATGGTGACGATTTGGCTGAAAAAATGTTAGGAAAGGGCGAAGCAACTGTGCGTATTTCAGGCGGCTTCAACTTCAATGACGACCAGCAAAGTGCAACTCCTGCATATTTGGCAGTGGCACGTTCTCCAAAAATTGTAAAACGTTAATAATTAACGCAATCGTGCCAGTCTCACTGTTCTAAAAATA
>Ga0209107_10000452_pt1 | contig 24123 bp, 24 predicted proteins | sample LakErihyJuly2011_2_FD_187460 | JGI IMG/M metagenome (GOLD analysis project Ga0209107, IMG submission 187460) | Freshwater microbial communities from dead zone in Lake Erie, Canada - CCB hypolimnion July 2011 (SPAdes) (version 2) | ecosystem: Environmental > Aquatic > Freshwater > Lentic >...
CCCTCATCTATTTCGTCTAAACAGATGAGGGACGCTAAGGCTGTTCGTAAGTCGGGCGGGCTTGAGTTTGGAGGTATTGGATTTCTTGGATTTCCAACTCTTGATTTAAGCAACGTTGATTTCAGTGGTATCAATTTCGGTGTAATCATGAGCCAATACACGGCAAGTATTGCACCTCCAACTCCCGATACCCCTCCTGCAGCATCAAACAAGTTCTACATCAGATCATTCGCAACAGAGTCCCCCACTTCGCTACAAAGGGTCACCTATGTGTTCCCTGTGTCACCAAACGAGATTTCAGTAAACCGTATCCCGATTGTTTACTCAGAGATAGGTCGACCAGGCAGGAAGCCAATTCTCAAATCAGCAGGCAAACAATTGAAACAAGTAACAGCCACACTCATGGTTGTTGACGGGGCGAAGAGTTTCCTCAGTTCTGCCCAACCACAGATAAATGCTCTTGAAGCATTGGCTCAATTTGACTACGACTTGAATATCTTCTATCCAGGTATTGACTCTTCAGTCAAGTGGAGAATCACCGATTTGTCTTTCAGGACGGTCAGGAGAGACACCAACAATGTGGTCACCCTTGCAGAAGCGAACATCACATTTACCGAGGTTGTGATCCTCCCTGCTCCCGTTCCTGGTATGCCAAGAATCAAAGACGTCCCCGGGTCAAGGCAGTCGGATACCAATCCTGGTGCGACTACCGGAGGTCAGAGAGGTAGCGATGATGAAGCAGTTCAAATAATTATTGCTGCTGGGCCAAAGCCGAAGAACCCTGGCGGCACTGGTGCATCAGGCTGATGATTTCAGGAGTAGTGCTCGGGGAGACGGCAACCCCAGGAACAGTAGTAAAGAAATCACGCAAGAATGATGTAACCACGCTCGTCACCAAGACAAGCCATCACATGTCTGTTGGCGACAAAGTGGTTGTGTCTGGCGTTGGTTCAGACATGGATGGTACGCGAGTCATCTCTGCTGTTGCCTCTACTACGAAGTTCTCATTCAAGCAGAAGAAAGCGGATGTTGCCGAGAAGAAGACAAAGGGAACCTACGCCAAAGCGGTTGGTATCACGGCAGACATCTCAGAACTAATTACGTCTATGTCCGTAAGTCTTTCAATGGCTGAAATCAGTCAGGTGACAATAATGGTTTCTGATCCAGGTTTGCTTTACATGAGCAATAACTACTTCCAGTTGAGACAGAAGATAAAGGTCGCTGGAGAATACTTTGAGATTGCTTCCCTTGAGGTTCGCCAAGGTGAAGCTGGTGAAGAAGTGATTATGGAGTGCCGTCTTGAAGGCATTCAGAAACTCAAGAGAGACAAAGGTAAGGCGGTGTACTCAGGAGGGTCAGCAACATCCTTTGCATCGGAGAAAGCAAGAAATGTTGGCTTATCTTTCTTTGGTGAGAACTCAACTGCTAAGTCTTCAATTTCTCGAGTGCGAAACGACAAAGCAGACGAATCATCATGGGATGTGATGAAACGTCTTGCTGGAGATAACCAGTTTCTTCTGTATGAGACAGACGGACGAGTGTTCTTCTGCTCTCAAGGTTTCCTACTTGGAAAGTATTCACTTGCCCCTTCTGCTTCGTCTCCTGGTTTCTTGACAACAATCGTAAAGTGGGACACTAGTTATTCGGTCATTGATGACACCAAGGCAACTACCCGAACTACAACAAAGTACGCCGCACCGATTGTTGGGCCTTCAGGAAGACCCACTCTGAAGAAGGGGGCAACAGGGAATCATGTTAAATACATTCAGAACGTGATCAAGACTAGAATTGGCCCCAAGACCCTCCCTGTTGACGGCAAGTTCAATGTCACCCTCTACAACGCTGTCATACGGTTGCAGAAGTACTACGGCTTGAAAGCAACTGGAATTGTAAGTAAACAGACTTGGACTTACATTGACCGACTAGCTTCTGGGTCTAGCACTACTGGAAGCGATCAGGGGTACTTTGACTCGTATGTGATTGTCCCGATGGAGACACCAAATCTAAGAATGTCCGATGACGCATATTCTGAAGTGACAGCAACATTCAGGGTTGATAAAGACATTGGCAAACTCCTACGCCCTGGCATGACAATCACAATTAGAGGGGTACCAGGGTTCACTACGAACTACATCATCAACGAAGTCTCATGGGAAGAAGGAACTCCAGATCCAGTTTCTGTTTCTGCAAGCACTCCTCAAATCCCGTCCGACAAGAAGACCAGAGACAAGGTTCTAGCCGCAATTGACTTGACAGGTGGTGGTTTCAAGAACGTGACCGCCGATGGGGTTCTAGCATGAGGACGTACACAACACCACTCAAGGCTTCGTCAGTAGCCTTTGATGCGCGTGGTATTTGGTATGGCGTTGTTCAGGAAATTGTCTCCTACAGATTAAAGGTTCTTGTCCCGAGGCTTTCTGGCGACATAATTTACGGCCCTCTTGATGTGGTGGGTATGAATACTGACATCTTCCAGATTGGCGATCCAGTCATGATTGGGTTCCTTGAAGGTAGACAGGATGAACTAGTCGTAATTGGCAGGCTAAGGACAGAGGCTGTAGCCCCAATCACCAATCTTGACGATCTCGCCGATGTTCAGGTTTCGTCTCCTTCTGTGGGGCAGTTCCTTCAGTGGGATGGAACCAAATGGATGCCTGCATCTATTACGGCTGTTGGGTCTAGTTCTCTTGATGATCTTGCCGACGTCCAATCTTTGTCCCCAGCCACCAATCAGTATCTGAAGTGGAACGGCTCGTATTGGGAGCCAGCAACGATGGATAACACAAGGACATCAACATCCTCTGCCGATGCCGCAACGGCAAACTCAGTCAGGGAAGCCCACAGAGACGCTGTAGTTACATTCCACATGGAGGTCATGTGAACTTCTTGGCTGTGGCAGAATAGGTGACTATGGAAGTACTGTCAATCCCCTTTCGTTTGCTTGCAAGCGGACGAGCAGAACGCGTATGGCAAGGCTCAGAAGCCCATATCCAGCAACAGGCGGCGCAGTTTGTGGCGACCAATACTGGAGAAATCCCCATGTCTCCTTTCTACGGTCTTGACGACCCAGCATTTAGGGATGTCCTTGCAGTTGAGGTAGTTATGGGAATGGCCGAGTTTCATCCTGCCGTAAAGGTCAATTCTGTCTATGTCGTGATGAATAACGACGGGTTATCAGACATACTTGTTGATGTCTCCGGCGGGGAGTACAACGATCTGGTCGTATCCTCGACCACCGAACAAAGCGTGGTGTTTAATGCCTAGTCCAGACATCAGAGATTTCATTGACCTGACCCTTTATGACCTTGAAAGCCAGTCCATTTATTTGGAATCGCTTGACTATGCAAGGGTGGCTCTTCCAGAGTTTCAGCCAGTAGAGGGATCTATTGAGACTGTCCTCATGCAGGCTGTAGCGATTCAGATTGCGGAACTTGTCAGGTCTATCAACCGTCTTCCAGGTGGAATCGTTCAAGTACTTCTGCAGCTGTTTGATGTGCAAAGGCTTGAAGGGTCAAGTCCGACAACAATGATCAAGATCAGTGGAGCAACTTCCACTTCTTACACTATTCCCGTAGGAACAAGGTTCTTCTACCAGTCCGTTACGGACACGGTTCCGTTGGTTCTTGAAACCGATACTTCTGTGACTCTTACTCATGTCAAGTCTGTATCAACAGGGTCTGTAACTTCAGGAACAGCAACCCTCATAACGACGACCCCCCATGGTTTCGCAGTTGGTGAAACAATCACAATGGGAGGAACAAACTCTGCTTCTTTCAACGATGCGTTCGTGGTCACATCGGTTGAGTCTCTGTATTCTTTCTCCTTTGCATTTGCAGGAACTCAACCGTCTGATTATTCAATCGCTGTAGCTACGCCGTCTGGGACTCACCCGGCTACTGGGTATGTCCAAGCAACAGGGACCACAATCACCGAAACATTTAACGGACTGACCGCTGGGACATCACTTGACCTATTGTCTGTTGTTCCACAAATTGCTTCAGCGACACTTGCTACGGCTGTTTCTGGTGGTCGAGAGACCGAGACCGATTCTCAGTATTTCGCTCGCGCATCAGCAAACCTTGCAAGAGCAAATATGTCGCTTGTAACGGCAGACAACTACACACAATGGGCCTTGTCTTCTGGTGAATATCCAGATGTTTACAGAGCAAATACCCTTGACGCAACCAACGCTTCAAGAGATGCTCTGGCTGGAAGTGTTCTGCTCTTGGTTGCACCTATTGACGCAACACCCGACAATATGTTTGACGGTTTGGGTGATGGGACTATCGCAATCAACGGCGTTGGTTGGGGATACAAGGACGAGATAAGGATTTCAGCGTTGGAACTTTCCCATCCGAACCTGAGTGTTTATGTCAGCGACCCGTTGCTTGTAACGGTATCCATTACTGCATCGGTAAAGAACGCAGCATCCAAGTCAGGTATTGAAGCAGCTACAGCAGTTAAGGACACTTTGAGTGCGTTCATCTCACCAAACGTTTGGGACTGGTCTCCAACTTTGAGGTACAACGACCTGATTGCGCGAGTAGCAAACGCAGTAGATGCAGAAGGTGAATCCGTAGTTACTTATGTGGAGTCAGTTGGATACTCAATTACTGATTGCCACATACCCGACAATGGTCTTACTATTCAGAAGGCCGTAACCAGTCTCACGATGGGTGTTGGAAACTTGGTGGAAGTCAATGTGTCAAGCGGCCATGATATTCCGGTTTATTCAACGGTCTATGTTGCCATCAATGTTCCAGCAGGATGCACCAAAGATGCTGGATGGTATGTATACCCAGTTGACAGCACTCCAACTGCCAACAAGTTTGTTCTTGAAATAGCTGCCTGGGACGATGCCGAGGACGACATTTCTGAATACGCAGTTATCGGATGGATAGATGCAGACGGGAACTTGGTCATTTCTGATGCTGCTCCACTTCTTGTGTCTGACACGCATGAGGTGATTATCGTATGACCGTACAGAACCTGCTTCTTCTTGAGGAACAACAGGCGACTACATCCATCAGTCTCTGGGAGCCAACAGTCTTAGGTGACACTGAAGTAAAGAGATCTATTGTTCAATTCAGAAGTGATCCAGCATCTCTTCTTGTTACATCGTTGACCGATAACGAAATGTGCATCAGGCTTGTAAGGACTTTGTCAGTCACTGGTTCAACAAGATATAGGGCTTTCTGTAGTGCTTATTCTGAAACAAGTGAACACCCGTTCGGCATCAGGGTTCTCTTCTATAATTCGTTAGGCGCAGTAGTTGCAACTTATTCCACAACCGAGAAAGCACTGTCTAACAGGTGGACTGTTGCTTCGGTTGATTTCACCACTCCAAGCGATGCCAAATATGCTTCTGTCAGGTTGTTCTCTGACCCGTACACTATTTCGTTAGAAACAGGTCAGAAGTCCTACCATCGAAACATTTGGTTTGACGACGTCGTCATGGCTAAATGGGCCGACTATCCGCCCAACGACTTCCTCACCCTTGTTGAGCAAAGCATCCCCGCATACATGCTTGAAATAGATGACGACGATGAAATGAAACCACTACGTCGATACCTGGATGTGATGACATTCAGGGCAGACGAAATCCTTACTGCTGTTAAGGCGTTTGACTACATACCTGCGGTAGACGGAGTACCAGGTTATGACAGATCCACCCTTGTTGATCCTTCGTATTATGTGGATGATGTTGTAGCCAAGAAACAATGGTTACCTTGGCTTGCTCAACTAGTTGGCGTAAGAGGTGTTGCAAGTGGAACTTCTGGTCAAACACCGTTCTTCTGGATTGAAGACACCTACGCATCATGGTTGTCGGCACAAACAGAAATTGACCCGGAAGTAAACAATATATGGAGCGTTACTTCTTTCTCTCGAAGTGCCAACACGGTTACTGCCACGCTTGGAACACAAACAGGCGGTACTACTGCTTATTTCCCTGTTGCGGGAGATGTGGTTGACATAACACATACTGGAACATTCTCTGGATCCTTCACAGTTCTAACATCTTCCACCCCGACTGTCACATGGGCACAGACGGCCGCTAACGAATCATCATCGGTTGCTGGGTCGCTACTCATATCAGACACATCATGGTCGGAACTTGAGTCAGACAACCCGCTTGCGTTCAGTACCTTAGATGTCTTGGCTGAACTCACTCGCACTAGAGCAACAGGTCTTCATGCGGGAACCAAAGCATCAATCCAAGCAGCTGTCAGGTCAGTACTTGACGGGTACGACGATAAGGGAACAATTGCGTGGTACTCACCAGGCAATGTCGTGGTGACTACAGAAGAACCACATGCGTTGACTGTCGGTACTTTCGTTGAGATTTACTCGTCTAGTAATGCTGAATGGAATAAGAACTACACGGTGGCCTCGGTGCTGACTACGAAGTCATTCACTCTTGCCGCTCCAGGTTCTCAGGACAAAGGGTACGGCATTATTCCTTGCTGGGTTACCAACAAGCGCGTTGATGTCGTTACCAGCACATGGACCATGATTGTCAGGACATTGGAGTCCCAGACATTCGCTATTGACCTCGTCCTCAAAGCAGTGGATCTTGCTAAGCCTGCCGGCATGGTGGCCACCCACGAGTACACTACATAAGGAGGAACTTATGTCAATCGGAGCAACAACAAGGCTTGGTCTTACCACGTGGTCGTCTGGTGACGACCCGTTTGGTCGTGCCCAGTTTCAGAATGACAACCTCGCTATTGAGAACCTCGTAGCTGCTTTCAGGGTGGGAAACACTACTGAACGCACGTCAGCAACAAGCGATGTGTACACAGAATCTTTCTGGTACGACACAACGGAATCAGTTCTGTACTACAACAATGGCACTTCTTGGGTGTCTGTTGACAGCAAAGCCCAATCAGCCGATGCTGTCACTCTTGCCCCCGGAACAGCCTCAACCCCTCAGGGGACTAGCACAAGGCTTGCCCGTGCCGATCACAACCACTCAGTACCAGTCGCTTCGGCAGTCACTGTATCGGGGTCAAACTCAGCAGGTTCAGCAGTAACGTTTGCTAGGTCAGATCATGATCACGCAATCGGAACAAGCGTTGTAGGTTCTACACAAATCGCCGCCAATGCCGTAATCACGGCAAAGATCCTTGACCTGAACGTAACAACAGGAAAGATTAACGACCTTGCTGTCACTACGGGAAAGATTGCTAGTGCGGCAGTCACACCAGGCAAGCTAGATTCCACCGTAGCCACCACTAACGGTGGCGTTCTGCACGACTCAGTTACGGGTCTCTCCGTCTCGGTAGATGACTCAACCGTCACAAAGAGTGCCACAGGTCAAGTAAAGGTTAAGGACGCAGGAGTAACAGCTACGCAACTCGCAACAAGCGTTGCTGGTGACGGACTTTCAGGTGGTGCAGGAACGGCTCTTTCGGTCAACACCGACGGCTCAAGTATTGAAACATCAACCGATGCTTTGAGAGTCAAGGCTCTTGGTGTAACCAATGCAATGCTTGCTGGCTCGATCAGTAAGACGAAACTTTCAACAGACATCGTAAAGGCAACTGGGTCAGTACTGTTTGACACAACAAACGGTCTCTCTGTCAACGTTGATGGAACAACGATTGAAATCTCAACCAACGCATTGAGGATTAAGGACGCATCCGTCGGCAAAGCAAAGCTTGCTACCGACGTCATTAAAGCCTCTAGTGGTTTGGCGTTTAGTAACGCAGATGGACTTTCATTTGTTCCAAACCCGAACGGCGCAGGAACAGGAATTGCCAACCTTACAATGGGGGCTTCTGGCGTCACCGTAAACGGTGGTATCTCTTTCACTAGTGCAGGAACACCATCGTCTGCCGTATCTGACGGGAACTTGAGTGTTGATACAACCAACACTCTTCTGTACTACCGGTCAGGAAGCACATGGCGAAACGCTCTGTGGGCCGCAGGAACAGCCAACAGCGCGCCGTCTGCTAAAGGTGTCTGGGTATCAAACGGAACAGCACCGACAGGCGGTCAGGGAGTCGTCGGCGACATCTGGATTACCTACTAGGAAACACTCATGGCAATCTATGTAAAGAAAGATTCTGTGACATGGGATGAGGTATCTAACCTCACTCCAGAAATCAAGGTAAAGACTGGCGCATCAACATGGTCTGATGTGGCTCTTGTGCAGGTTAAGACTGGACCATCAACATGGACTGTTGTGTGGGATAACTACGCACCACCACCTGTCTTCTCGTCTAGTTCAACAGCTGCTTATGCAGTTGAAACTTCGTCAATTACTCTCACATGGACTCAGCCAGCAATGTTTGGTTTCGTCAAGTACCAGTTCACAATTGACGGTGGGGCTACTTGGGGAGGCGATTCTACTAATGAAAGCTTGCGAACGTACACATGGAATGGTCTTTCTGAAAGAACCTCCTACACATTTGGGGTCAGAGTCGTAAACGCAAGCGGTCGCGTTGGTACTTTGACACACGCCATCACTACAGCAAATAGTTTCCCATTAAACCCTGGTGTTAATGCCCCTACCGCTCCTAACCCAAACCAGATTGATCTGTCGTGGGTGGCATCAGGATCTGGCGATAGAGCGTCGTACGACATCTACGAAGGACCAACTTACCTCAAGAACGTTACAGGGACGTCAACTTCAATGACTGGTCTTGGTGTGGCTTCGGAGCATGGGTACTCTATTTACACGATAGATACGAGTGGGGCTGCGTCTACTGGTGTTGGTTTCGCTTTGATTACTACGCCAGGTGTTGGCGGCCCAGGAACATTGAACGCTTCTGTATACGATCATCACACTGTAAATCTTGATTGGGATTCTGGAATCCATGCCGATGAGTATTATGTGTACAAGTACAACTTTGGCTCGTCTGTTTGGGATCATGTTGGGACAACAACGGCATCCACTACTGAGTGGTCGCAGTATGTGGGGCCATCTACCTACTACCACTGGTATTACGTAACATCACGCAGAGGTGGAGTCCAACACGGACAGTCTCGTAACGCCTACATCAATACGGGCAGGTTTGCGGGATCACAAACAGACTCTTACGACTCTGGATATTTCGGGTTTCAGACCGACACCTTTGTGAATGGTGGCGAGTATTACGACAACCCAACATCGGCGTATAACTACACAACCATCTACGTCAGAGGTGTGACGATTGGTGGTACAAGCGCGTCGTCAATGGGTAACCTCACAAGTTCAACCAGACAAGTCAACTGGATGCTTAACGGAACTCTCACGGTGTTTACAAACAACGCCACTCCGAAGCCATTCACAGGATCTAGAGCAACATCTGGATCTGGCAACTTCGGACTCAGAATTACTGGCACAGGTTGGTACAACGACAACTATCTCACTGGCGACATGAGATTCACAGGCACATACACGTATTCATGGAATCAAGACGCCGACACAATCTCTTATTCTTAGGTCTAGGGGTTACTTGCAAATGATTCCTGTAAAGTTGCTCTGATGTCACCGGAACTAGCCTCAACAATCTCTGTCGTCGCAGCGGCCATTATCTCGGGTGGTTTCGTCTGGAATGCCCAGAAAGACGGAAACAAAGTGTCAAAGATGAACACCGTCTTAGAGGCATACGACGGCATCGTCAAGAACCTCCAGAATGAAGTTGAACGAATGAAGAGCGACCTTGATTCGCTTCGACAGATTCAGATTGAATGCGAAGAACGCAACGAGCGGCTCGCCTCTGAAGTTGATGAACTCAGGAAATACGTTCAGAACCAGCATCCTCAGGAAACCCAACCGACACCTGAACGCCAGAAGCCAGGACCGAAACCCGGCAGCAAACGGGCCGCCAAGCCCGCCCCCAAGAAGGGTTAAACCTTGTCCGAGCGAGGGGAAGCGGACGACTTCCTCCGAAAGGCTTTAGAAGACACCTGCCCCGAAGGGCATGTTGTTACTCATTGGGTAATGATCATGGAGACATTTGACGGAAGCGATCAGGATCTCCACATGGCATCATCCCCATCGGTTACACCGTGGCTCGCGCTTGGAATGCTTGAAGCCGCTAAGAAGATTGTGCAATTAGATACGGACGATGAGGATTGATTCCTAGGCTATTCTTGGCAGAGGGACTGTGCGTCTAGAATGACGGCGATTAGGAGGTAAGGGTAGTGATTGCCGGTACATACAACATCATTTGCGACCAGGGTAGCTCCTTCACCCGTACCTTCGTTATTGAATACCAGGACGCCATAGACGAGACCGTCTTTCACCCTTACGACCTCTCTGGCTATACGGCAAGGATGCAGATCCGTAAGGATGTCTACGCCACAGCCGTCCTCGCTACTCTGACGACAGAGAACGGCTCTATTGCCATTGACGAGGAGGAGGGATCTATCACTATTTCCATGTCAGCCACCCAAACAGCCGCTATTGAACGGTCAGGTGTTTACGACATTGAACTAATCTCTCTTGGTCAAGGCATTGTAAATAAGCCAATCCGTGGTGATTTCGAGTTAAGGCTAGAGGTTACGCGATGAGTATGAACGACAACAGAATCACAGTCACAGACGAGGTTGTCAACAGGGTTGTTGTCACCGAAGAACAACAGAATGTTATTCGCGTCCTCACGTCAGGTCTTCCAGGCCCAGCGGGAACACAAATCATCACAGGAACTGGTGTACCTTCTAACTCAATCGGCAGGATTGGTGACTTCTTCTTTGACGAAGGCAACGGTTACCTTTATGGTCCAAAGACCGCAGGAGGTTGGGGAACTAGCTATATCCCTCTCTCGGCTTTCGCTCCGCTTGACGATCTTGAAGATGTAAACACCACAGGAGTTGTTGACCAAGAAGTCCTCATGTACGAGGAATCAACAGAGACCTGGGTTGCACAGAAGATCCGACACAGACACGACCAAGGAACCCCTTCGGACACGTGGACAATCGCCCACGGACTCAAGACGAAACCAGCAGCTGTCGCAGTATTTGACACATCTAACACAATGGTCTACGGCGATGTTGACCACACGAACGAGAACAACCTTGTTCTTCGTTTCAGTCTCCCATTCGCAGGAGTTGCTTACCTGACATGAGCATCAAGCATCTAGCCTCACTTAACGTCACAGGATCAGTGACAGCCAGCAACGGTGTCATCACAGTAACAACCGATGGAACACCAACGATTGAACTTCCCGACGGTGCTATTGCTGTTGACACAACCAACGACAAGATTTACTTCAGATCTGGTGGAGAGTGGCAAGAAGTTATCGGTGGTGGCGGTGGCGGAATCGCTATCCAACCCGAAGCCCCTATTGATACGGAACTCTTGTGGTTAGACACGGATGAACCTGGTGTTTCGGGACCTACAGGACCTACAGGATCCACAGGTCCTGCTGGTGTTACGACTAGTTCTACTGCACCAGATAACACATCGGTTATTTGGGCTGATACGTCAACTACTGGAAGTGCTGTTGTCCCTGTCGGAGGGACAACTGGTCAGGTCTTGGCAAAGTCTTCTGGTACGGATTACGCAACACAGTGGGCTACCCCTGTTACTTCTTCAGATTTAACTCTCAAAGCCAATCTTGCAAGTCCAACATTTACTGGAACGGTTTCTGGTATTAGCAAGACCATGGTCGGTCTTGGGTCGGTTGATAATACGGCAGACACAGCCAAGCCTGTTTCCACCGCGCAACAGACAGCTTTGGATCTGAAAGCAAATCTTGCAAGTCCAGCATTGACAGGTACGCCATCTGCCCCTACAGCAGCAGCGGCAACCAACACAACTCAAATCGCTACAACCGAGTTTGTAAGAACAGAAGTAGCAAACCTTGTTAATGGCGCTACTTCAACCTTAGATACCCTTGGGGAAATTGCTACAGCACTTGGTAATGATGCAAACTTGTCTTCAACACTCACAACTAGTATTGGTCTGAAAGCCCCAATCGCTTCACCAACCTTTACGGGGACTGTTGGGGGAATTACTAAGACCATGGTCGGTTTAGGCAATGTGGACAATACATCCAATGCCACGGAACGTGCTGCGTCTGCAACCTTGACAAACAAGACACTCACTTCTCCAGTTATTAACAGTCCTACAGGAATAACAAAGACCGATGTTGGTCTCGGGTCTGTTGACAACACTGCCGACACAGCAAAGCCAGTATCCTCAGCTCAGCAAACAGCTTTGAACTTGAAAGCTAACCTAGCGGGGCCTACTTTCACAGGTACAGTTTCGGCCTCAACAATAAACTCCTCGAACTATCAGCAAGGTGGAAACGCAGGCTCCATCGTACGCTCGGGCTACTCCTCGGCTGTCTCATTCGGCACCGGAGGGACAAATGCTCTGATAACCATGCCTTCTGGTTGCACCATTTACAACATGATTTCTTGCCACCCTGTAACTGGAGTCAACAACACGGTACAAGTAACAGCAATTCGCTACGGTGACTGGAGCGGAGTCCAGTCTACAAACCAAGTAATGATTACTGGTTACCTTGGCAACGGAGTACACACCGAACCATTCAACGTCATATTCTACTGGGTGGCATGATGAGTCCTTACACGATAGTAACTAGAGGTTTGACGCAGAAGCTACTAAACTCTGACGGAGCTGAAGTTGATTTCCTAAATGAAGAGTACACAACTTGGTTGGGTCAAGGCAATATGCCAGATGCCGTAGTAGAGCCAGAGGATGAGTTATGACCGTACTTAGGCAATACAACGCAGCCACATCGCAATGGGAGCCGATTGTTTCAGGCTTACAAGGACCTACTGGATCAACAGGAGCGCAAGGTGTAACAGGCCCAACGGGTTCAACAGGAGCCGCTAGTACTGTCACAGGACCTACAGGAGCACAAGGACCTACAGGACCTACAGGGGATACAGGTCCTACAGGAACCCAGGGTGTTACAGGACCTACGGGAGCAACTGGTCCACAAGGAGCTTTCGGTGGCGCAACATTCAAGTACAACTACCTGACAAATACTGCCGATACGGATCCTGGTTCCACGAACTTGAAGTTTGACTCGGCTCTCGCTACCGCAACATATTTGTACATTGACCCGATTGATCTTGCATCTGCTGATGTGTCTGCATATCTTGAAACCATTGATGACTCCACCTCGGCAGTCAAGGGACACTTCAGGGTCGAAGCAATTAGCGACTCAGCACAGTTTGTTTACTACTCAATTACGGGAGCACACACATTTGCTTCCACCTATTACAAGGTTCCAGTTTCTTACCTGACTGGATCATCACCATCTTGGGCGAACGGTACCGATGTAATCATCACGTTTGTGCGAACTGGAGACAAAGGCGACACAGGAGTTACCGGGCCTACAGGTGCTACTGGTCCTTTAGGTATCACGGTTACTGGTCCGACCGCTCCAACAAACACATCGCTGTTGTGGGCAGACACATCAGAAACAGGTACTGCTGTCGTTCCTCTTGGTGGCACAACAGGACAGGTATTGGCTAAGACTTCTAGTTCCGATTATGCAACACAATGGTCTACCCCAGTTACTTCTTCCGACCTTTCGTTGAAAGCCAACCTTGCAAGCCCGACATTTACTGGCACAGTCTCTGGAATTAGCAAGACGATGGTTGGTCTCGGGTCTGTTGACAACACCGCCGACACAGCAAAGCCCGTTTCTACTGCGCAACAAACAGCTCTTGATCTTAAAGCAAATCTTGCAAGCCCCACATTGACTGGTACACCATCTGCACCAACAGCAACGGCAGGTACCAATACGACACAGTTGGCGACTACGGCATTCGTAACTACGGCCGCTATTAACGCCTCACCTCAAACAACTGTCTATACAAGTGGTAGTGGTACTTATACGGTGCCGTCTGGTGCAAGATGGTTGTCCGTCAAGATGGTTGGAGGCGGAGGCGGCGGAGCAGTAGGGACATCGGCTGGAAATGCCACCACTAATGGTTCCGTTGGGGGCAACACAACTTTCGGTACAGGTATAGCAAGTGGTGGTGCGGGTGGATTAGTAAACGACAACGGAGGCATAGGCACTGCTTCCACTATGGTATCTGGCGGTGTCGGTGTAGCCCTTGCAGGTGGAGATGGTGGACCTTCTGCTGCTCCTTATGGTACTGGTAGGGCAGCAAACGAAGGTGGTCAAGGAGGCTCGTCGGCATTTGGAGGTGCTGGCGCAGGTAGGGGTGGTTCAAACGAAGCCTCTGGAGGAGACGGGAAGCCAAACACTGGCGGTGGAGGCGGAGCAGCAGGTGGCTCAAATGCACCTGGTACTTATGCTGGCGGTGGAGGTGCTTCAGGTGGATATGTTGAATGCGTAATCTCGTCACCTGCAGCGACCTATTCTTACGCCGTTGGTGCAGGTGGAGCAGGCGGAAATAACGGCTCACGAGTCGGCGGTGCAGGCGGTTCTGGGGTCATTTATGTTGTGGCGTATTTCTAAGATGGAGATTGCAGAATGACTGTCATTAAGCAGTACAACACAGGAACATCAACATGGGAGCCAGTAGTCTCGGGCGTACAAGGCCCCACTGGCCCTACGGGTGCAACTGGCGCAACAGGTATCCCAACAGGAACAGTTAACGCGTACGCAGGGTCTACAGCACCAACTGACTGGCTTCTCTGCTTCGGACAGGCAGTTTCTCGATCAACATATTCGGCGTTGTTTGCTGTTGTCTCAACCACTTACGGCGTAGGCGATGGAACAACCACTTTCAACATTCCTGACCTTAGGGGACGCACCGTTGCGGGTGTTGACAATATGGGTGGCTCAGATGCTGGTCGTCTTGACATTGCTAACAGTTCGGGAACGGTAGTTGGTTCACAGTATGTGACATTGACTTCCGCACAATCAGGTCTACCTGCTCACTCTCATCCAATTTCTGTTGCCAATGTTTCAAACTTCACTGGGATAATTGGAAGCACTGGACATGGTGGAACCATTTACGATACTGCTAGTACCAGCAACAATACTGCGGCCGATGCCGCACAGCCACATAGTGTCATGCAGCCTACAATGGTTCTCAACTACATCATTAAGGCGCTCTAGATGGCACAGTTAAAGTATTGGGATGGAGCGGCATGGCAGGTTGCTGCTACTGGTGTTGTAGGACCAACAGGGCCGACTGGTTCTCAAGGCGTAACAGGACCAACTGGATCAACAGGCCCGACTGGATCAACTGGAGCTGCTTCAACGGTTACTGGTCCACAAGGAGCAACAGGCCCAACTGGCCCAACAGGATTAACAGGTGATGCTTCGACGGTGACAGGACCAACAGGTCCACAAGGAGTGACAGGCCCGACAGGATTAACGGGAGACACAGGTCCCACAGGTCCAACTGGGTTAACAGGAAATACTGGAGCAGCTTCAACCGTTACTGGACCTACAGGCGCGCAAGGCGATACGGGACCTACGGGACCTACAGGACCTACAGGCGCGGCTTCAACGGTAACTGGACCAACAGGTGCTCCAGGAGCTAGTGCTCTGTGGAACTTTACTGGTGCCTACAGTGGCGGTGCGGCGTACGCAGTTGGCGATATTGCAACATACGATGGACAAACTTGGTACCGCCTGAACTCAAACGGCGGCAATACTGGGGATACTCCAGCAGAGGGAACATTCTGGACACTGATTGCACAGGTAGGTGCTACTGGACCAACAGGCGCAACTGGACCAACTGGTTCTCAGGGTGCTGAAGGTCCTACTGGACCAACAGGAGCTTCGGTAACTGGTCCTACTGGTGCAGCAAGCACGGTCACAGGACCTACGGGTGCTACGGGACCTACGGGTCCTGCTGGAACCAGCGGCACCATTGGTGTTGACGGCGCAACAGGGCCAACTGGTCCTCAGGGAATTACTGGTCCTACAGGCGCACAGGGTGATACTGGTCCGACTGGTGCAACTGGTCCAAACGGCCCATTGGACAATCTCTCTGATGTAGTAGTACCTACACCTACGTCAGGTGATTTCCTGAAATGGAACGGAACGGCGTGGGTCAACAGCGTAATTACAAGCGGATCAACTAGCGCAGTGGGAATCGTTCAACTTTCCGACTCAACCACATCTACATCAACCTCACTTGCTGGTACGGCAAATAGTGTCAGACAAGGCGATAGGGATTCGTATGTGCGTCTCGTGATGGAAGTATCCTGACGGCAATATACTGCTGAAATGAAGATTGCTGTCTACACGATTGCTCTCAACGAAGAGCAATTTGTTAAGCGTTGGGCTGAGTCGGCTCAAGATGCCGACTATTTACTGATTGCCGATACGGGGTCAACAGACGACACCGTTGAGACGGCCCGAAGTCTTGGTGTGAATGTCGTACCAATCACAATCTCCCCCTGGCGATTTGACGATGCTCGTAACGCGTCGCTTGCTGTACTGCCAAACGATATTGATCTTTGTATTGCCTTAGACATGGATGAGGTTCTCGTTGAAGGCTGGCGAAAGCATCTAGAGGGAATTAACCCCGACACGACCCGTCCTCGTTACAGGTATATCTGGTCATGGCTTGGAGATGGAACTCCGGGTCTTGTGTATGGAGGGGACAAGATTCATCGCCGGCATGGATACCGATGGAGGCAGCCCGTCCATGAGACGCTCACTCCGACATCGGTTGAACGCCAGGAATGGATTGGGGTTGAAATCCAGCATCACCCCGATGATACGAAGTCCCGATCTCAGTATTTCCCTCTTCTTGAACTTGCGCGCCGAGAAGCTCCGCACGATGAACGAACGGCGTTCTACTACGCCCGAGAACTTTATTACCACAAGAAGTATGAGCAAGCCAAGGAGGAGTTCCAACGGTTTCTGGCTCTTCCGACTGCTACTTGGGCTCCTGAACGTGCTGCCGCTATGCGTCTGATTGCAAAGATGGGCTATGAACAGATGCGTTGGTACACGCTTGCGACGCTTGAGAGTCCTGATCGGCGAGAGCCTTGGGTGGATCTTGCTCAATATCTTCATGACATCAAAGATTGGGAGGGGTGCCTGGTTGCTACGAAGCGCGCTCTAGCAATTACCGAGAAGGCGATGGAGTATCTGTGCGAAGCGGAGGCGTGGGGATCTCGCCCTCACGATCTCGCCTCGGTCGCTCTCTGGAACCTAGGTAGGAAGTCCGAGGCGATTGATCAATGCGGGTTAGCTCTTGAGGCCGAGCCTGACAATCAGCGCATACAAGGGAACCTCGCAATGATGTCTGGTGTATCGCAGCAACTTCTAGATGGAAGTCAATAGGTCTAAGGCATCCTATTGACCTAGTGTTGGATGTCAAGAACCGTGTTTCATCACGGTACTCCACCCATCGAAAGCGGAATAGACAATGGCAAAGTTCCTTACAAGTATTGACCTCCAGAAGAACCAACTGGTCAAGGCACGAATTGAGAACCTCTCGTCCGACCCTGCATCGCCAGTAGCTGGACAGATTTACTTCAATACCTCGTCCAACAGGATTCGTTACTACTCAGGAGCAGACTGGATTGAGCTTGACTCAGCCGTTGAGTCAATCAGCGTTGATGCACCTCTTGAAATTGAAGTTTCAGGCACAAGCGTAACTATCTCCATCACTGAAGCAGACGGAACAACCGACGGTTACATGACCGCAACCTATGCCGCTCTCCTTGATACTGCAACCGACGCGAATACAGCCAGTGCTCTTGTACAGAGGGACGCAAGTGGAAACTTCTCCGCAGGAACTATCACTGCTGATTTGACAGGTAATGCAGATACCGCCTCCACCCTTGAGACCACTAGGAACATTGAAATCTCTGGTGACGTCACAGGTAATGCCGACTTTGACGGGTCAGCAGCAATTAACATCTCCGTTTCACAGGCCAACGATTCGGTTGACCTCGGTGTCCACACCACGGGTGATTACGTTGAGTCAATCGCAGTAACTGGTAACGGTCTGTCGTTTGACGCTGGTCTTGGTGGAACAGGCGAATCGTCAACTCCTTCAATCAACTCCAACGCAACTGATGCAAACACGGGAAGCACCATTGTCTATCGTGATGCTTCTGGTGACTTTGCAGCAGGAATGATCACCGCTGACCTGACTGGTGATGTAACTGGTGAGGTTTCGTCCCTTTCTAACCACGATACAGACGATGTTGCCGAGGGAACAACAAACCTTTACTTCACAGATGCTCGCGTCCAGGCAAACAAACTCAATAGTCTTACTGTCCCAGATGGAGATGTAAGTCTTAACAGCCACAAGATCACCAACCTTGCAAACCCGACTAGTGCTCAAGATGCAGCCACTAAGGCTTATGTTGACGCAAGAGCATCTGGTCTCGATGTAAAGGGATCTGTCCGTGTAGCTACAACAGCAACGCTGAATCTCGCCACCGCACTAGAGGCAACTGATGTTGTTGACGGGGTCACTCTTGCTACTGGCGACCGTGTTCTTGTCAAGAACCAAAGTACTGCTTCACAGAACGGTATCTATGTTGTTCAATCGTCTGGCGCAGCAGTTCGTGCCGCTGACGCAGACGGAACCGCCGATACGGGTGAAGTTTCGTCAGGAATGTTCACCTTCGTTGAAGAAGGAACAATCAACTCAGATTCGGGCTGGGTTCTTACGACAAACGGAGCAATCACTCTTGGAACCACGGGTCTTGCGTTCGTTCAGTTCTCTGGTGCAGGACAAATTACTGCTGGTGCTGGTCTTACCAAAGACGGGAACACACTTGATGTAGTTGGTACAGCCGACAGAATCACAGTCAACGCAGACAGTATTGACATCGCTTCCACCTATGTTGGTCAAAGCACAATCACAACCCTCGGAACTGTTGCTACTGGTGTTTGGAATGGCACGGCTGTAGCGGTCGCTTACGGCGGTACAGGGGCTACAACAGCCGCTGATGCAAGGACAAACCTTAGTGCAATCACAAAGTATGCAGCGACCATTACTGGTACAGGTGTAGCAACAAGCTTTACCGTTACGCACAACTTCAACACCAAAGATGTGACCGTTTCTGTCCGGGACACACTCTCGGGTCTTGACGACATCGTCTACCCAGATGTGCGTATGGCAACAGCAGACACCGTGTCGATCGTGTTTGACCAGGCACCAGCTGGTGGAATCACCCCACAGACCTACAGGGTTGTTGTTACTGGCTAAGTTTCTTGAGCGAATCCAGATGGTCAATCAGATGATGATCACTCTGGCGTTTCTTGTATTCCCAGATTTCGGCTGACACTTTGTCGGTCATCCCGTAAGACGAAACAACCTGTGCCGATCTGTCTTGAGGGATGAGTCCTTGACCTTGCGCAACGTGCCAGAAGTGCGAGTGATGAAACATCTCATATCCGTTGGTGGGGATGTCTCGTTCTGTTGGTGGTCTTTCGGCCCAGAGCGCAAGCAAATCCGCTAGATACGGTGGTGCAGTAACAGAGGCCCGTGATCTCCACATCTCAGTGTCGTCTCGATCGGTCATGTAATGCAGGAAGATCATGGCAAGGATGTTCTCCATCATTGCGGCCATATCCTGGTTGTGACGTTTCGGTATCGCCGTGTCGCCCCTCCTGAAAGAAGCAAGACACAAAGCAAGCGAACGCGCTTGCTGGATCGTTGACCCGATGCTTGAAGCCTCTAGAGGCTCAACAAACGAAGACGACAAACCAACAGCAACAACATTCTTAGTCCACTGCTCATTGAGGTATCCAGACTCAAACTTGATTGTTCTCGCCGGCTCCACCTCAAAGCCAAGCATCTCTGACATTTCGGCTACTGCTTCATCTACCGTAGTGAACTCATCAGAGAACACATAGCCGTTGCCTCGGCGTTCCTGTGTTGGTATTTCCCACGACCATCCGCTCTTCATCGCTCTGGCCCATGTGAATGTCCAGACTTTCCCATCCTCGGAGGGAGGTGTTGGGAATGCAATAGCTGAGTTCATTGGGAGGTAATCGCTGTACTTGTTCCATTTGGTGTTACCCACGGCGGAGCAGATGACACGCTTGAAACCTGTTGCGTCTAGAAAGAATGAACCTTCAATGGTTGTTCCGTCTTCGGTTGTAACAGACTCAACGTATCCGTCTTCTGGCGACACTTCAACGGTAGACACGATGCCTTCTACCATTCGGATGTTTCTTGCGATGCAGAGAGATGTCAGGTATTCGTTCAACTTGAAGGTGTCAAAGTGAAACTGGTTCACACCGTCATGTGGCTTGTCGGCTTGAACCTTTCCTTCTATTAGACCTCGTGTTGAGAGCGAACTTGTCAGTATCTTTCCATCAGCATTCAGTCCGTTGTAGAGAAGCAAGGCCGCGAAAGGCCCCATCGGATCCGAGGTTGAGATGCTATGGAAATAGTCGGGGGTGTGCTTCGTCCAGTTCTTGTATCTGATACCCATCTTGTGGGTCGCAGCAGTCTTCACTAGAAGTTCAGCAACAGGGATATCGCACAGGTTCATGAACATACGCCAATGCTCGGTTGATCCTTCACCTACACCGATGATGCCTATTTCTTTCGAGGAGATGACTGTGATGGGTCGGTTAGGAAAGGCTCTACGGAGTATCAACGCATTGATGAGACCAGCAGTTCCTGATCCAACGATGACTATCTCATCGGTCATAGTTCAACTAACCACTCCGTGTTGCTCGGATGTAGTTTCTCTCTAGATAACTGAATCCAAGCCTTAAACGCTGGAGACAATGTGTATGGTCCTGGATTGCGGGACGACACATTGATGTCTTGTTCCCCTTTGAGGTATCTGTAAACTTCTTGATCTGGGAAAGACATAATCTCTGTCATTACTTCTTCGGGAGGAGAAAGAACAGAAAGAATCTTCTTTGCAATCAATGGAAGGAGAGTGTCGTCGTTGAACGGTTCGTCGTTCAATGTGCTCCACTCCCAGATTGATCTAAACAAACCCCCAAGTGTGCGCGCAGACATCGGTGATAGAAGGACTTGCGTACCTGGGTAACAGTTCATCTCTGGCATGAAATCGCCCCAAGATCCATCCGTATTCTTCACGGCTCGTGTTGAATAAACGATATAGAAATGAGACTGGTAAGAAACTACCTGGGTGAACTCCTTGAGAGACCCGTCAGTAATGTCGGGGGATTTGTATCCCCATTGTGTCTTACCAAGGAGGGTTCCATCGTTGGGTTCCCATAAGAGACCAACAGGTCCAACCTTTCCGTAATCACAACGCAACAGTTTGCCTTCGGTGTATGGGTCGTTCTCGTCAACAGTTCGTATTTCGGCTGACTTGAACACAACGAAGATACCGTTTCCCGTATTGTCATTATCCCACCAGAGTTCTTCTTCGGTCATTGTTCTTTCCTGTTCTTCTTCAGGGCTTCATCAGCCTTGCGTTGTTCGCGTTTGTAAGCATTCCCTCGATCAATGTTGTTGAGGTAATTCTCACCGGTTCCTCGTCCTTGAAGAAACCGGAACATTGACTGGTTGCCCTCAAGCAGTTTCGTACCCCTCCTGTTCCTCTTGAACGGTATGAGTTGATACATTGGCTGCCCAATAGGGATAGTGAACGGCTTGTCAGAAGTAACAGACAGAACGATATTGATTATGTGGTAGTAGTCCGTGTGGATTACACCCGGCATCACCGTGTAGTTCGGGTTTGGATCAAGGATTTGAGGAAGAACGAGAGTTGACCATCCTGGTGCTGTCTTTATTAGCCATGGGGTGACGAGTTTCGGATAGTGACCATTGATCTTGCGTTGTTCGGTGAATGGACAAGCAGATATTGAGGACGCAGGAAAGCCTTCAATCCTGTTTACTACGCCGTCGGGGTTCTCTGTTGACATAGGGTCGCATCGCAACTCAAAGTCTCTCCCGTCAGGAGTTGGTCTCACGTTGACATTTGTCCACATAGGAAGCGTTATCCCAAGCGAGATAAAGTCCAAGGTTCCGTAGCAGGTTCTGATTGACGCTTCGTCTCTGTTCTGGGAAATAAACCAATCTGGTTTCTTCTTGTTGTTCTGCCAAGGGCCGACTTCCATGAGTCTGTTGTCTCTAGGGATGAATAGCATCTCGTTTGAGCGAACCTTTGGAACGTCAGAGAAGAACTCAACAATCTTGTACTTAGGATTTCTTCTAAACATTGGTTTGTCTTTCTATTGCAGCCAGGTGACTAGGGAGTATTTAGTTCCAGAGATGATTGGTCTTGCTGCGTGTTTGTGTTGAAACCCAGACGGGAACAATACAGCCATGCCGGCTTCTGGTTTGACGGTCACTCCATAGACTGGAAAGTCAAGTTCTCCGCCTTCGTAGTCATCGTTGAGGTAACAGACAAGGCTCAAGACGCGTCCGTTCTGTGGCCCCGAATCCCAATGTGTTCTGTACTCAGTACCGACCGTGTATTTCAATACCGACATTGGTTCGTCTTTACTTAGAGACAAATCGTACGAGTTTCTGTAATCCCAGATGCACTTGTCAATCCCAGAGAACACAGAGTCAAGTTCTGTCCTGACTTCAACGAGGTCTTCTGCTGTCACTTCACCTTCCCATATCGGGGCAAGGCTCATCCCGAGTGACGATCTGTAGTCAGAAACATACGTTGATCTAGTGTCTTGGCGATCCTCCGCTGACCTCTCCCATGAGAGTCGCGGCCATTCAGCTCTTGAGTGTTGTTCAATTACCTGAATAAAGTTCTTGGCATCAAATACATTCCTGTAGACATTCAGACAGGGGGACATTACTTCTAGGTTGAAATCAGCAGACAAAGAAACCACCTTCCGCCTTTACTTCTTCGTTCAAATAGACGGTAACCGAGAATGACCCAGTAGTCAACGGTCGATAGAAGAATCTTGCATAGTGCTTCTCTAGGATGACTCTCTGTGCTTCTTCTTTATTGCCGTCAGGAGTTTCCACAATAATTGAACACTCGTGCGATAGGTCGTCAAAGTCGTTGTAGTAGATGATTGGCCAAGCGATACCGACGGTTACGGTTTCATTTGGGAGGACAACATAGTGGGATTCCGGGACAAGAACGACGGACACCGCTTTGTCATCAAAGGAAGATCCTTCAAGCCTCTCATTGCTGCCGACGATGATGGGCAAAGACATCTCTGATGCTAGTTCTTCAGCCTCCGCCATCATTGACGGGTCGGGGCATAATACGGCTCTGTGCATTACCTCAGCGTAGTGGTGCTACGGGAGCAAGGCAAGCTTATTGGTCGCCATTACATGCGATGAACAAGCTGTAACAATCCTGCGATAGACGTAACAATGAGGGTTGGAATCCTGTGTTGCGCCTTCTGGGAAGGATGCTGCTGGGTCGGAAAGATCAATGGTGTCTGGATCAATGTTGACATTTATGCACATGGAGTAAATCTCGGTCGAGGTTGTCTTTAGTGCGTTCTCAAGAGCAACTCTCTTGGTGGCGTCATCCATATCAAAGTTGTTAGGCATCATCTTTCCTTTCTCATGCGTTTAGCACGACAATTTGCATACCGTTAGAGGAAGTGTAGCCTCCCGATGTTGTGCCAGAAGTATTGTAGACCACGCTTGAAGGCGTGGTCTCGGTAACGAGAATAAATCCTCCACCACCTCCTGGGGCGCCTGCTGTTCCGTCTGTTGGTGTTCCTGCGCGCCCTCCAGGGCCAGCCAAACCTTTGGCTCCACCTGCACCTCCAGCCCCACCTGCACCTCCAGCACCTCCTGGTTTGGTTGCGTGGTAATGGTAAGAATGCATCGCTGGTCCCGCAGACCATGCTGTAGCGACCTGATGAAATCGATGCCCGAAATGTTCGTGATTAAACTTGGTGGTGCCATGATATCCAGGGTCATTATGGCCATGATGCCCATGGTCGTACATGTGTGCATACCCGCCGTGTGTACCACCTGTTGGGTTGTGGGTGTGGTAGTGGTCATGGTTAACTCCCCCACGATGTGAGAAGTGATCGGCAGGAATCGCTGCTGCGTTGTGTGTAGGGTTGTGACTGTGAGCATGAGGAGGGGCACCTAAGGCAGCGTGTCCAGTCCAAACAATGTAGTGGTCGGTGTGTTTGTATCCGTGTGTGTGGTAGTGCGGGTTATGAAAGTGCGGGAGACCTGTTGTGTGTGTATCTCCACCACCGTGCCATGATGGTCGTGTGTGGTGGTAGTTGTTCACATGGGCTGCGTAATCTTGTCCCGGGGCTGTATGACCAGTTCCTCCAGCAACACCAGTAGCCCCATCGGATCCTGGTGTTGCTG
>Ga0209107_10000453_pt1 | contig 24102 bp, 19 predicted proteins | sample LakErihyJuly2011_2_FD_187460 | JGI IMG/M metagenome (GOLD analysis project Ga0209107, IMG submission 187460) | Freshwater microbial communities from dead zone in Lake Erie, Canada - CCB hypolimnion July 2011 (SPAdes) (version 2) | ecosystem: Environmental > Aquatic > Freshwater > Lentic >...
ATCAACTTCTACTTTTGCAGAATCACCCACGTTGATTTTCACGATGTCATTTTCATTTACATCCACTTCCACTTCCATATTGTTCAAGTTGGCAACACGAAGGATTTCAGTTCCTGTCATTTGTTGCGTTCCTAAAACGCGCTCGCCCATTTCTACATTAAGCATAGAAATAGTTCCATCTGCAGGTGCATAAATTGTAGTTCTTCCTAAGTTGTCTTTGGCTTCATTTACTGTTGCAGAGGCGCTTTGCACATTATAATAGGCCGATTCTTTAGAAGCTTTTGCAACTTCAAATGAGGCAATGGCTTTGTCCCAATCTGACTTTGAAATTATTCCTTTATCAAATAACGTTTTACTTCTATCATAGTTCGATTTTGCTTCTTTGAAAGAGGCATCTGCTTGGCTCAATCCCGCTTTTGTTCCAGATAAATTAGAAATCGTACGATTATATCCAGACGTATATAAATCAGGATTTATCTTTACTAACAAATCCCCTTTTTTAACGACTTGTCCTTCTTTTACAGGCAAAGCGATGATTTCTCCAGAAACTTCTGATGATATTTTTACTTCAATTTCTGGTTGGATTTTCCCCGTTGCAGAAACAGTTTCTACGACCGTAATTTCGTTTACGGTTGCAATTTCAACTTCTGTTCCTTTTTCTTTTTTTCCAATAGCACCCGTTTTTGAAAGTACTAATAACACCACGACAAGCGCTACTGCTGAACCTAATAAAATATAAATTGTTTTCTTTGACATGATACTTATTGTTTTTTTATGATTGGAATTCCAAAATAGAATTCGATTACTTTTACTCTGAATATATAATCGTATTTTGTTCTTACGACTTCTGATTGTGCGTTTACAAATAATGTTTGCGATTGATTTAAATCAAAGGCGTTTAACATTCCAACGGCAAATTTTTCTTTGGCATAGTTGTACGCTTCTTGCCTTGCTTCCAATGTGATTATAGCCGATTCATTAGCTTTCATAGCGCCTTTTGCATCTGTAAAAGCGGTATAAACATTTCTTTCTAAATCTAATTCTTGCTGGCTAAAGGCAAGTTTTGAACGGTCTAAAGCAATCTTTGATCTATCCACATTGTTTTTGGTTGCAAAACCATTCAACACTGGAATATTCATTTGAAGTCCAAAAGAATGTCCTTTATTATTATCAAATTGAGTGAAAACTGGAAGTGCTGGTGCCAAAATTGGGGTTGTCCCATTAAAACCTATAACTCTGTCTGAATATCCTGCTCGAGTACTAAAACTATAAAATCCTTGTAAACTTGGTTGAAATGCACCATTTGCAATTTTCAAATCGCGTTCTGCCATTTCCAAATTGGTTTTTGCGATTTTCAATTCTACGCGTTCTTCTTTTGCTTTTGCAAATATTGCAGCGGGCGTTTGAAGAAGCGTCGAACTTTCTTTTGCATCATAATTGGCGTCGGCAATATCAAAATCTTGAAAATTTTCTAATTGTAGTAATTGCGCCAAACTTAATTTTGAAATTAACAACGCATTTTCGGCAGTTACAATCGCCTGATTATTGGTGGCAAACGTAGCTTTTATATCCAATAAATCTCCACGAGGAACCACACCCGCATTTACTAATTCTTGCGAACGAAGCAATTGTTTTTCAGTATTTGACAATTGTTCTTTTTGAACTTTAAGGTTTTCTTTATTGAAAAGTATTTGTAGAAATGCATTGGCAATATTTAAAGAAATGTCGTCTTTCATTTTTGAAAGTTGGTATTGCGAAGCCACAATTGCAAGATTAGCTCTTCGTAAACGATTTTGATTTTGCATTCCATTATAAATCGCAACGTTAGAATTTATTCCTGCTGAAGTAAATTGCGTAGTTTGATTTTCTAATAAACCAGTGGTTATGTTTTGGTTCAAACCAATATTCCATGAATGGGAACCATTGATATTAAAGGATGGGAGGAAATTTCCAACGGCAGAAGATTTTTCAATTGAGGCTGACTTAATATCCAACTCCGATTGTTTAATAGAAATATTATTCTTTATAGCATAATCAACACATTCTTCTAGAGTCCATTTTTTGGATTGTGCTTGAGAAAGCAAACCTAAAAAAAGCACTATTGTCAGTGTGATTTTACTAATAATCGTTTGTTTCATAAGATACTAAATTTTAAATCGGTTGATACAAATGCAAATTTAACTTTTTTTGGCAATTTAAACTAAATTTAACTTAATCTTATAAGACGATTATTAAGAAATTATGTTACTCGGATTTTAGTATTTGAGTGAAAATAAAATTAAATTTGCACCTAAATTAAATTTAAAATCGTTTTGAAAACTCTTTCTAAAATTACGTTTCTTTTAGTGCTTATTCTTTTTTCAAGTTGTGCCACTACCTCAAAAATTACTGCTTTGAGACCTGAACCAGACGACGCTTCTCCTTTGGTTTATGAAAATACGCCTTCGTTTATAAATATTCCAATTGCAATCAAGTTGAAAGACATTGAAAATCAAACCAATAAGTTCATGACTGGATTGATTTTTGATGATAGTAAAATTGAGGACGACAATGTTGAAATGAAAATTTGGAAATTGGCTCCTATTTCTATTGAAAATTTGAATGGAAAAATTAAAACCGTTTTACCTTTAAAAGCGGCAATTAAATACCGAATTGGAACCGACAAACTAGGAATTGCTTTGTATAGTACTCAAGAATTTAATTTGAATGGAAACATCACTTTGATGAGCGATGTGAATTTGTCAAATTGGAAATTGAATACCAAAACCGAATTCAAGTCTTTAGATTGGAATGAAAGTCCAACAGTGGTTGTAATGGGGAAATCTATTCCAATTACGTTTTTGATTAATCCAACGGTTAAACTTTTTAAATCGAAAATTGAGCGAACAATTGACGAAGCTATAGAAAAATCTATGGATTTAAATCCTAATGTTTTAGATGCTTTAGAGAAAATATGTACGCCATTTCAAATGAATGAAGCTTTTGAAAGTTGGCTTCGAATTGTTCCAATAGAATTGTATGCTACGGATGCAAAATTCAAAAAGGAAATTCTCACTTTAGAAATGGGTTTGAAATGCAATATGGAAACCTTAATTGGTCAAAAACCAGTTTCAAAATTTGATAGAAACAAGATTGTTTTAAAATCGGTGACGGAAATGCCTGATAAAATTTTGGCAAATATTGTTGCTGTTTCAAGTTATCAAGATGCATCGAAAATTATTACTAAGAATTTTGCAGGTCAAGAATACGGAAATGGGAGCAAGAAAGTTACGGTTCAAAACGTATCGATTTGGCATAAAAATGGAAAGATGGTTATTGCTTTAGAAATGTTGGGAAGCATTAATGGTACGGTTTATTTGACGGGTTTTCCACAATATAATGAAACGACAAAAGAAATTTATTTTGACCAATTGGATTATGTTTTGGATACGAAAAGCAAATTATTGAAAGCTGCAAATTGGCTGGCTCAAGGAATGGTTTTAAAAAAAATACAAGAAAGTTGCCGATATTCAATTCAACCAAATTTGGAAGAAGGAAAGCAGAGCATGATGAATTATTTGAAGAATTATTCTCCGATGCCTGGAGTTTTTGTGAATGGTAAAATTGACGACATTCAATTTCAAAAAATACAATTAACAAACAAAGCAATTATAGCTTTTATAAAAGTTAATGGTAATGTGAAGGTTGCTGTTGATGGGATAAAATAGGAAATTATACTTTATTTTTCTTTGCGTACATTTTATAAACAGCGAAGAACACTAACCCAACTAAGATGTAGGGAATTACCATTAGATACACAATTCCGTCGTTGATTCCTTTGGCTTTGGCTTGATTTCCTTCACTTTCTAACGCCGCACGACACATTGCGCATTGGGCATTTGTTGATAGAGAAAAAAATATGGAAACAAGAAATACGAGAACAGAAGTGATTAATTTCTGGTGACTTTTGACTTTTGACTTTTGACTTTCGACTTTAATTAACATAATATGGGGAAATCATCAAATATACGATTACGCCTGTAACGGCAACATACAACCAAATTGGGAAGGTGATTTTGGCGATTTTTTTATGCTTGTCAAATTTTTGAGCTAAGGCACGAACGTAGGTAATTAATACGAGGGGAATAGTGGCAATGGATAAAATAATGTGTGACAAAAGAATGAAAAAATACACGTATTTGATGAAACCAGTTCCGCCAAACGCTGTGGAATCGGTTGTCATGTGGTAGGCGATGTACAATACTAAGAATACTAATGAGCAGGCAATTGCAATTTTCATTAGCAGTTCGTGGCGTTTTCGATTGCCGTTTTTAATTGCGATTACAGCGGTGATTAACAAAATAGCTGTAATTCCGTTTATGGTTGCGTAAATTGGCGGTAAAATAGGCAATGGCGATACATTGAAGCCTAAATCTTTAAGTTTGATTTTGAAAAGTACGGCAACTGCAACAGGGATTATTATGGATAATGCGATAATCCATTTGTTGTATTTTTGTTCTACTGAATTGTTTTCCATAGTTATTCTTTTAGTAAAATTGCAATGTCTTGTTGTAGGGCTCTAACGCCTTCTTTTTCGATTCCGTCGTAGTAAAGAATTGGGTTTCCGAAGTTGTCTTTTCGGCAGCGAATATCGCCATTTTTATCTATTAATGCAAATAATCCTGAATGTTCAAAACCACCATTTGCTTTTGAATTTTCGCCAACATAGACATTAAATCCTTTGTTTGCCAATTCAAATATTTTGGTTTTATCGCCAGTAAGAAAATGCCAATTAGTTGATTTTACGCCTAATTTTGCTGCATGTTCTTTTAAAATTGCTGCAGTATCGTTTTCTGGATTTATAGTGATTGAGACAATTCCAAAGTTTGGATTTCCGAAAAATGTATTTTGAATGGTCATCATATTCAAATTCATTTTTGGGCAAATGGTAGGACACGTTGTAAAGAAAAATTCTAAAACATATACTTTTCCAGCATACTCTTTGTTGGAAATTAGCTTGTTATTTTGATCGGTAAGTTCAAATTTTGGTGCAGGTCCAATGGTGAGTAATTTGGATTTATTTTCCGAAGAATGGTTAGAAATATTATCCAATCGATCTCCTTTTACAATTTCTCCGTTTTGAACTCTATCGATAATTTTTGGAATTGCAAAGATACCGAACACTAAAATGACGAAGAAAATTCCGATGTATGATTTATTTTTTATCATTTTTAGAAATTAGATTTTGCGTGTCGCGTTTTTATTTTTTTTCAAAGCGGCTCTGTATTCGTATAAAATGATTTTGAAATCGTCTAACATTTGGTTGCTTAAATCGGCTGGTGATGTCGTGTTGTACCCTTCTTTGTATTCACTTTTTTTCTTTCTACCGCGCAGGTTTCTGTTTTTATCAATTATAAAAACATTTGAAGTACCAAAATCGGGATTCAGTTTGTTTTTTAATTTCAATTGGTTGTAATACTTCTGAATTTCATCTGTAGAAGTAAACACAAAATGCCATTGGGAAACGTCAGTTATTTTTGAAAACTGATCCACAATGTACTTTGCATCCTTTTCGGTTCCTAATGGACAAACCACTACAAATTGCAAATCTTTGAAAGAATGGTATTGTTGGTAAATTTTTTGATTTAGATTGAAGTAATTCCCTCTATTTTTTAATAAATCAGAACCTGAAAAACCAAGAATTGTGATTTTATTATTCAGCGTTACTTTGTCGCCATTTAATGAATTCCATTGGTTAAAATCCGGAATTTTAGAGGTAACGATTGGTAATTTGGTAAAACTATTGACGCCTGAAGCAAAGAAAAGGTAGGCTACTATTGGTAGAATAAATAATACGAAGAGGACTATATTTTTTTTCATTATTTCTTGAGGATATATTTATGCAAAAATAAAAAAAGGTACGCAATGCGTACCCTTTTTTAGAACTAATATATTGTTAAAAATTCCATTTGATAGTAGAATTTTTGAAAACCTCGAATATATAATCTGCTTCGGTCAATAAAATAAATAATAAGTAAAGTACCAGAAATATTACTGGCGTTACAACTACATAACGAAGGACGCTTTTTTCGCCCTCCATGTGCATAAATGCCCAAACGATATAATAGGCTTTGAAAATGGTTAGGATATAAAAAATCCAATTTAACAAATTCATTCCTAGAAAATGATTTAAGTGTAAAGATTCTGGTTTTATAATTCCAAGAAATACTTCAACGGTTGTTACAACTGATAATAGAGCGAAAACAAACCAAATTCTTTTTGTGTTAGAAACGTGAACGTCTGACATAATACTATTTTTGAAAATTAAACGAGATAGAAAACTGTAAATACAAATACCCAAACTAAATCGACAAAGTGCCAATATAATCCAACTTTTTCTACCATTTCATAGCTTCTTCTTTTCTCATACGTTCCAACAAGAACATTAAAGAAAATAATGATATTAATGATAACTCCTGAAAATACGTGGAAACCGTGAAACCCTGTAATAAAGAAAAAGAAGTCGGCGAATAATTTACTTCCGTATTCGTTTCTTTTAAGGTTTGCTCCTTCAACAACTAAAACTGCATTTTCTAATCTGTGCTCAGATTCAGCTCTGGTTAGAATTGTTTTGTGCTTTATTTTGTTTAGAGTTGGGTTGTTTTTTGAATCTGCTTTAGAAGCGGCATTGTCTTCATAAATCACCTCTGTCCTAATTAATAAATCAGGATGTGCTTTGAAACCTGCTTGAACTTCAGCAACAGTATAGGTTGGTAACGAACTCTCGTCCATGAACCATTTTCCTTTGCTTCTTGTTAATTGTTCTCTTTCTTTTGGAAGAGAAGCAGCAAAATCTGCTAATTTTACTCTGTGCCCGGTATTGTCAACAAACTGAAGAAGACTTCCTCCTTTTGTTTCAATAGCACCATATTCGCCTTTTATGAAATTTTTCCATTCCCAAGCTTGAGAACCAACGAAGATTAAACCTCCTATAATAGTTAGAAACATATAAAATGTAACTTTTGCTTTGTTTAAATGATGTCCTGCGTCAACAGCTAAAACCATTGTTACAGAAGAACCAATTAAAATAAAAGTCATCAAAGCAACATAGTACATTGGTGCAGAAACTCCGTGTAAGAACGGAAAGTGAGTAAACACTTCATCGGCTAAAGGCCAAGTTTCAATAAATTTAAATCTTGAAAAACCGTAAGCCGCTAAAAATCCAGAGAACGTCAAAGCATCTGATACGATAAAAAACCACATCATTAATTTGCCATAACTTGCTCCCATTGGCTCATTTCCGCCTCCCCAAGTTTTTTCTTCACTATTTGCAGTAGTAACAGTCGATTTCATATTAGTTATTCATTAAAAAGTTCCCAAATTTACGTTTTTTTCTTATTTAAAGAAATATAAAAACAAAAACAAATAAACCCACAAGAAGTCAAGAAAGTGCCAATACATTGCACCTAGCTCAATACCAAGGGTTTGAGTTGAATTGTATTTTTGTTTAAAATGATTATAAATTATAATTAAAAGCGAAATTAGCCCCCCAAAAAGGTGAGCAAGATGGACAATTGTTACAATATATAAAAAAGTAGTTGTAATAGTACTTGCAGTTCCTGTGAAAAAATAGCCATTATCTACAATTTGTCGGAAACCAACAAACTGTAAAATAACAAATAAAATTCCGAGTGCTAAAGTAGCTAAAAGAAATGAAGTTGTAGCATTCCTATTGTCTTTTTGAATTGCTTTTTTTGCCAAATAGAAAGTCACACTGCAACTTAATATTACAGCCGTACTAATGTAAAAAGCAGTTGGTAATTGAAAGTCCTTTAACCAATCGGCTCTTGATTTACTTACCACAAATGCACTTGTTATACCTGCAAACATCATAAACATACTTACCATTGCGAAAAGCAAAATCAATTTGTATGATCTTGCGGTTCTTTCTTTGTGTTCGTTGATTGTCATTGCCATAATTATCTTAAAAATTTATCTAATATATAAACCAATTGTAATAAAGTAATATAAGAAACACTAACTAACATTAAGGTTTTAGCCGATTTTGAAGTTCGAGTTTGGTATAATTTAACTGCGTAAAATAACATCCATAATCCCAATAAAAAAACAATTACAGCTGAAAATGGCGTAATAAATAATTTTCCTGTATATCCTAAAACTGGTAATAAAGATGCTATAATCAACCAAACGGTATAAAGTATAATTTGCAAAGCAGTTGATTTATCTTTTTTACCAGAAGGCAACATAAAGAATCCTGCTTTTTCGTAATCTTCATATAAAAACCAACCAATTGCCCAAAAATGAGGAAACTGCCAGAAAAATTGTATTAGAAATAAAGTACCGGCTTCAATACCAAAATTTCCAGTTGCCGCAACCCAACCCAACATAAACGGGATTGCTCCAGGAAATGCTCCAACAAAAACCGACAATGGAGTCATTGTTTTTAAAGGGGTATAAATGCAAGTATATATAAAAATGGAAACTGCACCAAACATGGCCGATTTCGGATTTATAGAATACAAAAGAAAAATTCCGAAAATTGTAAGTAAAAAAGCAATTGTTAAAGCTGAATTTGGGGACATTCTTTCAGCAGGAACGGGACGATTTTTGGTTCTGTCCATTAATACATCCAATTCTTTTTCGATTACTTGGTTGAATGCATTTGAAGCACCCACCATACAATAACCACCGATTGCGAGTTTTGCTAAAACTAACCATTCCAAAGATTGAAAATCGGCAATGCCTAACATAAAACCAGCAACAGATGAAAACACAACACTAATAGCCAATCTGGCTTTAGTGATTTCAAGGAAATCGGTATAAATAGATTTAATAGAAAGTGTATTTGTTGTAGTGTTCAATGCTGTTTTCATTTCGTATTTCAAAACTTGTGCAAAGATACTTCAAAAAATAGTATATCACAAAAGGAAAAACCTTAAAACAGAAAGGTTTGTTCTATTTTAACAAAAAAAATACAAGTGTTTAATTAATATAAATAATTATCTGATGAAGTTGCTTCCTCAGCAATAGTTTTTGCAGACGAAGTCCCAATTCTTTTCACTCCTAAACGAACCATTTCCATTGCTTCTTCATAATTTCTAACTCCGCCGGCGGCTTTAACGGGAAGAGGCGATGCATTTTCCAACATCATTATAATACTTGGGATTGTAGCGCCATTAGGAAGATTATTCTCTGTTTTATAAACCCCCGTTGAAGACTTTACAAAAACTGAAGTATACGATTCCTCTTTAAAATTTGAAATCACTACGTTTTTAATCAATGCTGATAATTGAATTATTTGTTGATTGTTTAGGGCGGCAACTTCAATTATCCACTTTACAACTTTGTGATTTTTAATTCCGAGTTGGGTGCATTTTAAGATTTCTTCTTTTACTAAATTGATCTTACCCTTTTTAAAAGCTTCGTAATTACAAACAAAGTCTAGGTCATCGGCTCCATCAAGAATTGCTTGATTGGCTTCCTTTATTTTTTTACTCAAAACCGAGGCTCCTTTAGGAAAATCGATAACGGTTCCAATGTTTAATTTAGAATTTTGTTTAATGACCATTCTTTTGGCCAAGGAAACCATTTCTGGACGAATCATTACCAATTTAAAACGCTCGTCAATTGCTTCTTGAACACAATTGACGACTGTTTTAATATTTTCATTTTCACTTATTCCGGCTTGTTCAGCTGTTTTTAAGTAGGTTGAATCTAAGTAATCATTAATATTCATATTCGTCTTTAAAGGGGAACTTTCAAATATACCTTTATAATTACTTTAGTTTTAATTTTGGTTTAATAATAAAAATATAAGTCAAAATAATTGTCAAAGCAGTAAAAGCTCCAGTTGTATTTGCAAAAACATCTGAAATATCGCCTTTCCTAGTTGTAGTAAAATCTTGCTGAGCAATTTCAATTAGTATGCCGAAGAAAATAGAAACTATAAATATAACTAGGATTGATTTAATACTGTTTTTTGGATTTTTACAATTATAATACATAAACCATAAGGTTACAAATACAAAATGAAATATAAAATGTACATATTTATCGACATTTTTTAATGCTACATCTGGCAAATTATTAAAAGATGCCAAACACAATATTAAAATGGAAAAAGTCCAAAGCAAAGCGGCCGATAAGTACGTATTTTTATGCACCAATAAGCGTTTTATACTCTTCGCTTGAAAGCAATTGCTCTATTTGAGAAGCATCCGAAAATTTAACTTTTACCATCCATCCTTTCCCATAAGGATCTCCATTTACAGTTTCTGGGTTCGATTCTAAGTCATCGTTAAATTCAATCACTTCTCCTGATAAAGGAAGGAATAAATCTGAAACTGTTTTCACGGCTTCAACTGTTCCAAAAACGGCATCCTTTTCAAGTGTTTGATCTAAAGTTTCTACCTCAACATACACAATGTCTCCCAATTCTTTTTGAGCGAAATCTGTGATCCCAACAGTAGCAATTTCTCCTTCAATACTTACCCACTCGTGGTCTTTTGTGTATTTTAAATTCGCAGGAATGTTCATTTTAATTTTTTATTAGTGTTAGTTTTATTTGTTTGTAAATGTATTATTTCCTATTTTATTATCACCGTTTTTAGTGTTAATTTCCAAAATTATATCTCAAGGTAAATCCAGCTCTAATATTTGTCATTGGAAATGAGGTTGATATTACCGCTTTTGAAAAAGAATGATCGTAATAGAAAATTGTTGTTAAATTTTTACTCAAAGAATAATCTGCAGTCAATTTTACAGACCAAATATTCTGTCCGCCTGCTAGTTGATTATTATCGTAATCTAAATACCTAACAATTGTTTGATTATTTCTATAAGAGAAATCGGCCTTAATATTGATATCTCCTTTTATAATTCCTGTTGGATTATCAGCAAATTTTGATGTAAATGCAACGTCTTTAAAACGATAACCCATACCAACAATATATTCAATGCTTTTGGCTTCTGTTAATAAATTGTTGTCAAAACTCATTGAAAGCGCTCTGTCTTTTTTCATCTCTGCCAAGAACTTCATTGAATTTTTAAGTTCAAAATCCATTCTAATTAAAGGATTGAATTGTTCTACTAAATTGATATTTGCAATAATTGTTTTATTCAAGAAATTTCCTCCTGCATCAACTCCGTTTGGATTTAGATTGTAGTCTAAATTAGATCTAAAAGAATTGATAGTGTATGATGCTCTGTAACTGTGTTGTAATGAGAATCTTTTGAATTTTTCTTTGAAAAAAGTATATTTCATCAAACCACTATATTTTGCAGTCCAGTTTGGAATTGGAAACTCCTTGAATGCCGAAAGTGAAATTCCTGAAGCTGAATGCCCAATTTTATCACTAACCAATCCAGTGTAAGCAGCAAGAAATGAAGGCAATAAAACGGCTTGACTATTTTTTCCAAAACCTACTGGATATCCTTCTGAATCTAAAGGAAAACTAGTTGAATTATAATATTTTTCGGCCAAACGATTTGCTACAATAATTCTGTTACCTCTAAAATCATCGAATGCTGAAGATTCATTAATATCACTGCTTTTAAAAGCTGTTTTAAGCATTATCGTTGAGATTGCAAAATTACCAGTGTTGTAAGGTGATCTTGAATTATATATCCCAGCAGAAACGTCAAATTGCTCCGAGAAATTTTCGGCATAGGTTCTGTCAGCTATTAAATCAATTTTAAAATCTGGAAACAAATCCATATTTGCTGTAAGGTTCAAAGACTTATTAGTAACTTGAGTAAAATTCTGATTGAATTCAGGGTAATTTGTTAACCATCCATTTTTTGCAGCTTCAAAACGAACATCATCTTGAGAACCAAAAACGAAGCCTAAAGTTGGTTTTGAAGTCCCAAAAAATCCTAATCTAGGTAAATATCCTGGCAAAGCAGTCCCTTTATTTTCGGTGTAATTTATTTGAATATTTTTCACGCTTGTTAAAACCCCTCTTAAACCTTCAACAAAAATATTTCCTTCTGTCGTGTTTTGTTTCGGTTGGGTATTTACTACTTTCTGTCCTGGTTTTGGAGCTACTTTTGGGGTTGGTTTTGGAGCGGCTTTGGCTCTTTTTGACAATCCAATATATTTATAAAAAGCATCCATATTAAATGATGTATTCAGTTTGTGTGAAGCTGAATTTTGAATCGTATTTCCTAAATTATAAAATGTTCCATCTAACGCTTCAACAGATGAAAGTGCTGCTGATGCTTTTTGCCAACTGTAATTTCCAGTATAAGAATAAGCCGATTTAACAAAACTAAACAATGGGATTTTATTAATTGGCAAATCATAATTCACTGTCAATTGCTGTGTGTGTTGATTTGGATCTCCAATATTCCAATAATCATCCCAAATTGTAACTGTATTATCAGGAACATTATTTTCATCTAAATAATTTCTTACAATATTATTAGAAGAAGCCGTGAAATTCAATTTCAATGCTTTTGTCAAATTATAATTGAATCCATATTGGTAATTGAACAAGAAATTTCTACGGTACAATGGGTCTAACCCAATTCCAGCCACCTCAACTTGACGGAATTCTTGACGGTTATATTGTCTGATAATATTAGAACTAAATGAAATATTAGATGGCAAATAATTAAAATTGAAATCGCTCAACAGTTTCCAATAATCACTTTTCTTAAAAATTTTAGTTTTCTTGAAAGGCTCAAATGGTTTTGGCTGAAATGTATATGCATAATCAACTGTTGTATTAACTTGTTTGTCGATATAACTCTCAATTTCAAAATCATGGCGCTCTACTTCGTTATAAGAATAGGATAATGTTAAGTTTTCGGGGTCATAAACATGTGATTTTTGCTTTTCGCCCCTTTCTTTTTTAACTCCAATAAAATTGATACTTCTACGTTTTGTATAATCAATCGCACGATCTCTGATGTTGTCTTTTTCAGCCTGATTAGTTGTAATATCAATCAGTTGCTGTAATTTAATATCTTGATTGAACGGATCGTATTCTGGAGTAATGATTTCCTCTCCTACTGCATAATTGAAAGGCAAATTAATCCCCCATTTTTTTGGCAATAATTTACCTAAACTTATGTTAGAAACAAAGTTATATTGAAAAATATCTTCTCGACTTCTTTCGTTTGGACCTTGTTCCAATGAGCCAAAACCTGCTGTACTTTTCTTTCCTGTTGCTGAAACTGTTGCTAAATCGGCTAAATTGGCATCTAAGTTAACGACAGCTGCCATCCCTCCTTTGTTGTCCATATCAGACAAACGAAGTTCATTGAACCAAACTTCACCCCGAATACCACTAGTATTTGTTGATTTGCTTTTTATTCCAACCATTAATGTTCGAACCAATCCAAAATTAGGATTTCCTCTAATTCCTAGTCTCAATTTTCCTCTACTTGTATTAGTAGCTAACGAAGGATCTAAAACGTCATCATCAATGTATCGAATCCCATTGATGTCTTCTGCCGGTGCTCCACTTCCCATTGCCAATATTTTCAATTGAGTTAATAGCGATAAAGGAAGGTTAATTTCATTTACATCTGGCCAAATAGTTTCTGCGGTTGTTGCACCTTCAGCGGTAACTTTTAACGGGATTTCAACTTGGTAAAAGTTTTGAGTAAAATCATTTCCAAAACGGATAAATCCAACCATCTCGTCATTTTGAAGTGGTGTTGGGTCAGATGGTGCAGGAAGAGCTTCTGCGTGTAAAAACATTTTTAGGTTTTTAAACTGACGCATATCAACGCTAACATTTTTGAAGACCGCTCTTGAATCTCCTGGTTGCAATCCATCTCCCGAAGCTCTCATTGCTAATGCTTGTTCGTTTTGATTGATAACGGTGTTGTTATTGTACAATTGTTCGCGAACTACTCCTGGAGGCGACACATAACGAATTGGACTTCTATTGCCATTTTCTTGGATATTTACAGCTAGAACATCAAAATCAGTATTGTCATCCGTTGGGTTAGAATCGGTTGCATCTAATGTATTCGTATAGCGTCTCCATTCGCCTCTCACTAAATCTAATGCTCCAAAACGAACTGTTACATCATCTGAGAAACCCGTCATAAACATACGCATATATCCAATTGATCTGAAATCGGTGATTCCTCCAATTGTGTTTTCTGGTTGTGAAACTGGAATTTTAAATTGAATCCATCTTGCTTTTGTAGCATTTGCCCCAGGAGGTAAATTTGCCGCATCGGTTTCTCTAATATCAGTTACATATCGATCCACACCAATAGTCATGTTTCTATGTAAATCAATGCTGTACTCGTAATAAGCATTAATTGTATTCATGGTATTGTCTCTGTTAATGTCTTCAACATCTGGAACTGTAGAAGAACCTCTGTTGGCATCTGTAACTTCAACAGGCGAATTTCCTTGAGTTCCATTATAATTTTTGTACCTATCTTGAACCGTTCCTTCGGCAGCCAAATAATACTCATAATCATCCGATGAAGGATCTTGATATCCCGAAAAAGTAGGAAATTTATTAGCTTCTTCAGAATTATTTAATCCATCTAACCCAATATCTTGGTTGGCTCTATTGGCTGCATTGGTATCAAACGCATATATTAATGATTGTGATGCTGGGACATTTCCCCAAATTGGCTGTGGAGTTTCCAATATCTGGTCAGGTCCAAGTCCGTTTTCAAACTGCTTTCTTCCGTCTTTTAAAGCGTCTTCAGAAATAGAACCTAAATTAAAATAAATTCTTCCTGTATTGGTTGCTGCAGTTTGACTCGCCACATTTCCTGGGTCATAATAAGGATCCAAAATCCAAAATTGTAAATATTCAACGTTACTTTGTTCAAAATTAGTTGAATTTAAAGAACGCATAATTCCCCCAAAATTACTTTGCGGATTTGGCAATACATTGTTAGAAGCAGCTGCAGGATTGTAATTGTAAGACCCTCTTTCTTTTGGGTAATAGGATAAATCTAATGTGTTTACTACTTGTGTTTGTCCGATAGCAATATCCGTTGCCGGATATAATTCCTCACTGTAAATTCGTCTCGTGGAATTAAATGAAATATCTTGGACAGATAGTCCAGAAGGTCGCGTGGCATAAAAAGTTGGGTCAATACTGTACCAAGATAATTTAGCTCTTTTGTATCCGTAACTTAAATCAGAAGCGGTAGCATTAAAATCATACGAACTTCTAGATGATTTGTCTGGTGTTGATGATAAACTCCAAGAATAAGGCGCTCTCATATCGATTGTAGTTTGTGAACCTTCAAAATCATCTACATAAATCGTTGCTTCTCCTTGAAATTGATCTGCTTTAGGAGTATCTGGCTTTAAAAAAGCAATTTCCCCTCTAAATGATAAATTAGAAACAACATCCGTATCTACATTTGGCAATTTATTTACTAAACGAGTAAAAAATGGAACTTCAGTAGAAAAATTAGTATTGAATCCGAAAATAGTATTGTTCACCGATTCTTGTCCGTAACTCGATTTTTGAGTAAACGGTTTTTCTGTCATTTTTAAAAATGTTGCACCAACTAAAAACTTTTCAGAAATTTTATGTTCTACATTGAAACCCATAAATCTTCGGGTTTGCTGACCAAAAACAGCATTGTTTTCTAATGAAACTTGGATTGGAGTATTGGATGCTTGAAGCGACGCATCTAAAATCTGAACCCGCCCCAACTGATAATTCACACTGTAATCTACGCCTTCAACTAAAACGCGTCCGCCAGCAGTTACAACAACAGAACCCCTAGGAACATTGAATGCACCAATTGGAATTCCCTCTCCACCTGTAGATTTGAATTTTCCTTTTAATTGAAATTTATTCTTATCGCTCTCTTGTAATGCCGTTGCTTGTGTTTTACGATACATGTTTCTGTAAACATATTTCGTTTGATTGGCGTTATAATTTCCAACATTATATTCTTCGGTACTATTATTTCTTAATTTTTCAAATAAATGTTTTCCAAAAGGTTCTACCGTTGTAAAAATAATTCTACCATTTTGAGCATCTACCGTAAGTCCTGGAATAAAATCAAAAAAACCATCTCCTCCAGCTTGTGGGTCATTGTTATAGTTTAATTTATCAACATTGAAAACTTTCAATAAAGGCGTTGAACTTACTAAATCCTGAGGCTGAGGAAGTGGCGCAACAATATTGATATAATTCAAAGGTGATGGATCGGTGTAAAGAATATTGAATTTAAAATCGGCTTGTTGCAATTGAAAAGCCCCTGGAATTTGATAAATATTTTTCATCATCAAGTTCCATATTGGCGTAGTTACGCGTGTCGTTGGATTTTCTATACTCGTTAAATTACTTTTCAACATTTTTAAGATCAAACTTTGAGTAGAAACCGTAGTTGGCTGCGTATTTCCTGGAGTTGTACCGCCCGTTTCAGTGGCTTGAACACCGTCTGTCCCAAATTCCCCGACTTGGTAAACATTTTCCCCAACGGTATATTGATAGGCTACAGCCAATACTTCGTCATTAGCCAATTTTTGTTGCAAGGAAATGTAACCCAATTGCGGATGAAATGTAAATTCTGATGCATTTAATTTTCTCGCATTTTCTAATTTGGAATAATCCTGTCCCTCACTTACTGTAATTCCTGTAAATCCAGAACTTGCAGTAACAATTTCTCTAATGTTTCCGTTTAACAAACCGCCATTATCAATCAATGCAGGGTTATATTTGTTATTTTTATTATCAGAAGGCGCATCTGTCGCCCCTATAAAAAATCCCGTAGTTGGATTTACAACTACAACCTCATTATCATTTAAACCGGTCAATGTACTTTCCCCTAAATCCTGAAGCGCAACAATATTTCTTAAATTATTATTGGTTGTCGTAACGCGATTTTGTCGGTTGGTTATCCAAACTTCAACACGGGTAATTTGTACCCGACTGTCCACGTAAGGATAGTTTTTTAGGGATTTATCATATTTATTTCTGAAATATTGAGACAAGAAAAAGTGTCTGTCAGCATCATAATCTAAAGCAAATAATTCAAATTCCTGAATGGTTCCTCCACCCTGAGCGGTAACAGATTTCGTTTGGGATTTCTGTTCAGAAAAAACGCCTGTAACTGTAGTTTTACCAAATTGAAGTTGTGCTTTTACTCCAAATAAACTTTGAGCACCACGAATTAAGGAGGTATTCAAAGGCATGCTTACATTTCCGACTTCAATTTTTTGGATGATATCGTCTTCATTTGCATTCAAATCGTGGTTGTATTCTAATTTGATAAGGTTTTGAAAAGCGAAAGTTGATTGGGTATCGTAATTAGCACTTACGCTCAATCTAGTTCCTACTTTCCCCATTAAACTCATACTTATCCTTTGATTAAAATCAAAAGTGGTACTCGATCTATTTCTTGGAGAAAAGGAAGGATTGTCTTGTTTTGTATACCGAACTCCTAAATCCATTTCAACCGAACCCGTGGGTTTTACATCAATTGTATTCCCGCCAAAAATGGTTTCGAAAAAACTATTGTTCACATAATATCTTGGAAGTAAATCTTTTTTAGCAGCTTCGCTTCCTTCTTTTTTTCCGTCAATAGCGTCTAATTTTTTCTTATAATAGGCATGCATAGATTCTCTCAAAACCATGGCGTCATATTCTTTTGGAGTAAGAATAACAGGATAATTAATTGAAAATCCACTTACCGAACTTGTAAAAACATACCGATCTGTTATTGGGTCATAAACATATAAATCAACAACGCTGGGGGGATTTGGAATCTTTAATTGTCCAACAGAATATCCCGTTTTTGTTGAATCTTGAACCTCTTCATCAACCTGAGCTTGAAGTGTAAAATCAGAAAGTAAAACAAGTAAGAAAATACTTATTTTAATCAAGGAATTTATGTTCTTTATGTAAAATGTTTTCAAGTATTATAAGTTTTTTAAGGCAAATTTTATGATGTTTTCCACTGAAGCATCCGGATTCTCTTTAATAATTTTTTCTACCACTCGCTCGGCAGATTTTCTAATGAAACCCAAAACCTCCAAAGCAGATAACGCTTCATCTTTGTTTGTATTGCTTTGACTCATAGAAACTTCGTCTAAATCATACAATTTTAACACTTTGTCTTTTAAATCCAATATTACTCTTTGTGCCGTTTTGCTTCCAATTCCTTTTATTGATTGAATTGTAACAACATCTGCACTTGCAATTGCATTAATAATTTGTTTTGGCTCTATAGAAGAAAGCATTGTTCGAGCAATACTTGCGCCTATTCCAGAAACTGACAACAACATTTTGAAAATTTCACGCTCGGATTTTTCTACAAATCCAAAAAGCGTATGAGAATCTTCCTTAATTTGAAGATAAGTGAATAATTTTATTGCATCAGAAGAGGGAAGTAAGGAATACGTATGTAAAGAAATATTGATGTGATATCCTACTCCATTGCAATCAATAATGACTTCTGTTGGGGTTTTTTCTACTAATTTTCCTTGTAAGTGTGCTATCATTTTTAATAAGTAATTTTCAAATATAAGAAAAATCTTCAATTGAAAATATTCTTAATCATTATATATAAATGGTGTTTTTTGGAAACAATTATTTTGTTTTGTTTCTTTTGTCTTTTTCCTGAGCATCAACAACAGCAACGGCTACCATATTTACCATTTCCTCAACACTTGCGCCCAATTGAAATATGTGAACCGGCTTGTCCATTCCCAACATTATTGGACCTATAGAATCAACTTTGTATAATTCTTTCAATAATTTATAAGTAATATTTGCCGATTCTAAATTGGGAAAAATTAAAGTATTTACTTTTTTTCCTGCCAGTTTAGAGAATGGAAATTTATCTTTAAGCATTTCTGGATTCAATGCAAAATCGGCTTGAAGTTCTCCATCAACTTGTAATTCAGGATGATTTTCATGCAAAAACTTAACTGCCGTTCTAACTTTACTTGCACTTTCATTTGTTGAAGAACCAAAATTGGAATAAGAAATCATTGCGATAATAGGTTCCAAACCAAACATACGAACTGTTTTTGCGGTCATCAAAGCAATTTTTGCTAAATCATCGGCAGATGGATTTGGATTTATAGCAGTATCTGATAAAAACATTGGGCCACGATTGGTCATCATCATATTGGTAGTTGCAACCAATGAAATACCTGGTGCTTTATCAATTAATTGCAAAATTGGCTTTACAACCGATGGATAACTTCGTGAATATCCTGAAACCATTGCGTCTGCATCACCTTCATTGATCATCATTGCAGCAAAATAATTACGTTCCCGCATCCATTTTTGAGCGTCTAAAAGTGAAATTCCTCGTCGTTGTCTCGATTTCCAAAAAATTTCAGCATAATGATTTCTTCTTTTATCCTCGCATTTTGTTTTTGGATCAAATATTGGAATATCGGCATCAAAACCAATTTCTGCTTTTAATTCTAAAATGATTTCTTTATTTCCCAATAAAATTGGAAAAGCAATTTTGTCTTCATAGGCAATTTGCGCTGCTTTCAAAACATCAAGATGATCTGCTTCTGCAAATACAACTCGTTTTGGTTCAGATTTTGCTCTATTTGACAAAAGACGCACCATTTTATTGTCAGATCCTAATCGGTCTAATAATTCCTCTTCATATTTTTGCCAATCCAAAATAGGAAGCAACGCAACTCCCGATTCCATTGCAGCTCTAGCAACTGCTGGCGCAACGGTAAAAATCAGTCGTGGGTCAAATGGCTTTGGAATAATATAATCCCGTCCAAAAATTAATTTTGTTTCGCCATAAGCAATATTCACTTGCTCTGGAACCGATTCTTTTGCTAAGGCAGCCAATGCTTTTACAGCCGCCATTTTCATAGCTTCATTAATTTTTGTTGCCCGAACATCTAATGCACCTCTAAAAATATACGGAAATCCAAGTACGTTGTTAACTTGATTTGGATGATCAGAACGCCCAGTTGCCATAATTATATCTTTACGTGTTGCAACGGCTAAATCGTATGCAATTTCAGGATCTGGATTAGCCATAGCAAATACTATAGGATTATTTGCCATTCCTAACAACATCTTTGGTGTTAATAAATTTCCCGAGGATAACCCTAAAAATAAATCAGCTCCAATTAGAGCTTCTTCTAATAAAATAGATTTTCCTTCTCTGGCATATTTTAATTGCATTGGAGATAACGAAGAATTGTCTTTAGTTAACAATCCTTTGCTATTGAACATAAAGATGTTTTTAGGTTTTACTCCTAATAACACATATAAATCAGCACAAGCTAAGGCCGCCGAACCTGCTCCAGAAACCACCATCTTCAAATCTTGAGCTTTCTTATCTGCCAATTCTAAAGCATTCAATAAAGCGGCTGATGATATGATTGCAGTTCCGTGTTGGTCATCATGCATGACAGGAATGTTCAACTCTTCAACTAAACGTCTTTCAATCTCAAAAGACTCTGGAGCTTTTATATCTTCTAAGTTAATTCCTCCAAAAGTAGGAGCAATGTTTTTTACAGTTTCAATAAAAGCGTCAATGTCTTTGGTTCCAATTTCGATATCGAAAACATCAATATCTGCGAAAATTTTAAACAACAGCGCTTTCCCTTCCATCACTGGTTTTGATGCTTCTGGTCCAATATCCCCTAATCCTAATACAGCGGTTCCGTTGGTTATAACTGCTACTAAATTACCTTTTGCGGTATATTTATATACATTGTTACTATCTTTAGCTATTTCCAAACAAGGTTCAGCAACTCCAGGAGAATAGGCTAAAGACAAGTCTCTTTGTGTTGCATATTTTTTTGTAGGAACTACTTGGATTTTTCCGGGCGTGGGTTTGGCGTGGTATAATAACGCTTCTATTCTTTTACTATTTTTGTCCATCATTTTAATTTAAAACTATCTGACAAAGATAGAAGTCTTAGTTTAAAAAGCACCTTTTTTTAAAGTTTTATCCTTTAATATTTAAATAAAAAGTCGCTATATTGCGACTTTATTATTTCACCTATTTTTAAAATGATTTATTGAGAAATATAAGAATCTAAATGTTTAATAATTTCTTTTTGCACTTCGATTATTGCTTTTACAACGTCACTTATTGAAATAATGCCAATAATAATTCCGTTTTCGGACACTGGCAAATGCCTTACTCTTTTAGTATTCATTAATTCCATACAATAATCTAAACTATCCGAAGGTTTTACAGTAACTACCTCTTTGACCATAATTTCGTTTACTAATGTTTTCTTAGAAGACTTTGCTTTTAAGGCAATTTTTCGAGCATAATCTCTTTCGGATAAAATACCCATTAAGACAGCATTTTCAATGATTAAAATAGCACCAATATTTTTTTCACTCATTATGCCTAATGCTTCGAATACTGTGATTGTTGATGGCACTGAGAAGACTTCTTTTCCTTTTGCACTTAATATTTGATTTACTGTCATAATAAAAATATTTAAATTCTTTATAAATTTAAATTAAAACACAATACAAATGAAAAAAAATATGGAAAATTATTTCAAGAATTCAATATTCCTTTTTAATCCTTCAAATTTTGTTCGTTTTACTGCCGAATTTTTGAAAACTATTTTGAACGTTTCTTCAGTGATTTCTTCCCAATCTTTTTTTGACATAGAAAGCAACTCAGGATTTGGATTGAATAATGGTTCTTTATGTGGTTTTGAAAATTTATTCCAAGGGCAAACATCCTGACAAATATCACAGCCGAAAGCCCAATCATCCAATTTTCCTTTCATTTCAGCAGGAATATTTTCTTTGAGTTCGATGGTGAAATAGGAAATACATTTGCTTCCGTCAACGATGTATGGCGCTACGATTGCCTCTGTTGGACACGCATCAATACAAGCCGTGCAGGTTCCGCAGTGGTCTGTTGTTGCATAATCATAATCTAATTCTAAATCGATTATGAGTTCTGCAATAAAATAAAACGAACCGACTTGCTGGGTCAATAAATTACTGTTTTTGCCAATCCAACCCAAGCCACTTTTAGCAGCCCAAGCCTTATCGAGAATGGGTGCTGAATCTACAAAAGCACGACCAGAAACCTCCCCGATATTTGATTGAATGGAAAATAGTAATTCTTTGAGTTTTTCTTTGATTACAATATGATAATCTTGCCCGTAAGCATATTTGGAAATTTTATAACTTTCAGGATTTTGTATTTCCGATGGATAATAATTCAACAATAGCGAAACGACACTTTTGGCATCATCAACTAATAAGGTTGGATTGAGACGTTTGTCAAAATTATTTTCCATATAGGACATTTGTCCGTGTTGGTTTTTATTGAGCCAGTTTTCTAATCTTGGTGCTTCTTGTTCTAAAAAACCAGCTTTGGATATTCCACAAGACAAAAACCCGAGACGTTTAGCTTCGGATTTGATATATGTAGAATAATTTAAGATTTTAGATTTCAGATTTTAGATTTAGAATAATAATCTTAACGTTTTTAGCCCTGATGGCAGTGGCATCCCACGCTTTTTAGCGTGGATAAAACGGACAGCAGGAATAGCTTCAAATTAAAAAAGCCCTCCTTGAATGTTTCCTTTGATTCTGCCCAAATGTGTGTATGCTTTTTCGGTAACTTCACGGCCTCGTGGCGTTCTCATTATAAAACCTTCTTGTATCAAAAAGGGTTCGTAAACTTCTTCAATGGTTTCGCTGCTTTCAGAAACGGCTGTTGCTAATGTTGATAAACCTACGGGTCCTCCTTTGAATTTATCAATTATGGTGGTTAGGATTTTGTTGTCCATTTCGTCCAAACCGTGGGCATCAACATTCAATGCTTTTAGCGAATATCGTGCAATTTCAATGTCGATTTTTCCATTTCCTTTTATTTGAGCAAAATCACGAACGCGTCTCAAAAGTGCATTTGCAATTCTTGGCGTTCCTCTACTTCTTCCTGCAATTTCAATCGCAGCTTCCATAGTGATTGGCATTTTAATGATAGCTGAACTTCGCTCAACAATTGTCGTTAAAAGTTCGGTTGTGTAATATTGTAAACGGCTTTGAATTCCGAAACGAGCTCGCATTGGTGCGGTTAACAATCCCGAACGCGTGGTAGCGCCAACTAATGTAAAAGGGTTTAAATTGATTTGAACCGAACGCGCATTGGGTCCTGATTCAATCATAATATCAATTTTGAAATCTTCCATTGCAGAATATAAATACTCTTCAACTATTGGGCTCAAACGGTGAATTTCATCAATAAATAGAACATCTCTTTCATCGAGATTGGTCAATAAACCCGCTAAATCTCCCGGCTTGTCAAGAACTGGGCCTGAAGTAATTTTAATTCCCACGCCCAACTCATTGGCTAAAATATTTGCCAAAGTAGTTTTTCCTAATCCCGGTGGTCCGTGAAAAAGGGTGTGATCTAAAGCTTCGTTTCTTTGATTTGCTGCTTCAACAAAAACTTTTAGGTTTTCTAATATTTGATCTTGACCAGCAAAATCATCAAAAGAAAGCGGCCTTAATCTTTTTTCGAGATCAAGTTCTTCAGGATTTAGATTATCATTTGTAGGATCTAAGTTTTCATTCATATTACAAATATAGGAAAGTTATACCGTTTATGTATTCAATATAGTCCAATAAAAATTGAACTATTTGAATATTATAACGGCATTATACCAGAACGATTGGACTAAAATATAATCAGTTTTGGTATTATGAGCAAATAAAAATGCCTTTCAAAAGAGAAAGGCATTTTATATGAATTAGTTTAGAATATTAGTGATGTAAAACTTCTTCCCCTTCTTTCATTGGAACATTTTGAGGAACAAAATCGTCTTCGTGACCTGGTTTACTATAATCGTAAGGCCATCTGTGAACTTCAGGAATTGCTCCTGGCCAGTTCCCGTGAATGTGCTCGATTGGTGCAGTCCATTCTAATGTGTTTGATTTCCAAGGATTTTGAACTGTTTTCTTACCGTAGAAAATACTACTGAAGAAATTGTATAAGAATACCAATTGGAAAACCCCACCAATTAAGGCGAAAGTGGTTATTAGTACGTTTACATTTTGTAAATCATCAAATAATGGAAAGTTGGTATTGGTATAATAACGTCTTGGTAAACCTGCCATTCCTATAAAGTGCATTGGGAAAAATACGCCATAAGCACAAATTGCAGTTACCCAA
>Ga0209107_10000454_pt1 | contig 23983 bp, 29 predicted proteins | sample LakErihyJuly2011_2_FD_187460 | JGI IMG/M metagenome (GOLD analysis project Ga0209107, IMG submission 187460) | Freshwater microbial communities from dead zone in Lake Erie, Canada - CCB hypolimnion July 2011 (SPAdes) (version 2) | ecosystem: Environmental > Aquatic > Freshwater > Lentic >...
TCTGTTCGTGGCAAGGCTTTGAGTCTGACACGCAAAGGTCAAATTGCTAAGATTCCCGCACAGCGTGTTTCTCATGCAAAAGAGACAGTTGATCCTGTTACCGCTTTAGGTGCCTCTATCACTGGTATGACTGTTGCTGACATTGCTAAAGCTGTTGACAAAACAGAACGCGGTCTTCGTACATTGTTGACACGTCGTGGCATCAAAGTTGCTGACTATGATGGTGCAGCCAAGAAAGCTAAAGCAGAAGCCAAAGCTGCTGCTTAATCTAGTTTTATAAAAAACGATTGGTCGGGAGTTCTTAAAAAGCTCCCGACCTTTTTTACTTTAGTGAGTCGAGAATGAAAGTTACACTTACATATCATGACAACGACTCCTTTACAATGGAAGAAGTTGTCAAACAAGCTGTTCACAACTACGGCAAAGCTGTACAAATAGAGATTATGCCTGAAAGTACAATGGCATACGATCATATCTATTTTGGCTTACAACAACTAATTACGCATGAGCAGTTGAGTCTACTGTATGACAAAGACACTGCTTATCAACAAGATATTAAAAAATTAAGAGAGTCTGTTCTCTATAAAATCACAGAAATTATTGACCAAGTTATTATTGATAACGAATCGAAAGTAGGGTAATCTTGGATACATCAGCAGTAGTCTTAAATAAATTGCTAACTGAGCGAAACCTAGATATCTGGGCTAAACTCAAATTAGTATTTCTTGACGCTGCATACTCTTCCTTGTACGGTGCTATAAATAAGTATTACGAAAAATACAGCGCTGTACCGTCATTTGACGATCTCGAAATAACCTTAAGGGAGGGTCCAGCGTCGAAGACGTTAGCAACTCTCCGTTTAACCGAGGTTCCTGACGTTTCAGCTGAGGTTGCGCTTGATGCGCTAATCGATCAGTATACACAAAATGAAACGGTAAAATTATTAGACAAATTTGTAGACAAACTACCGCTATACGATTCAAACGAAATAAAAGATAACTTAGCAAACATCGCATTAACAATAGAAGAAAAGACTCATACTAGTGAAAAGGTTTTCACTATGGCTGACATGATGATGTTTCGCCACCCTGAAGAATTGGAAAATGAACGTGTATATCTTGGGCTTAATAATACTTTTGATGCCGTGCTTGGCGGCGTTGCTCGCCAAGAACTCATTCTCATTGGGGGTAAACGGGGATCTGGAAAATCTATTACTAGTAGCAATATATTCGTTAATCAGTACGAGTCTGGTAATAGTAGTATTTATTTCTCTATTGAGATGACTGCACAAGAAACTATGGAACGCAACTTAGCTATTCTAGCTAATGTGAACCTACAGAACTTAAAACAACACAAATTAACAGACGATGAAGTTCTCCGAGTAGTAAAGTCTAGAGCAGGAATGTTCCAAGACGCTGACGCTACTGTTGGAGAATTTATGCGTCACAGAGATAGATTTAAATTTGAAGAACACTTAGTACGAAACCATCTACTTAAAGTAGATAATCAAATGATTATTGTTGACGACAGAGACCTGACCCTAAGCTCAATCGACTTGCATATTGGCAAAGCCAAAGCAAAGTTTGGTGATAAGCTAAAAGTTGTGGTAGTTGACTACATTAATCAAATCGTACTAGAAGGCACAGACCAATACGACTGGAAACCACAAATTGAAATATCCAAGAAACTCAAAAACCTCGCTCGTAAATACGAGATTGTTATGGTTAGCCCGTACCAAATCGATGCCACAGGTGAGGCGCGATTTGCCAAGGGCATCTTGGACGCAGCAGATATCGCCCTTACAATGGAAGCGCATGACAAGGAGACTAATGCTATCTCGTTCGAGACAACTAAGATTCGTGGCGGCAAGGAAATGGCATTTACGTGTCCGATTGACTGGGATACCCTACGCATCAGTCCACAATCAGTGGATAAACCAGCCGCTAAGGAAGTTGTTAAGAAAGCTGGGAAAAAAGCGCATACCACAGATTTAAAACAAGACGATACATCATCTGACTTACCATGGAACTAAAATGAGCGATCCAGTACTAGAACTAATTAACAAAAAATGGGTAGCATTTAGTGTGTCAGGTCGCGACTACCTAATTAAATGCCTAAACCCAGATCACGAGGATTCCAATCCTAGTTTTCGCGTAGATCGTGTTACTGGTGTTGCTCATTGCTTCAGTTGCGGCTTTAAAACTAATTTATTCAAATATTATGGGGTTTTTACTAATCCCGTACCCATGAAAATTGTGGCTCTCAAGGAAAAATTGAATGAACTAAGAACGAGTCACATCGGGCTTGAACTACCTAGCGGTCATACCCCTTACTCGAAGCAGTTCCGTGGAGTGAGTCCTCAAACTTTAAAATACTTTGGGGCTTTTTACACAAACATAGTTGAAAAACTACAAGATAGAATAATATTTCCTGTTAAAGATATTACTGGTAAAATAGTAGTATTTGTTGGTAGGCATACTCTGTCTAATGGAAATCCTAGATATATTAATTACCCAAGTGGTGTTAAGATGCCTGTATTTCCCTCACATCTTCCTAGTGGTTATCAATCAATGGTAATTGTGGAAGGCGTGTTTGATATGCTAAATCTTTATGACAAAGGTTTAGAAAACGTAGTGTGTGCTTTTGGCACAAACACTTTACAAAATGACACAAACCAAAAACTTCTGCCGTTTAAAGCACAAGGTATTACTCATATATACCTACTATTTGATGGTGACGAGGCAGGTGATAAAGCTGCCAAAGCATTAAAACCTCTGATTGAAGCAGAGAACTTTATTGTTGAGATTATTAAGTTGCCTGATGACAGAGATCCAGGCGAACTTGATATGATTGAAGTAAGGTCTATTGCAGAATATATAACAAAATAATAGCTAAATACGCTATAAGAAAGTATTAAATGAAAATTGCATTAATTGATAAAGCCCCTAATCGTACTCGATACAAAGAGTACTTTAACTTTGATTTTGACCATTACCACATGAGTTCAATTCCTATTACTAAACTACTTAAAAAAGATGTAGATTTAGAAGTAGATTTAGATCCGTATACTTACGTTATTCTTATAGGTGCAGAAGCTGCTAAAGAGTACGCTAAGATTACTTCGGTTACTAATATGGCAGGTCAGTTAGTTGCAGATAAGTTTATTGCTATCTCAAATCCCGCTATGTTAGCTTTTAAGCCCGAAGGTAAACCAGACTTTCAACGTGCCTGTGATCGTATTCATAAATACATTGAAGGTACTTTGCGACCAGCAACCGAAGGTGATTTTAAAGGCATTGATAACACGCAAGAAGCACGTGAATTCTTGCTGGAAGTTCTTGACAGTGCTCAGGGATATGTAGCACTAGATACAGAAACAACAGGACTATACCCACGTGATGGATATGTGCTTGGCGTTTCCGTTAGTTATAAATCTAAACATGGCAGGTATATACTATGCGATGCTATGGATGAAGAGTGTGTACAGTTATTGCAGAAAATCTGCAATACCTTTACTATTGTTTTCCATAATATGAAGTTTGACTATAAAATGTTAGCCTACCACTTAGGTTTAACATTTGATCGTAGCAAAGTTCATGATACAATGGTTATGCACTATGTATTAGATGAAACCGATAGTCATGGTTTAAAGTCATTGGCTTTAAAATACACAGACTATGGTGATTATGATTCAGAATTAGATGATTTCAAAAAAGAGTATTGTGCTAAGAATGGCGTCTTACAAGACGACTTTACCTATGACCTTATTCCATTTAATACTATTAGTCGTTATGCTAGTATTGATACTGCCGTAACATACGACTTATTTATGAAATTTTGGCCTATCGTCCAAAACAACGATAAATTACGTTTCGTTTATGAAACGATTTTGGTTCCTGGTACACTATTCCTTATGGATATGGAAGAAGTAGGAATCCCTATTAGTCAAGAAAGAATGGCTGCTGCTAATCTGTATCTTGACGAAGAAATTGAGAAAGCTAAGCAGGTGGTGTATGGTTTTGAAGAAGTTAAGCGTTTTGAGCAAGACACTGGAAAAATCTTTAATCCCAATAGTGTTATGCAGTTACGGATTGTTCTTTTTGACTATCTTGGTTTATCCCCCACTGGAAAGAAAACTGCTACAGGTGCAATCTCAACAGATGCAGAGGTACTTGAGCAGTTGTCAGAGGAGCACGCACTCCCTGCGGCGATTTTAAAAGTACGACAGCTTGGAAAGATACAAAATACTTATATTTCAAAAATTCTACCAGAGCTTGACCGTGATGGTCGCATACGTACAAATTTTAATCTTATATTTACTACTAGCGGTAGGCTTAGTAGTTCTGGGAAGTTCAACGCTCAGCAAATACCTCGTGACAATCCTATTATCAAAGGTTGCATCAAAGCTCCAGAAGGTTTTAAGATCGTTTCGCAAGACTTGACAACAGCCGAGATGTACTATGCAGCTGTATTGTCAGGCGACAAGAAACTACAAGAAGTGTTCTCTAGTGGTGGAGATTTCCACTCAACGATTGCTAAAATGGTGTTTGACTTGCCATGTGATGTTGAAGATGTAAAGAAAAAATACGGCAATATGCGTCAGAGTGCTAAAGCTATTTCATTCGGTATTTTGTATGGATCAGGTGCTAATAAAGTATCTCAAACTGTATCAAAAGCTACTGGTGAAGAGTATCCAGTTGATCGAGCCAGAGAAGATATTAAGCAATACTTCAAGAAGTTTAGTAAACTAAAGCAGTGGTTAGACACTCGCAAATCGTTTATTGAACAGAATGGATATACTTACTCATTTTTTGGCAGAAAACGTCGGTTACCAAATGTTTTTAGTTCAGACAAAGGTATTGCAGCACATGAAGTGCGGTCAGGAATTAATGCTGAAGTACAAAGTCTTGCTTCAGACGTTAATTTACTTGGTGCAATGCGAACTGCCGAAGAAATTAAAGCAAAAGGTATTGAAGCAAACATCTTTATGCTAGTACATGACTCTATTGTAGCTTTAGTAAAAGAATCTGATGTAGATGCTTACTGTGAAGTTCTAAAACGTAATACACAACATGACTGGGGCTGTGGTATACCTGGATTTCCTATTGGTGTTGACCAAGACACTGGTGACGACTATAGCTTTGGCGATTGGGAAGGATACTATGAAGTTGCAGGAGATCGTATTTCCCGTGTTCAGGCTGGGTGAAAAGCAGCCTGAAACAGATGGCGACATAGTATACTATAAATCAGAATATAGTGATAAGGATACTGCTGAACACACAACAAACTATAGGTTCGTAGACGATAAGTCTATAGCTAAGCCAACTCTAGGCTTACGTAGGCTCGCTTTACAAGGTAAGGCAACGTTGTTTCCTATAAGTTCAGCAGTATACTTTCTTGTAGATATTATTAAGTTAGCAAAATCAACAACGTGGTTTATCGACAGCCACGGACAAGTTTTTCAACATAAAAAATCTACACGCGCCAAGCTGACAACAAAGAAGATTAGTAAAGTATTACCTGCGGAGGGCATAGGGTGTGTATTAGAACTAGAAGGTATAGCTCATAGATTCAAAACTATGATTCAGCCTGAAAGCTACCACCAATACGCAGGAGTTTTATATATGGATAATAGCTATTTATTTTATGGCTACTATGAATATCCGCAAAAAGATACGTGGAGATTAGTATAGTGGCAAAAGCAATTATATCAAATAGAATATACTTAGATAATCCAGGTATAGAACATACTAAACACGTAATTAAGTCTCTTACCTACAAAATACACAAAGACACTGGATCAAAGAAGTTTGCTAGTGTCGAAACAATTAAAAACTATAAGTCGTTAATCAAGGGAATTCTTTCTATACCGCAAGGTCGCACAGATTTAATTCCACAAGATTACGAAATAGTAGATAAACGAGTTTTAGTACCCGTTCCATTTCCTGTCCCTAAATTTGAGCTATATGAAGATCAGCAAACAATCTACAACGAAGTAGAAGGTACTTGCTTTATAAATGCTTTACCAGGCTGGGGTAAGACTTTTACAGCATTACATCTTGCTAGAAAGTTTGGGCAAAAAACTCTAGTTATAACACATACCGCAGCACTACGAGATCAGTGGATTGAAGAAATTGAAACACTGTTTGGTTGCGAATGTGGAATTATAGGTGGTGGCGAATTAGATTACGAAGACCACTTTATTACAGTTGCAAATATACAAACTTTAGTTAAGCATACTGCTGAATTATCTAAAGAGTTTGGCACAGTAATATTAGACGAAGCACATCATTGTCCTGCAACAACATTTGCAGCAACAGTAGATAGCTTTTATGCCAAATATAGAATTGCCCTTAGCGGCACTATGATAAGAAAAGATGGTAAACACATCTTATTCAAAGACTATTTTGGTACAACAGTACTAAAACCACCCGTTTCTAATACTATACCTCCTACCATTCACATGGTAAAAAGTGGCATTACTCTTAAACCAAATGTCACTTGGGTAGATAAAATAACGGACTTAACACAAAATGACAATTATAGAAAGTTTATTAGTAGTATTGCTAATATGCATATTGCTGAAGGTCATTCTGTTCTCATTATAGCAGATCGAGTAGAATTCTTAGAAAAGGTAAAAGAATATGTTGGTGAAACGTGTTTGTTGGTTACTGGGGGAACCAGTTTTGAAGATAGACAACGAGCAAAAGAGCAAATCCTTGCCAAAGAAAAAATGTGCATTGCTGGAAGCAGGCAAATATTTTCAGAGGGAATTTCAATCAACATCCTAAGTTGCGTAATTTTAGCAGTTCCTATGTCAAACGACAGTTTACTAGAACAAATTGCTGGTAGAATTATGCGAATGCATGACGGTAAACTAGACCCGATTATAGTAGACATTCAATTTGCTGGATACGCTGATAAGAAACAAAACACAGATAGGTTAGGGCTTTATCTCCGCAAAGGATGGAAAGTCTTAGCGTAGATAAAATTTCACTTGTCAAATGATATCTAAAATGGTATAATATTTATTAAGTTTCAGTATATGACCCTTTTCTTCAACCTTGGATTGCTTGAGTCCACAACACAATGCGACTCCGTAAAACTAGTTGAAACTTTAAGACTGCATTTTATTAGAAAATCTATTCCTAAAAACCAATACAGTAAAATCAAACCGATTTTTAACTTAAAGGGTAATAGTTTTCTAATAAACCCTGCGTACTTATTTACTGATACCAGCACAGATATTGTACATAAAGCACAATACATAAGATTAGCGGGGCGTAGGAATTACGCCATATACAAACATTACGGTTACACATATCTAGACCTATCTTTTTATTCAGATATTGACTTAAACGCAATAAAACCAAATCCGCTTTTAAAAATAACAGAAAACAAAATTCACTTCAAATACGAGGAAAAATAAAAATGGCACTTAGCTTTAAAAATACCAAGGGTAAAGCACAATCAAACAAAGTCGAATCTTACGAATACAAAGATGGCGAAAATACAGTCCGCTTAATTGGCGGAGTTCTTCCACGATATATTTATTGGCTGAAAGGCACTAATAACAAAGACATTCCAATTGAGTGTTTGGCATTTAGTCGTGAAAAGGAAAAATTTGACAACGTTGAAAAAGACCATGTTACGGATTACTACCCAGAAGCAAAATGCTCTTGGAGTTACTCTGTAAATTGTATCGACCCTAAATCGCAAAAAGTCGTTGCTCTTAACTTGAAAAAGAAGTTGTTTGAGCAAATTGTTACAGCGGCTGAAGATTTAGGAGACCCTACTGACTATGATACAGGTTGGGATGTTGTATTCAAGCGCGTAAAGACAGGACCTCTGCCTTTTAATGTTGAGTATACACTACAAGTTTTGCGTTGCAAAGCCCGCCCACTGACCCCTGAAGAACGTGCTATGGCAGATTCTGCTAAATCTATTGACGAGAAATTCTCTCGCCCTACAGAAGCAGATGTAAAAGCCTTGTTAGAAAAGATTAGCACAAACTCAGAAGACGGCGAAGCCGAATCTTCAGAGCAAGAAGCAGTCAAAGAACTAGGTTAAAAAACTAAAGCCCGCTAAACTATTTGCTTAGCGGGCTTTTCTGTCTCATAAGGCAATATGAAAGTATTATTTACAGCTGACGTCCATATCAAATTGGGTCAGAAAAACGTACCTATTGAGTGGGCAAAGAATAGGTTTAATATGCTCTGGCGTCAACTAGAAGCTATTCAAGAAGAATGTGATCTTTTTGTTATTGGCGGAGATGTTTTTGACAAACTTCCTAATATGGAAGAACTAGAGACATATTTTGATTTGGTTAATGCTTGTAAGATTCCAACAATTATTTATGCTGGAAATCATGAAGCAGTTAAAAAGGATACAACTTTCCTATCTAACCTAAAACAAGTTACCAATCGTTTAAATCCACAAGTAGACATTATTGATGATTTTTACTCGTTGGATAATATGGATTTTATACCATACAATAAACTAAAAGAATTCGAAAAGTCGCCTCACTTAGTTTATGGTGATATTTGCTTTACTCATGCTCGTGGAGAGATTCCACCACACGTAAAGCCTGAACTAGATTTAGAATTATTTGCTCGCTGGAAAGTAGTTTTAGCAGGCGACCTACACAGCTATGAAAACTCTCAAAAAAATATTATCTATCCTGGAAGTCCCGTTACTACTAGCTTTCATCGTGGGAATGTGGATACTGGTGTAGTTATACTTGATTCCGAATCTCTAACACATGAATGGCGTAAGCTACAACTACCGCAACTTATTCGTCGTACAGTAGCTGTGCATGACCCTAAACCGCAAACTGATTACGATCACACAATTTACCAAGTTGAAGGCGATATGCAAGAACTTGGTGAGCTAGAAGATTCAGATTTAATTGATCGTAAAGTAATTAAACGAGACACAGATTCAGCCTTAATCCTAGACAAAGAAATGTCTATGGGTGAAGAAGTTCGTGAGTATCTTGCCTACATCCTAGAATTGCCAGAAGATACTATTGAAAGTGTATTAAAGGAGTTTCAAAATCATGCAGACAAAATTGAATCAGAATAAAGCAGAAGTTTGGTCACAAACTAACTGCCCTGCCTGCCAAGAAGCTAAACGCTTACTAACTTCATACGCTATTGAATACGACGAGTGTATGATTGGTGTAGGCACATACACTAAAAAAGATTTAATTGAAAAAGTACCCAATGCCCGTTCAGTTCCACAGATTTTTATTGGTGGTGAGTATATAGGCGGGTTACCAGAACTAAAAAAGAGACTACTCGTAAATGATAACTATAAAACAACTACGATGGGCTAACGCCTTTAGTTACGGAAAAGATAATCAAATTGATTTTATTTCAGCCCCACTTACACAATTAGTAGGTAAAAACGGGCACGGTAAAAGTTCTATTGCACTTATACTAGAAGAAGTATTATTTAATAAAAATTCAAAAGGTATTAAGAAAGCAGATATTCTTAACCGACACATTAAAGATAAAACTTATACGATTGAACTAGACTTTAACAGAGATGATGTAGACTATACCATTAAATCTAGTCGTGGCACGGCTCAAACTGTAAAACTGTTTAAAGAAGGTGTAGATATAAGCGCACATACTGCAACAGCAACTTATAAAATAATTGAAGATATTTTAGGTTTTGATCATAAAAGTTTTGCACAAATTGTTTATCAGTCAAATGCCAGCAGCCTAGAGTTTTTAACTGCTCCTGACACTGCTCGTAAAAAGTTCCTTATTGAAATCCTTAACTTAGGTAAATATACTCGTGCTGCTGAAGTTTTCAAAGAAGTTTCTACTCAACTTACCAAAGATATTGGTGGAGTACAGTCGCAGGTAAATACTGTTGCTAGTTGGTTAAATAAGTATGAAAAGACAGATTTAACTATTAAAGAACCTATAGCTCCCGTTGAACTAGATACAGGTCTTATAACAGAAGCCTCTGCATTAGAGTCTAGTATTAATAGTATTGAGTCTACTAATAAAAAGATTTCACAGAACAATACTTACAAACAGCTACAGTCAAAGATTAAACTACTGCCAATTCCTCCGAAACCTGAAGAAGGTGTAGAGGGTTATCAAGCAGAAGTAGCAAAATTATCTAAAACAGTTAGTGATGCACAGGCATTTGTTTTAAAAATGAAAGCATTGCGCGGAACGTGCCCTACTTGTTTAAGTGATATTGACGAAGAAAAAGTATCTGAGTTAATCGAAGAAAAAACTGAAGAAGCTGAAATAGCGGCTTTAGAAACTATGGGTTATACTCAGCAAATAGTTCAGATTAAACAGCAAAGAATGGCTTGGCAAGATGCTCAAAAAGCTCAAGAAGATTGGGAAAAGTATCATGCTCTTATAAGTACAGAGTTACCTGAAACATTACTAGACAAGCAAACGCTACAACAACAGTTTACAGAACTACAAAATTCAATTGCTGCTACAAAACGTAAAATCGTTGAAGCAGAGCAATACAACAAAGAAGTAACTGCACACAACACTAAAGTAGACTTAGTATCAAAACAATTGGTTGAAATGAACCAAGAACTAGAAGCCTATAGTGGTAAACTGCATGAGTTAAGCGAGCGCATGAGTATTTTAAATGTTTTAACAAAGACATTTAGTACAACAGGTTTAGTAGCCTATAAAATTGAGAGTTTAGTAAAAGACTTAGAAGATATTACAAATAAATATTTGGTTGATCTAAGTGATGGAAGATTTCAAATTGGTTTTAAGATCAGTGCTAGCGATAAATTAAATGTTGTTATTACTGATAATGGAAGAGATATTGAAATACTGGCTCTTAGTGGCGGTGAAAAAGCAAGAGTTAATGTAGCTACACTATTAGCTATTAGAAAACTCATGCAAACATTGTCCAGTTCTAGAATCAATCTATTAATACTGGATGAAACTGTAGAAACACTTGATACTGATGGTAAAGAAAAATTAGTAGAAGTGTTACTACAAGAAGAACATTTAAATACTTTCTTAGTAAGTCATGGCTTTAGTCATCCTCTGCTAGAAAAGATTAATGTCGTTAAACGTAACAACATATCCCAAATAGAGGTATAATATGATTTTAGAAGAAATTGACGGAGACGTAAAACTCTCTTTAAGAGGACAAGCATTAGTCATAGGCAGTACTATAGCAGACCACGACTACGCATTAGTAAGCATTGTTGGTAATGGCAAAGCAACTTTTCGTGTTGACCCTAGTTGCACTATAGAACTTAAAGCTACAACAGTAGCTGCTTATGAAGCAGATGATAACGCACTAACTGAAACACAAGTTGCTCAAGTTGTTGCCTCAGCACCTGTTCCGCAAGAAATAGAAATAACTGCTGAATCGACAGTTAACGCTGTAGAATCTCCTGCTAAAGTTACTATTAAAAAATCTGCAGCTAAGTAATGGCAGTAGATCCTAGAGCCAAGGGTGCTAGAACAGAAACCACAGTACGTGATCTACTCAAAAAGCACACTGGTTTATCTTGGGAAAGAGTACCTGGATCAGGTGCTCTTGACCCTAAACATCAGCTTAAGGGCGATTTATACGTTCCTGGGCGAACCAACCTTTGGTGTGTAGAAGTTAAAGGCTATGCGGAAGATCACCTTACTTCACACTTACTAACATCCAAGACTCCGCAACTAGTAGAATTCTGGCAACAGACTACTCGTCAAGGTACGCAAGTAGGCAAAAAGCCTTTGCTAATTTTTAAATTTGATCGAAGCAAAGTATTTGTTGCTTTTGATGAAATGCCTAACTCACAAAACTACCGATGCCTCTACTACAACCACGAAGACCACGAATTCTATGCAGCATTGCTGGAAGATTGGTTAAAGTGGGAGCAACCAATATTTGTAACTTGACAAAACAACTAAACAGTAGTATAATAACAGATTAACACGCAAATCATATGTCAAAAACATTCTCAAAAATTACTGAATCAAACAATACTCTGCTAGTTGTTGACTCGCTTAATCTTGCATTTCGCTATAAACATAGCGGTGCTACAGATTTTGCTGAAGATTACTTACGCACAGTTCAAAGTCTTAAAAAATCATATAAAGCATCTCATGTTATTATTGCGGGTGATCAGGGTTCAAGCTCTTATCGTAAAGCTATTTATCCTGAGTACAAACAAAATCGTAAAGATAAGTTCGAGAATCAAACTGATGCTGAAAAAGCAGCATTTGAATTGTTTTTCGAAGACTTCCAAAAAACACTAGAACATATTGCTGAGAATACTGAGTTTCCAATTTTACGCTTTCAAGGCGTTGAAGCAGACGATATTGCAGCATATATTGTATCAAAAAAATCAAAACTCCCTGTTGATGATATTTGGCTTGTTAGCTCAGATAAAGACTGGGACTTATTAGTTCAACCTAACGTATCAAGGTTCAGTTATGTTACTCGCAAAGAAGTTACAGTTGATAATTGGAATGACCACTATGACTTTAATCCCGAAGATTACATTAGTATTAAATGCCTTACTGGTGACACTGGTGATAATGTTTTTGGTGTGCCTGGCATTGGGCCTAAGAGAGCAGTCGGTCTCGTTAATGAATATGGCAGTACCTATGACATTATTGCAAGCATCCCTCTCTCAGGCAAATACAAGTATATACAAGCCTTAAACGAATGTAAAGATACCTTAGCCTTAAACTATAAATTAATGGATTTAGTTACCTTTTGCGAAGATGCAATAGGTACTGAGAATTGTAAACAAATTGACGAAACTTTAGAGTTATATTTAAAATGAATATTGATAACACAGGAAATGTAGGTATAGGCACAGCAAGCTTTTATCCAAGAGCAACTATTACTAGCGGTGGTAACTATTATTTTAATTCACCACAGGTTACTTGCTTGGTAGAAGACAAAGCATTTTTACCAAAACGAGCCAATCCCTCGGACGCTGGTGCAGATTTAATGAGTGTGGAAGATTTGGAAATCTACCCTGGAGAACAAAAACTTGTTGGTACAGGAGTAGCAGTAAAAATTCCACAGGGCTACGCAGGCTTTGTTTTTAACAGAAGCAGTCAGGGAAAAAAAGGAATTACTATGCCTCATAGCGTAGGCGTCATTGATGCGGATTATCGTGGCGAAATCAAAGTGTTGTTAAAAAATATTTCAGAAGACCCGTATAAAATTCAGCGCGGCGATAGAATTGCTCAACTAGTAATTATGCCAGTTTTGATACCTGAGTTTACAGATATTTGGAACGACACACAACGCGGTACTGGCGGTTTTGGCAGTACTGGTACATAAAGGAAATCATGGCATTTAGCACAAGAGCGCAAGTAATAACACGTCGTACATATAATAGACCAACTTCAGACGACGGAAAACAATTTGAAACATGGCAAGAAACAGTAGCCCGAGTTATTGATCACCAAGAATGGCTGTGGCAACGTGCTGCTGGTCGTGAATTAACAGATGTAGAATACGCAGAACTTTATGATCTTGAGCAGCTAATGTTAGATCGCAAAGTTGCCATGAGTGGTCGCACACTTTGGTTAGGCGGTACAGATGTAGCTAAAACTCGTGAAGCATCACAATTTAATTGCAGTTTCACACACGTAGAAACTGTATATGATGTAGTAGATTGCTTATGGCTATTACTACAAGGATGCGGAGTAGGATTTAAACCAATTGTTGGTACATTAAACGGATTCTCCAAGCCAATTAAAAATATTCGTGTAGTTCGCAGTACTCGCACTGCAAAAGGTGGTTTAGAACATAATGTTGAAACATTTGATCAAGAAACTAAAACTTGGACTATCCAAATTGGGGATTCTGCCGAAGCCTGGGCAAAATCTATCGGTAAGCTTATTGCTGGTAAGTACGCTGCTGATAGTCTCGTACTCGATTTTAGTCAGTTACGCCCTGCTGGGGAAAGGCTAAAAGGTTATGGATGGATTTCAAGTGGCGACACTGCTATATCAACTGCATATGTGGCTATTGCAAACATCCTTAATGGCCGTGCTGATAGCTTACTTACTCGCATGGATATTCTCGACATTATTAATCATCTTGGTACTATTCTTAGTAGTCGCAGGAGTGCAGAAATTGCACTATTTGACTACGGACAACCCGAATGGGAAGAATTTGCTGTAGCAAAGAAAGACTGGTGGTTGTACAATAATTCACACCGCCAACAATCAAACAATTCGTTAGTATTTAAAGAAAAACCGCTAAAAGCTGACTTAGAAAAGATTTTTGCCTTAATGTTAGAAGCAGGCGGTTCAGAACCAGGATTTATAAATGAAGTTGAAGCCTTACGTCGTGCACCTTGGTTCAAAGGTGCAAACCCCTGTGTGGAAATCCTACTCGGAAATAAATCTTTCTGTAATCTTACAGAAACAGACATTGCCAAGTTTAGAGGCGACACCGCGGGACTTCACAATGCCATACGGCTGGCAGCTCGTGCAAACTATCGTCAAACCTGTGTAAACTTACAAGACGGGATTCTACAAGAATCTTGGCACTTAAACAACTACTTTATGCGTTTATGCGGAGTAGGTTTAACAGGCATTGCTAAACGCCCTGATATGAATGGTTATGACTACGAGTATTTAAAGCGTACTGCAACTGGCGCAGCTATTGGCATGGCTCAGGAATTAGGTTTACCTAGTCCTAAAAATATTACTTGTGTTAAACCTTCAGGAACACTATCTAAAATCATGGATACTACCGAAGGAATTCACAAACCACTAGGAAAGTATATTTTCAATAATGTTCAGTTTTCAAAATTTGATCCTATTGTTGAAGTACTGCGTGATGCTGGCTATAACGTTGTTAATCACCCCACTGATGATAGTGGTGTACTTATTACATTCCCTGTTGAGTGGGTTGATGTTCCTTTCCATAAAGTTAACGGAAAAGAGGTCAATCTTGACACAGCAATCGAACAACTTGAAAAATACAAGTTAATACAAACATCCTGGACTCAGCAAAATACTAGTGTAACAATTAGTTATGATCCAACCGAAGTTCCTGCAATCATTGACTGGTTGCTAGATAATTGGGATTGTTATGTAGGTGTTTCATTCATCTATCGTACCGATCCTACTAAAACTGCAAAAGATTTGGGCTATTTATACCTTCCACAAGAAGTTGTAGATGAACAAACTTTCCGCAATTATGTCCACCAATTAACACCAGTAAGCCTGGAAAACGCTAATAGTTTTGATGAAATTATAGGCGAAGACTGCGCTACAGGTGCTTGTCCAATCAAATAACCTTTCTTATAATAAAACATGAACGATATTAAATTCACAATAAATGACCTTTCCGTTGACGAAATCAACTGCATCTTAGCTGGTTTGCAAGAACTGCCAGCAAAGATTGCAAATCCTTTGTCACAAAAAGTCAAAGAGCAAGCAGAAGCACAATTGCCCAAGCAAGAAGCTCCTCAAGAAGCTGTTCCACAGTAATTACTTGTGTAATGAAAAAAGCCCCTACAGAGCAATCTGTAGGGGCTTTTCTTTTATGTGGGAGTATCTTCGTAGCTGTCTTCAGTATCAACGCTATTATCTTCATCCATTTCATGAAAGTTACTAAATACATTAATAAGCATATCACGGTACGGTTGTTCTACCATATGTAAGTCTACTAAGTAAACATCTAAGTGATCCATCCGTAGTAATTCAGCATGGTACATAAACTGACCAAATGCTTCTAGTTCTTCGCTAATGTTTTGATTTGCGTAGTTTTCAAGTACTTGTGCAGTTACCATTCTAGACATTTTAGGTACAATACCTTTTTCAGTTAGCTTTACTAACTGCAGGGCTTTGCTTTCGCGTTCACGCATAATTTGATTACGCTTAGCAGTACTCCAAGAGTATCCGCCATCACCGCCCCAAAGATCCCAAGCAACACGACCCTTGCTTGGAAAACCTTCTTCGCCACTACGAAAACCAGTAGCTTGCTTGTCTACTTCATGACGGCTAAAAAAGCTGTACATTCGTAATACTGTTGATGCTGTTAGTGGATCTCGGTCTTTTAGTTGATTTGCTCGTGCTAAACCAACTAGTGTACCACCAGCATTTCCTTCACTTTTCCATTTTAGTGCACGTTTAGCTGCACTAGCCATACCTGATGTTGGGGTATATGTTTTTGCCATAGTTAGTCTCGATAAGCTAAAATAATTTGTTTACACATTTTAGATCTAACAATATCGTCATCCATGAATCTAACGACTTCAATGTCTGGAATACAGTCTAGCCTGTGAATTGCGTCTGATAGTCCTGAATCGGGAATATCGCTTTGATCTACATCTCCTGATATAATCATTTTACAGTTTTTACCAATGCGTGATAACAGCATTTTCATTTCTTCTTTTGTAGCATTTTGTGCTTCATCTAAAAGAACGATGCAATTATCAAAAGTTGCACCTCGCATAAAGCCCAGTGGTTTAGGCTCAATTGTTTTTGCTTTTAACGCATACTCGTAAAACCCTTTTCCAAGGCTACGAGCAAACACATTGTCAAAAGGTTCTAGATAAGGAGCATACTTCTCCTCTAGTGTACCTGGTAAAAATCCTAGCCCACGTCCTGTTTCTACGTTGGGTCTAGTCAGAATAATCTTCTGAATACGTCTATGAAAGAGTTCTCCCGCAGCATAAGTTGCTGCTACATACGTCTTACCTGTTCCAGCACTTCCTACACCAAATACTATTTGATTAGATTGAATTGCTCTTAGATACTCTGCCTGTATAAAGTTTAGTGGTTTTACATCTGTAAATCCATACTCTACTGGGTTACGTTCCAATTGAATTACATTGTCGCGTCTTGCTCTTTTACCACTTGCCATAAACTTCCTTGTAAGGTTGATAAAATTGGTCTGCCTGGTTATATTATAGCAGACCTAGGTTTGCTTGTCAAATATAAATTTACTTCTTCTTGGCGTCTTCTACTTTAGTACCTTCAAGTTTTTGGTGCACTTTAATAGTTTTGCACTCTTGCTGTGGCTTACCAGCTTTATCTAGCATAGGCTTACCTGCTTTGTCAGTTTTGTCTTTACAGACTTTTTTGGTTTCTGCCTCAGCAAATGCTGTTGTCAGTGCTAAACTAGTTACAAAGGCTAAGATAATTTTTTTCATTTAAATCTCCGGATGAGGTGATTGTTGAGGAGCTGGCTTACCATTAATATAAATAATATTAGTGCCAGCACTGGTTCCGTTAAATCCTTGAGTTGTTGATAAACCTGGATTAAATGTTGGTTCTATTTTTACAGGATTAGCTTTAGCGTAAGTATTTGAATTTTCTTGCGCTTGCTTGATCATATCTCGTTTCATATCCATTTCTTCTTTGCTACCACCAGCTAACATAATTCCTGACAGTGTACCAGTTAAAAAGGTAGCAATTGGAATAATCATTTCAAAAAACTTTTGGTCAATTGGACTAATAGCGTTTAATGGCTGAGTAATAAAAATAATTGAGTATAGTACTACAAACACGATGCCAGTTAGTGTAAGAGCTAAACAAACGCCAATAAAGAATTTTAGGCGCGCCATGAGCTGATCTTCAGTATAGATAATTGTGTTACTTTCCACGGTTAGTTCCTTGTGTTTGTTGTGCCACGCAAGCAGTTGTTGGTGCAACTGCTTGATTAAATGTTTGAGTTTGTCCATCTTTGGGAGGTCCTAATCTTGGATCACGTTGGCCTTTAAAAATGTGTTCTGGGCAAGTTCTAGTAACGTCACATATTGGTACTTTACAGTAATCTTTTTCCCAGTTTGCGGGGTCTTGGCAGGGATAACGGAAACTATCTTTGCCACAAAACGCCAAAGCTAGTGGTATTGATAATAAAAGTATTGCCCATTTAAATAGTTTTAAATCATTGTGCATCTTTATAATCCAACTTTTCCTAGTAATAAAGCAACGATTTTGTTTGATAGATCGTCGGGTAAAAATTTTAAAAAGCCTAAAAACCAAAGTGCTACGCAGCCATAAACAAATATTTTTAAGCACATATCAAAGGTTTTTTGGTACTCGTTCATCTGCCGCACCTATTAGTCTGACAATATTGCATCATTTCATATCCGCCAACAAACATAATAAACAAAATAAACCCACAAACACTTAATATTACAGCCCACTCATTTAGTTCTTGTTCTTTTTGCTTACGCTTACGTTCTTCAGCGTTAAAAAGTCTTATATCATTAGCGTCATCAGCATCCATTTCAGCTTGACGTGCTTTAATTTTGTTCCAAACATCTATTTTACCAGTTTGCATAAACAACATTTTAAGTTCTTCTTCAAATGCTCTGGCCTGTTCTAGTGCCATTTCAATTTGAAGAGCAGTACCCATGTTTGAGCCTTTTTTAGACTTCTTTGCTTCCATTAAAGCTTTAGTAGCCGTACTCTTAGCATCAAACATTTTACCGATCATAGGAGCCAATGACCCTAAATCGTTAGCAACTTGCGCAGCTTTTTTAACCATTGAAATGGCTGATTGTATCCCCGCTAGTGCGGTTAGTGGATCTATCATATTTATCTCCTATCGGCTTTTTTACGCCATTCTAAACAAATTACTTTTCTGTTATATACGTCTCCAGTCCATGTCCACCTAACACATTCGTATTCAGGTTTAGCATAAACTAAGGTTAATGAAAGTAGCAAAGCGGCAAACACCGCTTAAACTCCAAAAATATGTAAAGCATGTTCATAATGCTTTATGCGGTCTTCTAGTCCAATTGTACCACCGTTGATACGTTTGGTTAGTGTTAAAATATCACCTTGATCTGCCCAGACGTTAAGATTATTGGTTTCCCAGAACCAGCATGCTGACTGCGCTGCACCTTCAAAGGTTTCCATGTACTCCGACGCTGCTTCAGGTGTTAAGTTGATACTAGCAGCAAACCAAAAGTAGTTGTCCTTGCCTGTTAGCTGAATCAATCCGCGACCAGAATAACGGTAGCCATCGCCTGACGCTTCGTCGCCATTGCCCATCCTGTTAGCATAAACTTTATTGGCAATTGCTTGCGGCTTGTTGGCGTACTGTTGTGCTAGTTCATCAGTTGGAAAATATTTAGCAAATGTTTTGCGTAGTGACGCTGCACGATAGTTTAAGTTTTCTTTGATTGCTAAAAAACCGCCAGACTCGTGTGCGCATTGTGCTAAAAAAGCTGCCATGCGTTGTGGGGTGTTGATTTCATACTCTGGTAGCAGTTGAGCTAGTGCTTTGTGCCAGTGGTCTACATAAGGATTTTTAGGAATAATTTGCTTTAACTGAGCTTGAGTTAGGGTCATTTACCTAGTCCTTCAAAAATAATCTTTTGCTTGGCGTACCATTCAATCCAAGCATCTGTTTTAACTGCACACATATAGTATTCAGTATAGTTAATGGTAATGGTTTTAGCAACGTCTGACAGCTGTGGGTTTGCTTCCAATTTCTGCAGTTGAGGACAACGTGTTTGAGATTGCAATCCTGGTGCTTCTGGAAATTTTTGGGTAACTGGTACTACGGTGGAACAGCCGGTTAGTGTGAGTATGAGTGCGATTGCTAATAACTTCATTTGGGTTGCTCCGCAGCACGATTATGTGCTTGTGTAAATTCTTGTGAAACAACACAGTTGTTGTTGATTTTTACAATTTCACGATCAACGTACTTGATGACGTCATCACCACGTTGTTTAACAATTTGAGTTTTGGTAACTACACGTTCTTTAATTTCTGTGTTAGTAGTTGTGCTCTTAGCTTCTAACTCCACAACTTGTTGTTGTAGTTTTTCAGCTCGTGCTTTCCACACATTATTAACATAAAGCATACCCAGTAAATAAATAGATACACCTAGTGCAATAACGCTAGTAATTTTTACTTGCTTTTGCAAAATTGGGTTAGGAAGAAATAGGCTAATTGCGTAGCCTATTCCTGATGCTAAAAACAATAAGTAAAACAAGGTTTGTGGTATAAATTCAAATAACCACATTTAGTATTTACGCTGGTGTGGTTACTGGTGCGTTTGCAGGAAACCAAGGCATACCTGTGGCGGTTGCTGGAGTTTTGATTGCTGCAATTTGTGAGTCCAATGAAGCTTCTAAGGCTGCAACACCTTCGGTGCCCATTGCGGCTTTGATCCAGTTAACGACTGTGGCTTCAGTTACTTGTGGAAAAGCAATGAAACCAACAGCAGCTGCATCAGGTTGAAAACCTTGTGCACCGTAGCTTGATACAGTAGTACCGTCAGTAGTTTTTGAAACAGTCCAGTGTGCTGTTGTGATTCCGCCGCTCGGTAGTTGGCGCTCTAGTTGTACGATTTTGAAGTCCATTTTGGAGTCCTTTGTTAAAAATTAAAGATTAGCGGCACTTAAACGTGCCTTGAGTGATTGAATTAAAACACATAATAGTTTAAATTATCTACTTACGCGAATGCATAAAGCACCATAAGACCAATTTACATTCCAGCCACCAGTTACTCTAACATTACCGCCACTAACATCGAAAGTCCAACCTCCTCCGACAATTGCAGTAGCGCTGTTAAAGGTTCCATTGTAATGAACAGATATCCAGTATACTGCATGTTGAGTTGCAGCATGATCTCCGTGTCCGCTTAGTAATACTAGTATTCCAGTTCCACCTGTTGATCCAACTATAGGGCAAATACTAGTTGTTGTACCGCCTTGAAATATTGCATCAAATACACCACTGGAGGTTTGGCCACCAAATCCAAGATTACCTGCAACCTTCATTAATAAGTCAGAAGTAATAGAGCTAGTGCCAACACCTACTCTGTTAGTACTTGCATCTACAAACAATGCATGAGGATTTGTATCAGACTCTACACGAAAATCATAATCATAACCATTGTCGTTAATAACAAGTTCAGTTGTTGATTTTAAATTAAATACTGGACCTGTTTCATTTGCCCAAAGAACAATTTGACCTGTAGGTGAAGTAGCAATAACCATATCATTAGCAGTAAGCCCACCTGTATAGCTATTTCCTTGCATTATATACTTATCAGCACCAATTTGAAATCCAGAAGCAGCGGCACGAATTGTTCCAGCTACGTGAAGAGGCGATGTTGGATTATCTATGCCAATACCAACGTTGCCACCTCCAGTTATAATCATCTTAAATGTTGGCTCTGCAGTTCCAGACTTTGTATAAAATCCTAAGTGTTGTGCATTATTACCATTAAAACTGTCATCAGTATTAATATTACTAATATATGCTGCTCTAAATGGGCCAGAACCTCCAACGGTATAATTTCTCCAAAAAGAAAATTTTGAACTGTTTCCGCCAGAAGTGTTAGTTGTATATGCAGAAATTTCTGCACCAGTCATGGTTGTTGCACCAACTTCAAACTTAGTGTTTGGGTTAGTTGTACCAATACCCACAGAATTAGAGGTATTAATATACATCGCATCTGATGTACCAGTAGGGCTAAAACTTATAGACTGATTTGGAGTTTCTATTTTAAAGCCGCTGCTAGTTGAGTAAAGCAACGCTTTTCGGTCATCGTTAGAGTCACTTAAAGCAATAGAAGCTAAACCACCACCAGCAAACGATACATTAGATTTGATTTTAAGAATACCATGACCACTTACATGATCGCCTTGAATAGATACTTTAGTATTCGGATTACTGTCACCAATACCAACGTTGCCACTAGTGTTAATACGCATACGCTCATTAACAGTTCCGTATCCATTAGTATAAAAGCGTAAGTCTCCGCTTACAGAAACAGTATCGTAACCAGTACCAGTCCAATTCCATGAGCCAGTTCGATTATTGAAATGGGATCCTGTAGCAGCCGATGCTCCAAAAGCCATTAAGTTAACTAGTGACGAAGAACTATTTGATAAGGAAATTGCTACTATGTTTGAATCAGTACCATGAACACTTAACTTGCTAGATGGCTCATTTGTACCAATACCTACATTGCCGCTAGAGGCTATTCTGGCTCGTTCTGTGCTTCCATAAGCAAATAAAATTGCTGAATCTGAACGGATAGCAAAATCAGTTGCGCCACCAGCAACAACAAGGTCAGACCCTTTGCCAAGCAAGCCTGTGTAAGCACCATCTGATAATCGGGCATAGTTGCCCTTCATGTAAAACCTACCTCCTACGTTTGAAGTATCGCCCACTGCTAAATTGCCATCGGCAAATAGAGTCATCGCCTGAGTAAAGGTAGTAGGGTTATTAGCTCCAGTTGTTCCTGTGCTTATGTTCCATTGGTGAGTATTTCCTACAATGGCGTAAGCACCCGCAGTGCCTGAACTTATAAACTCAAATCGGTTGTCAGTTTGGTCATAGTAGCTATTAGCCATTACCCAAGTTTGGGTTGTGCTACCCGGATTCCAAATGGCTGAACCACTACCGATTTGAAGTGCTGTAGTTCCACTACTCCAAGCACTCGGAGTAACTCCCAAGCCTAGATTGCCTGATGTGTTGAGGGTGGCTTGCAAACTTGCGCCAGCATTTGTGGAAAATCTAATGTTTCCTGTTGTGGTAAGAATATCTAAATCGCCAGCAACATCCCCATTGATAATGGAATTTGATGTTGAAGCAATACCGATATATGCCTCTTGAGCAGTACGCCCTAAAGACAAACCAATTCGATTGCCAGAACTACCCGAAAGAAGACCAAGTGCATCAAGATTTGCTGCGCCTGTATTGACTGATATTGCGCCTGCAACAGTTAATTTTGAAGTAGGCGAACTTGTACCAATACCAACATTACCTGCGGGCGTAATTGTTGCTTGAACAGTACCGTTAGTGCCAAAATGTAAATTTCTAGTTGTGCCGGGGGCAACTAAAACAGCTGCGTGTGCAGTAGACCCAGATGCCAGATCATTGCCTGCACTATTATCAATTCCAAAATAAAGCTGACCAGCGTCATTTGTAATGCGTTGATAAACTGCGTTTGTGCCCGTTGTTGAAGCTAATCTTAAAACAGTTGCTGGACTTGAAATATCTAATATTGATTGAGGATTATTTTGTCCAATACCTACATTACCTGCGCTTGTTATACGTAAACGCTCTATGCTATTGGTTGTTAAAAGTACAGGGCCAGCAGCATTAGTGCCAATGTCAAACGCGCTTGTAGAATTAGAAACTAAATTGGTGTACTCCGAACCAGTAAATGTTAATTCATTTATTGCGTTTGTGTTTTCAATATATATAGAGCCAGACAAGGTTGTAGTTGTTGGTGCTATTGAAATTCGTGTTGTGTTGTTAGCAACTATATTAAACGGGGTACTTGTTATAGTACCAATGCTGTTGTAGTTAAACGTTGAAGTAACTGTTGCATCAGCAGAAGTCGCGGCTACAGCACCACCTTTGACATGCAACATATAACCCGGTGAAGCTACACCAACACCTAAGTTTGTGCCGTCAAAAACAAAAGTGCCGGAAGTTGAAAACACTTTTGATGCGTTTAAGTACGGAACAGCATTTACTGTGCCTGAACTAAAAACTGGCCCATCTGAAAACGTTTTTGAACTCAGTGTTTGTGTGTCTGAGTCACCCACAACCACGCCGGCAGGGGGTGTTTCCCTACCAAACTTGGCTAATTCTAATGCTTTGGTCATTGGCTAACTCCTGTTAAAAACCACCAGCAAAGGTGTAATTGAGGGTTCTGTTTCATATTGAACCTATGTATTTTGTTGTTACAGCACTTTGGGTGCTGTAAGCTATAAATTATTTTGAAACAGCCACCCTTAAGTGGCTGGTTCTTAGTGTGTTACTACATCAGTAACAGTGTCTTCAGGTGCTGCTTCTAGTGCAGTTTTTAACATTTTAAAAAATGCTTCGCGGCCTACTTGAAGCTGATCCACGTTAAAACGTGCTGAGTCCAACTTACGATCCAAGTCGGCAACATGATTAAGCAAAGCTTGTTGTTGTTGTGTCATGTCTTCAAACTTGTATTCTACGCCGTCGATTGTCACAGGGGTCTTTTCATTTTTTCCCATGATATTTCCTTTTTTGTGTGCCACCAAGTT
>Ga0209107_10000455_pt1 | contig 23917 bp, 22 predicted proteins | sample LakErihyJuly2011_2_FD_187460 | JGI IMG/M metagenome (GOLD analysis project Ga0209107, IMG submission 187460) | Freshwater microbial communities from dead zone in Lake Erie, Canada - CCB hypolimnion July 2011 (SPAdes) (version 2) | ecosystem: Environmental > Aquatic > Freshwater > Lentic >...
TTGATCACCGCCATTACCCAGCTCTGGTAGGCGTAAACCAGATCGGAAAATTCCAGCTCAGGATCGTTGAAGTCCAGGGCCATGGGGCTTAGGGCGCATGCTCCAGCAGTTTGCCGTGGGGGCGGGGAGGATGGCAGGTATGAGCGACACTCCCCACCCCGATCCCATGGCGGAACCCAGCGCCCTGGCCCTGCAGGCCACCTTGGTGGATTTCGCCCTGGCCGAGCTGGTGCGCCAGCAACGCCAGAGTTTCCAGCCCCTCTGGAGCCGCGAAAGCTGGGCCAAGCTGCTGATCTGGCTAGCCCTCAACTGTGGCTGTGGCACCGATACGGCCAGCTTGGAGGCCTTCGCCGCCGCCATCGGCCCGAGCCAGACGGCCCGGATGCGCCGCCAGTTCTTCGAGCGCCAGCTCGAGGATCTCAATTTGATCGTCCTGGCCGATCCGGCCGAGCAGCAGGTGTTGGTTTGGCCCCTGGGGCCCGCCATCGGCGCCGATGCAGCCCATGACCTCGCCCTCGACCGGGTGGCGGCGGCCTTGGCACGGGTCGGCCTCAACGACCAGCTCGTGGCCGATCGCAGCTGCTGGCAAAGTCTGGAGGCGCTGGTCGCCGTGCCCTGGAGCCCGCCATGCAGCTAATCCGCGCTTACCGCAACCCGGGCTACGAGGCCCTGGCCGATGGGGTGATGGCTTTCTTCGATCGCCGAAGCGACCTGCACAGCTCCGGCGTCTCCTTTGGCAGTGCCGACAACGGGGCTGCGGCCAGTCCTGGTGGGGCCGGCCGGGAACCCGACAAGGTGTCCACGGACATCAGCCTGGTGGCGATCGACCGCTCCGACCCGGAGGCCTACGCCCTGGCCGATGTGATCCGCCGCGGCGTCACGGCGGCGCTGGAGCGCTACCTGCAGGATTTGCCCCTGTTGCGCCACTGCTGCCCCGAGCGCAGCCTGTTCGTGCTGCCGATTTTTAACCTGCAGCGCTACGCCCCGGGCGAAGGCTTCAAGAGCTGGCACTGCGACTGGACCACCAGCGAGGAGGCCACCGAACCGGTGCGGCGGGTGCTGGCCTGGATTCTCTATTGCAATGACCTGCCCGAGGGCGGCACCGAGTTCCACTGGCAGGAGCACCACGAGCCGGCCGAACGGGGCAAGCTGCTGCTCTTCCCGGCGGGCCTCTCCCACATCCACCGCGGCCGGGTCAGCCACCAGCACGGCAAAACGATCGCCACCGGCTGGATTAACGCCGGCACGCTGCCGGACTACGTGGGCCGGCTGGCGGCGGGCTGAGGCTGCGGGGGATGCCCTGATCCGGCGCTGCCGGCTTGGCCCCGGCCCCTTTGAGACCATGGGTCCACTAGCCCCACCCGATCCGCCGTGTCCGACGCTCCCGAAAGCGCCCTGCCCAAGACCTACGACCCGGCCGGCACCGAGAGCCGCTGGCAGCAGGCCTGGGAACGGGCGGGCGCCTTCCATCCCGATCCGCAAGCGCCTGGGGAGCCCTTTTCGGTCGTGATTCCGCCGCCGAATGTCACCGGCAGCCTGCACATGGGCCATGCCTTCAACACGGCCCTGATCGACACGATCGTGCGCTTCCAGCGCCTGCGTGGCAAGAACGTGCTCTGCCTGCCCGGCACCGACCACGCCTCGATTGCGGTGCAAACGATCCTGGAGCGCCAGCTCAAGGCCGAGGGCCTCAGTAAGGACGACCTGGGCCGCGAGGCCTTTTTCGAGCGAGCCTGGGCCTGGAAGGCCGAAAGCGGCGGCACGATCGTCGGCCAGCTGCGGCGCCTCGGCTATTCGGTGGACTGGCAGCGGGAGCGCTTCACCCTTGATCCCGGCCTAAACAAGGCGGTGGTGGAGGCCTTCCTGCGCCTGCATGAGCAGGGCCTGATCTACCGGGGTGAATACCTGGTGAATTGGTGTCCCGCTTCGGGATCGGCGGTGAGTGATCTGGAGGTGGAGATGAAGGAGCTGGAGGGCCACCTCTGGCATTTCCGCTATCCGCTCAGCGATGGCTCGGGCCACCTGGTGGTGGCCACCACCCGCCCGGAAACCCTGCTCGGCGACACGGCCGTGGCCGTGAACCCCAGCGACGAGCGTTACGCCGCCCTGGTGGGCCAGACCCTCACCCTGCCCCTGGTAGGGCGCCTGATCCCGATCGTGGCCGATGGGCACGTCGATCCGGCCTTTGGCACCGGCTGCGTCAAGGTGACCCCCGCCCACGATCCCAACGACTTCGCCATCGGCCAGCGCCACGGCCTGCCCCAGATCACGGTGATGGCCAAGGACGGCAGCATGAACGCCGCGGCGGGCCGCTTCGCCGGCCTGGATCGCTTTGAGGCCCGTAAAGCGGTGGTGGCGGCCATGGAGGCGGAGGGCTTCCTGGTGAAGGTGGAACCCCATCGCCACAGCGTGCCCTTTTCCGACCGGGGCAAGGTGCCGGTGGAGCCCCTGCTCTCCACCCAATGGTTCGTGCGCACCGAACCCTTGGCGGCCCGCTGCCGCGAGGCGCTTGATCGCCAGGACCCCCAGTTCGTGCCGGAGCGTTGGAGCAAGGTCTACCGCGACTGGCTCACCGACATCCGCGACTGGTGCATCAGCCGCCAGCTCTGGTGGGGCCACCGCATTCCGGCCTGGTTTGTGGTGAGCGAAAGCGGCGGCGTGATCAGCGATACCACCCCCTATGTGGTCGCCCGCGATGAAGCGGAGGCGTTGATTCAAGCCCAAGATCAATTCGGGTCCGCCGCCGTGATCGAGCAGGACCCGGATGTGCTCGATACCTGGTTCTCCAGTGGCCTTTGGCCCTTCTCCACCCTGGGCTGGCCGGACCCTGGGGCGGCTGATTTGGCCACCTGGTATCCCACCAGTGTGCTGGTGACGGGCTTCGACATCATCTTTTTCTGGGTGGCCCGGATGACGATGATGGCCGGCGCTTTTACGGGCCAGATGCCCTTTAAGGACGTTTACATCCACGGCCTGGTGCGGGATGAGAACAACCGCAAGATGAGCAAATCCTCCGGCAATGGCATTGATCCGGTGCTGCTGATTGAGCGCTATGGCGCCGATGCCCTGCGCTTTGCCCTGGTGCGCGAGGTGGCCGGCGCCGGTCAAGACATCCGCCTCGATTACGACCGCGCCAGTGACACCTCCGCCACGGTGGAGGGGGCCCGCAACTTCGCCAACAAGCTCTGGAACGCCACCCGCTTTGCCCTGATGAACCTGGGCGGCGACACGCCGGCCAGCCTGGGGGCCCCAGCGCTTGACCAGCTCGAGAGTGAAGACCGCTGGATCCTTTCGCGCCTGGCCCGCACCAGCAGCCAGTGCGCCGAGCTCTATGGCAGCTATCGCCTCGGTGAAGCGGCCAAGTTGCTCTATGAGTTCGCCTGGAACGACCTCTGCGACCAGTACATCGAATGGGCCAAACCCCGGCTGGGTGGCGAGGACGGCCCCGCCCGCCGCACGGCCCGCCAGGTGCTAGCCACCAGCCTGGAGGCCCTGCTGGTGATGCTGCATCCGCTGATGCCGCACCTCACGGAGGAGCTCTGGCACGCCGTCACCGGCGCGGAAAACAGCACGTTTTTGGCCCTGCAGGCCTGGCCCGAGGCCGATCCCGCCTGGGTGGATGGCGCCCACGAAACGGCCTTCCAGTTCGGCATTGACGCCGTGCGCGCTATCCGCAATTTGCGGGCCCTCTCGGGGGTCAAGCCGGGCGAGAAGTTGGCGATCGGCATCGTCACTAGCCAGGCCGATCGCCTCGCGTTTGTGGCGGCCAACCAGGCCAAGATCTCCAGGCTGGTCGGGGCTGCCGAGCTCCTCTGGGCGGCTGAGCCCAGCCCTGGCCAGCTGCTTGGCATCGTTGACAGCGATGGCCAGGTGGGCATCACCGTGCCCCAGCAGAGCCTCGATGCCTTGAGGCTGCGGCTGGAGAAGGATCTGGCCAAGGCCGAAAAGGAGGTCGCCGGCCTGGCGGGCCGCCTGGCCAACCCCAACTTCGCCGGCAAGGCACCGCCGGAGGTGGTGGCCGAATGCCAGGCCAACCTGGCCGAAGCCGAGGCCCAGGCCGCTCTGGTGCGGGGGCGGCTGGCAGAGTTGGGTTGAGGCTGACCCACCAGGAGTTTTTTGGGTCACGGAGACCCTGCCAGCTGGCCATGCTCTCTGTCGCCGCCTAAAGCCCCTTGCGATCGAGGGCATCGGCTAGGCGCGTCACCGCCGAGGCCAGCTGGGCCTGGGTGTCGGGCGGGGCCACCGCCTTTTCACTGCGCTTGAGCGCCTCGATGGCCCGCACGATCAAAAACACCACGAAGGCGATCACCAGGAAATTAATCAGGGCCACGATCACGGCCCCCGCCGGCCAGGCCTGGATCGACTCCACCTGGATGGCCTTGAGCACGGGTTGCAGCACATTGGTCATCACCAGGCTCACCACCGCGTCCACCACCTTGCCGAAGGCGGCGCCGATCACCACCGCCACCGCCAGGTCCACCACATTGCCCTTGTTGATGAACTCTTTGAAATCGGACAGCAGGGTGGGTCGACGCAGGGCCATGGTTAAACAGTTGCAGATTTTAGTATAACTGACTCTTCTGGGTTCGTTTATATGGTTCGGGGCGCGCCCGCATTTGGAGCGCTACCCATCTGGGCCGCTGGCGCAGCTGGGGCGGCGGCGGCGGCTTGCCAGCCCGCCTGCAGGTTGCGCAGCAGCTGATCCCGTTGGCGGGCGAACTGGTCCGGGTTGGGGATCAGGGCCCCGAGCTGGCCCTGGCCCCACAGGCTGGCGAAGCCGTGCACCAGGCTCCAGGCGCTGAGGGCCAGCTCGTTAGGGTCGCCCGCTGGGGCTAAGCCTTGCGCTTGGCAGACGCGCACACCATCGGCGAGGTGGCCATAGGCCTGGGCGCCGATCTCGGCCAGGGCTGGGGGCGGCGGCCCCTCGCTCTCGTGGTGGCGCGGCCGGAACATCACCTGCAGTTGCTCCGGGTGGGCGCAGGCGAAATCCACATAGGCCCGGCCGATGCGAACCATCACGTCGGCCCCATCAACCGGCCGGGGGGTCTGGCCCACTTCGGCTGGGCCCCCAGCCGCAGGGCCGGTCTTGGCCTCGGCCATGGCCCGGTCCAGACCCGCGAAGCCCTCCTCGGCCAGGGCGTCGAGCAGGGCCGTGCGGGTGGGGAAGTGGTGGTAGGGAGCGGCGTGGGAGACGCCCGCGGCCCGGGCCACTTCCCGCAGGGTTAGGGCCGCCAGACCCTTCTCGGCCACGAGGCGCCAGGCGGCATCCAGCAGGGCGCGACGCAGGTCGCCGTGGTGGTAAGTGCGCTTTGCGGCTGGGGAGTCCCGCTTGGCTGCCGGCATCGACCAGGCTCAGTCTTGACAAGAGAAAGATAGGCGACCATGATCTTGTCGTTGTCAAGATTTGAGCTGCCGATGGCTCCGACCCCTGCCCCAGGCCTTGCTTCATCAGCCCCCTCTTCAGCCCCCTCGGCCGCCTCCTCTGGGGGCGTTCGCCCCGGCCAAGCCCCGTCCCTCGCTGGCCTGGATCGGGCCCCATTCCGCTGGACTGGCCAAGGCCAGGACCAGCTGCCGGTGCGGATTCGCGGCACGGTGCCGGCCTGGCTGCGGGGCGACCTGGTGCGCACCGCCCCGGCCCTGTTTGAGCAGAACGGCTGGCGGGCCGACCACTGGTTCGACGGGCTCGGCCTGCTCTACGGCTTCCGCTTTGACACTGCAGGGGTGAGCTTCCGCCAGCGCCTCCTGGATTCCCAGGTGGCGGCCGATGCGGCCCAGGGCCAGAGCCGCCTGGCCAGCTTCGGCACCCGGACCCGGCGCAGCCGCCGGCAGCGCCTGCTCCAGCCCGTGCCCCAGGCCACCGACAACACGAATGTCAATGTCATCCCCTGGCAGGGCGCCTGGCTGGCCCTCACCGAAAGCCAGCACCAGCACGTGATCGACCCGGACGACCTGGCCTCCCGGGGCCTTTACCAATACGAAGACGGCCTGCCGGCCGGCTTGATGATGACGGCCCACCCCCACTTCGACCACGCCAGTAAGGCCCTGGTCAACGTGGGCACGAGCCTGGGCCGCCGCAACCAGATCCTGGTCTTCCACCAGAAGCCTGGCGAAACCAAGCGCCAGATCGAGGGGAGTCTCAGCCTGGAGCGCTCGCCCTACCTCCACGACTTCGGCGTCAGCGAGCGCCATGTGGTGTTGATCGACCACCCGCTGCGGCTCAGCGGTCTTTCGATGCTGTTCTCGAACCGTTCCTTGATGGAGCACCACCGCTGGGAACCGGACCAGGGCACCCGCCTGCGGTTGCTCGATCGCCAGAGCGGCCGCTGGACGACCTACGAGACGGACACCTTCTTTTGCTTCCACACGGTCAACTGCTTCGATGACGGCGAGGACGTGGTCTTCGACTTCCTCGCCTATGGCGATGCCAGCGAGGTTGGGGCCCTGGGCACCGAGGCGTTGGCCTCCGGTCAGCTCCCAGCCCTCACCCCCCGCTACCTGCGGGCCCGTCTACGGCCGGGCGGGGGGCGCGTCGAGCTGGAACCCCTCTCCCCCCAGGGCTTTGAGTTTCCCGCGATTGCCTACCGCCAGCAGCACGGCCAGCCCTACTCGGTGGCCTGGGGTGCGTCGTTCCCTGATACCAACTGGCAGAGCCAACTGCTGCGGGTCGAGGCCGGCCAGGTGCGCCGTTTTGAGGAGGAGGGGATGGTCTATGGCGAACCGATCTTTGTGCCCCGTCCCCAGGGAGAGGGCCCCACGGACGGGGTGCTTCTGAGCGTGGGCTGCCACCTGGGCGAGCCCCGCAGTTCGCTCGTGATCCTCGACGCCGAGCAGATGCGGCCGATCGCCCACTGCGATCTGGAGCTGTCCCTGCCCCTGGGTTTCCACGGCAACTTTCAGGCCCGCTGAGGGGCTGGGCAGGGCCCGCCCTCGGGCGGTCAAGGGCGGTGATGGCGCTAGCAGTAGCGCAAGCTACGGCTAGCGCCCTTCCCTTTCCAGCCCCTGTCGCTAGCGTGTCGCCAGTTGAAGTGCTCCGATGGCCCAGTTGCATGACCTGCGCCTGCGGCTGTTGGTGCAGCAGGAGAGCGAGCGGATCGCCGCGTCCCAGCCGAACGACATCGATCTCTCCGTGGTGCAGGCCCGCTGCCTCTGTTGGCTGGCCCTGCTGGCCGAGGCCCATGAGGACCAGGCCAGTGATGCCGAGCGCCGAGGTGATGTGGAACAGGCCATGGGCTGGTTTGCCGATTCGATGCGGCTGCGGGACGTGATCCAGGTGGTGAGCTCGATCGAGATCCCCCTGCCCGGCGCCCACGACCAGCTCGAGGACGGTGAATGGGATGGGGATGGCGATAGCTTATTCGGCCCCATGGCCGCCTGAGCCCGTCAGCAGGGCTGGCTTGGTGCCATGATGGAATTTGAATAGATAAGGGACTGCGGTGCCGGAAGAGCCCTGCCAATGCCCTGATTGCCAGCGGTTCTACCGAGAGCATGATCGCCTGATCCGTGAGAATCCGACGCTGCGCCAGCAGCAGGAGCTCAACTGGGCTGCCTTGCAGTCGTTCCGAACCCTGGCCGGTCGGGCTCTCGAAGAGCTGCAGAAAATCCATGGCGACGGCGAAACCGCGCCGCCTTCGGCCGCATCCCTGACTCCAGCCGTGCCGCCCGGATCAGGCCATGGCGATGAGACCGAGGCGGATGCGATCCAGCAGGCCATTGGCGATCTGGAAAATATCAACGCCCACCTGTTCTCGATCGAGGCCTTGATGGAGCGCATTTTTGACGTGCGCGTTCCCGACGAGGTGGAGCAGAAGTTCAAGGAGATGGCCGGCGAACTGGCCCCCGATCCCCTCAATGCGGATCGCCTACGGCTCAACCGCCTGTTGCACCAAACGCCCGACCTGCCGGATCGCAGCTGAATCGATCCCTGGATGGGAAAGAAAGGCCCCCCTGAGCTGTTTCTGGCCCCTGCCTCAGTTGAAGTCGCAGGCGATCGTGATCGGGAAGGATTCGGCGCCCCAGATGCGCTGGGCGTAGTCGCGGATCGCCCGGTCGGAGGAGAAGAAGCCGGAGCGGGCGCTGTTCAGCAGGGACATGCGGTTCCATTGTTGCCGGTCGGCCCAGGCGCGGCTGACGGCCCCCTGGGCCCGCAGGTAGTCGCTGAAATCGGCTAGTACGAAATAGGGATCGCTGCCGGTGATGTTTTGGAGTAGGGGCCGGAATAAGTTGCCATCGCCGCCACTGAAATGGCCCTGCTCCACCAGCTTCAGCACTTCGCCTAATTCCGGCATGGTGGGGATCAGTTCCCAGGGGCGATAGCCCCCGTTGTGAAGGGCCGTGATTTGCGATTCGGTGTTGCCAAACAGGAAAAAGTTTTCGGCACCAACCTGCTCGCGGATCTCCACGTTGGCGCCATCGAGAGTGCCGATCGTAAGGGCTCCGTTCATGGCGAACTTCATATTGCCGGTGCCGGAGGCCTCCTTGCCGGCGGTGGAAATTTGTTCGGATAGGTCGGCGGCGGGGTAGACGCGCTCGCCCAGCTTGACGTTGTAATCAGCTAGGAACACCACCCGCAGGCGCCCATCCATGGCCGGATCGGCGTTGACCGTTTCGGCAATGCCATTGAGAAAACGAATGATCAGTTTGGCCATGTAGTAGCCGGGCGCCGCCTTGCCGCCAAAGATCACCGTGCGCGGCGCCTCATCATTGGCCAACCCATTTTTGATGCGCAGATAATGGGCAATCACCTGCAGGGCATTGAGGTGTTGGCGTTTATATTCGTGGATCCGTTTCACCTGCACATCAAACAGGGAGGCCGGATCCACCAGCAGGCCATTCTTGCGATGGATGTACTGGGCCAGGTCCCGTTTGCAGGCCAGCTTCATCTGGTCCCAGCGCTGCAGGAAAGCGGCATCGTTTTGGAAGGCCTCCAGGCGCCGCAGCTCGTCGAGGTTGCGGATCCAGTCGTCGCCGATGCAGTCGTGCAACAACCGGCCCAAATGGGGATTGGCCAGGGCCAGCCAGCGCCTTGGGGTAACCCCGTTGGTGACATTGGTGAACTTATTGGGCCAGAGTTCGGCGAATTCGGGGAACAGCTGGGTTTTGACCAGTTCGCTGTGCAAGGCCGCCACGCCGTTGACGTGGTGGCAGGCGACCGTGGCCAGGTTGGCCATGCGCACGGCCTTGCTGCCCTCCTCATCGATGATCGAGAGCTTGGCCAGGATCTGGTTATCGCCGGGGTAGTGGAGCTTTACCTCGGCCAGGAAGCGCCGGTTGATTTCGTAGATCAACTCCAGGTGCCGGGGCAGCAGGCTGGCGAAGAGCGCTAGCCCCCACTTCTCCAGGGCTTCCGGTAGTAGGGTGTGATTGGTATAAGCCAAGGAGCGGTTGGTGATGTCCCAGGCGGCGTCCCATTCGAGGTGTTTGTCATCGATCAACAGCCGCATTAGCTCGGCCACGGCGATCGAGGGATGGGTGTCGTTGAGCTGCACGGCCCAGTTGTCGGGGAAGTGCTCCACCGGAATGCCCCGTTGCTCCAGGCTGCGCAGCATGTCCTGCAGGCTGCAGCTCACAAAAAAGTGTTGCTGCTTCAGCCTTAGGCGCCGGCCTTCGTCGGTGCCGTCGTTGGGATAGAGCACCTTGGAGATCGTTTCTGTGCCGATCTTCTCTTCCACCGCCCCGTAGTAATCGCCGATGTTGAAGGCATGGAAGTCAAAGGATTCGGCCGCATCGGCGCGCCAGAGCCGCAGTCGATCGCAGGTGTTGACCCGATAGCCCAGCACGGGCACATCATGGGGAATGCCGATGGCGTGTTCATCGGGAATCCAGCGCACCCGATGGTGGGCTTGGTCATCGAGATAGGTCTCGGTGCGGCCGCCAAACCCAACAAAAATGGCCTGGTCGGGCTGGGGAAGCTCCCAGGGCCAGCCGCCTTTCAGCCACCTATCGGTGATTTCAACCTGGCTGCCATCGCGAATCAGCTGGTCGAAGATGCCGAACTCATAGCGGATGCCGTAGCCCGTGGCGGGAATCTCCAGGGAAGCCAGGGATTCCAAGTAGCAGGCCGCCAATCTTCCCAGGCCGCCATTGCCTAGGCCCGGCTCCTCTTCCACATCGAGGATCTCATCGAGGCTGTCGATGCCATAGCGCTGAAGGGCCTCTTCTGCCGCTTGCTGGATGCCAAGCATCAACAGGTTGTTGCCCAGCTGGGGACCGATCAGGAACTCGGCCGACAGGTAGGCCACGACCCGCTGGGGGGTGGCGCTGATCGCTTCGATCCCCGCCAAATAGCGGGTCATCAGTCGGTCGCGCACGGCATGGCTCAGGGCCAGGTAGAGATCGTGGCGGCTGGCGCTGGGGGCGAGTTTGCCGAGGGTAAAAAAGAGGTGCTCGGCCATGCCGTCGAACAGGTCATTAGCGCCCAGGCCACTCCTGATCGGGTCGGTGTAGCAGCCTGGGGTGGGGAGCTTCAGGTTGCGGGGCTCGATGGTGTCCATGGTTAAGGCTCCTTAGGGTTGGTCCAGCGCCAGTTGGTGACTTCGTCCGCATCCATGCCGCGCCCATGGAAATGGGGGGGAGACCACGGCGGTTGTAATCCGCGTTCTGGTTAGACCGTAGCGATGGCCGCCGAAGGGTGCCGTCGGGCCCGAGACTCTCGGAAGACTTGCCTGCCCCGCATGCTGCCCCTGCCCTTGCCGCCCCTGCTGCTCGAGTTGGGGGCCCACCAGCTGGAGGTGGCCGAAACCCTGGTCTGGGTGGGGCGCTTGCTGGTGATCGTGGTGGCGGCCCGGCTGTTTGCCGAACTGCTCGTGCGCCTGCAGCTGCCCACGATCCTGGGCGAGTTGCTGGCCGGGGTGCTCTTGGGCCTTTCTGGCCTGCATTGGGTTGTGCCGCCGGAAACCCAGGCCCAGCTCAGCGGGGGTCTGTTGCAGTTGCTGGGCTTCCTGGCCGATGTGCCGATTCCGGCGGTGCAGCAGATCTACAACGAAACCTTCCCCAGTTTGCAGCTGCTGGCGGGGCTGGGGCTCTATGCCCTGCTCTTCCTCACCGGCCTCGAAAGTGAACTCGACGAGCTGATAGCCGTGGGGGGCCAGGCGATCTCGGTGGCGCTGGCGGGGGTGCTGCTGCCCTTTGCCCTGGGCACCTTCGGGCTGATGACCCTGTTTGGGGTGGAACCGATCCCGGCGATTTTTGCCGGTGCCTCGATGACGGCCACCAGCATTGGCATCACCGCCAGCGTGTTTGGCGAGCTGAAGATGTTGCGAAGCCGCGAAGGCCAGATTGTGATCGGCGCCGCCGTGCTTGATGACATCCTCGGCATCGTGATTCTGGCGGTGGTGGTGGCCCTCTCCGCCGGCGAAAGCCTCAGCGTTGGCCCGATCCTGCGGCTGGTGGGGGCGGCGGTGTTGTTTGTGGTGGTGGCGATCGGCCTCAGTCGCACGGCGGCGCCGGCCTTCGACTGGCTGCTGGACCAGCTCAAGGCCCCTGGCGAAGTGATCGTGGCCTCGTTTGTGGTGCTGAGCCTTTGTTGTTTTGCGGCCACGGCCATCGGCCTGGAGGCGGCCCTGGGCGCCTTTGCTGGCGGCTTGATCCTCAGTAATTCCCGCCACACCAAGGCGATCCAGGCGGCGGTGAAGCCGGTGGTGGCCCTGTTCGCCACGATCTTCTTTGTGCTGATCGGCACCGGCATCGACCTCTCGGTGCTCGATCCCACCAATCCCGCCAACCGCAGCGGCCTGGTGGTGGCGCTCTTCCTGCTGCTGGCGGCGATCGCCGGCAAAATCGCCGCCGGCTGGGCCTTCCTCTCCGCCCAGCCCACGGACCGCTGGCTGGTGGGCCTGGGCATGGTGCCCCGCGGTGAGGTGGGGTTGATCTTCCTGGGGCTCGGCACCCAGGCCCACCTGCTCAGCCCGTCGCTGGAGGCGGCGATTGTGCTGATGGTGATTGGCACCACCTTCCTGGCACCGGTGCTGCTCAGACTGGTGCTGGCCGGACGGGGGACCCTTGCCGAAGCAAGCAGCTGACTACAACAATGCCCAAACCCAGCCCCCGGGCGCCTGGGCCGCCTGGCGCGGCTGGGGCCTCAGCTGGGGCGGCTGGCTCGATAACCGCCACGGCGAGTGGTGGCTGCTGGCCCAGCTGCTGCTGATTGGGTTGCACCTGCTGCCGCCCTGGCCGGCGCCGGGGAGCTGGGGCTATGCCTGGCCCCTGCCCCTCGCCATCGGGGGGGTCGCCCTGCTGCTGGTGGGCTTGGCCCTGGCCCTGCAGGCCTTCTGGGGCCTGGGCGCCAGCCTCACGCCCCTGCCCGATCCCAAGCCCGGGGCCGCCCTTATAACGCGTGGCCCCTACCGGCGCTGCCGCCACCCCCTTTATCAGGCGATCCTGCTCTGCTCGCTTGGGGTGGTGCTGGCCCTGGGCAGCCTGCTGCATCTCGCCCTGCTGCTGGCCCTGGTGGCCGTGTTGGGCGGCAAGGCCCGCCGCGAGGAGGGCCAGCTGCTGCCGCTCCATCCCGATTACCCCGCCTACCGGGCCGCCACGCCAGCGATCATGCCGGGCCTGCCCTGGCTGGATTGGCGCCAATGAGCAGGTGCCTGGCCTGGCTGCTTCAGTTGGCGTCGTTCTCAGTTGGCGTCGTTGCGACTGCCCAGGGCTAGGAAAAACCCCGCCAACACGGCGATCAGGCCCATGCTGGTGCCCCAGCCCGGGCCCAAAATCCAGCCCAGAAACAGGTTGGTGATGGCGCCCACCGCCAGGGCCAGGGCCAGGCTGGCCACCACCAGGGCCAGCTGCTGCCAGCCCTCTTTCACGCCCATGTCGGCAAGGGCCTGCTCAAAGCGGCCCAAAGGCAGGCTCAAGGGCAGGTAGAGGGCCAGGGCCCAGAGGGCCGTACCTGGCAGCAGGGGCGTCCAATCCAACAGGGGGCCACTGGCGGGGAGCGCTTCCTAGCATCGTCCCCCTTGCCCCCGACCCTGTGAACGCTCCGGTGTTGTCCCTGCCAGCAGAGGGGCTGGAGCAGCTGCCCTGGAGCTACGAGGGCCATGCCGTCCACTGCCTCAGCCGCTGCCCGGAGCAGCCGGTGGGGCCGGCCCTGCTGCTCGTCCATGGCTTCGGGGCCTCCACCGACCACTGGCGTTACAACATTCCGGTGCTGGCCGAGCGCCATGAGGTCCATGCCCTCGATTTGCTCGGCTTTGGCCGCAGCGTCAAACCAGCCGGGTTGCCCTATGGCGGCGCCCTTTGGCGCGACCAGCTGGTGGCCTACGTGCAGATGCGCATCGGCCGCCCCACCGTGTTGGTGGGCAATTCCCTTGGGGGCTACTCCGCCCTGGCGGCGGGGGCGGCCTTGGGCCCCCTGGCGGCTGGCGTGGCCCTGCTTAATGCCGCCGGACCCTTCAGTGGCGAGGGCAAGGAGCCCAAGGGTTGGGGGGCGATCGCCCGCCGCACGCTTGGCTCGGCCCTGCTGAAAAGCCCGGTGCTGCAGCGGCTCCTGTTTGAAAATCTGCGCCGCCCCGCCACGATCCGCCGCACCCTCAACCAGGTGTACATCGACAAAACCAACGTCGATGAGGCCCTGGTGGAGGCGATCCGCATCCCTTCGCTGGATCCCGGCGCCTTTGGCGTGTTTCGCACCGTCTTCGATATCCCCAGCGGCCAGCCCCTCGATGAGCTGTTCGCCGCCCTCGAGGCGCCCCTGTTGCTGCTTTGGGGCATCCGCGACCCCTGGATTAACGCCGTCGGCCGCCGCGCCCAGTTCCAGCACCATGCCCCCAACGCCACCGAAGTGGTGCTGGAGGCGGGCCACTGCCCCCACGATGAGGTGCCCGAGCTGGTGAATCGGGCCCTGCTTGACTGGATGGCCGGTCTTTAGGCGGGAAAAGGGGCGGAGATGGCGGGCAGAAAGCGTCGATTTCTGCTCTTCGGGGTGGTGAATGTGCTGCTCACCAATGGGGCCCTGTTGCTGCTGTTGCACCTGGTGACGATTGGCCTGGCCACCTTCCTCAGCCAGCTGCTCAACCTGGTGCTCGGCTACTGGCTCTATGGCAAACGGGTGTTTCGGGTTGAGCGCTTCGCCCTGCGTTCGGCCGGGGCCTATGGCGGCCTGGCCGCGTCGCTCTGGTTGCTGAACTGGCTGGGCATTCGCCTGCTGTCGGGCGCCGGCCTGCCCCGGGGCTGGGCAGCCCTGGCCTTGGTTCCGCTGTTGGCGGCCCTGTCCTACGGGGTGCAGAAAACCCTGGTCTTTCGCCCAGACCCTGCTGCTGGGCTGCGGTAGCGCCTCTGAGTATGTTGACGCGGCATGGACCAGGCAACGGTGGGCGCAACTTCTGAGCCGGTAGTCCCAACCCCCTGGCCCACTGATCCGAGCCAGTCGCCCTCGGCTGCCCTAGCAATGGATCGGGCGCCAGCCAGCGGCAAGCCCCTGCTCTCGGTGGTGATTCCTTGTTACAACGAAGTCGCCACGATTGCGTCCCTAATTGAGCGGGTGCGGCAGGCGCCGGTGGCCTCCAAGCAGATCATCGTGGTCGATGACGGCTCCAGCGACGGCACCCGGGAGCTGCTGGAGGGCCTGCAGGCGGACGACCTCACGATTCTCTTTCACCCCCATAATCAGGGGAAGGGAGCGGCCCTAGCCACAGGTTTTTCTGCCGCTGTCGGTGAGATCACGATCGTGCAAGATGCCGATCTTGAATACGATCCTGAAGACTATCCCCTAGTGATTGGTCCGATTCAGCAGGGCCGCGCCGATGTGGTGTTTGGCAGCCGGTTCCAGGGTGGTGCTCCCCACCGGGTGGTGTATTTCTGGCATCGCCTCGGCAATGGTTTCCTCACCCTGCTCAGCAACATGTTCACGGATCTGAATCTCAGTGACATGGAAACTTGCTATAAGGCTTTTCGCACCGAGATCATCCAGTCGATTCCGATTTGCGAGAAGCGCTTTGGCTTTGAACCGGAAATCACCGCCAAGGTGGCCAAAAAGAATTGGCGCATTTATGAGGTGGGTATTTCCTATTACGGGCGCACCTACGACGAGGGCAAGAAGATCGGCTGGCGCGATGGGGTGCGGGCGATCTGGTGCATCCTGAAGTACAACCTGTGGGCCTGACGCGCGGCCCTGCCCTGGCCCTCCCATGCCCCTAATTCAGCGCCAAGCGCCCTATCCCCACTGGGAATTCACCGATCCGGCCAGCGGCGACCAGCTGCGGCTGGTGCCCGAGCGGGGCGGCCTGGTCACCGGCTGGGTTTGTTGCGGCCGCGAGCTGCTCTATCTCGACGCCGAGCGTTTCGCCGATCCCAGCAAGTCGCTGCGGGGCGGCATCCCGGTGTTGTTTCCGATCTGCGGCAACCTGCCCGGCAACCGGCTGGAGCTGGCCCAGGGCAGCTATCCGATCGGCCAGCACGGCTTTGCCCGCGATCTCCCCTGGGCGATCCGCCTGCTCGACGACCTGCGCGGCGTGCGCCTGAGCCTGACCGACAGCCCCGCCACCCGGGCGGCCTTCCCCTTCCCCTTTGAGCTGGTGCTGGAGCTGCGCCTGGCTCCCTCGGCCCTGGCGATCACCGCGAAGGTGGAACATCGGCTCGAGGCCGGCCAGGGCCCCGAGTCCATGCCGTTCTCGTTGGGGCTCCATCCCTACTTCGCTGTTTCATCCCTGGCGGCTGCAGCCCTGGAGGGCTTGCCGCCCCGCTGCTTCGACCACCTACCCATGGCCGAAGCCGACACGGCCAGCCAGCTGGCCCGCCTGGGGCAGGGGGTGGATTTCCTCTGCCAGCCCAGCGGCCCGGTGCGCTTGCTCGACCGGGAGGCGGGCTACGCCATCACCATGCAGCCCAGTGCACCCATGGATTTGGCCGTGGTTTGGAGTGAACCGCCCCGGCCGATGGTCTGCCTGGAGCCCTGGACTGGGCCCCGGGGCTCCCTGGCCAGCGGGGATCGCCGCTTGAGCTTGGCGCCCGGGGAGCAGCTCAGCCTCAGCTGCCGCTACGAATTGGGCCTGGCCTAACGCCAGGTAGGCGGCCCCGGGCCAGCTGCTGGCTCGGGTCAAATTGACGCTTGATCGCCTCGATCAGGGGCCGGCTGGGGGCGTCCTCCCAGGCGGGCAGGTCGGCGCCGGTGGGTTGCTCCAGCAGCGTGAGGGCGCCGCCCAGCTCCTGGCAGCGCCGCCGCAGCTGCTCGACCCGGTAGGCGGGCAGCTGCTGGGCGGGCGCCCAGGCCAGGCCCAGGCCGCTGCCGCCTTCCAGCCAGCCGGGCACCCCGGCCAGGGCGGGATCCCTTAGCAGCGCCATGCCTTGGCTGGGCAGCACCCCCAGCCGCAGCAGCCAGCGCTGGCCCTGGCTGTTCGCCGGATCAAGCCCCGGCCCCAGGGCCACGGCGCGGAAGGCTTCGAGCCGTTCGGAGTCGAGCTGTTGGGGTTGGAGCCCGGCGGCCTCCGCCTCGCTGGTGATCTCCGTGAGCTGGGCCCTAATCGCCGCGGCGCTGACACTGGCCAGGCTCACCAGCAGGCCGGGCTGCGGGGCTTGGCCAGCGGCCAGGGCCAGGGGAGCACTCCACCAGTCGACCAGCTCCGGAGCCAGGGCCGCCGCTAAAAGCTTTTGGCGCAGCCGCTCCAGCTCCGCCAGGCCGCCCTGCAGCCAGAGGCCGCGGCGCTGGCGCGGTAGGGGGTAGGTGCGCAGGCTCAGCTCGGTGATCAGCCCTAGGGATCCCCAGCTGCCGGCAAACAGGCGCACCAGGTCGTAGCCGGCCACGTTTTTAACAACCTTGCCGCCGGCCCGGGCGGCGGTGCCATCGGCCCGCAGCAGGGCCAGGCCGATCACCTGGTCGCGCACGCCCAGATAGCGCTGGCGCAGGCCAGCGGCCATGCCCCGGGCGACTAGGCCGCCAATGCTGCCGGAGTCCTGACCATCGGCGCCGCTGCCCCAGGGCCAGTCGAGCGCCAGCCACTGGCCTTGCTCGGCCAGGGCCGCCTGCAGGTCCCGCAGGGGCATGCCCGCCTGCACGGTCACCGTGAAATCGCCGACGGCATGCTCGAGCAGCCGATCGAGCATGCGGCAACTCACCACCGGGGTGTCCGCCGCCACCGGCGCGCCCCAGGGCAGGCGAGTGCCCTGGCCGGCCGGCAGCCAGGGGGTGGCCTGGCGGTGCAGCTCCCGCACCAGCGGCTCCAGGGCGTCGGGCTCGGGGGTGATCACGGCACGATGGTGCCATGGCTGAGACCCCGAAAGCCGGGACCGCCAAGGCGGGCACCCTCAAGATCGTCGTCTTTGATGACGATCCCACCGGCTCCCAGACGGTGCACAGCTGCCCTTTGCTGCTGCGCTGGGACGCCGCCAGCCTGCGCCAGGGCCTGGCCGATCCGTCGCCCTTGCTGTTCCTGCTCGTCAACACCCGCGACCTGGCGCCCGAGCAGGCCCGCTCCCGGCTGACGGCCCTCTGCCGCACGCTCCAGCCCCTGCTGGCCGAGGCCGTCGCCGCCGGCAGGATCGACCGCTGGCTGGTGGTGAGCCGCGGCGATTCAACCCTGCGGGGCCATTTCCCCCTGGAGAGCGAGGTGATTGCTGCCGAATTGGGGCCCTTCGCCGCCAGTTTTCTGGTGCCCGCCTTCCTGGGCGGCGGCCGGACCACGGCGGCCGCCGTGCAGTTGCTGCACGGCGAACCGGTGCACCGCAGTGCCTTCGCCCAGGACAGGCTTTTCGGCTACAGCACCAGTTTTTTGCCCGCCTGGGTGGCGGAGAAAACGGCAGGAGCGATCCCGGCTGAGGCGGTGCAACGGATCGACCGCAGCGAGCTGGAGGCGGCGGTCGCAGAACGGGACAAAGCCCAGGGCGCTGGTTTTCAGGCCCTAGTGGGGCGGCTGGTGGATCTCACAGGCAACCCCTGGGTGGTGGTTGATGGCGAGCGGCCCGCCCAATTGGCCGCCTTTGCCGCCGCGGTGAATCAGGTCACGGCTCCTGCCCCCGGGCCGCGGCGGTTTCTGTTCCAATCGGCCGCCAGCCTGCTCACGGCCCTGGCCGACTTGCCGCCCCAGCCCCTCGACCCCGCTGGCCTGGCGGCCCTGCGCCGCCGCAACGCCGATGGGCAGCCCCTGGCGGGCCTGGTGCTGGTGGGCTCCCACGTGCCCCTGGCCGATGCCCAAGTGCATAACCTGTTGGCCGAACCGGCCTGCGGCGGGGTGGACCTGGAGGTGGCCAAGGTCGCCCGGGTGTTGGCGGGACCCCTGCCCGATCGCCTGCTGGCCTCCCTAGAGGACGCCTGGCTGGAGCGGCTGCAACAGGTGGTGGCGCGCGGCCAGACGCCGGTGCTGTTCACCAGTCGGGGGGAGCTGGCTTGCTCCAGCCCCGCCGAGCGCCGGACCCTGGGCGAGGCCCTGGCCGGCCTGATGGCCCGCCTCGCTGCCCGCCTGGCGCCCCAGCTGGGCTACCTGATCAGCAAGGGCGGCATCACCAGCCAAACCCTGCTGGCGGATGGACTCGACCTGGCGATGCTGCGACTGGAGGGGCAACTCCTGCCGGGGCTTTCCCTGCTGCGGCCGGCGGGCGCGGGGGTGCCCCAGGCCCTGGCGGGCCTGCCCCTGGTCACCTTCCCGGGCAACCTCGGCGATGGCCAAACCCTGCTGGAGTCGTGGCGCCTGCTGGAGGGGCTGGGTTCTTAGGGGCCATTGAAGCTCTGCTCCAGCACTTGCACCGGATGCAACACCGGCAGCTCCCGCCCGATTTCGCCCAGGTGCTTGCGGATCTGCAGGCTGCAGCCGATGTTGGCGCTCACGGCCAGTTCGGCCCCAGTGGCGGCCAGGTCGCCAGCCTTGATGCGGCCCAGCTCCGCGGCCACCTCGGGCTCCACCAGGTTGTAGATGCCGGCGCTGCCGCAGCACACCCCCGCTTCCACCGCCTCGAGCAGTTGCACATGGGGAATCTGGGCCAGTAGATCCCGGGGCTGGTCGTGGATGCCCTGGCCGTGCAGCATGTGGCAGGCATCGTGATACACGAGCCTGAGGGGCCGTATGGCGCTAGCGGGCTCGCCGTCGCCATGGCGCAGGGGCTGCAGGGCGCTGCGGAACGCCTCCGAGAGGCCCACCTGGGCCAGGAACTCCTGGATGTCGGCTACGGGGGCTTGGAAGGGTTGCTCGGAGCCACGGGCTGCCGGAGCGCCCTCGCCGCCGAGGATCTCTGGGTAGAGCTTGAGGGTGTGGCCGCAGCCGGAGGCGCCCACCAGCACCGCATCGAGCGGTTCGGGCCCTGCCGCTTTGCCCGGCCCCACCACGGCCGCAAAGCTGGCCACCAGCTGCTGGGCCAGGGTTTGGGTCTGCTCCAGTTCGCCCTGGTGGTGGGTCATGGCGCCGCAGCAGCCCTGGGCGGGCGGGATCACCACCTCGATGCCGTTGGCGCTGAGCACCGCCACGGCCGCCTGGTTCACGGCCGGATCAAACAGGCGTTGCACGCAGCCCAACACCAGCCCCACCCGGTAGCGCCTGGGGCCCTGGGCGGGCACCACCAGAGGCAAGCGATCGGCAAAGGCCTCCGGGGCCAGGGGTGGCAACAGGCCTTCAATCGCCTCCAGTTGGGGGCCCACCAGGCGCAAGAGGCCACTGCGGCGCACCAGGTTTTGGAGGGGCGTGCCGGCGTAGAGCCGCAGGGGAGTGAGCAGGGCCCGTAGGCGGCCGGGGTAGGGCAGCAGGGCAAACAGCAGCTTGCGCAGGGCCTGCTGGCTGGAACTGCGCAGCTCAGGCGCGTTGAGCTTGGGGCGGGTGGCCTCGATCAGCAGGTCGTAGCGCACGCCCGAGGGGCAGGCGGTGACGCAGGCGAGGCAGCCCAGGCAGCTATCGAAATGGCTGGCCACGGTGGCATCGAGCACCAGCTCGCCGGCCTCGATCGCCTTGAGGGCATGGATGCGGCCCCGGGGCGAATCCATCTCCGTACCCAGCACCCGGTAGCTGGCGCAGGTGGGCAAACAGAAGCCGCAATGGACGCAGGGGTCGGTGTTGGTCGCCAGGACGCTGGTCATGGCGGCCAGTCTGCCGGCCCTAGCCGCCGAAGTGGCGCACCACGGCCTGGGCGAAGCCCGAGCAGCTCACCGAGTCCACCTTGGGCTCCATCAGCCGCGCCAGGTCATAGGTCACTTCTTTATGGACGATCGCGGCGCTGAGGCCGGCGGTGATCAGGTCGGCAGCCTCCTGCCAACCCATGAATTCCAGCATCATCACGCCGGAGAGAATCACCGAGCCCGGGTTGATGCGATCGAGGCCGGCGTGCTTGGGGGCGGTGCCGTGGGTGGCCTCAAAGATGGCGGCCCGATCGCCGATGTTGGCGCCCGGCGCCATGCCCAGGCCGCCCACCACGGCGGCAGCGGCATCGCTCACGTAGTCGCCGTTGAGGTTGAGGGTGGCGAGCACGGAATACTCCTGGGGCCGGGTCTGGATCTGCTGGAAAATGCTGTCGGCGATGCGGTCATCGACCAGCACCATCGATTTCCATTGGCCGGATCCATGGCTGGCGCCGATCGCTTCGAGCACGCCCCGCACTTCGCTATTAATCGCCTCCTTCTTTTCGGGGGTGAGGGCGTCGTAGCCGGGTTCGATCAGGCGGGCGTTGGCCTCGATGCTCAGGCCCGGATTGTCCTCCACGTTGCCGAGGATCCAGCTTTCCCGCTCGGTGATGCAAACCTCACGGAATTCGCTTGTAGCCAGTTCATAGCCCCAGTCGCGGAAGGCGCCCTCGGTGAATTTCATGATGTTGCCCTTGTGCACCAGGGTGACGTGGCGCTTGTCGCCTTCGAGCTTGAGGGCGTGCTGGATCGCTTTACGGATGTGGCGCTGGCTGCCGTGCTTGCTCACCGGCTTGATGCCGATGCCCGATCCGGCCGGGATTTGGCGGTTGCCGAGTTTGCCGTTGGCGGGGATCACCGTTTCGTTGAGGTGGCGGATCAGCTCGATGCCCACCGGATCGTTGGCGTCCCATTCGATCCCCATGTAGATGTCTTCGGTGTTTTCCCGATACACGATCACATCGAGGTCCTGGGGCCGCTTGTGGGGGCTGGGGGTGCCTGCGTAGTAGCGGCAGGGACGCACGCAGCAATAGAGGTCAAAGATCTGGCGCAGGGCCACGTTCAACGAGCGGATGCCGCCACCGATCGGCGTGGTCAGCGGGCCCTTGATTGCCACGCCGTAGGTCTCGATCGCGGTCAGGGTGTCCTGGGGCAGGTATTGGTAGGTGCCGTAGAGGTCGCAGGCCTCATCGCCGGCGTACACCTTGAACCACTCAATTTTGCGGACGCCGCCATAGGCCTTGGCCACGGCGGCATCGAGCACCAGCTGGGTGGCGGGCCAGATGTCAACGCCGGTGCCATCGCCGCGGATGAAGGGAATGATCGGATCGTTAGGCACGATCGGCTGGCCGGCCTCAAAGCGGATGGCGCTGCCTTGGCTGGGGGGCACCAGCTTCTCGTAGCTCACTGGCGTGGTTGCGGGGGAGGAGCTGGCCATCGGTGGCGGCGGGGATCGTGGGGCGAGCCTAGGTTTCGGCCCAACATCCTTTCTGCTCAGGGGAAACGGCATGAATGCGGCGGAGCAGGTCCGTTCTCTGGAGCTGGCCCGGCCCCGCTTGCTGGGGGCGGTGGTGCGTCAGCGGCAGCCACCAGGCCGCCTCAACTCGCTTGCGGGCTTGCCACGGGCGTTGCGTTCGGCGCACGCGTAATCCTTCGCAACCTTGTTAGCCAGCCCTAGACAACCCCGCCTATTTTGATTCTCCTGACCGAGCAGCTTTCCGGATCAATGTCTGTCGCGCTTGCCGCCCAATTGCGTGAAGGGACCAAAAAGGCCCACACCATGGCCGAAAACACCGGTTTCGTTAGCTGCTTCCTCAAGGGAGTTGTGGACAAGCTGAGTTATCGCCGCTTGGTGGCCAACCTCTATTTCCTCTACACCGCCATGGAGGAGGAGATCGGCAAGCTCAAGGACCATCCGGTGGTGGGGCCGATCGCCTACGACCAGCTCAACCGCCGCGCCGTCCTGGAAGAGGACATGGTCTACTACTTCGGAGCCGATTGGCGTAACCAGGTGCAACCCACCCCGGGCGCCCAGATCTATATCGATCGCATCCACCAGGTGGCCAGGGAGGCCCCCGAGCTGCTGGTGGGCCACCACTACACCCGCTACATCGGCGACCTCTCCGGCGGCCAGATCCTTAAAAATATTGCCCAGAAGGCCATGAACCTGGGCGAGCACGATGGCCTGCGCTTCTACGAATTCGACGCCATCCCCGATGAGAAGGGCTTCAAGGTGGGCTACCGCCAGGCCCTCGATGCCCTGCCGATCGACCAGGCCACGGCCGATCGCATCGTTGAAGAGGCCAACCAGGCCTTCCACCTGAACATGACCATGTTCCAGGAACTGGAAGGCAACCTGGTGGCCGCCATTGGCAAGGTGCTGTTCGGCTTCCTTACCCGCCGCCAGCGCGCCGGCAGCACCGACCCTGTCGCCGCCTGAGCCCTGGGCAGCCAGCTGGGCCAGAGTGGGCCAACGGCTCGCCTAACGCCCTTGCGACCCCTGCGCTTTCTGGTGCCCGGCACCACCGGCCGTTTCCGTTGCGGCGGCCTGCAGGTGGAACTGCAGACGGCCCGGCTCACGGCGGCCCTGAGGCCCACCCAGCTGGTGACCTACCGCCAGAGGCAGGCAGACCTCCCCTTCCTGGCCGACCTGCTCCAAGGCGAGGCAGCGCCGGGGCCGGCCCTCTGGATCGTGAGCTGGGGCTTTGATGTGCCCCAGTTGCTGCGCCAGCTGGGGGGCCGGCCCGTGGCCTATCACGCCCACAGCAGTGGCTATGGCTTCCAGTTGCCGCCGGCCACCCCGGTGCTGGCGGTAAGCCGCAACACCTTGGGCTATTGGGGTGATCGCAGCCCGCGTAGTCCCCTGTTCCTAGTGCCCAATGCCCTTGAGCCCCAGTGGCTGGAGCGGGGCGATCGGGCTGGAGCTGGTGGCCCTAGCGATAGCGGCGGCCCTGGCGCTGCCGCGGGACAGGCCCAGGCCCGCCGCCGGCCGATCGATGTGCTGGTGCAGCGGCGCAAGTGCAGCGCCTATGTGCTGCAAACCCTGGTGCCTGCCCTGCGGGCCCGGGGCCTGCAGGTGCTGGTCCAGGACGGCTGGGTCGAGGACCTGGTGGACCTGTTCAACAGCGCTGCGGTGGTGCTCTACGACTCCGCCGACTACTGGCGTGGCCGCGGCGTGAGTGAGGGTTTCGGTCTGCCGCCCCTGGAGGCCCTGGCCTGCGGGTGTGTGCTGTTCAGCAGCCTCAACCACGCCCTGGCCGACAGCCTCGATCCGGGCCGGCTGGGTCACCAGATCGGTGCCGGCACCCTCGAGGCCGACCTGGAGGCGATCACGGCAGCTGCAGCGGAGCCGGCGGCCTGGTTGCCGGCTCCCGAGGCTTTGGCTGGCCTGCTCGCCAGTGGCTCTGAGGCGGCCCTGATCGAGCGCTGGCGCGGGGCCCTCGCCGCCATCGATCGCCACTGGGACTGGTTGGAGCAGGGTTGCCGGCCCCTGGCGAGCGAGCCGGTATGGCAGCAGCGCTGGCGGCAGCGGCTGGAGCGGTTGGGGAAGTTCAAGCGCTTGTGGGCTCAACGACAAGGGACCTAGGCGGCCAATCGGTTCTCTGGCTGGCCGCCTGCAGCCTCAAGGGCCGATCCCCCAGGCATAACTTGACCCCATAGGCGAGCGACCAGGCCCCGATCCATGCCGTTCCTGCGCAGCGAAACCGTTCACCAGCTGCGCCAGGTCCTGGATTATTTGCCAAGGCAGAGGCGGCGGGCCCTGCTCTTGCTGCTGCCCTTTTCGGTGGTCCCCGGAGTGCTGGACCTGCTGTCGGTGGCCGTGGTGGCGAGGCTCACGGGGGCACTAGTGGGCACGGGGCTGGAGGATCGCCTTGGCGGGGTTTGGGTGTTTGG
>Ga0209107_10000456_pt1 | contig 23914 bp, 13 predicted proteins | sample LakErihyJuly2011_2_FD_187460 | JGI IMG/M metagenome (GOLD analysis project Ga0209107, IMG submission 187460) | Freshwater microbial communities from dead zone in Lake Erie, Canada - CCB hypolimnion July 2011 (SPAdes) (version 2) | ecosystem: Environmental > Aquatic > Freshwater > Lentic >...
GTAGAAATATTTGACTGCGTCAGTTGGTTTTTGTACGCCAATTGCAACTGCAACGTCTTGCGTCAACGGGATGACAACATCGGCGGGCATGCTGAAGGCAACAAGGGCAAGCGTGAGGTATACTATTTTTTTAATCATCGGATGGCGTTCGTTTTTCATAATTTTTTTAGGAGATTGTTACTCGGATTAAATCTTTTTGGTATGCATTCCAGAGTTTCATGACGGTTACCTTGTCTGAGGTCAGATCTTTTTTGATTTCGGACAATCTGCGTCCATCAAAAAATCCAAGAACTATAAGGCTTGATTCATCGTCAGCAACATTCTCAGGATAACCAAAATCACTGAACCAGATATTTCCATTCACTAAGGTGTTATCTTCAGTGTCGTTGAGCAGTAAAACGCGCATTTTAATATTTTCTTTATTCCTCTCAAAAAAGTCCTCATTCTGATCAAGGTATCTCTCTGTAACAATTAAGATGCGATTGTTCATATTTCCTTCTATCCATGGGTTAACGTCTAATCTTGAAGGATCTTGAGCATTGCGAGGAAAATCTTGAGGGGTGATGAATGTATTGTCATCACCTATGCCATGAAACGCAAACGCTAATTTTGCATTTTGAGCGATATCAAGATTTTCATCGTATTCATAGGTTCCCCCAAATTTTTTTCTGAATGGGCGTCTGAAGTTGATAAGTGTTGAATTTGGGTAAAATGCAACAAGCGAAAGACCAACAACGCCGGCGGTTGCGCCTGCGACGTTGCGCCATAAACGACTTGGTGAAAAATATGTTTTTACAAAAGCGTCAACCGATTTTGGGCAGGTTTCCGTTTTGCCATAGATTCTGACATCAGTCCAAGTTGGCTGTTTGGTTTTGCCATCTGGCTGAGTTGCCGTTGCGTTGAAGGTGATTTGGAGCACAAATGAATTTTCTGTGTTTGGCACAACAAAAAGGACTGCTACATTTTGCTTTTTGGCAAAAGCTGCCTCAAATGCTGTAACCTCAAATGATTTTACCTCTTTGATGCTGAGTTGAGTATTTTTGTTTGTGGCAAGTTCGATAGTTTTGCCTGTTTCGGGCAGGGTGTCACATTTTGCGTAGAAAAATTTGATTGCGTCAGTTGGTTTTTGTACGCCAATTGCAACTGCAACGTCTTGCGTCAACGGGATGACAACATCGGCGGGCATGCTGAAGGCCACAAGGGCAAGCGTGAGGAATACTATTTTTTTAATCATCGGATGGCTTTCGTTTTTATTTATGTTTTTTAATTCTAAAGAGCTTTAACTTTAATGAATTTAACATGCATTTTTGTAATGGTATAAAAAAAATACTTGATCTGAAAAAGATAGGTTTTTCAGGAAAAAAGATGTTTTAAGCATTTCTCTATGTATGAAATAATCTACCACCAGATCCAGCAATTGATGTCAGACCAGATAACATCGGTTTTAGAGCTCTCTTTTTTTGCTCTTAAAATTCTTTGCCTGATTGAGGGGTAATCGGAGTATCCATAGACTTTGAACACTTGACCAATCCATTCACCCCCATATTTTTGGATGAGCTGTATGGTTGTATGGTTTTTGGATTTATTTTTTCTGAGAAAATCTGCCGTTGCTGCAAATTCAAGCGTCTTTATCTGGTCTTTTGGTTGAACGAAGTTTAAGGCGAATTGATCTGCTTTGTGCGCACACATTCGGTTCAAAAGTGATTTAGCTCTCCAGCTATTGTCATCAGCGGTATAAAAGGCCCAAAGTTTCTTGGCATTTTCCCTGGTTATAGCTTTATCAATTTCATGAGAGCCATCTGTTTTTGATGCTGCATACAGACATCTAACTAATGAAAGCGCGCACGAAAGTACTGTTTTGATTTCAAGATGATAGTGTTTGAAGTGTCCAAATTCATGAAAAAGCATGGTTTGCAGGTGACTTAATATTTGATGATCTTTAGCGATAGTGGTTTCGAGCCAGAATCCGTTAATCATGATGCTGTTGTCTGAAAAAAATCTGAACGCGCGTAAATCGCAGTTTGGTTTGTTGTTGATGTATCGTTTGGATACTTTTATTTGTGTTTGAGCTTCAACCTTGTCGATGATCATCGTTATTTGTTGAATACGATCTTTTTTTTGTTCAAAGAGCAAATCTGCAGGATTTAACCTTTCAAGGTATTCATCAAAAGTTGCAACGCCAAGTTTGATGCGAGAAGAATCGGGAATAATTTGTGGGTAGATAATCTGGCCAATGTGCCATGCGCAGTATCCAAGACTAATAAGTGTTGTCGGGGTGAGCTTGTTTTCAGATTTTTCGATGTATTTTGTGAGTCCCCACTCGATGGTTTTTTCGATCGCATACGAAAATGCATTGGTTTTCTCGGGTGAGAAAACCATAAAAAAAGTAATGAAAAATAATAAAAATGACTTTTTTTGCATGTTTGATTTCGATATTTTTCTACATTCATAGAAATTTTGGTAATTGGGAATGATTTAGTATTAAGGATATTTCAGCTTTAGGTAACAGATTTTTTTTCAGGTTTAAAGTGTACTAATTGGTAAAAAAAATCTGTTTTGTCCATACATATAGAAATAATCGGTTATGCATTTTTGTTTAGAAACTGATCAACAGGGTGAGAAACAGGCTGAGAATTGAAAGAAGCGCGATGATCCATCGTGTTTGTCCTTTGAAATCAGCCGTCTCGTTGTTTTTGCTTTGGTTTGACAAGTTGAGCGAGAATGACAGCAGGCCTATTGCAAAGCAGATGAGCAATGTTAAGAGCAAGTGATTCATAATTGGGATGAGCTGTTGTAGGTACGAGGTGAGCCACATAATCCCAATTCCCAAAAGACTGGCAGCATTAAGGATAACACTCAGTTTTGATGTTGAAATCATGAGCGATGCGATGCTGAGCAGTGTGAGTCCCAGAATGATGGTATAGAGCAGCAGTATTGTGTAGGTTGCAATTCCTTTGTGCTCAAAGGTGATATTAATTTCAGGAACTGATCTTCTCTCGCCGTAGCCAATTGCGTTAGTGTTTGAAGGTTCAAGGTGGATCTGAGCAAGGCCAGAAATTTCATTGTTGAGTGCGAGTGAGGTGTATGCGCCTTTGTAGTAAATATCCTTCGAGCTGAGGCTATTATTTTGCAGGGTCATTGTGCTCTTTACGGGAGCGAATGGGAACCTTGGTGATTTTGAAGGCATTGTAGAAAGAACCGTTTTGATATACATCCGTGTTTTTACAATTCTGTTTTGGTTAATGTGAGAATCTAATTTTTTTACGACGGTATGTGGCGAAGCGTTTTTGATGCTTACGGCATCCATGTCAGCGGCTGATTCTGTTCCTGCGTGATATGAATAAGAAACAATGCCTTCGACTGCAACATTTCCATAATCACCGCGTTCTTCAGCTCTGACTGGTTTGAGTGATTGTAGTTCAAATCCGGTGTCTACTGCGATTGCATGAGGATGGACTGCTGCATGTTTCACTTCTTCATCAAAAATGGGGTGAATAATATTCGTGTGATAGGTTGTGAAAACAGTTAATGCCAAATAAATGGTAGTACACAAAATACTGTATTTTTGAATGCTGAATCTAAAGAAGAGCAGTAACAGTTGTATTTTGGCTGGAAGGCTGAGGATGTACTCGCCGGTCAGGGCAATACCGCTTGTGGTAGATACCGTGATGCGTTGTGATAATTCTTTGATGAAGTTAATAGTTGCACGAATTGGCGTTAAAATGATGACAATAATTTGGAGCAACATATTTTGGCAGAATGCTGCAACCCGGTAAATTTTAGTTATGATTTGAGCGAGGATAATAGCGCAGGCTGTTGTTAGTCGTTGCAATAGTGATGCGATAGTTCTTGAAAGCACAAAAACAGAATAGGGAACTTTAAACAGCACAAATCCGGCAGCACCATAGAGTGCTTTCTTGCTCAGATCATGTGCAATAACTGCTTTGGGCGAGATAAAAGACGATGTTTTGGAATATGTTTTTTGTGCAACTGAGTGAGTTTGCGTAAAAAAAGATTTTAAAAATGCGATGGTATTGGTCCAGAGTGATACGCATCCATAGATACAATAGCTGTATGTTGTTTGAGTAATGCTCATTGTCGTTGTTGCAATGACGGTCAATATTTTGATTGGTTGCGTGACAAGAACATTCATGAGCGTTGTTGCAACAAAACGACTTGCCATTGAAATTTTTTGAGCAGTCCATAGCAAGAAAGATTTTATAGCAGCGCCAAGGGCACTCAAGCCATCGCTTGAGCGTTGGTAGCTCAATTGAGCGCCATGTATTAATACATTTTTTCCATTACCCAAATGCGTCGAGAGTGATTTGGCGCCAGCGCCAAGAAGGGTTATTGTTTGCAACCCAAATGATTGAAGTAATCTAAAAATCTGTTGTGGAGCTGTTATGAAAATTGCCCTAAAGCCGTTCACTACTGCTGCTTGGAGTGCAAAGTAAACCGCGAAAAGGTTATTTTTACCCATTATCATTGAGGCTTTAGTTTTTTCGTGGGCCGACCATACGCCTTGAGTTGTTTTATTTTTTAATACAGCGCCAGCGCTTCGTGTTGAATTGGTAATTGCTGAAAAAGCATTAATAATTGTTGTCGTGATGCTTAAAAACGCATTGATGCTTGCGTGGTACATTCTTGAAAATATTGTTGCTGCTTCTTGTTGCAGCGCGGAAATTGTTTCTGTTGTTCGGTGCGTGATCGTGTGCATCGCATTTGAGATTGATGAAAATAGTTCCTGAAGAGCGTTTTGAATGGCGATCAGCGCATTAATGATCAGCAGCCATACATTTGAAAAAATTGATGATATCAAACGGGTGAGTATTGAGAAAAAGTTTTTTATGTTGTCCGATGATGATCTGAAAAAGAGCATCATCGTGCTGATGAATGTTGAATGCAGGTTGAGTCCTTTAAGCCCCATATTTTTTACTGAAACCAATAAATATCCAGCACCGCCACTGAGCGCACCGGTTGTTTTATCAGTCGCATTACGTGTCGAGCTTGAAATTGATGAAAACATTGTTGAGAGCGCTGTTTTGATTGAAATAAGTGTATTGCTGATGCCAGTTGCAGCGTTTGAGCAGAGTGAAGACAGCGATTGCACCGCAGATGAAAAGATGTTTTTCGTTTCCGATCCAATATTGAGTGTTGAATCAATAATTGATGAAAGGGCGTTTAAAAGCGCTGTTTTGATTGCAAGATGCGCATTGCTGATTCCAGTTAGGGCATTTGAAAATAATGAAGTTATTGATTGCTGTACATTGGTAAGAATGTTTTTTATTCCAGATCCCGCATTGAGTGTTGAATCAATAATTGATGAAAAGGCGTTTGAAAGTGCACATTTGATTGCAGCAAGCACCGCAGCGATTTTGCTTAAGATGTTTGAAGATAGTGAAGTTATTGATTGCCCGAGAAACAGCAGTATGTTCTTGGTGTTGGCCGAAAGAGCTGAAATCCATGAACTAATGGCTGTAAGGAGTTGTTTCGGCACAGCAAGTCCACGGAGCGTAATATTTTTTGTTGATACAAAAAGATAGCCAGCGCCACTGCTGAGAGCCGCTTTGGTTATGTCTTTTGCTGTTGATGCAGAGTTTTTCGTTGTAGAAAATAATTGGCTGATACGTGAGGAAAATGAACGTGCGGCATTTAACGTTATCTGTGCGAGTGCGCTGAAACCATTTTTTATACTGCTGAGAATAGTAAAGAAAATAGTTTTAATATGGCTCAGCTGTGAAACCACAGAAAATAATGAGGTGGCACAATTCATGAAGAAAGATGTTGTTGCAACAAAGATGTTTGTTACTATTTGACTGATGCGAAGCGTGAGTGCGCTTGTCTGATTACGCAATAAGATTAAGATGCTTAGTATTTTATTTTTCACGAAAAAGATTGCTGAACTCATTTGTACAAAAAATGATCTGAAAATAGTTGTGATAACACTAAAACAATTGGTTAAAAAGCTTAACGTTGCACCTGAAAAATTGCTGTAACCATTTTTTACTGATTGGCCGAAGTAGGTGACACCAATTAAAACAGCGCGCATTATTTGTTGGAGTATTTCTATTATTTTGATTGGGATTTCACCGATTTTAGAGAGTCCATTTTTGAGTAGGCTTGAAATCGATGCTGCAATGGCTAACAGTTTTTCAAAAAAGCTTCGACTGAATGCTGAGAAAAAGTCTTTTAACGATGAGAGCGACAACAACATTTTGTTTTTGACTAAGAAAAAGAGTGCACTTGAAATAGTTGAGAGTGTAAGAAAAATATGCTGAATCATATTCATACCGGTGATCAAACCAGAAAGTATTTTTTGAGCACATTCAAAAAGCCATTTGAACATACTTTCTAGCGCAAGTCTTATCTTTTGAAGAGTATTCATGATGATGCTTGCAAGATTTTTCATTAAATTTTTCATTATGCTAGCCCTTCAATATGCTAACATTCAGAGGATAGAGCGTGTGCGTTTTTCTGTTGAAATCTCCAATAAATCCACCGATAGCTTGATCTTTGATCGTATCAAGTTCTGCCAAAACCGTTTCTTTGCAAATTATTTTGTTTTCTTTAATCAGTCGCTCAAAAGCAAGCGCGAGCAGCTTCATGTTTATGTAGTATGTGAGTGAAAGTGTATTCGGGACTTGGTCAGGAAGGTATGCTCTGGATGCCTCAAGGTATTCAGCAACAATGGGGTATTCTATTTGATCAAGGCTTGGCACAGCGCTGGAATAATAAAAATTCATATCTCCGCCATCAAATTGTTGTGCTGCAAAAAAATTTCCTTCAGAACCAACGATATCTGTTGGATGATTGCCAGATTTCCAAACTTTTTGAATAATTTTGGCCGTTGGTTTGCTTGTTGATAAAAATAAGAGTGCATGTGGTCGTGCGGCATTAATACTGAGCGCAACTTCGTCAGCATTGAACAGGCGATTGTTGTATTCATGTTTTGAAATTACCATATTGTTTTCGTCTCTGTTGTATGCTTTTAATAAATTTTCCACGTACAGCGCATTGAGTGTAGAAAAAGAGCTATCAGAATGGACAATGCCGATTCTGGTGTGTTGAAGATTTCCCGCAAGGTGCGAGCTGAGTTTTTTAAGATGCATGCGGAGTATATTTTGTCCGTGTACTAAATAAGGAAGTGATTTTTTATCAGCTTCAAGTGACATTCCCCAGGGGAAGAAGAGCGCAATTTTTTTATTTTTAACCATTGGTAAGATGGCATTTATGTTTCGAGAACCAGCTGGTCCTACGATAAGACAGATGTTTCTCTTTTCTAATTCTTCAATGTCTTGAGACGCTTTAGCTGGATTGTTTTTATTATTCAGAATGGTTAATGCGAGTTTGTGTCCACAAATACCGCCTGCTGCATTTGTTTTTTTTATAAAAGCTGCAAGTCCATTATTAATAGCTTGTTGGTAGGGAAGCATGGTTCCAGCGAGAGCTGCCGTTTGTCCGATCGTGATAGTTTTTTTTTCGGCTAATGGTGAGATGGCTGTAGCGGTAGATAGCGTGAATTCTTTTTGGGTGAATGCACGATCTTCTATGAGTGCCCGTTGTTCTAATCCTCTTGCAATACAAGGGATCATTGAGATCATTAAACCCCAAATGAGTAATAAGTTACGCAGTCGCGATGACTTCATTGTACGTTACCCCCCCTCCAGATAACATAGTGTCCGCCTTGCATTTTACAATACAGGGCCGGTCGTTTGTCAGTCTATGAAATACAAAAAGAATTAAGAAAATGCCTTTTTTACGATAGACTTTTCCCTATCATGCAATTTTTATGACAAGAAGGTCTTGCACCATGATCCCTTTGCAGTTGCGACTTAAAAATTTTCTGAGCTACGGCCCGGTTGAACAGATCATTAACTTTGAACCTTATTCACTTATTTGCCTTTCGGGAAAGAATGGGCATGGTAAATCTTCTATTTTGGATGCCATAACGTGGGCGATTTGGGGATGCGCCCGAAAAGCCACCGGGGTTTCAAAAAGTGATGAGGGGTTGGTTCACCTTGGTCAGAAGGAAATGGTTGTTCACCTAGATTTTTCAACTGGTGGGCAGCGATATCGTATTCGTCGTGAAATTTTTAAATCAAACGCAAAGACCGTCAATCGGCTGGATGTTGAACTTTTTGATGAGGTTGCGCAGCAATTTATTACGCTGACTGATAAAAGTATTAGAGCAACACAAGAAAAGATTGAAAGAGTTGTTGGTGTAGATTTTATGACTTTTGTGAGCACATCATTTTTGCGGCAAGGTCAATCTAACGAATTTTCAAAAAAGACTCCGCGTGAGCGAAAAGATGTTATCGCATCAATCATTGGGCTCAAAAAATTTGATGACTTGGCTGCGCTTTCGCTTGAAAAAAGCAAAGAGTTCTCTCAACGTATGGCGCAGTTTCAATTTAAGGTTGAGCATGTGCGCGATTTGGCGTTGCAGTCTTTGGCCATAGAAGAACAATTGGTTAATGTAAAAAAAAAAATAGAAGAATCAAATGAGCAATTAGAACTTTTGGCGATTGATGAACAAAAAATTATACAGAAAAATCAAAAGTTACAGGAACTCTCTCTGCAGCACGCATCACTTCTCATCGAAATTGAATCAGCCAATCGCATCAATACAGACAAGAAAACTAAAACCTTTGCACTCGCAGCTGAGTGGCGAGTGCTTCATGCAAAATTGATTGTGCTTCCTTCTTTTGAAGTTGTCATGCAACGTCGCGCAAAGCATCTTGCGCAACTTGATGAGTTACGTCACAAAAAAGAAATGATGGGGGCCCTGCAAGAAAAATTAACGTTGTTTAAGAGTCAGAAAAAAATAGTTCAAACAGAGCTTGCGCATGAAGCTCAAATAAAAAAATTAGATTGTGTGCGGCGAAAAAATGAAATTTTAACTGAGCAAAAATATATAAAATCGACCATGCACGAGTTGCTTGAGCGAAAAAAACAACTTGATTTGGCATGTCTTGAAATTAAACAAAAAATGACTGTAATCATTGATGAACTTGCACACAAAGAGCAACTTGAGTCCTTGTACGACAGTGAAAAAAATATTTTTGAAAAAAGAAAAAGTTTTTACCATTTATGTGTATCCAAAAAAAATAGCGCGCAATCAACAATTGTTGAATTAATTGATCGTCGAGAGCTTGTTGAAAATGTTTCAAGTCCTTCTTGTCCACTGTGTGAGCAATTGCTTACGTTAAAAAGAAAACAGTTTTTGTCTCAACAATTGGCATCTCACATGCGGCTCGCGCAACATAAACTAAACAGAGTGAGCATCGTGCTCAAGCAGCTGGAAGAAGTGCTTAAGGCTCAACGATCGCAACTTGAAGTTACCGGAAAGAAGTGTTTGCAGCTTGGTTCATTTGAGCAAGATTTAGTACGGCTGAATCTTGCCCAAGAAGATATTCTGCAAGAGTTGGTGGTTGTTGAGAATAAAATTGCAGCATTGGTTACAAGGGAAAAAGAACAGCAGACGCGAGAGCTATCACTTGATCTTGAAATTGCACATCTTGATAAAAATTTACAGACCTCGCTTGAGTCTGATGAACGGATTAAATCATTGAGTTCTGAAATTGTTGCGATAGAAGAGCGAATGCTTGAAGTAAACTTTAACCCTGAAAAAATGGCCTTAGCGGTTGAGCAATTAGCGCGCATTGACCAATTGCTTTCTGATATTCAGTCAAAAAATACATTGTTTGAGCAAGCATTAAAACTTAAACACCACATTTTTTCAGAAATCTCAGCTATTCGCAGTGCACGTGTTGTTATTGAGCAGAAAAAGCAGCAGGCAATCAGGCTTTCATCTGAGCTTGAAATAAAAAATCAACTTGCCGCGGAACACGTAGAAATTATTGCAAAACGAACTGCAATAACAGGTGAGAGAAATCAGCGAGCCACCGAACAGGGAAGTCTTATTGAGCGCAAAAAAAAATCTGATGAAGCAGTTATTTTGGTGGATCAATTTTCAAGTGAACTTAATAAGTTGGCGCTGGAAAAAAAAGAATATGATTTTTTGGCAGAAGCTTATGGGAAAAATGGCATTCAGGCATTGTTGATCGAAGAAGTTTTGCCAGAAATTGAGCGTGAAGCAAATCTATTATTATCAAAATTGACAGACAATCAGACGCAGATTTTTATTGAATCAGTCAGAGATTTAAAGAGTGGTGGAGTGAGAGAAACCTTGGATATTCAGATTTCAGATTCGGTTGGTATTAGGCCGTACGAGATGTTTTCTGGGGGAGAAGCTTTTCGCATAGATTTTGCACTGAGAATCGCAGTTTCAAAACTATTGGCGAGGAGAGCTGGAACTCATTTGCAAACGCTTTTTATTGACGAGGGTTTTGGTTCGCAAGATGAAGAAGGTCTTTCGCTGCTTACTCAGGCATTATTTTCTGTTCAACAAGAGTTTGAAAAAATTATCATCGTCTCACATCTTGAACGACTCAAAGACAGTTTTCCTGTTCACTTGGTCGTTGAGAAGCGCTCCTCAGGATCATTCGTTCACGTTGAAGAACGTGGTTAATATGCGAAAAACTTCTCCCCTAGAAAGAAATGTTGAGATAATTTTTATTGTGCGTTTCGAATGTTCTCTTTGAGGTGTTTACCTGCCTTAAAACGAGGAATGCTCACTGCTGGAAGATTAATTCGTTCTTTGGTTGCTGGATTGATTCCAATTCGTTCTGGACGTCTGGTCGAGAAGAATGATCCAAAGTTTGCGATAGAGATTTTTCCACCTTTTTTAAGAGTGCGCTCTACGATTCTTGTGAATGATGCCATTACGCGTGTGATATCTTTTTTGCTAAAAGTGGTCTCTTCACTTATCGCTTCAATAAGTTCGCTTTTTTTCATATAAAACTCCCCGAAAACATTTATTACATAAGAAAACACTGCAAAACCCCGCCGGAAACGAAATGTAAAGATTGTTAGCCCCTTTGTCAAGGCAGCTGAGAATTTTTAGCACTTTTGTTTAGCTCGTCGGAGGATTTGATATACTTTAATATCTTTTTCACAGAAAAAAGCGAGAGTTTTATTATATGTCATACCGATTTATCGATACGCATTGCCATCTTGATGTTGTTCACCGTATGAATTTTGATGATTTACTGACTTCTGAAGAGATTTTAGTTATCAAAAAAGAAGTTGATAACATTAAGTTATTAGGTGTTTCTGACTTTATTTGTGTTGGCACCAATGTTCCAGTGAGCCGGAATGCGGTAAGCCTTGCTCGCGAGATCGATGGGGTTTGGGCAACTGTTGGTTTACATCCGACTGATGTTCACATTGATTGGAAAAAAGACATAAAAATATTTAAAGAATTATTGTCACATGATCACTCAAAAAAAATTGTTGGAGTTGGTGAAATCGGCATCGATTTATTTAGAGATTCGTCATTGCTTTTGGCACAACAAGATTTGCTCAAAGCCCAGATTGATCTTGCTCTTGAGAATAATTTGCCAATAGTTTTTCATATCAGAGATGAGCTTGGCGTTGATCGGTCGGCTGAACATGTGCTGAGAATTATTGATACGTTTGGTCCAGAAATTAAGGGCGTTATTCACTGCTTTCAGCAGTCACTTACGATGGCAAAAGAGTTTGTTGCTCGTGGGTTGTATTTGGGCATCGATGCGCCCATTGATTATCCAAAAAATGAGTGGCTTCGTGAGGTTGTCCGTCAGATTAAACTTGAGCATTTGGTGATCGAAACAGATGCGCCATTCTTGCCGCCGCAAAAATTACGTGGGCAAAAAAATACATCAGCTGCTGTTGTTTATATTGCGCAGCAGATTGCACAGCTCAAAGAATATTCACTCGAACAGGTGGCTTTGATAACAACTGCTAACGCTCTAAAATTATTTAAAATTTCCTGAGCATGAAAAAGAGGGACAGGTTTTAACCTGTCCCTTTTTCTTTGTTTAATCTGAGTTGGAAAATTATGCTTCTACTGGAGGTGCTGTTGGAATTGCGTAAAGTTCAGCAGCTTTTTTAGATTCAGCTTTTTCTTTAGTAGCTGCAATTTCTTGGGCTTTGAGTCGTGCTTGAAGAGCTTGAAGCCGTGCATAAAAGACGTCATTGTTCATCTTGTAATTCTTCATTTGAAGCAAGATGATATCAAGGGCGACGTTAATTCTGCCAACACCTGGGTAAATCTTGTATGGGTAGGTTACGGTGTTTCCTCTGGTATCTTCAGTAATGTATGCTTCTACGTGGTAATTTTTGAAGACGCCATTGGTCATTTGTTCAAGGGTTGTCAATTTATCATAGTGGGTTGCAAGGATGTACATGACGTGAGGTTGTTCTGCAAAAACTTGAGACAATTCAAGCGAAATGTCAGTTGCAATGCCGCCTTCTGTTCCCGTGAAGAGCTCGTCAGTTACAACAAGGGCAAATTCACCTTTTTCGGGAGAGAGCTTGTTGATACGTTCAAGAATCGATCGCATGCTAATCACTTCAGTTTGAAGTTTTGATTTTCCTGCTGATGGATCATCAACGTTGGTAAGTTGGCCAATAACGAGTTTGAAAATTGAGGATTCAAACTTTTCTGCCCATGCCATTTGATATGCATGAGATAAGATAAGTTGGTTGATAAGACCTCTCATTGCCATTGACTTACCACCGGCGTTAGGCCCTGTAATGATAATGTTTTTGTGTTTTCCTGGAGCGCCAAGTTCGATAGAGTTTGTGCGTGCATGGTTGTAGTCGATAATTGGATTCCAATATTCTTCTGCGTTGATGTACGGAGTTTTGCTGGTTGTATTGAATGTTGAGAAACAAACTGTTACAAGTTCTTCAAAAGATTTATTTCTGGTGTTTCTGTGTGCGCGGTAGTGACGAGCCATCGAGAGAGACGCATCAACTTCACCAATAAACGAAAGCAACGTTGTAAGTCTTTCAAGGTTTTTTTCAAGTGTTTGAGCTGCCGCAGTGGTTGCTCCTGAACGTAATAGCGAATGAATTTCTTTTTGCATTTCAAGAACAACATCAAGAACGGCACTTACTTTTTTAAGTGATTCTGGTGCTTGTTCCGGGCGTGCATGGAGCGTAAATTCTTTTTCAATTGCTTGAACAGCTTTGATGAGTTCATCAAATCCATTTAAGGTTTTTTGAAGAATAGATTCTTGAGAAAGTTGTTTGTTATTTTTTGCATGTGCGTAATCAGCAAACTGGTTTGCTGTATTAATAGCAGTGGCTGTGCCGACTATAATAGCAGCTTTTTTAGCATTACTTTGCACTTTGGCGAGCCAAACAGCAACGACAACTGAAGCAGCTCTTATTGGCCATTTTGCTACAAATTCAGCGGTGCTCCAGCCGTAGCTTTTTGCGCCAAGCCATGCTTTACTCCAGAACCCCTTTGGCTTTTCAGCCGCTTCAAGTTCTTTGGTGATGCCGTCAGCTTCGGTGCTCGACCAGCGACTGAGAAGATCAGATTCGTGTTTTGCAAATTCTGCAATATGTTTTTTTACATTTTTACGAAGGTCTTCTGAACCAAGCGCAAATCCTTTAACAACGTTTGCGCGCTGATTGAGCACATCAACATCTGTACAACCTTCAGCCAGCGTTGCAGCCAATGTCACTTGTCCTGCATGGGTAAATGTCATGTCGATGTGCGAGAAAACAGTGTTTTCTCTGTCATCACTGAAAAAGCTTGCATCGCGCAGTAATGATTCAGGGAAAATCATTTCAGCTGGTTTGCGTTTGCGTGAATCAGGCAATCCTTGACACAATCTGTCGATGACAGCTCGTGTAACGGTACCGCGGCTCAATTTTACTGCATCGCGTTGTTCTTTGGTGGCATTTGGTGCAAGACCTTTGCCAAGGCTCATGTACGCATCCGTACTCAACATATTTTTTAATGTTGCAAGTGTTTCGGGTTTTGGTGCGCGAGCATGCGATGTTGCACAGAGTGCAAGAGCTGCAAGAAGCACAAACATTTTTTTCTGGGACATGAATAACCTTTCATTTATTGTTCAGAAATTATCATCTGTTCTTAATATAAAAATTTTATGAGGATGTGGCGAATTATCTCGGATAACTACGAAAAATTAAAAAACAGCTGTTATTTGCGGGTGAGGAATTTCTGTTAGAAAAAATAGGTAGCAGGAAAGAATGTTTTGTCATCGATGTTCTCATCTTTGGCTGCTTGAGCAGACTTTGCATCAGCGATCATTTCTGAAAGTTCTTTATTTTTAATGTCTAATTTATCGAGTGATTCAGAGAATGTATCAAACGCAGAGGAGGACTCTCCGATACCTGGAAGGATTTTATGTGGACGATACAGTTTTCCATCGGGAAGGTGTATCGCATCGACTTTAAGATTTTTGAAAACTCCGCGAGTTTCAACTTCGAGTTCAACAAGCTCGTTATGATGAGTTGCTGATGCGCAGAGAATATTATTCTTTTTTGCAACTTTAAAGTAAAAGCGTTTGAGGAGTTCAACGGCAGGTTCAATTTGTGTGCCAGATAACGCTTCATCAGAAAATAGAGCATAGAATCTATTTGATGGAAGTGTGAGCATTTTGTGCATGATCTTAATCATATTCAGCGCTTCTGTTTGAAAGCGCGAATTTTTCAAGGAATTGTCTTCATTGTTTCTAAAGTTTGAAAAGATCCCATCAAAAATAGTCATTCTGAGTTTTTCAGCGGGAGCAATCCCAAACGTTTGTCCCATTAAAATGGAGGTTTCAGCAGCTTTGAGATAGGTCGTTTTTCCCCCGCCGTGTCCGCCGGTGATGATAACGCCTCGTGGAAGGCCGTCTTCGCCGATGTTTAAAATATTAGGAATCGCTTCGCTTGCTGAAAGGAGTGGATTCCAAAAATGAGTTGCATCAAATCGTGGATATATTTCGTTTTTCATAAAATCAACAAAACAATAGCGCGTTGGAGTTCCTTGAAGATTATTTGTTTCAGCATTGTTTTTGATAAGAATTGCCATCGAGACATATGCGTCAAGTTCTCCATAAAATCTGATCAAAGAGCTCATTTCTTCTCTGCAGCGCATTAAGTTACTGTACGACTGAATGATCGTTCCAATGTTTTTTGTCATGATAGTTATTGGATTGAGTGGCCCGTTGAATGTCGATCCACTGGTAAGCTGAATAAACGATTTCCATTCGGCTGATGGTGTTTGAATAATATTTTGATAGAGATGTGCTGTTTGGTCATTTCTGCTCAGTAATTTATGAATTTCTAATGCGTTTTGGTATGCACGAAGTGGTGCTTGCACAGAATTATAAAGATTTTTGATATCAAGGTATTTTGCAAGCATCGCTTTGAGTTCAAATTCTATTTTGGGGAAGAAAACGAACGCACCGATAACAAAGAATAATATTCCCAGTTTGTTGTAAATCTTGTTGATTTCTGCTGGTAGATAGCTTGTTTTCACGATTGCTGTAGTTGCAGTTTCCCGCCATATTTCAGGATTTGTAAGTGATCCTCCAGATGTTGCAATTTTAGCTATTTCATCAGCTTTTGCCTTTTTATCATGTGCAGTTTCTATTTCTTCCTTTTCGCGAAATGCTCTGCGATCCTGAAAACCTTCAGTTTCTGTGTATGTTTTTATTTGTGTTTCAAGCCAGTTTTCATAAGCATCAGTTGTTGTTTTGTTTGCAGCAAAAGCAGTGCAGTTAGTTTGATTATTTCTAAATAAAAACTGTTTAAATTCAGTTTCAATCGTATCAATATCTGGAGCTAAAAATTTTGCAATGGGGTTTCTGGTATCATTTCGTACATTGATTCGAATGTTTCCAGGGCTGCTTTGATATTTTAAGGGGCCTTTTTCATTGTGAGGGGAGAGAAATGCTTTCCAACTATTTCTTTCGGCTTGGCGTTTGATGGCGTTTTCAAAAAACGTTGCGCCAATTTTTCCAAGAGATCGAAAGATACTTTGCGGTTTGCGTCCGGGATTGGAGACTGATTCTCCTTTGAATGGTGCGAACGGCAATGAATCAAAAGATCGGAGTAAATCAATCGTGTTTTCGATTGCAAAGAGTGTTGATCCAATAAAAATAAGTGCAGGAATAAGCTGAATTTCAAGCATTGTGCCAAATCGCTCGGCTCCCTTTGTTTTGAATATTTTAGTAATTATCTTTTTTACCGTATCGCCCTTGATGAGAGTGCGCAGGCGTTCTTTTTTGAAGGGGCGGTAATTTGAAAAGAGTAATGGCTCAGCATTTTTGATCTGATTAAGCTTGTCTTTGATCGAGTACAAAAGGTTGGGATTTTCAACCAAGAGTTGTATAAATTTCTGACGTTCTTCAATTACCATTGGGTTTGCGCTTGATTTAGCAAACAGCGCGGTCATTGAGATTTCGCCGCTGATGGTTGAAAGATTTGAGATCGATTTGAGGATGGATTGATTGTTTTTATTTAGAAAGTGTAAATCTTCGAGCGTTTCAGGGGATACCATGTCTGAATTTTGTAGGTCATCATAGCTTTCACCAGGTTTTTGTGTTTTGTCGTACTCAGAAAGTTTTGTAGCAATTGCGTATTGCTCAGCAAGGGGGGTGAGCTCTAATTTTGTTGCAAGATCATCGTTTTCTTTAAATGCTCGTTTGATTTTCCCAAAAAAGTTCCAAAAGGCAACTTTTTCACGCTTTTGTGATGATTTATTGAGGTCTTTAAGTTCAATTGTTCCGTAATTATCCATAATAAATGGTAGAATTCGTTGATACGTACCAGCATCAGGACTATCTAGAATGATTGATGCCTGTGTTCTTCTTGTTTGTTCAGGGTAATTATTTTGAGTTCTTGATGGTTCTGTTGCTTGGATATCTGCAAAAATATCTTTCTTCTGAAGTATCTCATTGTGCTGTGGATAAATTGGCCCAAGCATTAAGATGCAGAGAAAAAGAAGAAGGTTTTTATATTTCAGGGTGGTCACGGCTAACAATTACAGACAATAAGTTTTCTTGGAATGTTTTTATCATGAATGATTTAAACTTAAATACGTCAAAAATTAAAAAAACTCAAAAAAATTAAATTAAGTGATTGTTTTTAAGTGGATATGTTTCATATTGAAATGTAGAAAGGGGCGAATATTATTTCGCCCCTTTTCTTTTTTAGAGTGAGTTTTCGATCGATTCTTGGCGATCTTTTGCCCGTTGAATGATTTTTCTGAGCACCGGATCTTCAACTCCTTGTTTTTCCAGTTGTTCCAAAAAGATGTCAAAGGCAACGTTGGTGCTGCCGATTCCTTTGTGTAACTTATATGGATAGATGAGCTTATGAGACTCTTTGTCCTTGAATACATCCACTTTGTAGTTTTCAAAGATACCACCAGTTGTTGAACTCAGGTCGGTGAGCTGTTTGTAGTGAGTTGCAAGGATGTAGACTACATTTTTCATCTTAGCAATCTGTGCGCAAAGTTCCATCGAGAGACTAATTGCAGGTCCGAGCTCGGTTCCTGTAAATAATTCATCAGTGATTACAAATGCATGTTGAGTAGATTTTAATTCCATCATGTCTTTCATGAGGCCGGTCATTTCGATTGCTTCTAACATGAATTTTGATTTGTCACTTGCGGTGTCATCAACGCCTTTGAATCGACCAATAAGTTTGGTAAATGGTGTGAATGTAAGGCTTTCAGAAGATGATAGTCCAGTTGCTTGAGCAAGTAATAAGTTTGCAAAAAGCGCTTTAAGATTTACCGATTTTCCACCAGCATTCGGTCCGGTTATGACAACGTCTCGTGCTCTGCTCGTGCCACCAAGTTCGAGTGAGCTTGGTCGTACACGATTTATTGGGATCATTGGATGCCAGAAATTATGAATATGCAAGATAGAATCAGTGGAATTTTCAATAAAGTTTGAGAAGCTAAAGATCACCTTTTCGTCAAATTCATTACGCGTATTTTGATGGTCAAGGTACATTTGTGCAAGAGAAGCGTATGCGTCAATTTCTCCGTAGAATCTTGTTATTTGTCCGATTTCATCACCAGCTTCTTTGTACTGGTTGATTGAGTTTTCAACGCGTCCATAGTGCATGAAGAGTGGAACAGCATAGGTATCAGGATTGAATGTTGAGCTTTGTGCTCTTGCAATCAGATTCTGCCAGCTGCTGCTGCTTGCGGCGAGCAGTTCTGGGTACAGTGATTTTGTTTCTTCGTGCTGTGACAATAATTCATTGAGAGAGAGCGCTTGTCTGAATGTTTGTGATGCACTTTGGACGAATCTGAAGTTATTCATTTGGTCTTTGAGTCGCAGATACAGCATTATTGCGGTATATACAGAAAGGCCGACCCAATAAATAGGATAAATAATTAAAATAGGTTCTTGGCTAATAATCGATTTTACAACTCCATACGTAGTAACTATTGTTGGTATGCCGCCCATAAGAAATAAGCGTACAAACAAGATTGGAATCGAGATAGCTGTAAGCGTCATGATTATTGATCCAACGAATTTGATGACGGTATTGATTCCATCAACTTTGCAAAGCGTTTCAACAAATGACATCACTCCGTTGACAATCATGCCACCAAGACCTTGTTTTTGGAGTTCTAATCTATCTAATTCGCGTTTTTCTCGCGCTTGCTCAGATTTTAAGATCGCGCCAATGGAATCGATTTCATGATTTTTGATTGTCTGCAGATGTGATTGGATTTCTTTGAGTAGGACAGGATTATCAACTAAAAATTTAATAAAGTTCTGACGTTCTTTGATTGCAAGCCAGTCGGTTTGGTCTGTTGCAATAAGATTGAAAAGAGAGACTTTTCCTGCGTTGGTAATTGTTTTATCAAGCCCTGTAAAAATCGATCGTTTATCTGGCGTGTTGATAAATTGAAGTTCTTTTAATAATGCGATTCTTTTGACGGGATCAGCGGTTGTTTCGTGTTGGCCCTTGGTCAGAACGGGAAGTAGGAGTGTTTGTGTTTTTGTTGTAATAACTTCTTCTGGCGTTTGGTTGAGTGTTTGAATGGCATAATTTTCAAGCCAATAATTGGCGATGTGCTCAAAGTTGGTTCGTAGTGGACTTTTGAGTTTCTCAGAAAGTCTTTTTTCTTGGAATGCTGGAATGGTTGAATTTGCAGACGCTGTTGCCGGAAGGCATGTCAGTAGGGAGAAGATAAGTGTTTGAAATAATAAAAGAGTTTGTTTTTTCATCGGTTTTCTAAGGAATTAAGTTTTTGTTAGTCAATTATCGATTCTAGAGACTTGTTGATAATTGTAAAGAATGCCTTAGAAACCACACATTTTAATTCATTTGTTGGTGGGGTGGTCTTTGTTCTGTTTTTGTTTCACACGGTAACAATGGTGGCTTTTTATCCGTGTGATGTTGGATGTGACTGGTAAAATCCTTGAGTTGGGAAAGGTTCAATTCATAGACTAAATTCTGCTAATAATGCCTCAACTGATTGTATCTAAATATATGAGAATCATGTTTTATACCTTTATTTTTATGATAGTTGTTTCGGTTTTTCAACTGAGTGCACCGCCACTATTAAATTATTCAAATTTAACCGATGAAGAGCTCTTGGCATTTAAGAAACATAACTTTGAACCAAAAGGTTTCTTTGATGAAAAAAAACTTATACAGCTCAAAGAGTGGGCAAATTGGCTAAAAAAAGTTGATCCAGATCATCTGACAATGCCAGATAAAACCTTTGTTGTTACGCCGATGAATTTAGCAGGTTCAACAAAAACAGTGCTTAATTCGTATGCAGCGGTTGTTTATGCTACAAAGCAAAAAAAATATAAAGAAAGAGCAGAAAAAGATCGTATTCTCTTAGAGGTTCGCCAGAAACAGCAGGAATTAACAACGGAGGATATTGAAGTATTCAGAAAACATGGGTACAGATTGTATGGCGTTTTTGACCCTCATACCATGTTAGAGATTAAAGATTTAGCTAAAAAACTTCGGGTGACTGCTCCATCCAAGACCGCTCAAGAAATAATTCCAATTCAAAATGGAACATGGAAACGTATTAAAGCCCAGGGGTTTAACTTTGATCAACAAGTGCTTTCATTAAAAAAAAGCACCACTCCAGCCACAAATAATAATCAGCGTGTGAGACCAGAAGCCAAGGGTTTTTCTGTAAATCGAATTAGTGCCGTTTCTCCAGCCCGTGCTCCAGTAAGAAGAACTTCTCGAGCGTCCGTTACAGGCGTTCATACGGTCAGAAACCAACCGTAAAATAAATATTTTACGGTGAAACGGTATTTGTTGATAAAGCCTTCTGATCTTGCTGAGTCGGTTTAGACGCTATCAAGATATGTGAGAATTTCTTTTGAAAAAGGAATCTTGCAGCTACTTGCAAATGCGATACCAAAAGTTTTGGCAAATTTAATAGTTGTTAAGAGTGCTCTGAGGCTCATCATTTTTTCTAGTTTTTGATCTTGATTTTGTTCTGCAATAAATTCAGTTTTTCCACATCGCAATGAATTGAGCTTCATATTTTCACGACTACTGAGTGGATCCCAATAATTATTTATATCAATTGGCGCCGATTCTGGATCTGAAAATTGAGCAAAACAGCATTTTACCGGTTGGCCTAAATTATTTGTTATTGATTCATGATCAACAATCATTTGAGCGATTGAGCAGTAGGCGTCAACTTCTGAATAAAATTGAATTATTTTCGTAAAATCTTTGTATGTATCTTTTAAGTTAATGAAAATTTCTAAAATTGAAGAAGGATTGGTTGGAAAGTAGTTGAAATGACTATCTTCAGCAAAGCGTTCATCATTAAGCATGTCCTTAATGTAAAGCCATGTCTCTGATTGCTCTTTAAATATATTTGGATAAAGATTTTCGGTTTTGCTATTTGCTGAAAGTATTTCGTGTAATGACTCTGCGCCAGTAAGAATACCTGCAAATTTTTTAGTTAAATTAAATGTAAAAAATTGATCGGTGAAGGTCACTTTTGTGCTTAATAGCATGAGCGGAGTTATAGCTAGCATTAGCAGCAAGCTCAGGATTAAGGTGAGCTTTGGTCCTTCACGGAAACATAAATAAATTAGCACAGCCCAAATTAAAGCCAAAAATATATTAGAAAGAAGCAAATTAATTAAATCATTATTATTATCTCTAAAAGCTTGCGGTATCCCTTTATTATCAATGAATTCTTTTATGTAATTAAGATGTATTTGCTTGTTTTGAATTTCATCAATGGTGAGTTTTGGCGAGGGTTTATCTGATGTATCTATTCTTGAATCTTGATTTATTTTAGAAAGCTGTTCTCTGAGATCAGCCAATAAATCTGGGTTTTCAGTAAGGTGCTTGATGAAGTGTTGTCTGTTAAGTGCTATTTCTTTTGGGCAATCTGCTTGATTCAGAATATTCCATAAATAAACTTTTCCTTGTGGGGTTATTGTTCTATCTATTTTTTTTAAAATTGATCCTTCGCATGGGGAGGAAATTGTTTGAAGAATATGAAGAAGCCGTGTGTTTTTTATTCTTGATTGAGCTGAAATTTCGTTTGAGAGATTCTTTAATTTATTAAAAGCCATTTTTTGAATAAAAAGAAAATCATCTTGAGTGGTAATTTTTGCGTATTCTGCTGAGCCCAAACTCAGATCTGTAATCAATGGACTGTAGAGTTTTTCAGAAATACGTTCTTCTGCGGGATAATTTGTATCTATTTTATTTTCTGCTGTCAAAAGCGGTACGTATCCGCTTGTGATCAGCAAAAAAAGAAAAATTCTATTGAAAAAAAGATTTCTAAAAAGGTTCATGTTTTTAATTGGCTTTCAGTTCGTCTGCTGCCTGAATATCGGCCTGGTTTTGAGCTTTTTCGATAAGATCAATCATCAGGGTATCAGGGTTTTCTGATTTTTTGAGTTGTTCCAAGAAAATATCAAAGGCAACGTTGGTGTTTCCAACACCTGGAGTGATTTTATAATCGTAGATAAGTTTCTTTGTTACAGGATCTTTTAGTACAGAAACTTTGTAGTTTTTAAATACATGGTTGGTTTTATTTTCTACTTCTTTTAATTCGTCAAAGTGAGTTGCTGCGAGAAAGATTACATTTTTTTGTTCAGAAATATGTTTGAAAATTTCAGTAGAAAGTTTAACGGCTGGTGTTATTTCAGTTCCGGTAAACATTTCATCGGCGATGACAAGTGCGTGCTCAAAAGGACGTAATTTTTTAAGATCGCTCAAAATAGTTGTGATTGCTTTGACTTCAGACATGAATTTTGATTCGTCTTCTGCGGTATTGTCTGAGACGTTTGCTCGGTTCAGCACAATGGTGAACGGTGTTATTTTGAATGTTTCGGCAAACGCGATTCCAAAGGTTTGTGCAAAGACAATATTGTTGAGTAAGGATTTAAAGAATGCAGACTTACCTGCCATATTTGGTCCGGTAAGTACGACGTCAAGGCCGTTGTCTGCTGTTTCGCCAAGAAATATTTCATTGGTTCGTGCATTAGAATTATTAATAAGCGGATACCAGCAGTGAGTTGTTTGAAGTGTTGCAATCGCTGAGTCTTCAACAAATTCTGCAAAGCAACACATCGTTGGTTCGTTAAATGAGTTTTTTGTGTCTTGTGAATCAACAATCATTTGCGCAATCGATTGGTATGCATCGATTTCACCATAGAGTCTAATGAATGATCCCGTTTCTGATGATGCATGTTTTATTTTTGTTAAAATATTTTTTGTTTTTCCATGTCTATTAAAAAAGTAGCTAAATGTTGAGTCTTCAGTGAAGTTTGCTTTGTTTAATTTTTCACGAAGAGCATTAAAGGAACTTTCTTTGTCATCAAAGGCTTGTTCATAGAGTGAGCTGCTTGAATCATCTGACGTAATGAGAACCTGAAGTTCATTGGTAAGCTTTAATATGATTGATACATTTTTTACAGCATCAAAATTTTTTTGAAGGTCTTCTTTGTATAAAAAGTAGCTTGTTGCTTCACCTATAGCTGCGCCAAGAAGATTCAGGGCGGCCATTTCCTTTTTCGAGCAATGATAAGCTCCGATCAGGCAAAGGATTGGTAGAATGTGTAGCTTGAAAACCTCAAAAAGGTCTTTTGATGAATCACTGTAGTTACTGACTTTATTTGCAAGATAAAAGAATATATTAATTATTAATCTCGGAAGTCTTTCTCTAGGGTCTCTAATGTCGTTCAGTCCATCAAAAATATCCTTCACTGATCCTTCGAAGTTTGTTTGTTCTGCTCTCAAAACGCCTTTAATAAGAAGTTCTTCTGAATTTTTTATTTGGCTTAAAAAATCTTGAATTGTTGTTCGAAGTTCGTTGTTTTCAACAAGCATTTTGATGAAAGCTTGGCGTTTTTTAATAATGTTTATTGGCTGAAACTCTTGGTTTAAGAGCGTCAAAAGGGTGAAGCTCCCCGCTTTTGTAAGTGTTTTTTTAGTATTTTCCAAAATTGATTTTGACCCGAAATTGTTAAGCATCTGAAGGTCTTGTAAAAGTTTTTCTTTAGAGCTTTGAGTCTTTTTTTGTTTTTTACCTTTTTCCATAGCGTCAATGATGAGTATTTCGTTTCGATGCGTTGCAATAGCATTTCTGAATTCTTCATCAGATACTTTGTTTTGACTTGGAAGGGTTTTTTTTAGCCAGTATTCGTACGTTTCTGAGAAGTTTTGGCGTAAGGGACTTGCAAGTTCTGTTGATAGTTGATGCTCAGTGTATATTTCTTCTATTTCTGGTTGAGCCTGCTCTGTTGCGAGTAAAAGCGGTTGTGATCCGCTTAAAAGCAGTAATAAAAGAAGTGTTTTATTAAAAAAAGAATTTCGTAAAAAGTTCATGGGTTTTTTTCGTTTAAATAGTTTATTTAGTATAAGGGCTTATCCGAAAACTCATGTCATGCGAATAAGTATTCCTGCTGAAGCTAATTGAAGAAACCCTAAAAAAGATTGGGTAATTTTTGTAAAACAAGTCCTAATGCCACGAAATGTGTTCAGCCAGCTATGAGTACCCTCAACAATCCAGCGCCCTTTGGGTCTT
>Ga0209107_10000457_pt1 | contig 23843 bp, 34 predicted proteins | sample LakErihyJuly2011_2_FD_187460 | JGI IMG/M metagenome (GOLD analysis project Ga0209107, IMG submission 187460) | Freshwater microbial communities from dead zone in Lake Erie, Canada - CCB hypolimnion July 2011 (SPAdes) (version 2) | ecosystem: Environmental > Aquatic > Freshwater > Lentic >...
GTATTTGTTGCAGTTGATTACGCACCTGTGCATTTTCAATAAAGTCAAAATAGTCTGGTGTGTATGCACGACCCACAATGACTTCTTCGAGTGGTTGCCAGCTGGTATAAGAGTTAATGGGATTCATTGATTTCCTTAATTAGGGTATTTAAACGTTCAGTCTTGACGGCTTGAAATAACCGTTGGTTGTGTTCTATGTCGGCTCTGCACTGTTCAAACAAGTTAGGCAAATCTAATTGAGCAAAATAAATGGATCTACTTAGAGCCATCCAACGTTGTGTGTGATCAGTCTCTAGATCGTAACTGTTGTTCAATACTGAATCAAACACACGATATCCCAAATCACGCAATACCTGCAAGCTGCCTGCTGGGCCTACTACAAAAAACATTTGCCCATGTTTGATGGGTTTGAATGTTTTTTCAGTAACAAATGCGCCACCTGACTGATCGGCATCAAAATGTGTTTCCATCACAATGTTACAATAACTGTTGACATGATACTTGGGAACCAAGGTGCTGTGATCGTTGCGTTGATCATGGTCTAGTTCATCACTGATGTATGGTGCTCTACGTAAAAACTCTTCAGTAACTGTACGCAGTCCAGCAATGGCATCAATTTCAATTGGACACTCTGCATCGTCGAACATGCCAGACTCACAATAACTCCAGTATGAGTTGTCCAGCAAATCAAGATTTTTCAAATCAGCCATGGCCAATGCACGCCAGCTTTTGTGCAATCTGTTGAGCACAGTAAAGTCACGTTCTCTCGGTTCATGGTGTATCTTTAGTGGGGGACTTGTTCGGTTGCGTTGATAATACCACAATTCAAAATCTGTAAAATAAACAAATCCTGGGATATCTTGTGCCGCAGTATTGCCACTGACAAACCGATAACAGTCGTTACGCAAATCATGCTTGGCGCACAGTTCGTCTAGTCTAGTCTTGATATGCCAAGGGTTATCGCCTTCGTGATAGTAAAACAATACACGCACATGATCAAAGAACAATCCTGTACGTATGCGCTCGGGCATCAGGTCAAAGTAATCAATGCCAAAGTCAAAGAAACTCAATCCCACAGGATAAAATGCATCAGCCGGCCACTCAGAATTAACGTCCGTGATGTTTAGTTCAACACCGTGATGTTCGCAGTATTCTTGCAGTCTGATGGGAATGGTATGTGGCCAATGTTGACCAAACTCACGCCAACTTTGGGTGTACGGATAGGCCTCATGGCGTGCCAAGGCTGGATATATTCTGCCTTTTACAATTTTGTTAGCGACTAAATTCAAACTCATTCAACATGTCCTGCAATTCTTGCCATAGCACAGCTTCAAACCCGCCATTATAAAAATGATTCCAATTGTGTTCAATAATTTCATGTGCAGATTCAAATATGGCTTGACGATCACTGTGTTCTAACTGTTTCAACACTTGTGCAATTTTTTCTATGCGTTTGTGATCATCAGGTTCGTCGTCGTAACTTTCATCCCACAAATTGCCAAAAGTCTTGAATCCATAACTGCGCAAATATTTCAAACTGCCCTGTGTGCCCACAATAACAAACGGCATGCCCATAGCAATGGGTTTAAAAGTTTTTTCAGTTAAATGATGCCGACGACCTGTGGCCACGGTCTCAGTAACCAAGTATAACAGACTCTCAGCAGATTCATCAAACAAACTGAGCCAACATGAATGCATGGGATGATCAGTTTCGGCCTCAAAGTTTAATGGCAATGGTTGATTGCCAAACACTGTTTCAATATCAGGGTACTTTGTTTTAAGTGGCTGAGTCGCAGTCATGATTGAAATGTTTTCTGCAGGGCACACAGCAGGACACGATACATGGTTATCAGTCATGCCCAGTCGGAATATCCAATACAGCATTTCCAAACGATGCTGGCGTTCCCCAGCCACAATACGATTAGGTGCCAGAAATGTTCGAGTAATGATTCTTTCTGCCCAGGGCGTGATCAAAAAAGTCTTGTTGTACCCACGATACCAATCTAATGCAGCCCATCCGTGAAAAAAGTAATAATAACTTTTCCAATTGTATTTGTTGCACACAAACTCAACTGTGTCACTATCTCGCTCGCTGGTGATAATACTTCCAACCTGACGATCAGTTTTTAAAGGTTTGTTATAGCCAGCATCCACTGCTGATTGATTTAGTTGATTTCGCCGATCTATTACTTTGTGTAAGTCTTGATTGTTAGCAACTACTTGCTCAAATGTAGGCATGTGTACGTTCAAATGAATAGGTTCTTGGTCCCATAATAGTGTATAATTGTGTTCACGTATGTCATCGCTGCCATAATTAACTAAACTATCGGGATCAGTTCTACCAAACGGTTCGCACCACCATAATCTTATTCCTGGATGATTTTTCTTTATCCAAGGCCATAGTGTATTGTTGTAAATTTCATCTATTCTAATCATGTTTGACGTATTTTATTCAGGAAAGAAACCAGGCTGGTTCGCGCATGAGCGCGAGGCTGATAGTATTGAGAATGCACAGAAGTTGAGTGGCACAAGGTATTTCTGGTGGATACACTACTTAGCGGACCTTGACACATGGGATTGGCTTTTTGAACCGCCGCCTTGGCAAACTGCTCAACGGCATGCCTGGCCTAATCAACATCAACCAGATTCGGGTGTGTATCTTGTGCCACGTGGGGGATACACAGACACAAACTATCATGCCAGTCCTGTTATACATCATTCAGCAGATCCGACGCACTGGCACATACCCCCATACATAGATGCTGCCAGCATTGATTCTCAGTGGAGTCCTGATCCTATGGATCCACCTTACATTTACGAGTTTCCTGTAGAGTGGGGTTGGGATAACATAGGTGGCCCAGAGTATCAGGTACCTGGCGCTACAGAACGCAAGTTTGTGATGGATTTTGTGGCACGGACTGTGCCAGATCTCACCGCATGGCATCGACATTACGCAGCAGACTTGCCACCAGAACTTGATCGTTGGAGACCCAACCCTGCGGACCCACCTTATGACTATGTGTTTGGTAATCAGTGGTATCCCCCAGAAGTAATGCCCACTGTGGAATATCGTATGCCCGGCGCCACCAGCAAAAAATACATTTCTGAACTAAAGGCTCAGTTGCCTGCACGACACACTGATCATTGGCATGTTTTGGAACAGTGTGACTGGGATCATAGTTGGGTGCCTGACCCAGGAGATCCTCCTTATATCTACGTGTTTGGCAATCAGTGGTGGTCTGCAGAGAAATGGCCCACTGTGGAATATCATGTGCCAGGTGCAGTAGAACGCAAGTACATGGACTATCCACGTGCCGCCTTGCGGTCTGTGAACACAGGTTGGCGTGACCTAACTGATCGTGTCTACACATTTGACTGGACCTGGCAGCCTGACCCAGGAGATCCACCATATGTGTATGTGTTTGGTAATCAATGGCATTCAGCAGAAGTCATGCCCACCGTGGAATGGCGACATCCTTTGGCCACAAACGACTGTGCCGTAAAGTATATAGACTGGCCACGTGCTGAGTTAGCGCCTGATCGCACAGCATGGACCGTGCCCGACGGTGTGGATGAATCACAAATTGATTTTTCTTGGGTGCCTGATCCTGGCGAACCGCCTTACATGTATCAGTTTGCCACACAGCATCAAAAAACAGGCGGACCTGTGTACACTGTGTTGGGCGCAACAGAAACAAAATATCTTGAAAACATACAGATCAAGATAGAAGCAGAAACGGTGCCCATTGTTGAAATAGATCACTTGGACGGCTCAGCAGGACAGATTGCCAACACATTTAAAAAAATACGTTACTTTGACAACTATCGTGACACGCTGATACGTTTGGCCAAGAGCCTTGTAGGTGAACATGAATTTGTTTGGGTGTGTAGCAGTATCTGTGACTACACTGACTTTGACTTCTCCTGGCATCCTGAACAATGGCAACAGACCATGCTTCATGTGTTTGCCAGCGACAATCAAAAGTTTGGCGATACATTTTATATGCATGTGCCTACATTTGCTGCTCGTGCCGAGAAGAAAGAGTTATTGGAGTGGTATTCAGTAAACTTTGTCAAAACCTCTGTGCCACGCAAACCCATGCCGGTGATTGTGCATGACAATGACAGTCAAGTAGACGCAGTGAAAACAGCACAATGGGCAGGACCACTTGCTACATTTACCAATCATGATTACGTGCCCGGCAATCTTGTGACTGTGCCACTGTGGCGTGAGCAGACCAAGACCGTTGTGCCTGTGAGCAATGGCGCCGGTACAGTTGTTGTACCACGTGTGGCTGTGCCTTATATCCAAACACAGTTGTATGACTATGCGTACATAGACCGCACACAACGACTGTTGAAAGATACTCCAATGGATATTGTGTTTATCAGCAATGGTGAAAGTGCGGTGGCATTTAACTTTGAGCATTTGGAGTGGGCAGTGATCAAGCACCATAATGCTCCAAATCGTATACATCATGTGTCAGGCATCAAAGGGCGTGTGGCTGCATATCATGCAGCGGCTCAGGCCAGTCAAACACCTTGGTTCTTTGCAGTATTTGCTAAGTTACAAGTTGATGAAAGATTTGATTGGTCATGGCAACCTGATCGTATGCAACAACCCAAGCATTACATCTTTCACGCACACAATCCTGTGAACGGATTGGTGTATGGACACCAGGCCATGATTGCTTACAATAAAAAGTTAGTGTTGGAGAATACAGGTGAGGGATTAGACTTCACGCTAGATCAACCACATGAAGTTGTACCTATCATATCAGGCACCGCCAACTATCATGCTGACAACTGGACATGCTGGCGCACTGCATTCCGTGAAGTACTCAAACTAAAGGCCAGTTTGCCTGATGTTGAAAGCGAACACAGACTCAATCGGTGGCTCACTGTCGATACCACAACAGGTGAATGGAGTCGCAAAGGTGCAGAAGATGGTGCGGAGTACTATGACTCAGTTGGTGGTGACTTTACAGAATTGAAGAAGAGTTATGAGTGGTCCTGGTTGGCCACGTATGCGTTTGTCAAACGCAGTCTAACAACGAATCAATAACGTACTCAACTTCCAAGTCTGTTAGTTCAGGATAGATAGGCAGACTCAAACATCTACGTGCTAGACTGCTGCCAGCACTCAGCAAGTCTGGGCCTTGATAGTGTTGGTATGCTGGCAACTCATGCATGGGTGTAGCATAGTGTACTTTGGTTTCAACCCCGCGCAGATCTAAATTACGTTGCACAATATCTCGATTGTCCACATGGATCACAAACTTGTGAAAACAATGTGTAGCAAAATTTGAGTCATCAATCAAACAAGTGATCCAAGGCTTGTTTTTCAACATCTCCATCCAGTGCTGGGCAATGGTGCGTCTACGCTGTTGCCAATGGTCAATTTGGCGAGTCTTTACCAACATCTGCGCACAATCCGTCTCGCTCATTCTACTGTTGGTGCCTGGTTCAGCATGTTTTGTATGTTTGCCATTGCTGATCCAGTTCTTAGCAAACTCCATCAAGCCCTGGTTGGCGGTGATCACAGCACCACCATTGCCATAGTTGGCTAGATTTTTTGTAGGATCAAAACTAATGGCACAATCGCCCACACGTCCACAGTCATTACTGAGCCAGTGTTGTGCGCCATCTTCGATGATGGGATGAGTCAAGGCCCATAAACTCTGTGTCATGTCAGCAACAGATTGGCCGTACAAGCCCACAGCACAAATGGCTTGAATGTCTGCGTTGTGTTCAAGACGGTTCAAGTCCATCACACCATATTGATCAGTGTCTACTATGTGAATGTTCCAACCTGCTCGCACAAATGCATTCAGTGTAGCAGGATAGGTCAGTGTGGGCACAGCCACAGTGGGAGTATCAGGACAACCCGCCTGCAACATATACCACTCAGCAATAATCTCCAGAGCTTGTGTGCCCGAATGGCAGGTCACAGCATAAGGTACATGATTGCGCCTGGCCAACCAGTCTTCGAACTCATAGGTATAATTGCCGTTCATGAGACATCCTGAACGCAACACAGTGTCGGTCGCATCTAGGATTTCAGTACGCAGAGTGTTATACTGTTTTCGGATTCCAGTAAAAGGAATCTGTAAGCCAGGTGTAGTAATTTTGAAATCCTTGTTCTATGTCCGTCTTGGGATCAAAACTCAAGATGGTTCGGGCACGGTCAATGTTCAATGCACCACGTTTTGGAAAGTCCTCATCTCGGTCCTGCACTTCTATTGTGCCTCGGCCCACAATTTTAATAATCATTTCAGCAGCTTCTAGTAGACTTACTGACTGTGATTTGGTGATGTTGAATGTCATGTTGCGACACATGATGCGTGTGGCGGCTGACACGATACCATCAGCCACATCATCCACATAGGTAAAGTCTAGTGTTTCATCAGCACCTTTTACCCGGAGAGGTTCACCACGCATGGCAGCAAGCATGAATTTTGCAATCACACGATCCGCCACGTCAAGAGGTCCGTACACAGCACTGGGGCGAATGATCACATACTCAAAGCCACAACGACGAGCATAATCTTTAACAAGTTCTTCTCCACATAATTTCAATATTCCATACTGCCCTTGCGGATTACACTCATCATCCTCCAACACGTCGTTTTCAAAGTTGCCGTACACCATGCTAGAACTGATGTACACAAATCGTTCAATGCCGTGCTTTTTGGCACTCTCAAGCATGTTGACCAGACCCTTGATCATGACGTCAGCAGCCTCAGTTGGCCGGTGATTCACAGCTTTTTGTCTAGGGTAGCTGGCGCAGTGAATGATCACCCGGGGTTTATTATTGAGCACTGACAAGTCACAGGTCCAAAAGTTTGAAATATCAAAGCACTCGATCCGTGTGTCTGGCGCAATCTTTTTCTGTCGCTCTGCCATCAAGTAGTCAAGTTCGTCTTGGGGAATAAGATCGTGATAAGTGGTTTTTGTATCTAAGATCACCACCTGCTCATCACGTGCTTGCAGACGTTGTACTATGTTGTGCCCAATAAGGCCCAGGCCGCCTGTTACTAAAAATGTCATAAATTCAACAATCCTTTTGCATATATCACAACCATGACAATATTCAATACCCACATGCTGGGTTGTTTCCACATGAATCCCAACCACATCCACAAAAACGCAGTCAAGATACCTATGTATTTGTTCAATGGTATAATGTCATGGCTGGTGAGATAAACTGTCACAAGAGCAAACACAGTGCCTGACCACTTGACAACAAATTCTAATTTATTCAAATTTCAACCTAAAAAATGTTTGATCTGGTTCGCGCATCCTGGCCACTATCACATAGCGATATCCATAATTGTACTGATCAATTGAGCGTGTCCAATAAGGTTTCTCCACAGCATGAGCCATTACAAACTGACCAGCCTCACTGTCTTGCCATTCACTTATTGGCTGCGCCGCATACAGGTCTGGATCTTCTACATCGCCCATACTAAATTCGTGTACCACAAGGTTTGAAATGCGTACAACATGGTCGTTGATCACTTGGTATTCTGGTGGCCGGTATAGGGGTTCTTGACTGGTGTTTGGAGACATGTGTGCATTGTAGCACACGGGTGTCTATTTTGCAACTAGATCTGCGGCCATTGGGAAAATGGCCGCAATGGCTTGAGCACAGGCCTGGGCCACAGCCTGATGTTCTTTTTGTGTACCATTTGCTGATCGCAATTCAATAAAGTGAATCCATGATCGTAGTGTGCCATTCATGTAAAGTCGACTCGACATCATGCCTTCGGGCAACACAGCACGAGCCTGTTCCTTGGCAATGCCATTGTCTATGGCCCAGCGATAGGCTTCTATGGCAGCAAGTTTAACACGAGTTTGAGCACGTTCCCATCCCTGGGCCAAGACACGTGCTTCAGGCGTGTCCAACACAACCTCTATACTGTTTTGTCTATTTGTGGTGTCTTGCAGTCGGGCTTCGCGTAGTACGAATTCAAGATCCTGCGTTGGGTCAGCATAGCGTTGCGAAAACTCCTGGAAACTGAAACTTCGGTGTCTGAGCATTTGCCTCGCAATATCTCTTGTTGTCGTAATTTCCATGCAAGCTGAAACCATTTCAAGGGGACTCCAGTGCTGGTGTCGAACAAGATACCGGATAAGTTTTTCGCTAGTGTCTGTGTTGAATTGGTTGGAGGGATTGGACACACGGGCGCAGTACGCAATGAGTTCCTGTGCATCGCCAATGCCTTGAGTTGCAAATTCCTGGGTAGGTTGACTATAGCTGAGTAAGCGAACATTCATAAGTCTTTTAAAAGTTTGTCAGTTTCAGGTTGCACAATGGTAGCGATAGCACCAACGTCTAATATAAAATCTACGTCACGTACTTGTTCGCCGAGGTCGGCCAAGGTCCTTGACATTACTGTTTCAATTTCATCAAAGTCAAGACCTTGTCGTCGTAGTAGGTCAAGATTGATGGTACGTTGTTTCTTACCATGCAACTTGACCACAACTTTTTTGATACACTCAAGTGGAACGTCTGTAATGTCTACATCGTCAATGATGTGTTCCCAGCGTTCCAAAAATTCATCACTGAACTGCATCAGCCGCTGCCTTCTTGCGGCCGCGAGTTTTAGTCGCAGTAGGTTCAACAGCCACAGGTGCGGGTTTAGCAGATTTCATGTTCACAGCAGGAAACATTCGCTGTGCATCTTTTTTCATTCTAGCCGCTTCAGCAACCAAGCCCTTGGCATCAGCTTCCATGCGTTTGGCCTGTGCCAACATGTTGGCTGCCAGTGATTGATCATCCAGTGCGCCTGTGGCAGGAGCAACCAAGGCTTCGGCCTCAGAAATGCGTCCTTCTTTGAATGCTTTTTCAGCCTTGCGTTTCACAGCAGGATCCACAAAGCCAGCGTTGGCATCCAGTTCCTGCATGCGTTTGAGAGCTGCATCGCCTGATTCCATTTCTTTCACAATCTTGTTCAGTTCGTCCAGTTTGACATTGCTCTGTGCTGTGGGTGTGACGATGACCTGGTTGGTTTGAATTTTCTTCAACATGCCTTCGTTGTGCAAGGCTTGTAAAATAACTCTACCATCAGGCAGTAAATTGCGATGCAATACATCTGCCAGGTTGGGACTTTGTTGTCCTGGAGCTGATTCCAAAATACTCATGATAGTGTTATGAATGTGAGTGGGCAATGTATCTGGATAGATCACCAGGCACATGTGGTCCTCGCCGGGCAGTTCTCTAAATATGATTGCAACCTTGCGGTCACCGTGTCGTCCTATGTGTTTCAACATTGTCATGCTCCTTGTGTGGGTTCAGCTGGCGCTTGTGCTTCAGCTTGTTGTGCCAATTGTGCTTGTGATGCAACTAAGAAAGCGGTCAGCTTGTCATAGATACCACCCACAACGCTCAATTCGGCAGCCTTGTAAGCGCCACGTTCAGTGGCAGCTTCGATTAAATTTTTGAGTGATGCAAGATCAGCCAGGGTAAGTTGAATATTTTCCATGCAAATATTTAAGACAAGAAAACACCGGTGCAATATTTTATGGTGTATTTTGGAAGAACTCTTCTGCCCGCCTTTGTGCTTCTGCCTCGCTTGCGGCCCACACAGTGACCATGGCAGTTGAGCCTGCAATTTCCATGTCAAACGGCACTGCACCCGAAAATGCAAAATCGTCAGGAACCGGCACTTTTACCACAAACTGTTCCAGGCGTTTGATTCTGTTTATAATTTGTTCAATGGTGTTCATCATGTTTGCGCCAGTCTCGTCGTGCTATACGTGCTTCTTCAATGCAACGGATGATCAAGGGCCATGCATGCGGTGCTACCAAGCCCACCATTGCACCGTATACGAACCATTCAAATTCAATCATGCTATTCTTCCCAGTAGATTGCCCATCAGCGACGAATCAAAAAGTAAATTATTATGCCTAACAAAATACCCACTATCATGCCCAATGCAAATATCATTGTCTCTCCACGCAGAACAAAAACACACCATCGGTGAGTCCATGAGCTTTTAATATCTTAGACAAGTCTCGGCACTCTTGATATGTTTTTGTCTCAGCCAACTGAATGTATTTGGATTCAGGTGGCGCAATGTCAACTACAAATGCAATAATCAATGCCCACATGGTCACACCTTGGTTCCAAATTCAATCAACAAAATAACTACCATTGCAACGATACTACCCATGATTCAACTCCCGGGTCCAATGTGCGACAAAACTATCGCGGTCTTCGCTGTGTCTAAACCAAAATGCAGTGGGATCCACATAGTATCTAAGTCCAGGTTCTGCAATCTTTACAGTTTGTCCCACACAGCCACGAACTCTCTCACCTGCCGGTCCGAATGTGTGTTCAGCCCACTCAATCATGCGTGAACCGTGTTGCATTCTTATTGGCAACAATGGTCTCACAGTGTGATATGGTTCGTTGTACAAGGACCTTGTTTGGCACAGTAGATTGTAATCTGGTATCATTCTTCGACTACTCTTTCAATGTAATGTTGCATTTGTTGCCTGATGGCAGTCCATAATTTTTCTTCTACATCAATAGGTTTATCTTTAAGAACCTCAGCGGTATATTCCCAGGTTGCGATCACTATAGACTTGTTGTTGTGTTCACCGGTGATAGTTATTTTCATTCCTTCACTCCTCAGTCTTGTTTGTTCTCATCATAGTAGGCATGCGTACCCCAGGGTGGAACAATGGTAGTGGTACCATGCAAGATCCAAGTGGTGTCGCAGTATTCGGCATCACCCCAACTTCCAAACGGGTAGCCGTCTGTGAACACAATCAGTCGGCGTGGTGTGATCTCTTGATCTTTCAAGTAAGTAAAGATACAATCAAAATCAGTACCGCCACCACCAGACACTTCATAGTCAATCATGCTGTCAAGATTGTCCGAGTCAAATTGTGCAGGATTGTAGCATTCAGTATCAAACGTGGCCACATGAATCTTGTATGACGGGAACGAGTCCATAATGCCTTGGATTTCACTCAAAAAGTCTCTCAGCATGTCCGGGCTGATGGAACCCGACGCATCCAACATCACAGCAACATCAATCATTTCATCGGGCTTTTGTCCCGGCATCACAGCATCCATGTGCCAACCTTTGCGACTGGCTCTCATCCAAGTGTAGTCGGCCTTTATAGTGCTTTCCAGATTCATGCGCAAAATCTCACGCCAGTTCATCTGGGGCTCTGTCAGCTGTTGGATCAGTCGTTTGACACCTGCGGGCAAGTTACCAGCACCGTCCACTGTGGCCGCTGCCGCCAACATGGCTTCTTTGATCTCATCCTTGATGGCCTGTTTTTCTTCAGCAGTCAATTTAGGACGGCCCTTGCCTTCGCCCTCCTGATCGCCGTCGCCATCACCTTCGCCATCCAAGTGCTCGTCAATCAGCTGATCCAACAGTTTGCCCATGTCGATCTTTTCAGCATTTTCGTACAAGGCATCGTACACTTCTTCTGAACTCATGCCGTCATACTTGCGATCATACAGGCAAGGTACACTGGTGATCTTCTCACCCACATTGTGTTTGACCAAGTCACCGTTCACACAATAATCATTGGCAATGTTCCACAACTGTGGGTCACGATCACCGCGACGTCCAAAGTGGTCATACACACAATGCAACACCTCATGTCCAAACAAGAACTCAATTTCTTTGGGACGCAACATTTCAATGAAGCGGGTGTTGTAGTAAAAATTACGGCCGTCTGTTGCGGCTGTGGCACACCACTCATCAGCATTGATCAGTTTGAGTCTTGTGGCAAGGTTACCAAAGAAACTGGCCTTGAGCAACAGGCCCACACGGGCTGAAACTAATTTTTCACGCACCACACGATCCAGCTTGGTGTCCATGGGACCGATCAAGTTGGCAAACTTCTTTGCGTCATCTTTTGTGGCAGTGGTACCTGCTGTGGCATGTAGTATGTCAGGGTTAAAATAGTGCATGCGATTCCTTGTTTGTTTCATGTATTATAGCACGATTTGAATTAATGGTCAATGTAGTACTTTGGTGTATTTTATGCAGTGCCAGAATGTGCCAGTTCAAAGAACATGAGTTCTTTGTCTGAAGCCACGTAGATACGATAGTTGCGATACTCTGTGCTGTAGGCCCACAACAGGTTTAGATCGTCTGGTTGATGACTTTCGGGTATTCGGTCATTGAGTTGGAACGCAATTTCATTCTGTGTCTTGACATCTGTGCTCCAACCATATGTGCGGTTGAACCAACGTCGGGCTCGATCAAACTCCAACACACCACTGCTGTAATCACCCTTGGGGAACTCAATGGTGTACCGGTAGATCTTGCTCCAACTGTTGCGACCATTCAACTTGACAATTTCGTAGTTCATACTAAAAGGGTGGCACAGCCACAGCCCTTGTAGACTGTGCCACCCACCCCCATCAACTGGCTTGCAAAATATACTTGCCGTAACGAGCATGGAACTCGTCAAACACCTTGATCTTGGTAGGCTGCATCGGCAACATGTATGTGGTCAACGCAATACGAGCACCCAACACCACCAGTTCAGTCTCAAAGTTCTTCATCATGTATGCCAAAAAGTTATTGCTCATTTCATGGAACTCTTTGTCTGACACTTTCTTCTGCTCGATGGCGTCTTTGAGTTCGTAGCACATGGAAATAACCAAACTGTACATGGCCGACACTTCTTTCACGTTCAAGTCAGTTACTTTGCCACTCAGGATGTCTGATGGTTGGGGCATTTTGCCCGACACCTTGCGGTGTGCTTTGAACTTTACAGCAAGGCCTTCGCCCACAGTACCTGCAATCAGGTTCATCTCTGTGTCCTCGTCGCATTCATCCGCCAACAGTTCGCTCACAAAACTCCATGAACGTGGTGTTGCAAACGCACGTGAACTTGACTTGGCATCAAAGTCGTACAAGTCCTGCTTGGCAAAGCTCAAGTAACCCACCACGTCTTTGTGGATGTTGTGGTTCACAGCCCACTCTTGCCATGATGCAAAGTCCACACGCATTTCCTGGTGAACAAAACGATTTGCCAAGGGAGTCGGCATGCGGAAGGTGACACCTTTGTCTGACTCACGATTGCCTGCTGCCACCATTACCACATTGTCAGGCAACTTGTACTTGCCAATGCGTCGATTCAAAATCAACTGATATGCGGCACTCTGCACTGACGCTGGCGCCGAGTTCATCTCGTCCAAGAACAGCACCACCACAGGGTACTGGCTGGCAGTCGCCTCATCGGGCATTTCCACAGGGGGAGCCCAATCCATCTTGCCAATGTCTTTGTTGTAAAACGGAATACCACGAATGTCTGTGGGTTCCATCTGACCCAGGCGCAAGTCAATCATCAAGCCACCAAGTTCTTCTGTGATGCCAGCCACAACTTCGGATTTGCCGATGCCGGGAGGACCCCACAAAAACATAGGACGCTTTTTCTTAAAAGCATGCATGATGGATTTACGAACTTGGGCACTGGTTACTGTACGTGCATCTGACGTTGCTGACATGGGCTGTTTCCTTTCGGGGGTTGCGGTAAGTTAAGTCGTTATTGTAGTTGATTGCGAATTAGTTGTCAACATGCATAGTTGCAGTTTTGCAACAGGTCATCGCGCACAATTTCGGCAATCATCTCTTGTGCTTCGCCTATGCTGAAGCCGTATTCTTGCACAACAAAATCAATAACTTGATCTTCGGTGCAGTTGAGGCTGATCATTTCTTGAATGTCAGTGTAAAGTCTGCTCATCATTCCCATTATGCTGTCTCCCGATCTGTGATGTAAGTGAATAAAACAAATTTGGCACGGTTCAGCAGTTGGCGCTGATCTTCAATGGTGTTGAAGTCGGGCTGTTCGTAAGCCATCATTTCCTGTGCATCGCTCAGCATTGACGCCACAACCATGGCCGGTCCTGAAAAACGAAAAGTGCTACCGGATTCCACTGCTTCACGCATCTGTGCTTCAGTGCAACCGTACATGCCCACTTCACGGATTTCTTTAGTTGTCAGTCCTTCAAACGCTTTTCTCATCTCTGGCTCCTTTTTGCTTTGTATGTGACTATTATAACAGTTTGGCAATTATTGGTCAACCAAAATGTCAACTGTATTGTGTGGTATCTTCCATCGCCACGGTCAATCCCAGTTGTTCCAAGACTTCCCACTCAGGTTTTTCACGCCAGGTTTGAATGTATGCCTCTTTGACGTCGTGGGCCAATGCCCGGGCAAATTTCTTACTCTGTATGATCTTTTGCATCTTGAGAGCGTCAACGATTTCAACGCCTGACAGATTTTCAAAAACTGCCTGCAGTTCTTTTTCCGAGAATTCAATGGTCACTGTGATCTTATTCATTTCTGGCTCCTTTTTGCGTTGTATGCCATTATTATAGCAAATTGGGAATTATTGGTCAAGAAAAACCCTGCATCAAGCAGGGTTTTAAAAAGTACTACTTGAGTAGTACTGTTAATCCACATGGTGCTCGGTCTTGAAATTGCCGTTTTTGAACCCAATCTCCCCACCTTCTGCTTCAATGCGCTTGTACACATCTTCCAACAAGATGGGTGCAAAGTCAGTCTGCTCCACACACACACAATGGTATCTGGGATCAATCTCAGTGCCGTACAACACTTCACCGGACTTGGCGTTGACACCACGAGCTCGCTTCACACGACTGGCGTGCAAGTGTCCGTGGATGTTCACACCAAACCTGCCCAACGAAGCCTCATGCACAGGGATATGACTCAAGATCATGCCGTTCATCACATGGTACGCCCGCAACTCACGAAAATACTGTCTGTACTCGTTATCACGAAAGATGTCGTGGTTGCCACGGATCAATACTTTGTCCCCGTTCAACCTGGCTAAGGTGGGTAATGCTCGGCGGTTGATTACCACGTCACCCAAATGATACACTTTGTCTAAGGGGCGCACACGGTCATTCCAACGGCGGATCATTTCCTCGTCCATCTCTGCTGGGTCGTCCCAAGGGCGCAACTTCACAGTGGGATCATCAGGATGCGTGAAGCGACACACACCCACATGGCCAAAATGCGTGTCACTGACTAAAAATACTGCTGGCATACGTCACTCCTTTCTGTTTGTATGTAATTATAACAGATTGGACATTTCTGGTCAAGTACTACTTTGTAGTTACTTCCAACCAGGTGTGATCGCCCATGTACCGCACCTGTGCTTGGTACTCGTAGTCCTCAGGCGCACTGCTGGACCAATCATCAGGACCATGCGGGGTGAGCAAGGTGTGTTGTTTTCTACGGTCCCAGGCCAGCCAATAGACATTGCCCATCACAGGACTGAATTGGTACACTGCCGCATGCACCAGATCTGTAACATCCAGTCTGCGTCGGATGTCTTCTGCTTGCTGTTGCAACACACTGACCAGTTGCATGATCCTGTCATACTCTTGCTGGGCATACATCCTGGCATGATTAATCATGAGATCTTTTTGACTTTCAACCGGCACCAGATCAAACGTGGGACCCAGTGTGCTGGTAGCGTAGGGTGTGACATTGCGGTTGAAAAAGTGTACCAAGGTATTGCCGGTACTGATATCAAAGCTGTCGCGACCCTTGGCGCTGTTGCTTTCTTCCACAGTTACAAAAGTTGTTGTTTGTTACGTCTACGTGGTTGTACTTCTGTTTCACGATAGATATAGTCTCGGCCAATTTTGCCTGCTTCGATTTCCAACATGGCTGTGACACCTGCACTGTGTGGAAATTTCAGAGTGATCTTGGGCATGTCTCCTCGACTGAGTTCTCGCATGCGGCGTGCTCCGGCCAGGACCAGGTCGTATCTGTTGCCGATCATGGCCACTGCCTGTTCTGAGTTAAGGCCGGCTGTTCTGTCTGCTGGGTGCTTCATGGTTCTTCCTTGGTTGATAATCCGTTTGAATGTCGATCTGTTGTCTTGTCTAAATCTTGGAACAAGCGTTTTTCTTGTGCAGTCAATCGATCTTTGTGTGTCTTGCGTGGATTGCCGCATAAAAAACATCTTGGGTTGCCACAGTCCATGGCATGCCGTTTGGCCAGCCGATGTGGTTGTTTAACAACTGAACTATTGTGTGCCCGGGCAATTTTGACCTGTCTAGATACTGCCACATCAGTTTTGTGTCGTCGGCGGCTGTTGACAAATTTGGCTAGTTCGTTGCTCATCCACCTCGTCCCACTGCTCGTTGCACGGGTCTACCTGCCACTACAGGAGTGCCAGATCGCTTGGTTTTACCACTTTTGCTTGTTTTGGTTTTGGCATCAGGGTGTTGGGCCGCATGTTTTTTGGCCAGGGCGTCTTTCAACGTATCGGTAAATTTTTTGGGTTCAGTTGAGTCAGTCATACTGTTATTTACATCCTTGGCATACAGTATAACAAAGATTTCATTGTGTGTCAAGAAAAAAGGGCCTTGCGGCCCTTTTGTTTTTACTGTGTTTCTTTGTGTGCAGCCAAGGCCTTGGTAAAGCGGTTAGCATGTGAACGTTCTGCTTTGGCCAGTGTTTCAAACCAATCAGCAATTTCGTCATGACCTTCATCACGGGCTGTTTTGGCCATGCCAGGATACATGTCGGTGTATTCATGTGTTTCCCCGTGAATGGCTGATTCCAAAGCTTCGGTAGTGGTTCGAGCACTCATACCTGTGCCAGGATCGCCAGCACCACCTTCAATCAGGTATTCCATATGACCATGTGCGTGTCCAGTTTCGCCTTCAGCAGTGCTACGGAACAAGGCAGCAACATCGTTGTCTCCGGCCACGTCAGCCATGTTTGCAAAGTACAAGTAGCGACGGTTGGCCTGTGATTCACCGGCAAATGCTTCTTTTAAATTCAATTCAGTTCGGGTTCCTTTTACGGATTGTGTCATGGGTTCCTCCTATTAGTGACATCACTAGTATATAGCATTTCTATGGCACAGGTCTACCAGTTTTGCCATTGTATTTTTTAATGGCAGTGTTTGACATTATCTATTGGCCGGCCCTGACGGGATCGAACCGCCACCGCTTGTTTCGAAGACAAGCATGATATCCATTTCACCAAAGGCCGTGGTGCTCTCAGGAGGTTACGCTCCTCCGTTTCGGCATTACCAATGCCGTGTAATGCTATTATACTATGAGAGCTGTTTGGAGCGGGCAAAGAGACTCGAACTCTCGACATCTTCCTTGGCAAGGAAGTGCTCTACCAACTGAGCTATACCCGCAATATTTCAAGCCGCCTGCAGACCTTTGAATCGATCTGCGGCATAGCTGGCTGCAAAAGCCTCTGGCTTCACAAAAGGAATCACATTGCATGTGCCTTTGATGTAGCCAATGGCCTGGCTGATCACACAGCTTGAACCGTGCATTTCGTTGGGATTGATGTCCAAGTGAACTTCAACATTGCGGCCTTCCAGCACATCGGCCAATTTCAAATACAGTTCTGAAACTTTGTAAACTTCAGTCATGAGCCGCATGGCAGGCTTTGAAGCCTTTTGGTCCCACACACGTTCACGGTGTACTTCGCCAAACAGTTTGCAACCGTTGTTGCCGTTGATGTGAACCACAATGGCCAACACATAGTCGGCCCACCATGCACCGTCAATTTTGATGCGTTCTGAGTCGCATCCAAGGTAGATGCGTGTTTCTGGGCTTTGAGCCCGGATAAATTCTGCCACTTGGTCAATATCAAGTTTTTTCATATGCACTTTCAAAATTATTTATGTTTGACTGATGGTGCCCCAGAGGAGACTTGAACTCCTAAAATTTGGTTTCTAAGACCAACACGTATACCAATTCCGTCACCGGGGCATGTGAATGGTAGATCCACGTGGAATCGAACCACGGATCTCTGCCATGTCAAGGCAGCGATTTGACCGCTAATCTATGGATCTAGTTTTTGTTTTTGGTTAACCAGTAAAACGAGTTTGGTTCGTTAAACACGAGTTTGACCGTGCCGTTGAAACCAAAATACGTGGTTGTAAATGAGTCATTTACCAACGGCCATTTTTGTAAAAAGCTATCAGGCACAATCATTCTGTCAACTTTGACCTGGGCTAACTGTACATACTTGTCTTGTGTGATTTCGCCTGCTTCATTTACCAACGTGTCAGTGTTATTATTTTTACCATCTAGATATATTATTAACTGACCTGGAAAATCTATCACAGTTGATACTGTACATTGTTCCAACTCGTCGGGTAGTGCAATGATTTCACCAACTGCATCAACTATGCGCACAGTCATATATTCTCCACGTACCTGGTTAAACTTAAAACTCAGTTCAACGTGACTTCTATTAATTTTTTCCATGCATTAGTAGTTCTAAAATGTAGTGATTATCTATGTCGTCTAACATATCATACCCAAGATCTTTGCAAGTTGTAAACAGGTACTGTTGCCATTGTGCTCGGAGTTCTGGAGTACTGCCAGTCACTGTATTATTCCACTTTTGATATGGTGGGCCAAATGTTATAATGTTTAATTCTTTTTTGTTTCTGTCTAGATATGTATTGGGAAAAATACCAAGTGTTCCTCCCAACTGTATCTTAATAATGTCTTTGTACTCAACATGTTCCCGATACCAATTGGCCGCTGATTCAATATCAGCTTCCGTTTCAGTTACGTAGCCAGTTATCATCAACATCAAGATTTTAATTTTGTATTTCTTTGACATTTGCAAACTGAACTCCAAGTCTTTGTTGTTGAAGTTTTTGCCCATGTGCAAACGAATTTCTTCAGCCAGACTTTCAACTCCAACGTTGAGCCATTGAGCACCACTGTCAGCAGTTAGCTTCCACCATTCTTCATCAAACGAAGACTGTGGTCTAAAGATAAAATAACTGCTCCACGTAAAACTATTGTCAGGAAAGTTTTTATTGTGCTCTGCTAGTAGTTTTACTAAAATCTTGTACTCTTTAAGACTACCATTGATCAAACTGTCTTGAAACTTAAAAACTCTTATGCCATATCGCTGATTTTGCAACAACATTTCTTTGAAAATATTCTCTCCACTGCGATAGTTGTATTTTGTCCAGTATTCAATAATGTCACAGAACTTACAACGTCGAACACAGCCTCTACTGCCCAGCAAAGGCACTGCTTTTAGCTTGTACTGTGAAAAATTGTAATCATCGTAATCTGGGGCAGGAAAATTTTCTATGTCATCTTTGGATAACTCGGCCCAGTTTGATTTGTTGATACCCGGGTAATTGTAGTCACCCTGTAAAAATGCTTCAAAAGATTTTTCTCCATCGCCCCTGATGTAACAGTCAATCAGCTGGTTATTCAACAGCTCGTCAGCAAAAGACGAACTGCCTCGTAGATTTTCAAAACATCCGGTGCCGCCAATAATAATTTGTACTTCTGGTGCTAGTTTTTTTAGAAAATAACAAATGTATCTGGCACTGGTCTGTGACACATAAGAAAACAAACTCAAACCTATTATTTTTGGATTGTGCGCTAACAATACCTGTGCAAAATTCAAATACAAAGAAAATAAATCGTCGATTATTTCTGGATGATATGTTTCGTTGTGAAAAAAATCCAACAACTTATTCTTAAAAGGATGAGTCTCACTCCAATTTAATACTGACGCATTGAGGTCTAGGCCCACGCAAGTTCGGTTGTTTTTTAATGCAATACTTTTCAACACCGAGACCGCCATCAATGGTATATGCGTGATTGTCCAGGGAACACTGGTCAATACTACTTCAACTGGTCGGGGTCGTACATGATCAAAAATATTCATAATGTATAATTTAATTATCTCTGGTGCCCCAGAGGAGACTTGAACTCCTAAAATTTGGTTTCTAAGACCAACACGTATACCAATTCCGTCACCGGGGCATTAAATACAATATGATTCCATACCAACTACGAGATACCACACAAGTACTATATGATAAGTTCAGCTGTCAGCCCTACGTGCCTGACAAGTACTGGACTACCTCTAGAGAATTTGTGTTGAATTCACTGTATCAACATACTGTGTTAGAGTATGTGGAGGATCCTATGTTTGAACGACAACAGCATGAATTTGTGCTGGATACCACGTTCTTGGTGCCCCCTCCAGGTTCCGACCCTGGTTCCCCGGATTTTCAATCCGGTGCTATGACCACATCAGCTAAAGAGGCATGTTTGGTACCTGGACACGGTTTCGAACCGCGGACCCTCTCCGTGTAAAGGAGACGCTCTACCCCTGAGCTATCCAGGCAATGGTTGGCGGAAGACGGAGGAGTCGAACCCCATCCCTGTTAAGAGAACCTGGTTTTCAAGGCCAGTCGCAGGGCCAACCCCGCTGCATCATCTTCCTTGTATTTTATTATTGTTGACTCAAACAATTTGGACACAAATACTTAACGTTATCTGGGTCAAAATTCTTTTGATTACCATCCAGGTGAAACAGTTGTAATTTCAGTGGTCTGCTGTTGTAATCAGCAATGCCGCAACAAACACATTTGTATTCTCTTCGTTTGACCGGGGTTGTTTCTACCGCCAGTTCAGGAGGAATACCACTGTTGTACTCAAGATATGTGCCACCGGGACGATTTTTGATTCTGTCTTCCAACGTCAGTTCTTTGAAAGTTTTTTGCAATTGTCTTGTTGACTCAACCACAGAACAATTTACACTGCAATATCCTGGAGTTAATTTTTCTTGTGATCTAGAATACGTAGAACGACAATGTTGGCAAAAATACTGATTGTAAATGGACATGTTATATTTATGCAACAATCAAGACCGATTCTTTTGAGCCCGTAATCGCATGCCCACCCAGGTGCCGCAAAACGCACCTGCCATTGCTGGAATCATCAACCAATGATTAGTTGTGTAATTTATAACTGCTACACTTCCTAATACATAACAGGCCACACTCCAAACACTCGCACCTAATACATTCTCATTTGCTACACATCTTAAGTAGTATGTGTAAACAATATCAAGTAAAAAAATTGCAAAAAAGGTTACAACATATTCCCACATGGGCACTTTCTATTTTGGAACAACGGGTGAGATTCGAACTCACGGTTTTCGGGATTTGCAATCCCGTGCATTTGACCACTCTGCCACCGTTGCATCACATGGTCTCCGATGCAAGAATCGAACTTGCGCTCCTTGGTCCCAAACCAAGAGTGATACCATTTCACCAATCGGAGTATTATTTTTTATCTAGTGAGGGTTCTTGAGTTTTGTCAACTTCGACATAACGTACGGACTGCAGGCTCTCTGGTAGATTCCAGTTCAGGGCTTTCCAGTAGCGATGCAACATGTTGTTGATCAACAGTACTAGACCTACCAGCACTATGATACCACAGCTTAATAAAATTACACATACCAAAAAGGTTGCGGCACTCTCAATTGTCATGTTTGTTCTTTCAGTTGAATGGAGCGGCGTGCGAGAATCGAACTCGCGACTTTAGCTTGGAAGGCTAAGGTAATACCATTTTACGAACGCCGCTTATGCAATAATTATACAACAAACATCACAGTTTGTCTACTGTGTTTGGCAGGAGATATAGGATTCGAACCTATGCGTGTCGGAATCAAAATCCGATGCCTTAACCAACTTGGCGAATCTCCAATAGAACTGGTAGCCAATACAAGATTTGAACTTGTGACCAATGCGTTATCAACACACTGCTCTACCCCTGAGCTAATTGGCTATGTTTTCTAAAATGTAATCTGCAAATGCACTGTGAGCATCACGACCAAAATGACCCTGGGGTGTATATGCGTATCCTTGTGCATTGGCCCAGTCCCAAAAAGGTGTTGGCACCGGCCAATGCACATTGTTAGGCCATACATATCCATGCACAGGCCAAAAGCTGTCAATGTTTATGACTGGTACATCATGCGCCTGTGCCAATGCATTTAAAGCCACGATATTTTTTAGTTTGTTTAATCTACCAGTAACGTGATCTGTATGATGCACAACCCACTGTTGATGATATGCTGGTAAAGAACCACCAAACCCACCAGGAGCAAAAGGAATCCATGCGTTGTTGTGCCATGCTTCAGATCGGTTGTGGCCGGTCCAGCATGCAATTACAATATTGTAATTTTTGTGTTCAGATTCAAAAATTCTAAACATAGCATCATTGCTGCCACCACCAATACCACGATTGTGTGCTACGTAGCCCTGGCGTTCGACCAGCAACACAGGATAACTATTGGCACGACCATACTCGTGTGTGCCCATTTCGGATCCTTCAGCATGGCTACATCCTAATATCAATGCTTTTTTCATGTTTTTATTTATTGGTGGTAATAGTTGGACTCGAACCAACGGTGGGTTGCGTATGATGCAACTGCATTAGCCACTATGCTATATTACCATATGTAAACACACTTGATATAGAAGATTGCTCTCTCACGGATGAACCCGAGTTTGGTCAAATATGTTTGCATATGGTAGGGGCACAGAGAATCGAACTCTGATTTACGGGTTAAAAGCCCGCTACTTTGCCGTTAAGTTATACCCCCATAGGTTTGTCACTCTTGTCACTGTTCATGACAGATCTCCTTTAAAAATTATTTGTTGTTCAGCGTTGGAAGCCGAACCATGCTTTGACAGATTTGCTGATGGGCAAATCTCTATCAAATCCCATGGTAAAACTTATTCTATGTTCTGTTGCATCTGGTGCTGGATATACTGTGTGTGCCACACTTGCATCAAATACCACTGGTTGAGTTAATTCAATCTCACCAAGACTTGCCCATTTTTGGTGTTCAGTTACAGTGTAGTATAGGCTTGTTGATCCCAAAATGTCATGTTCTAATTTCAAACATTCTCTAGGAACATCATAAAACTTAGTTCGAGCACCCGTGCAATTTTTAACAGGCCATAATAATCTCACATATGGATCAACCGTGTCTACATGCAGTTCTGAATTTTCGCCTGGTGGAACCACAACCACAGCAATTTGGTTAGGCACCAATGATGATTGTTGTAAGAAATCAACCAACATTGGAGTGTGAGGTAACATGCTGTGAATAGCAACATCATTGAAAAACACTGGCGTACTTGCTGTTAATATGTCCGAATGATTGACCACATAGTTGTATACTTCATTGCTGATGGCCTGATGATTATCAACATCATAAAATTTATAAACTAATTTCATACTATTACTTATTTGGTGCCCCACGACAGAATCGAACTGCCATCACAGGATTACAAAACCAGTGTAATGCCATTATACTAGTAGGGCCGGTGTGTCAAGATGTTTTGAGTCTTTTGTCTAAGGCACGTTGAATCTTTGTGCGATTTTTTGGTCTAGCACTCTCTAACATTTTTGTTAGTTGTGCAACATTTAATGGACCCAGTCTAGGCCGTCCACTGTGATGTTTCATTGGGTCGTTGTGTGTGTTATATGCTGACATTTTGTTTCCTTAAAATTGGCTCCACAGCGTGGGCTCGAACCACGGACCAAGAGATTAACAGTCTCCTACTCTACCGACTGAGCTACTGCGGAATATACTTTGGCGGAACGTCAGGGAGTCGAACCCTGTGGGGAAGTTTCCTCCCCCTACGCATTAGCAGTGCGTTGCCTTACCGTCCGGCCCACGTTCCTTGCGAATACTTATATCAACCTTGGCGACTCCGAAAGGATTTGAACCTCTGACATTTGGTTTTGGAGACCAACGTTCTGCCGGACTGAACTACGGAGCCATGTCTTGGTGGAGGATATCGGACTCGAACCGATCACCCCCTGCTTGCAAAGCAGGTGCTCTCCCAGATGAGCTAATCCCCCAAATTTTCTAACACACTGTTTCCAATGTGTGTATTAAAACATTCTAAACTACTTAGGCTGCCTGTTCGTAAAGAATGTTTTAATACGCTCGGATTTTTTTATGTACAAGAACATAAGCCATCCCCGAGGCCGCCC
>Ga0209107_10000458_pt1 | contig 23783 bp, 27 predicted proteins | sample LakErihyJuly2011_2_FD_187460 | JGI IMG/M metagenome (GOLD analysis project Ga0209107, IMG submission 187460) | Freshwater microbial communities from dead zone in Lake Erie, Canada - CCB hypolimnion July 2011 (SPAdes) (version 2) | ecosystem: Environmental > Aquatic > Freshwater > Lentic >...
TTAGTTCTTCGCGTTTTGCCTTCAAAGCTGCATCATCATTTGCAAGTTTTCCAGGTGGAATAGAAATACCAGCACCTTCATTCGTGCCAGTTGTTACACTACCTGTTGGGCTGATCGGTATTTTCTTCCCTTCTAAAAGTTTCTTTTTTAGTTCTTCGCGTTTTGCCTTCAAAGCTGCATCATCATTTGCAAGTTTTCCAGGTGGAATAGAAATACCAGCACCTTCATTCGTGCCAGTTGTTACACTACCTGTTGGGCTGATCGGTATTTTCTTTCCTTCTAAAAGTTTCTTTTTTAGTTCTTCGCGTTTTGCCTTCAAAGCTGCATCATCATTTGCCAAGCAAACAAATGGAATTTTAATTGGTGTTATCATTTATTTTTAATTATGTATTATTATCGATTACTTAATATGCGTCGTCTCGTTTATTCAGTATTTCATGTCGGTCTTCTGCGTCCATTTCACCGGGCTGGGTATGCGGAAAGATATTGGTGTCCCATGGATTTCTCTCTCTTAAGGAATCATGAACTCTACCGATTGAATATTCCTTTGCAGGTGCGTCCACTCCTGAAAGCTCTTTCATTTCATTTTGCTTGCAGTCAATATATTTGAGTAAATCATCTAAACCCATACCTCTCATATTTATGGCGCCAAATAAATAAGATTTTGTTTTTTCAGAATACTCCTCAATGAAGTTATTGTAAAACCTCTTAGCAACAGAATCCTGCCACTGGTTCTTGGTAGCTTCACATTGAGATTGTAAATTTTGCTCAATTTCCTGCATTTGTAAGACAAAGTCTGGTATCATTTTCTTAAGTTAAATTGCTTCTTGAACAGGTGCATATTGGAACTGGCAGACCGCAGCCAAGACATCCAAAAGAAACATTCGCATCGGCAACATTTTCCCTTCTAGATTCATGATTTTGTTCATTTTTTATCTCTCTAATAGCCAGTGTCAAATCAATTTCTTCATTGCTTGAAATATTATTTACCGCCATCGAAGTATTATGAGAGATACCAAGATATTTTTCTGATATTTCAATCATTTTATCGAGCTTTTTTCTTGCTAATTGGGTATGATTATTCGCCACTATCTCTAATGTTTTTTCGCCACCACAACCACTGGATGAGGTCTTTCCATTTTGGCCCGAACTTGAAGAATCCCATTTGTATTTTTCTATTTCAAGGTTGTAATTATAAATTATACTTTCTGCTATTTGCAAATTTGATTCTTTAATTTTGACTTTATTTTCGCATTCTTGAACTTTTTGGTCGGCATTATCTACATCTGTTTCTTCAGACTTACAGTCTGTTCCTCCAGCATTACGATCACTGCCAGAATCCATTAATTGCAAAGTTTTACACGTATTATATGAATTTCTAGCAGAATTCAAGTCTTCTTTTGACTTTATAAGTTCTTCTTTTGCTTCGTTAAGTTGTTCCTCAATTGCTTTTTTTTGTTCTTCAAATTCTGAATGACAGTTTTCGAAATATTTGGATACAGATTCTAATAATTTTAGAGAAGAATCACCAAAGTAATCTAATGCTTCATTAAGTCTTTGTAGACTGGTATAATCAAGTATGTTTACTTTGGTGTCGTCCATTTTGTGAGCGATTAGATACTCGTCTTAAGGTTTTCCACCTTTTGTGTTACCTCTATAAATGGAGGCAAGTATTGATCAGCATACTCTTTAAACCGCTCACTTATCTCCAAAATTTCTTCCTTAGTTGAATTAAACTCTGTATTAAACTCTTCAAATTTATCATCTTTCCATTGCTCTCCAACTTTAGTTAGTGAAAAGCGCACAAATTCATACGTTTCATTTAGTTCTTTTGCCAGTTCGTTTAGCTGACTTTGTAACTCTACTAATTGTTTTGAACTTACCTGGGTTAATGTATCTTTCATTCTTTGTTTGGTTTTTATTGCCCTATTGCTAAATATTCCCTTAATAACTCTTCAATTGGACGAAGTACCTCATCCTCATATTCAATGATTTTTTTACTCAATGGCTTGATTTTTTCTTTATCTTCACTAAATTTATTTTTAAACTCCAAGAATTTAGTGTCAGCCCATGTTTGGGCGACTTCTTCTATTGCACCTTCAGTTTTTTGGAGTTGTTTTTCCAATTTTTCTGCTGCCTCTTTTAGTTGATTTCTCAATTCATGCATTGCAGCTGCATCATTAGTTATTCCAGACATATATTAAATTTTATAAGGTTTAAATTTGGCAATATTACGGTTTTTGTAGTTAAAATAATATCCTCTAAACTTGGTATGTGGACGGTTTATTATGAACAAATTACTTGCTGCGCCACTTTCTACAATTTTATTTGAATCTTTCTCAGACATTTGTAAAGCAACCCTATGTGAGAAAAATGCAAGCGCACCGTCAGAAAACTGTTGAAGATTAGCTGTATTATCGACCTGCATTATCGTAAAAATGCCCACTAGTGGCCCCTTATTCAAAATATATTCCAACAATTTACCAGAATCAGATGCCTCACCATATTTTCCAACTTTTTTAAAGGCTTGAGCCAATTGAAAGGCGTAAATATTTACGTAAATATGAGACTGATTGCGATTTTCATCTGTAAGGCGTGCATCTAATTCTGTTTTCAATTCTAGTAGAGCATTAGAATCCTCATCGGCTTTATTAGGCCAAAACGTTTCAAAAGCTGGAACATTAAATAATTGACTAGGTAGAGGGTACTGGCTATCTGTGGGCCTCATAAAATTAAAGAAATAGAATTTCGCGGATTTTTCAACATGTGCAGCCATTAGGCTTAAAGTTGCAGTAATAGCTATTGATTGTGCCACTTCGGGTTCCCCTCCAATAACAAGAATATTGTCATTGGATTGCTTTTTGAGGCATGCATGGGTATTTACATTTGAAATCGCTATAGGCTCCCCAAAATATACATTAACTTCCTCAGGTAATTGAAGTGGGGCATGTTTAGGTCTTTCGAATTTAGGTAAAGCTTCGCTTCTGAAAACTATCCTGTTCTTCTGCTTTAATCCACTGCTTGACAATAGTTTTTTCACATCCGTAAGAAAATCTTCAATCTCTTTCTTTGTGATAAAGAAAGTTCTAGCCTTTTGATTTGCTGATGCTACACCCAATTCGGAATTGTAAATGCATTCTCCTGTTTTTAGTTGAGGTACAGAAGTCAATCCAATCAGATTAGCATCTGATGGGGAACACTTAAAAACAATTCTATTCGCAATCAAGTCTTTAGGCAATATATGATTGCTTATATCAGCCAACTTCTGTGTTGCCAGAATGAGATTGATTCCAAATTTTCTAAATTCCTTAACAATAATGTGAATTATAGACATAGCCTCTCTACTGATATCATCATTCTCGATTTCAAAAAGCTTTTGAAACTCGTCAATAATAACCAATTGACGAGGAACAATTAGCTCAGGCTTTTTCTCTCTTAAATCTACGATATTACTAACTTCGTTATCTCTACAAAGTGCCATCCTTCTTGCCCCTTCTTCTTTTAGTTCGCGCAAAACACTTAGCCCAAACTCCCGCTCTGCTTCAGGTGCAATCACCTTGGCATGCGGTAATTCCTTGGTAGCATAAATATTAAATTCCACACCAGAAAAATCCATCAAGTATAATTCTACCTCATCGGGAGAATAATTTAAAGCTATATTAGAAATTATAGAATGTAGAAAAACACTTTTACCAGAACCGGGAACACCAATGACTACAGCAGAGTTTTCGCCGCTTTCTTGTGTAATATTAAGCGAAATAATTTCCTTATTTTCGGAAATACCGAATGGAATTTCCACACAATGGGAGCTGTTTTTATTCCACCAATCTGACTGTTTTGTTATAAAGTTTGCAAACGAAACTTTTTCGGGTATGGTATATTCGAGTGATTTGCTAACGTATTTAATAACTTCTTGAATTTTATCGTTTTCAAACTTTTGAAATGAAAACTTCTGAATATTATCCTTATCGGTAAAAGGATATTGCCCTGTAGTAAAATCGTAGGATAGAAGTTTGTTATTGTAAAGGCTGATGTCAAATGATTCTAACTGCTTTTTCAAGAATTCGGAAGCATTGACCTCATCTCTATTCACTAAAAGTATTACTTGAACACCAGCCCTGAGGCCGTTATTGATTATTTGCTTTAGCAGAAGTAGTGTGTCTTCCCGGAGTCCAACAGGAAATGCCTTGAAAATAAGAAAATGATAAGCCTCTGGATTTTCTTTGCCCTGGTTATATTCTTCTATATTGTTTATTGGGTGCAACAATAAATTTTGAATAATATTTTCAATCTCTTGATATTTTCTATCGAGAGTCTGGCGAATATCACCTTCACGAGAATAAACAAACACTAATTTATTTAATGATTTCAAAGCACTGGAAACACCTTCCATTTCAAGAGAATCGACTGTATGTGAAAAGAACTTTCTTGGCAAACTGGAGACAAACATTCGAGATTGCAAGGCGTTTATAAAGTCGAAACACTGCTGTTTTGTATTTGCATCATAATAGGCGACAATATGTTTAGAACTCAGAATTGTTGTATATTCATGGAACTTTACACTTATCAATTCATCAAATAAAGCAAATTCTATCGTATTCTGACCAATTAAAAATGTTGTCGCAGGGGAATTATGTTTCTGACTTTTAATGTTGCTCCAAATAGGATTGTTCAAGTCTGAAGTTTCATAATATTCAGTGTAAAGAGGGGCATTTGTTGTGTAATACAAATCTATTACATTTCTTAATTCTGAAAGAATTTCGTTTTTCAATTTATAATCCTTTTCTTGAGCACTTAACCAATTTTGTGATTTAATGCTCAAAAAGTTCATTAGTTGAATAAATTCATCCTTAAGGAGCTTGTACTTTTCAACCTTATCTAGTATTTCATTCGATAAGGATGTAAAGGATACTGAATACCTGCGATTTACTTCTATTCGCATTTTCTCCTTAAAATCATTTAAACTATTTAATAAGATTTCTTTTGAAAAAATTTCAGAATTTTCCTCTGTAGTATTCAATCTTTCGATTTCTTTATCTTTTTCAATTAATTCTATTTCTTGCTCTTTAATTACTTCTTTGAGCTCCTCATTATTGAGAACTATATTTCTATTAATAGTAGACTCATTCTCAAGACGAACCTTTAATTGCAACTCTTTTTCTACTTGAATATCCTTTAACAACACCAAAGCATCCATAAGGGATTCAATACTACCAGCTCTTTGCCAATCTTCCGTATTGTTAATCCCTAGCATTGTTTCACTATTAACTTCTAATAGTTCTCCCAATTCATATACTGAAAAAGGGCCATACAATTGTTCATCCAATTTATAATAGAATTTGGCGCTGAATATGTCAATTTGCGGTGCTAAATTGGGTGAATTTATAGCTTCACCAGTTGTATTGATTGGTGTATTGATTGGTGTATTGATTTCTGGTGTATTCTGATTATCAATTAATCCTAATAGTTCAGGATATTCTGCAGCCATTTTCCAATTATCGTTCCCCTCTAAGCTTACCCGTGTGTCGCCCGAAATCCCAAAATCTTTAATTTGAATTAGTTCGTAAGGGCCATAGTTTATACCATCTAGTTCAATAATGTAACGCGTGTTCATCAGTTTTTAAGTTATTATAATTCCACAAAAATATTAGCAAGATTTGACTTTTAAATGCAAATAAAACATAATTTATTCAATTTATTAAATAATATTTATAAAGTTATAATTTCAAATTACAAACTTAATGTTAGTAGTTTCAACGACAGATAACTTTTTCGCCTGATTTGTGATATCCATAAAAGTATTTTTTCATGCCTTAAAGCCAAATGATGTAATCAATAGGAATATGAAAAAGCAGCAAAACTTAAAAATTGCGATTTAAAAAAGCTAAAAGATAAACTTTATACTTTGTAATAAAACGATAAATTGTAATATTGCACTTTATGGATTTACGTTCAAAAATCAATTACAAAATTTTTTTCGAAACATTCGCCGCAGGGAGTATTGTGTTTAGTATTATTTGGTCTATACAAGTTCAGAAAAAACAAGACAAATGGCAAAAGAATGTTGAGACCTTGAATGCCCTAGAAAGCAGAGACCGATCTCATATGAAGAACATATTTCCAAAAATTAAAAATATTCAAAACAGCGACAGCCTAATCAACTTGATTATTTCAGACAGTTCGCTAAAAAACGAAATCCGTGAACAGCTAATTACCTATGAAGACATCAGTATTGGAGCCAATATTGGCGTATATGACGATGAAGTTATAACCCGCTTTATGGGTAGTTTCTTTATCAATTTCAACCAAAAAATGAAGCCATATATTCTGTACTTAAGAACAAAAAACAATGCCCCAAATACCTATATCGAATATGATATATGTGTAGAAAGGTTGACTAAGGCAGTACGTTAAAGCCTAATTTGAATAAAAGCAAAGTGTTATAAAAAAATTTAACCCTATTTAAATAAGTCGCTATGGCAATTAGGACATGAATCTCCACTTGACTTCCATTTGCTTTGACTCCCTTTCCAACCACAAGATTCACAAATAATATTTTTGGATTTTACAAGGAAAAGACCAATTGCGAGCAGAACCAAAACAAATCCCGCAAGAGCATCCGAATTTAAAATAATAGCAGCACGCATAATTTATATTTAGATATATTTTAAATACAATTATAAAATTTCCCCTAATACATCTCCCCCACATTCAAATACGACGGCAACTCCCCGAAATAGCGCACCGTGAATTCAAAATGCTCAGGGTCTTCGTTTATAAGCCACACTATTTGACTGCTGAAAACAAAGCAGTTGGTATCGCGCATTTTGTAAAAACTTGGGTCCATAAAATAAGTATCACTTTGAATTTTCATATCGGCCAAAAGGTTGTATTTATGCGTTGTTAAAATCCCATCTTTTTCAAGCATAAACTCCACCCATAAATTGTCTTCATCTTTTATGGTCAAGTTGATAACACTGCGCAAATCGCCTGTTATGTCTGGCCTTTTTTCGCTGCTTGCATCGCCTTGGTAATGAATAAATCCGAGACCTAATAATTTGGATTTAGCTTCTGGATCAGACGACCATGACCTTATGGTATTTATAAAATCATTTGCCAGCTCGTAATTCTCTCCACAAACGAAATAATTCTCTTGATCAAAACACAAGGCTTCAATAATGCTCTTTAAGGAATGCTCTCCTATCATCATTTCGCTGGCCAATTCGTTTCTTACCTCATTGCGTTTGATGTTCCAATCGCGGCGAAACTTTCGGGCATCTTCTTTTTTACCGCCTGCTAGGCAAAACAAGGTTTCTAACTGCTCGCGGTACAACAAATAGTTATTGCTTCTTGCCAAACATTTTTGGACCCCTAATGGATAGTCACAAAGATCGGCTTTTAAGGCCTTTTTTTCATCCCAAGACCATTGGCTTACCGTCAATGAAAACAAGACATCATCAAGGCTCAAGGCATTGAATATTTCAGTACCCTTTTTGTATTCACTTGGCAATTTTTGCCAATCCATTTGACTTAAATTTTGTGGTTCAAAAATGCTGTGCAAGATTTGATCCATTGTTTCTGTATTAACGTTGTTGTTCATGCTACTCTTTCAAAATCAATGGTATCAAAGTCTAATTCATCTTCAATTTCTTTAATTAAGGATACCTTTTTTTCAAAATTCGAATAAGACATAACGACCTTGAATTTCTTAACCAAATCAATAAATTGCTTAAGTGTAATATCAAGATAAATGGTATTGCTTTCCAATCCGGCTGCTACTCGTTCCAAGTTATTTGGCATAATTGATGTTCTTTTAAAGTCATTGATATTGACCCCTTCTCCGCTTCAATATTATATTTTACTCAAGCCAGTGTAATCTTTCTTAAGGAATTTCATTCCCTAGGTTTACTATACCCATTCAAAATCACTTTCTCAATTCTGATGGAGAAATTTGCAAGTACTCCCCTTTTTTCGTGCGGACAACATACTTTATACTATAGTCCGTGGCACTGCCAACAATGCTAAGGGAGTTAATCACAACGGGTGTACTATCTGGCATAATCATAGCTGATTCACCAAATTTAAAAGGTAGCAACGAATAAATAGAATCTCTAAGCGATGCAGAACGAATAACAGCCTTATAGGGCAAATATTCTCCAAGCTCTTTTTGGGTATGATTGAGCGCCATCTGCAATTTATTTTGAGCTTCGGTTTGCTTCGCTATTTGGCTTTGCAATTGGGACAGTTCACTTGTATGGCCATTTTTAGCCTCGCTCAATTGAACGAATAAATAGATGATTAAACCAATAAGTATAACATAAATGCTTATGGTTTTCCAACTGTATTTTGAAGGATTGGTAGTGTCTGTTGTCATGATTGTCTATTTTAATTTGGTACGAAATTATGAACTGGATTTAGATTAACGACTTAAATTATTCTTTTAAATTAATGCTAAAAAGTATACATCTTAGCGATGATACCAAGAATGGGAACCTTTATTGGCACCACAGCATGTTGATGCACTTGGGGAACTTCCTGCTAAGTATACCTCAGCATCACAATTACGACAAGTATAATTGTAATCCCCTGCTTTGCCACAAAACCAATAATTATGCATACCACTAGATGCTTTCTTGCAGCCATTTTCCCAAGGGGCTGTTGTGGCTTTTTTTGTTTTGCAACAATTCACACAAATGTACCATGCCTCATCAGCGGAAGCAGACTTCGTGGTTGCCATTTCCGGGTCAGAATTATTGTTTTCATTTAATTTATTTGTAAATGCAAACAAGGCAGACATTGCAATTATTGCGAAAATAATTAGAATTGATTTTTTCATATGACATTACGAATGTATTTAATTTTCTTCAGAGAAAACAATTTATCCCGATTTTTTTTGCAGACTTAGGAAATGAAAAAGGACTGACATTTGAAAATATAAAATTATTCCAACTAATTTTTCAGCGGCAATGCCAACTTAAATATTTGACGATAAACAGCTATTATCTGAAAGCTCCAAATAATCAGCAATATTAGGAAACTACTCAATAAAACATAAACATTTAGAACTTTAGGTGCCTCGAATCCAAAAGTTTCAATCAAAGCATTTGTGTGGGATTTTATAAACACAAGCACTATGACATTTATGGCATAAACAAGAGCTAATACAAATGCAATTTTATAAGCTCCTTGTATAATTCTTTTATCTTCTCTCGGGTATTGCCCATATCAATTGACACATTAACCGCCTCTGCAAACAGTGCATTGGAATGCCGAATGCCGTCCCAGTTGCTATCAATGTCGTTTTCAAAGGCTTCAAGTAATTCAGAAATAAACATCCCTGTGTAAAAAGCTTTAAGACCGTGCTCATTAACGAATTCATCAGCATGACACCAGATGCAAACACAGCTTTTTTCTTTCAATAAGGGAAAAAAGGTTTTATCTATAACAAGTTGGCGAAATTGAAGCAAACCCATTTCGCTGCCATGTCCTAACATCACAATTCTATCGTGCGCGGCAATTTGCTTGGTTAAGGCGGCCTTTGTTAATTTAGAATTCATAACTTTCCAATCTTTGTCCGCGTAAATATTACATAGAAAGTCTGTTGTTTCGTCCTTAGGGTGTATCACCAATGTTTTCATCTTATTGTTCTTTGTTCTATAATTCCAGGACGTTCCCTAATTGATATGTGGTCCTTAATTATACCTCTCTTTTTTGTTGTATTGCTTCGTTTATATCTTGTTCGATGTCTCTGACGAAGGTTAGTAAACAAGTGGTCATACGTTTTATATTTGTGGCAACCCTTGTCAGAATTGAATTTGGTGATGTTCCGCTGAAGGATCCAATCTGGAATTAAGTCCAATATTTGGCGCAATACAGGTTTATTTGTATTTTTGGTTCGTTTGAATAGGCCCATTGAGGTATTGGTAGTGCTTTACCAAAGGACGGCTTATCCGAAACTTTTTTTATAAAAAAGTTTCGGATAGTTGTGAAATTTGAAATAAAAAAATTAGATTTGTAATAAATAAAATTGAGAATAAAAATAGCGACTTATGTTTCTATATTTATTGATCTGAATTTAAAAGTTAAAATATGAACACAGTTATTTTAGGAAATCAAACTTGGGCGTCGACAAATCTTATGGATCCAGTTTTTCGTAACGGGGACCAAATTCCAGTCGTTAATAATTATATAGATTGGGAAAGATTATCAATAAACGAGCAGCCTTGTTGTGCTTATGTGGATAATAAGCCATCGATGAGCAAATATGGTCTCTTGTTTAATGGTTATGCATGCATTGATAGCAGAAATATTGCCCCTGATGGATTTCGAGTTCCAAAGATTCAGGATATTATTACACTCGCAGAAAACTTAGGTTTCCCTAATGAAAATGATGATAGAATATATTATAATGGTAAAGTTGCATATACTTTAAAAAGTGAAAAAACTTGGAAGAAAAGTTTTTTTGGTGAGCCTGGAAATAATCAAACAGGGTTATCATTTTTGGCAGGTGGTAATTTAGGTTTGAAATATGGTGAGTTAGAGTTTAACGATAAGGGTACTACTGCAGGTCATTGGCTTTTTGATGAATATTTGCCAAAGGAAGGTTTGAGGTTTTTCCCTGCTCCGCCCGATAATTGGCCAAAAAATAGGTTTCATGCCTTTTCTATAGGTACTGGCGGAGATCATTGTTTAAGCGTGGGGGATAATCTATTAATGGGAGGTTTGTTTATTAGATTGATTAAAGAGTGATATGAGTTACTTCCCCAAGCAGGAATGGCCAGAATTAGCTATTCTCTAGAGAAGTGCAAATTTTTATTTGAACTATGAAAACAGAATTAAATGATTATAATAGTACTTTGTAAAATGAGCTATTAATATATTTTTGTTTCGAGTTTATTTAAAATAAAAGGTTAAATACAAAAAGTACATATGGATGTAGTTAAAATAAATAGTCAAATTTGGGCAAGTGAAAACTTAAAAGCTGAGTTATTTTCTAATGGTGAGGAAATTGTTAAGGCTAAGAATATGCAAGATTGGATAGATGTATGTAATGCTAGAAAACCATGCTGCTGTGCATATGATTTTAAAGATGCTAATATTTCAAAATATGGCCTACTCTACAACAAATATGTTATTACCAATGAAAAAACGATTGCACACGAAGGTTTTAGGGTTCCTACAAAAAATGATTGGGATATTCTTATTGAAGGGTTAGGAGGAATTGTAGAGTGCTTATCTAAAATGAAATCAACGAAAGGTTGGTTAAAGGTTGGTTGGGATGCTATGAATGGAAGTAATGAATCTGGGTTTAATGCAACTCCTGGCGGTGATTTATTTCATATTGGGACTCAATTTCGTGATGAAAAATATGGAGTATTATGGTGGACAGAAGATGGATTTACACCTCATATTACGCAATACGATAAGAAAAAATTTAGATTTCACGATTCACAACCTTCATTTAGAGATAATGTAGATACCAAGCCCGATAAGTCGGGGAAGTATATAAGGTTGATAGCGTATTAGAGCTAATGAATTTAGATTATAAAGATATTTTAACTCTAACCCTCGAGGGAGACTTTATAGAAAATCAATTTATGATTTTTGCAGTGCATCTTAAATATAACGAGCACTCTTTTACTATATTTTTGGATTCAGAACAAACACAGTTTGGACTTGATTTTGATGACGAATTTGAATCAATTCTTCCATTTACTAACCTATTGTCTGATTCAGGGATAGAATATGGTCAGTTTATTTCTGTAATTAATAATGATGAATCTAGCGAAAATATAGTTTCAGGGTTTATGAATGACTATAATGGTGTGTCCTTTGAGCCCTGGGGGCAAATGGATAAAATAACAATTTTAAATACAGCACCTGACGATGCTTCTGGAGGCAATATCCTGTTGTCATCTACCATGGGAAATGTTTTTGAGATAAATACTGAAAGCTATCTTGAGAATACGTCACAAGTTATAAAAAATATAAGTAATTTATTATTGCAAACTGGCGTGGATGTTATAGTTGTAAATGAATAGTTAATATATGAATATTGGAAGCCAGCTTAAAAATCAAATAATTCAGGATAATATTGACATAAGTACTTTTAATGATAAAGAATTGCTACAGTGGCTCTTAGCCAATTTTGTTAATTTACTGTGCGATGTTAAAGTTTTTGTTTCCACGGTAACTGCAGTTCCAATAGCCGATGATTTGTATTCTATTTTTATTGGGTTTAATTGATGATTTTTTTCAATGTATTACCTAACCTCGATTAACTCTTTTGTTTCTAGCTTGGCAGTTCTCTTTTTCTTTTTCTTTCCATTCTTCCTATCCACCTTGCTCTCTATGCGCGTCCGCTCCTCTTCAATGATCTTGTCCATGTCTATGTTGTAGCATTCTTCAGATGCAATGTCCAGTGTTAACAAGGCTTTGTTGTAGTCTCTTTGTCTTTCATACAGCTTCGCCCTTAGCAGGTACATAGCGGCTTTATTGATGCCCATTACCTTGAACGACTTATCAATATGCTTTTCCAAGTTTTCATAATCTTCGATTTGCAAAAGCAATTCTCCATAAAACTGGTAAGAATCTATGTGCAGTGGATCAGCCCTGAGAGACTGTTCGAAATAGGACTTAGACACGGACAAATTGGTTTTCTCGTATAAATAAATCTTTGCTTTCAAACACAAAGCAGGGGCGTAATCAGGGTCATGGCTTAATGCGTAGTTTAAAGACTCGCACACTTCATTGTAATCGAAAGGATAGTTCGACACGGCTTTTAAATAATAGGTTTCTGCTTGGTTCATCTCTGTGTTTTTAAGTTATTATAAATATAATGAAGACTTTTTGTTGTTCCAAATTTTGTGCATAAATCATCTAAATTATAAGGGCTTTTTATGGCCCTCATAATCTTTGACTAATAATAAATAAAATATGAAACTGGAAGCTTAATGAAACAAAGGTAAAACACACAAACGACACTAAATGTCGTTTTTAAAAGCTTAACACAACATTTAAACTAAATCAATTTCTAAGAATTAAAAAATTTCTAAGCAAGCTTAAAAACTTGCAGAAAATTCAAATAAAACAAATGAAACAAAATCTTTAAAATGGCATATAATCAAAATCAAAAATATTTATCAAGTAAAAGCAAACATTAACACCCCAACTGACTTCTCAACCATTCTCCTCTCTTTTTAGTTCTTACATTACGATCATTTTTATTGAAATTTAGCTTTGGTTTATTTGTAAGTGTGACATCAATTATAGAGTTATAATTATCACTCATCAAATTCACAATAACACAATTAGAATCAACTAATTCCCTGAGAATAATATTCAATTTATTATTCCAATAATTTTTAGCAAAATTAACATCCCCATCTACTGTATCCGACATAGCAAAGTCATATAATGGCAAATAGTCATCAGCCCGAATAATTCCAAATAATGCAGATAATATATAAACTCTCTTAGCATCTACCTTTTTCCATAAAATTGAATTTGCTGGCGTAAAAAACCTCCCTTTGCTATAAATTTTATATGCTGGTGCAGACATACTCATAGAAAAATTATTCTTAACATCAAATCTCTTACCTGACTTTTTTCTTACTATTTTTATTCCACTATTAATCAATGTTAACAGATGCTTACGATATTCTCCTAAGTGATTATGAAAGTGCAAATTCTCAACATCAAATGGCTTATCTTCTAAAAAATCAGCCTTAATTTTGGCACTACTACAATTTGCGAGATAAACTATATTACTTGAAATAGACAAATCAAAATCCAAAATTGAATCAGGCTTTTCGAAGGGTTTGATAGTATTTATTTCTTTAGTCTTCTTGATGGCCTTTTTAACATTTTGTATAGTATGTACTTTTAATAGTTCTTTTACAATTACGTGTGTATTTTTTGGGTTCCCTTGACCATTTACAAATGAAATATTAATATTATTCGCATTTATATACTCTCTTAAAATTGATAGCGTCTTATTGCTAATCTCAATACCATCTTCTTTTAAAAAAGGTTTAGCATCGAATGTCAGTTCGTATAAGTGGCCATTAAAGTAAAACTGCATAATATTCAATTAATTATTAGGACAAACAATTACTCTAACTTCTTTTACTTTTTTTGCTGTCATTTCATTTTGTAATACTTCCCATTTCGGAAGAACTGGTATATCATTGGTCATAGGTGCCCTAAAATATGCAGAAACAGTTCTCCCAGTTGTTCTCAAAGGATTTCCGTTATTTCTTACAAATAAATTTTGTCCTGTTATTACATCTTTTATCTCAATGGATATAGGACCATTTGGCAGGCCGGTTGTTCTTGCCGCAACATCGGCTACAGATTCATTTTGTTTGACAATAAAACTCACACATTTTTTATTGGGGTTACTAGAAGATGACTGCTCAATTTCAGCATTATTAAGGGGAGTTTTAGGTGGAACATCTGATTTACGTTTTGTATTAACTTTTGAACCACTTCCACCCTCTTTACAATGCTTAGCAATTGAAGATGCTTCTATCTGATTGCGTCTTAACTGGTATATCTTTGTTGGATTAGCTTGAGCATCAATATAGGAATTTGGATTATGATCCAAGTTAAATAAAGGTTTTAAATTGTTAATCAAAAATTTTTCATCTGAATTAATAATTGGCACATTATTTCCGTATTCAATCCAGTATACCTCCAAAGTAACATTCATAAAGACATTAACTTTTTCTTCAGTACTTAAACTGTCTCCAATGATTAAATCATTTGACAAAAAACTACCAAGTCCTTTTCTAAAAGTTGATAAGGTTCCATTGCAAATTTCACCTTTAGTATGGTGTTGATAGATATGCCAATCTAGTCTATCTGAAATAGTTGAGAGTCCTTGGCCTTTAGTCCCTGCTGTTCCAATATAAATCAAATCGTATTTTACTCCATTTATCGTTTTGAAGTAGCACCCTTGAATAGGTGAAATGCTCACGTACCGGCTTAGACTTTCATAACCAATATTTGATTTCATAAACCAAAAGTAAATACCTTTTGAATTAATATGAGGTAATTCACCTACATGAGGTGTTATGGAATGATTAAGATTTACATCTAAAAGAATCTTAATATCTTCAACAGTGACATTTTCATTTAATCTAAGCTCTGCCATAATTTTTTATTTTTATTTTTTAATACAAATATACAACTTCCTAATACATCTCCCCCAAATTCAAATAAGCCGGCAGCTCCCCGAAATAGCGCACTGAAAATTCAAAATGCTCGGGGTCTTCGTCTATCAGCCACACTATTTGGCTGCTAAACACAAAGCAGTTGGTATCGCGCATTTTGTAAAAACCTGGGCCCATAAAATAGATGTCGTTTTGAATTTTCATATCATCCAAAAGGTTGTATTTATGAGTCGTTTCAATACCATCTTTTTCAAGATTAAATTCTACCCATAAATTGTCTTGGTCTTTTATGGTCAAGTTGATGACACTGCGCAAATCGCCTGTTATCTCTGGCCTTTTTTCGCTACTTGTGTCACCTTGATAATGAATAAATGCCAATCCTAAGAATTTGGATTTGGCTCATTGATTTTCTTTTCCTCATGAAGAATATCCAGTATCGCAATACATTCATATAATGAAGCTCTTGCGGTAGTGTAATAATTTTTTCTGTCAGCTTTCGAAAACTTACCAGATCCTTCCGCAAGATTTAGTGGAACACTAAAAGCGGCTCGTGATAATTGGTCTTTTATGTAATTATCTAATTTTATGGTATGAATTATTTCTTTTGTATCAATGTAAAATCTCTTAGACTTCTGATACACATCTAATTTTTGAAAATCGAACATAGTAATTTAGTTTTAAGTTAAAATTACTGAAAAAACTTGATTTTACAAACAAATAAGAGTGAGAGTTAATGTGAAGGTGGGTGTGAAAAAAAAAATGACAGAGTATGTGTCGCATTCGCTTTCACATTCACTCTGTCATTTGTAGTCCGTAGGGGAGTCGAACCCCTCTTGCCAGGATGAAAACCTGAAGTCCTAACCGATAGACGAACGGACCAATTGTTTTTGACTAGCAACCCCGTTTTGGGGAGTGCAAAAATAATAAAAAAAATTAAAATACAAATACTTCTTTTAAAAAAAAATAAAATTACCTTTGCAGCCACATTTAATAAACAATAATTTACAACATGATACGCGTAGCAATTAATGGTTTTGGCCGCATTGGCCGGATGGCTTTTAGAGTAATGAGCCAAAGAAATGACATTGAAGTAGTGGCCATAAATGACCTTACCGACAATAAAACTTTAGCGCACTTGCTGAAGTTTGACTCAGTACACGGTAAATTTAATGGCACAGTTGAATATACTGAAGATGCCCTTATTGTTAATGGTAAGTCTATTGCTGCTCTTGCTGAGCGTAACCCTGCTGCATTGCCTTGGGCTGCTATGAATGTAGACGTGGTTCTTGAATCTACAGGCCGTTTTACCGACGTTGAATCAGCTGGTCAACACATGACTGCTGGTGCTAAGAAAGTGGTTATCTCTGCGCCTGCAACTGGCGAAATGAAAACAATTGTTCTAGGTGTTAACGACAATACTTTAGATGGTACTGAAACAATTTTATCTAACGCTTCTTGCACAACCAACTGCTTGGCACCAATGGTAAAAATATTGGATGATCTTTGTGGAATCGAAAATGGTTTCATGACCACCATCCACGCGTATACTTCAGACCAAAACTTACAAGACGCACCTCATAAAGATTTGCGCAGAGCCAGAGCTGCTGCATACAGCATCATCCCAACCAGTACCGGCGCTGCTAAAGCGGTTGGTTTGGTCATGCCACACTTAAACGGTAAATTGAATGGTAACGCAATGCGTGTGCCTATTCCAGATGGTTCTGTAACCGACTTTACTTGTAATGTTCGCAATCCAAAAAGCAAAGATGAAATCAATGCTGCTTTCAAAGCTGCTGCTAATGGCGCTTTAAAAGGCATACTTGAATTCTCAACCGACCCATTGGTATCTATAGACATCGTTGGAAACCCGCACTCTTGTGTATTCGACAGCGACCTAACCATGGTTATTGGAAACACCATCAAAGTTGTAGGTTGGTACGATAACGAAGCTGGATACAGCAACCGCATTGTTGACCTAATGGCTAAAATTGCTTAATCCATATATTATTAAAATTTCATAAAAAAAGGAGAGCATTTGCTCTCCTTTTTTAGTTATTAGTCCCTGTACCAGAGACTCCACTTTGTTCCGTCACGGTACGGGATGAATTATTTGTTATTTAATACCCAGTAATCAACGAAAATGCCTGGCATTCCATTAAAAACTATACCCTAGACCCTAATTACTCCCCCAACTTCAACCCAATAACAGTATCCGTTCCATCGACATTCTTTCCTTCTATCAGCACAGCGCCATCGGCTTGCGATAAAATGCTTTTTACATTTTGTACGCTGTAAATGGCTTGTTTGTCAATTTTGGTAACAACAAAACCAAGCTGCAATTTTCCTTTAAACGGCCCCTCGCCCACTGCCACAACTTTAACGCCATTCTTTACTCCCAGTTGGTCTTTTTCTTCTTGGCTTAAGTTTCCAAACTCAACACCTTTGATGGTGTTCTCATCATTTTTATCGGCCATGCTCAAACTTTCTTTTCCGTCTAGGCCTTTTAAGGTTACCTGTATGACTTTGGCCTCTCCTTTTCTATTCGCTTGAACATTGATTTTATCGCCAGGACGGAACTTGCCTATTTCTTCTTGCAAACCAGATACGCTGTTTACGGCAACTCCATTTATCTTTTGAATCACATCACCTTTTTTAACACCAGCTTTTTGTGCTGATCCGCCTTCGCTAACTTCTTGAACCAATACCCCGTTCAAATCTTTCAAGCCTTCTTTCTCCGCTATTTCTTGCGTTATTTCTTGAATGGCAACACCCAAAACGGCACGCTGAACTTTTCCGAATTTCAACAAATCATCCATTACCTTTTTTACCAAATTAACTGGCACTGCAAAACCATAACCCGTGTATGAACCGGTTTGTGAAGCAATGGCTGTATTGATTCCAATAAGCTCACCTTTTACATTTACCAGCGCGCCCCCACTGTTTCCCGGGTTAATGGCCGCATCTGTTTGTATAAAATTTTCTATTGCATATTGGTTGTCTTCACTTCTTAACAAATCAATGCTTCTGCCTTTGGCACTTATAATACCCGCAGTAACCGTGCTGGTTAAGTTCATCGGATTGCCAACGGCTAATACCCATTGTCCTACTTTGGCTTCGTCGCTGTTGCCAAACGACATAAAATTTAAATTCTTTTCATCTATTTTTATTAAGGCCAAATCGGTGGTCTTATCAACCCCAACAACCTGAGCTATATAGGTGCGTTTGTTGTTTAAAATGACTTCTATTTTACTGGCATTGTCAACCACGTGGTTATTGGTTACAATGTAACCGTCTTGGGTAATAATAACACCGCTGCCCGCTGCCATGCCCGGACCTCTTGGCATATCGAAGTCCATGCCGTGGTCTCTAAAAAATTCGAACGGGTCAATCTGCTGGCCATTTCCACCACCATGCGGATTGCTCGACTTTACTTGTTCAAAATGTGATTTAATGTGCACCACAGCTGGTGTGCTGACCTCAGATACTTTTACAAAATCAAATCCGTAACCCTTGCCACCATCTTCTATTAAACTGGCAAATTTGGCATGCTTATATTGCATTTCTTCAAAGCTGCCTGAATCAGAGAATTTGTTAACGACTCCATTAATGCCTAAAGCTACTAGGCCACCACAAAGGGCAATTGCAAAAATTCCAAATACTTTTTTCATACTGTTCGTGTAATTGATATGTTTTTTTATTGATTCAAAAGATGTTCCAATTTTTTTTTGATTACTTTTGTAACGCAATTTCGCTTTAAAAAGTTTTTGTCTGTTTACCTTTCTCGACAAAATTGTATTAAACATCCACCAAGGTGCTCGGAAGAAAAAAATTAAATGATCAGCAACTGGTAGACGCCATAAAGGATGGCGATAAAGACGCTATGGTACAATTGTATAAGGACAACGCAAACAGCATTAAAAACCATGTTTTAAAGAACAACGGCAATGCCGATGACGCCGAGGATGTTTTACAAGATACCTGCATCGCCATTTGGGAAAAAATTAGAAACAACAAGCTAGAACTTAAAGCAAAAATTAGCACCCTTGCTTTTGCTATAGCCCGCAATCAATGGTTAAAACGTTTGAATAAACAATCAAAAAACGTTCAAATGGATGGCATAAATACTGAAAAAATGGCAGCAGAATCTGACAGTTTTCAGTTTGATGACAAGAAAAAAGTGCAAGAAGTATTAGGCATGATAGGTGAAAAATGCAAAGAACTGCTGACGTATTTTTATTTTGATGGCTACGACATGAACACCATTGCCGAAAAAATGAATTACAACAATTCGGATACGGTAAAAGCAAAGAAGCACCAATGCTTTAAAAGTTTACAAGAACAGTTTTTGAAAAAATACAAGAGAGAAGATTTTACATAATTTGAACCAGGACCATTTATATACCGAAGAAATTGATGCGTACCTGCAAGGCAAAATAAGCCCTGAGGAGATGGCTGCGTTTGAGCAGAAACTAAATACAGATCCTAGTTTTGCTGAGGCATTTCAAAACCAAAAGCTTTTAAGTGAGCTCATCAAAGAAAATGCGCGTTTAGAATTAAAAGACTATTTGAAAACCCACGGGCAAACAAAAGTTGTTTCTTCTAAGAATTGGTTACAATCGAAAGTTTTTGCCATTGCCGCAACAGCTATTTTATTAATTGGTGCTTTTGTGGTTTTCCAATTTTACAGCAGTCCAAAACTGGAGCAAAATCTAGCCCTTGAAACCAATAAGCCTATTACTGAAAACATAAAAGAAGAACCGGTAGTCGTCAATCAAGAATCTAATCAAAACAAGCAAACTGAATCCTATAGTGAAAAAGACATGCTTAATGAAGTGCCACCGCCGACAATCGAAGAACTAAAGGTGCTTGAAATGGAAATGGCTGACGAAGCTCCGCCCGCTATGGACGGAGACTATGAGAGTGCGAAAGATGATGCAAATGTTGATTTAAAGGTGGCGAGTGAAATTAAAAACAAAGACACTTTTTTATTTGCTACTGCCCTGACTATGCTGGATGCAGATGGCAATAACAATTCCTATGGATTTAACAAAACAGCGAAAGCCAAAAGCGCTCAATTACCTTCCTCAGCAAGTAATTCTAACCAAGCAAAGGCATTGGAAGACACCAAAAAAACGGAGAGTACTGAAGCTGTAAAAAAGGGAAAACTTAGCAAAACTGTCACCTCAGATACAAAATACATTGTTGAATACTGGACCTCACCTGTTAATTTCAAAGGATACCGTTTAAGCAACACAACTTTACAATTGTATGGTCTAGATTCATACTCAGCTAAGCTGTTCACTGTTAATGGAAATTTATACCTAAGACATTCAGGAAGAGTATACGCCTTAACGCCTTGCATAGATGCATGTCCATACAAATTAGAAGTAGATCCAGACATCGTTCAATTTATATTAAACCAAAACTAATGCAGATTCCATTTGTAAAATACCAAGGCACTGGCAACGATTTTATATTGATTGACAACCGTGCCCGTTTATACGACCATTTGGATGTGGCATTTCTTTGCCATCCAAAATTTGGTATTGGCGGCGATGGTTTAATGCTTTTGCAAAACAAAGAGGCTTACGATTTTGAAATGGTTTATTACAACAGCGATGGACAAGTGAGCAGCATGTGCGGCAATGGAGGCCGTTGCATTGTTGACTTCGCTAAAAGTATTGGTGTCTTTGAAGGACAAAACTGTCATTTCCTAGCGGTTGATGGTCCACACAATGCCATATGGAGTGAAGGCATGGTGGAATTGCAAATGAAAAATGTTGATCAAATCGAAAAACGAGGCAACACCTATATTTTAAATACTGGCTCTCCGCATTTTATATTGTTTCAAAATGAAATCAAAGAATTTGGCCTCATTGAGGAAGCCAAAGCTATACGTTACAACGACGAGTTTAAAGCCGAAGGCATTAATGTTAATTTTATTGAAATAATGGGTTCGGACCACATTGGCGTAAGAACTTATGAGCGTGGCGTTGAAAACGAAACTTTGAGCTGTGGCACAGGTGTTACAGCCGCTTCAATTGCCCTGTCAAAACATTTGGAATTTGAAGATGGCGACTACCATGTACAAATTGAAACACCTGGAGGACATTTGATGGTAAAATACCATAAACTTGAAAACCTCTACAGCAATGTGTGGCTATGCGGACCTGCAAAGGCTGTATTCAGTGGCCAAATAGATTTGTAAAAATCCTTTTTGACATGCTGCTCCGGTATCGCCAATTTATTCACATAAATTCAGCAAGGCATAACTAAATACCAAATCTAGCGTTTCAATGCCATTGATGCTTACGCACAAAAATCTATTCCTTGTTTTATTCTAATAAACAAACAAGTTTTTGCGTTAAAAAACAAACACCCCTTAGAAAATATATGATTCTCGAAACCAGATTTAAGTAAAAAGCAATTTACAGATTAAAAAAAAATGCCAATAATTGAAAACAATTGCAATTAAATTTCACCTATTGGACATGATAAACACACTGAAAATTATTTTTTATACTATGTAGTTTTTTATAGAATCTGCGTATAAGATAAAAATCATCAATCAAAAAAACATTTAGATTTGTCCTTGCAAATATTTTGAAGTGACGTTAAAACCAAACGCCAAACTATTTCAAACAAATAAATTAGAATCAATTAAATAAAACGCAATAAAAAAACAACCATAATACATGCTATTATCTATTTTATTACAAACAACTGCCTTAACAGATTCAGCTAGCGCTGCGGCGGCGGCAAGTACCAGTGCAAACATGCCAGGAAACCTTTGGGATATGGCCACTAAAGGAGGAGTCGTTATGATTCCAATTGGAATTTTATTTGTCGCATCGCTCTACATAGCAATTGAGCGCTATTTAGCCATTAAAAATGCCGCAAAAATTGATGCAAATTTCATGATGAACATCAAAGACATGGTTCTAAACGACAACATTTTGGGCGCTAAAACACTTTGTAGCAGAACAAATGCCCCAATTGCCCGTATGATAGAAAAAGGGATTTCGCTTATTGGAAAACCAATCAATACCATTGAGTCTTCGATTGAAAATGTGGGCATCATGGAAGTATACAAAATCGAAAAAAATGTGGGCTTTTTATCTATGATTGCTGGATTGGCGCCAATGTTTGGTTTCCTAGGAACAATTTTCGGGGTTATTCAAATGTTCTATAAAATATCTTTAGCCAACACCATTCAAATTGACATCATCTCTGGAGGTTTATATGTTAAAATGGTGTCGAGTGCTGCTGGTTTATTATTAGGTATTATCGCCTTTGCTAGCTACCACTTTTTAATGCTTAAAATCGACCATGTGGCCAATAAGTTTGAATCTAAGAAACTTGAATTCATCGATATTTTGCAACAGCCAGCATAATTTAACACCCCAATAATTATGGCTATTAGAAAAAGGACAAGATCGAGTGGAGAGTTTGGGTTATCAGCAATGACCGACATTATTTTTATGTTGCTGATTTTTTTTATACTTACCTCCACCGTATCACCTGAAACAATATTGAAGGTGGTTTTACCAAAAGGGGTTGAAGACCAACATCTGCCAGTGAAACCAATTCGTGTGTTTTTAAACGCCGAAGGTCAATATGCCGTTAACGAAAATAAAGATGTTACCATCGAAACACTTGAATCTGCTATTGAATCTGAATTGAGCAAAAACTTAACTGCGCCAATTAGCATTCATGCAGACAAAACAGTGCGCTACGAGCAGGTAATGGAAATGGTGCGTATTGCCAATAAGAAAAGCCGAAAAGTCGTATTGGCTTTGGAAAAAGAATAATTGCTTCCCAGTTCTTAAAATAAAACGGCACTTGCTGTGTTTTTTTAAGTCGATAAAAAACGCTGAATTTGCGCGCATTCTTGCAATTTGGCGTAACAAATAACATTTATTGACGTTATTAGATAAAATAGTTTAGCTCGGCTATAGGCACAATCTAATTAAAAACAATAAATTTGCCTTTGGCACAATTGTAGAATACCCATTCAATTAGAGGCCCCATAATTTTAAGTCAAACCATTTGGAACAATTTCCCCTACCGGACGATACTAACATTGCTGAACATGGCATGGATGATATCGTTTTTGAAGGTCGAAATAAAAAATATGGCGCTTTCATTCTAAGAAAAGCCTACCCCAAAAACCTTCGAAATGCAGTTATTATAGCCTTTTGCAGCTTTGTTTTGAGCCTACTAACGCCACAACTGATCAAGAAAATATGGCAGGAGACAGAAGAAGAACCATTGGAATATGTGCACTACAATGTTACCCTGCTTGACCCTCCTTCCAGCGGCTTTAAATCGAATGTTGCACCCAAACCAAAAACAGAAGACCCAGCTGAATCGTCTGAAAACAAAGAAATGGAAGCGTCTAAAAACCCTGTAAACAGCCCCGATCCCAAAGACAAGAAAGACAATAAAAAGGATTTAGGCACCGATAAATCTGACAGTACAAATACAGACAATCAAAATAGCGAAAATAATGACAACTATGTTCATACATCAGTAGACCAGGCGCCATACTTCATTGGTGGTGAAGATGCATTCCAAGATTTCTTAAGCAACAATTTGGTGTACCCA